>Ga0302319_10000310_pt1 | contig 107061 bp, 97 predicted proteins | sample Bog_T0_2_FD_203319 | JGI IMG/M metagenome (GOLD analysis project Ga0302319, IMG submission 203319) | Peat permafrost microbial communities from Stordalen Mire near Abisko, Sweden - Bog_T0_2 | ecosystem: Environmental > Terrestrial > Soil > Wetlands > Peat | place: Sweden: Abisko, Stordalen...
CAGTTGCAGGAGGCCGGATTCGTCGATGCCCGGCTGGGGAATAACGGAACTCAGCGTCGGTTTGCCTTCGGTAAGGGTTCCCGTCTTGTCGATGATGAGCGTGTCAACCTTGCCAAATGTCTCAAGCGCCTCCGCGTTGCGTATGAGAATGCCGGCGCGAGCCCCGCGGCCGGTGCCCACCATAATCGCCATGGGTGTGGCGAGTCCGAGAGCACACGGGCAGGCCACTATCAGGACGGCAACGGCATTTACAAGAGCATGAGCGAAGCGGGGCTGAGGGCCGACGAAGAACCACACGGCAAAGGTGACAATGGCCGCAACGATTACGGCTGGAACAAAGTACGATGACACTCGATCCGCCAGCCTCTGGATCGGCGCTCGCGAGCGTTGCGCCTCGCTGACCATCTTGACGATTTGCGCTAAGAGAGTGTCGGCACCAATACGTTCCGCACGCATAATGAATCCGCCGGTTCCGTTCACCGTTCCAGCGGTCACTTTCGCGTCCTTGTCCTTTTCAACGGGGATGGGTTCACCGCTGATCATCGATTCATCGACGGAGCTGTGGCCTTCGAGCACGATCCCATCGACTGGAATCTTTTCGCCGGGGCGCACGCGGAGCCTGTCGCCAACCTGGACTTGATCAAGTGGCACGTCGGCCTCGCCACCCTGGTCATCCAGCCGCTTCGCGGTCTTCGGAGCCAGGCCAAGCAGCGCGCGAATCGCACCGCTGGTTTGGCTGCGAGCGCGCAACTCCAACACCTGGCCTAGAAGAACCAGAGCGACGATGACAGCTGCTGGCTCGAAGTACACATCGATCTGCCCCCCAACTCCGCGAAACGACGCAGGAAATATTTGCGGAATGATCGTGGCGAAGACGCTATAAAGATAAGCCGAGCCGGTGCCGAGGGAGATGAGAGTGAACATGTTGAGGCTGCGGTGCATGATGGATTGCCAGCCCCTAACAAAGAAGGGCAAGGCGCACCACAGGACCACCGGGGTTGCCAGTGCGAACTCTATCCGAGCCCAGGCTCTTGCCGAGAACATGTGCTGCATGGGCATGGAAGGTAGAAATGCCGAGACCATCAGCGCGAGCATGGGCATGGCGAGCGCGACGCTGATCCACACCCGCCTCGTCATATCGGCCAGCTCTGGATTGGAGCCTTCGGCGGTGGCCTCGCGAGGTTCAAGAGCCATTCCGCAGATTGGGCAGGAACCTGGTCCATCACGCACGATCTGCGGGTGCATTGGGCAGGTATATTCGGTGCGCTTGGCTGGTGGGGGAGCGGCCCCGGCTTCGAGTGCCATGCCGCACTTTGGACAGCTTCCCGGCCCTGTTTGCTTCACCTCCGGATGCATTGGGCAGGTGTATTCCCCATGCGGCCCGGTTTTCGAGGCCAGGTGCGGCGGGGCTGCGTCTGGCTTAGCCTGCACATACTTCTCTGGCGCGGCGCGGAACTTTGCGGCGCAAGCCTGACTGCAGAAGTAGACTGTTGCGCCTTGGTGCTCAGCGCTTGCCGCAGCCTTCGACGGATCGACCTTCATCCCGCAAACAGGGTCGTGCTCTTCAGCCTGCTTCATCTCTCGATTGTGACCCTGTTCGCTCATTTCTACCTGTGTCTTTCTGCACAGAGAGAGGCGGGTAACGCAAACGGGACATTTTGCGGTTCTTGGTATCATTCATCCATGTATTCGGACCACAGAGATCGTCGGCGACTCACCACGCTCTGGAGGGCAGTGATTGAAGTCGCGTTTATCGTCTTTCTCTTCTACTCCAATCTGTTGATGGGAGAATTTACTGCTACGAATGGGCAGGGAAAGAGTTTCACGTTCGCCTTGAACGATATCTTCACGCGTTCGAACCTCTTCATCGCGATAATCTCCGCTCTGATTGGGTATGTTGTCTTTGAATACCTCCGAAAGAAGCTATAGGGTTGCGGATCGGGTACCAGCTCTGCCAGGTCAATGCGGGCTTTGATCCTGGGATACAGCAAAAAATGAACTGACAGTCGCACTGTCGATGATGCCGAGTGTTGCTCTCTGGGGCCTGCAATGCAGTTCGCGTAAACTGTACTTATGTCGTCTTCTCTGACCGCTGAGAACCTGCCAAGAATGAGTTGGATCACGGCCCTCCGGGCGCGTTTGATAGCTCATCTCCAACAGCGCGAGGAGCAGGTATTTCTTCTTCTGTCGCTGCTGATTGGAGCGCTCACCGGGCTCGCCGTTGTCGGGTTTATCGTGGTCACCGAGCGGTTGGGTATGCGCCTCTATCCGGTGGGTAGCGCCGCTTGGAGGCGTGTGCTGGTTCCGGTGGCAGGGTCGCTCGCCATGGGCTTTCTGCTGTACCGCTATTTTCCCAACGCACGCGGCAGCGGCGTGCCCCAGACCAAGGCCGCCCTCTTCGCTCGAGATGGGTTCATCTCCCTGCGCACCGTCCTGGGCAAGTTTTTCTGCACGGCAACCACGCTCGCGAGCGGGATTCCACTGGGCCGCGAGGGACCTTCTGTCCAGGTTGGCGCCGGAATTGGATCGGTCCTCGGCCGATGGCTTGGATTGCGCCCCGAAAAGGTGAAGGCTCTGATTCCTGTGGGAGCGGCCGCTGCCATTGCCGCGGCATTCAATACGCCGATGGCCGCCGTGTTGTTTTCCCTCGAAGAGGTCATGGGCGATATGCACGCGCCGATTCTGGGTTCGGTCGTGCTTGCCTCTGCCACCTCCTGGGCAGTCTTGCGCCTCCTGCTCGGCAATAACCCGCTGTTTCAAGTGCCGCAATATACTCTTGTGCATCCGCTGGAACTCGCCATTTACGCCCTGCTGGGCATCGCCGGCGGCTTTCTGTCCGTGGCCTTTACTCGGCTCTTGTTGGGGATGCGCAAATTCTTTCTGCATTTGCCCATGAGAACGCGCTGGTGGCATCCGGTCGTGGGCGGTGTGACAGTTGGTCTGATGGGCTGGCTTGTGCCCCAGGTTCTGGGTGTTGGGTATACCTACGTCGGCAGCGCTTTGAATGGAACGATGGCGCTCAAGTTGATGCTGCTACTGGTGGTGCTCAAGCTCTTTGGCGTCACGATCAGCTATGCCTCTGGAAATGCTGGTGGAATCTTCGGCCCGAGTCTGTTTCTCGGCGCGATGCTTGGGGGAGCCATCGGCACCTTAGCCCATGGCTTGTTGCCGGGATACACCGCAACCCCCGGCGCTTACGCGCTGGTCGGCATGGGTGCGCTCTTCGCCGGCATTGTGCGCGCTCCGATGACATCGGTCTTGATGATCTTTGAAATGACGCGAGACTACGCTGTCATTGTGCCGCTGATGATTGCGAACCTGACCAGCTTCTTCATCTCTTCCCGATTTCAGAAGGAGCCCATCTACGAAGCTTTGGCTCATCAGGACGGCATTCATTTGCCCAGCCACAGCACTCGCAACGAGCCCAACCAGCGCACCGTGCTTCAGATCATGCGGAAGACACCGGAAATTCTCCCCGCACAGATGCGTGTCCAGGATGTGATCGAACAAACTCATCCCGGTAAGCTCCGTGCCTGGCCTGTGGCCGAAAAGGATTACTTTCTGGGAATGCTGACCAGAGAGACGCTGGGGTGCGCCTTTGTCGATGGGAGAAAAGACCAGCCGCTCAAAGTCCTTGTGGAAACCCTCCAAGTTCCGCACCTCCACACGGATCATCCACTGCATCTGGCGCTCGAACGCATGAGCACTTACCATCTCGACGTCTTGCCGGTCGTCCACCGGGCGGATATTCACAAACTCGAAGGCGTCGTGACCCTGCCGGATGTGTTAAATGCCTATGGTATCGACCGCATCGGCTCGGAGTAGCGGAACCTGGCGATCGCCTGTATTTGGACAATGCCAGTTCACTAACTCCGGCAACAATTCGATGCCGAATGGGAGTGGAATTAGAGCCATGCGGGCATGGGTTTGCGCCAGAGTGAATGCTCCGGCGATATGCCCTCACGGTGCATCTAGGGAGATTTTACATTCTGCGCCGCGGACAGGTGGAAATCCCGATCTCTCGTTCGCGCCTTGTCGAATTCCGTCTGCCAGTCACCTTTGAAATAAATGGCGTCCGTTAGCACCAGTTTTGTCTTGCTGCTGATATTACCTGGTGGGAGCAAGTCTGTAATCTTATCTTCGGTCTTCCGCTCTACCCATCGGTTGATCGTCAACCGCGCCGCCTCAGTCGCATCTTTGAAATCCACTTGGTCGAATCCCGCTCCGTGATCGCACTTTGTCAGGTTCAGGAAATCATCGAGAAACGTATAACCCTGCCGCGCCCAAAGAGCGTTGGCCACGCGAAGCTGGTATCCATCATGCTCGGCGTTAAGATGGTTCAGAAGAGCACCCATCGCCGGATGAAACCAATCCTGCGGAAGCGTGAAATGCAATGTATTTGCCATCTCGGAGGCGGTGTTGCCACCTGCCCCAGCATAGGTCATTGCCAGTGCGGTAGATATGCTCTCGGGCGAAAAGAAAAGATTGTCGATTCGATTTCGCAACCGGCCATACAACCCCGTTGCGAACGCGGTGTTGCCAACGACGACCGCCACCCAGTCAGCCGTAGCCGATGGTGACGTCTCTACCGCCCGTCTGGCCGTCGGCAAGACAAGGCAAGCGATCAACAATGATTGTAGGAGTTTCATACATATCGCCACCGACCCAAACGCGATCGGCTCCGTGGTGCTCCCTTCCTTGTTAGCGAGCTTCCCTGTCTGCGACCGGATGCTGTATCCCCTGCTGGGGTACTCAGAGTTACTTCTTAGCCGCAATCTACATAGCTGGCGCAATGCTAAGGCTGTCGCCCAGTGAAAAGCTCTTCACTTCTTCCAGTGATCTGACCGGTTCTGGCTTACACACCAACTTGTCATGGATTGTAAGAACGGGGCATGACGCTTTTGCGAGCAACTGATAAGCAAAACTGGCATGAAGATGGCGCCTCAACTGCGATTGCTTTCGAACCCCCAAGACAATTAGTCCAGCAACCTGTGTCTGGGCACGCTTCACAATTTCCTCGATCGCCAACCCGTGGTCCAGATGAAATGCCGGGAGACACCAGTCACAGTGCGATTCAGGGATTACAAGACGCATCATTTCGCAATACTCATCCGCCAGCTTTCGACGGAGATTGGGATTTCCTTCAGCGATCTCCGGTATCAGTTGACAGACGTCCACAGGCACCTGAAACTTCTTTCCAAGAAATAGGGCGTAGGGCGCTGCAGCAGTCGCCGCGGGAGTGAAATCGGAGAAGTACAGAATTTCCTTTAGGTGCAAAACAAGATCGACACCGGCGAGTGCGTGCGGTCCTACGGTGAGAGTCGGACATGACGCCGACAAGAGGATCTTCTCTGTATTCGACCCAACCAGAAAATGATCCAGGCCGCGATGAATTCCGTGCAGGCCAAGAGCAAGCATGTCCGCTCCGTGGGTGGCTATAGCCCGTAGTATCACTTCACTCGGGATGCCGTCCTCCACATAAGTTTCAATGTTCACTCCCGTCCGGCGAACGCCTTAGGCAAACGCCTCCAACCGCTTTTCAGCCTCAATTCGGGTCATACAGGGCCGCGACGTAACCAACTCCGCTTCGACTCCATAGTAAGACAATTCCACCACATGCAGCATTATGATGGTCGCCTCGAAGCGGTGAGCAAATGCCACTGCATAATCAAGAGCGAGACGCGAACTCTGCAGAAAATCAGTCGCAAAAAGAACTTTCTTGATCTCGAGCTCAGTGATCATCCGGCACCTTCCTTTTTTGCAGTTTCTAGATCGAACTCTGCGTCGGAGATGAATGTTGCCTTTACATCGACAATTTAATCTCGGCTCGGCATAGCATTGAGTCGTCGTAATTTGAACCCGCGTCATTCGAGCGTTTCAGTTAGACCGAATGTGTCGAGATGAACTTTTGATCGATATCAGTGCTCTCTACCGATGGGAATGTTGACTCTAGAGGAATCGGCCACCTTCTTGCATGTTCGGGCTCGACTGGTCAGTAAACAGGAGCTTCGCAACCCAATCGAAGCGCTCACTCCAGGCTCTCCTGCACGAACGAGAGTGCCATATTTGCATTGGCTTTTGCAGGCTCAGATTCACGCTGCATTCGGTCAAGGACCGGTGATCCAAAACAGCATTCTAGGCACCCTGGAGTCTCGCTTTCTGTCCAAAACTGAACAGTTTTTATGTTCTGACGCTGCCATAGTCGGGCGGGGTTTAGTTTGTTGATCCCAGAGAGGCGCCCAAGGAGATCGTAAAATGGCCATACAAAATTCAGCTGTAGCGGTGTTTCGTTCCCATACGGAGGCGGATCAAGCGATCAAGGAGCTTCAACGTAGCGGAGTGGACATGCGTAAGTTGTCAGTTGTCGGAAAGGGCTACCACACCGATGAACATGCTGTGGGCTACTACAACACAGGTGACCGCATGATGTATTGGGGCAAGATGGGTGCGTTCTGGGGAGGCTTCTGGGGACTTTTGTTTGGCTCCGCGTTTTTCTTTATTCCCGGCTTAGGCCCGATCTTAGCGGCTGGCCCTGTGGTTGTATGGATCGTGGGAGCGTTGGAGGGTGCACTGGTAGTTGGAGGAGTAAGCGCATTGGGCGCAGGACTCTACAGCATGGGAATCCCCAAGGACAGCATTGTGAAATACGAGGCAGCGCTCAAGACAGATCAATTCCTTTTGATCGTCCACGGAACGGCGGAGGAGGTTGCAAAGGCGAGAGACATCCTCAAGACAACGCATCCCACCGAACTGGATATACATGCAGGCGAAGTTGCAGAACCGGCAACAGCATCAGTATAGGGAAGGCATGAAGATGAATAGGACATTGCTCGCCAAAGCCGTTCCCCAGGCTTTGGCCTGGGTGAGCGCACTTGCCTTGTGCGGCGCCATCGCAATGGCACAGAATCAGGCGTCCGCGGGCGGCCAGCGGACCGACGGACAAATCGAGATGGATGTGGTGCACGCCCTCGACGCTTCCAATGGACTCAAGAAGGACCTCATCACCGCCTCAACCATTCAGAGCAAGGTTGCGCTCTCCGGAACGGTGTCAAGCGAAGCCGGGCGCGAGTTGGCGGAGTTGATCGCAGGCCATGTGCCAGGCGTCACCAAGGTGCAAAACGATTTAAAGGTAGGAAATCCCCAGAATGCTCAGCTAGCGCCTGACGCGGGTGACGACTTCCCTGTAGCCCAGCAGATTGTCGACGGCCCGCCGAACGACTCAGTGGCGCTCGCACCGGCGCCAACGGCTCCCACCGGCCCAGTAACCATTCCGCAGGGAACTCTGCTACAACTGCGGACAAGCGAGCCGGTGGACAGCAAGTGGGCCAAGGACGGCACCCCGGTCCAGTTCATTGTGATCCGAGACGTTGCTTACGGAGGCGTGCTGGCGATACCGCGCGGCGCGACCGTCCATGGCGTGGTCAGCGAGACGAAGAGGTCCGGCGAACTGGGCGGGAGCCCGGAACTGGGTCTGCAACTCACATCCCTTGACCTGGGCGGACAGAACTACCCGCTCCAAACCGACCTATTCAAGGTCAAGGGACCGAATAAGGCGGAGCACACGATACGCAACGCCTTTGATACAGCACTGCTGGGCGCCTTGATCGGCGGTTTTGTGGATCGCGGAACTGGCGCAGCCATCGGCGCAGCGGCTGGCGCAGGCGTCGGTACGGCTGCGTCGGCTGCGTCGCCCGGCCCGGGAGTGTGGATTCCGGCCGAGGCCCTAGTCGACTTCCATCTGGCCGCTCCGGTTACTGTTACGCCGGTAAATCCGCAAGAGGCAACTCGGCTGGCGCAGGGTCTTTATGCTGGCGGCCCGTCTCTTTACCGGCGCGGATATGCTCTCTATGCCAGTCCGTATGCCTATCCGCCGGTGTACTTCCGCCCATACTACAGCATTGGCGGATTCTACTATTGGCGTTAACAACATGGTGGTGTGGCGAGAACGCGAGTGCATTCCACTGAATCGATGCAGATCGAGGTTGAACCGCGTTTCGAGAGACCATTGTTATCGGAGATTTTCCAGCGCAGGAGGAATATGCTGCACGACTTGAACGAGCGGATCGGTGTTTCCGTTCTTGCAACGGACGGCGAAATAGGAAGTGTTCGCAATCTTCTCTTTGACGACGTTTCATGGATGGTCCACTATTTGGTGGTCGAGGTGGGAACCTGGTTTAAACGCAAGGATGTGGTTCTCCCGATCGAGGTGGTTGTGCAGCCTGATCGGACGAGACGAGCATTTTCCGTCCGCTTGACGAAAGAGCAAGTGCGGGATAGCCCCGATATCGATTCGGATAAGCCTGTTTCGCGCCAGCAGGAAATCGCGATGGAGGAATACTTTGGCAAGATGGCCTATTGGCTGTCCACCCAGATCGAAATTGGCGCTCCAATGCCAACAGGGAGGAAATATCCTGTTCGCACCAAGGAAGATCCGGATCTCCGAGGCACTGTGAACTTGATTGATTACCAGGTTTGGGCCACGGACGGAGAGATTGGTCGCCTGGAAGGGTTCATCTTGGACGAGGCCTCCTGGCATCTCGGCTATCTGGATGTGAAAGCTGGGGATTGGCTTCTCACTCGTTCTGTGCTAATTCCCACCCGCTGGGTAAAATCGGTTTCCTGGGCTGATTGCCGGGTCAATTTACATCACGGCAAAGATGGGATTTAACCTCAAGCGTGGTCGCCGTCAGACTGACGAAGGCTTGTTGATTCTCCGAGTGGCTTTCGTGCACTAATCACGAGTAATCCGCCCTATTTGTGGATCTGCAATTCATGGCGGCTCTTCAAAAACGCACGGCCGGGGAGAGATTGTCCACCTGACCGTTCGACCCAAGGAGGAACATGCTACACGTTCTGAAAGACTTGCTTGGATCCGGTGTTCTCGCAACTGACGGTGAGATAGGAAGCGTCCAGAACTTTCTCTTTGACGATCAATCTTGGACGATCCGCTATCTGGTTGTGGATGTTGGGCACTTCCTCAAACGGCGAGAGGTAGTTCTCGCGATTTCGGCGGTCGAACAACCGGATTGGGCGAACCGGCGCTTCCATGTCAACTACACGAAAGAACAAGTGCGCAATAGTCCAGATGTCGACACTGAAAAGCCTGTGACCCGCCAGCAAGAGATTGCGATGGAGGAATATTTTCATTGGCTGGCTTATTGGATCGACAGCGGACTAGGCGTCGGGTCTACATTGCCGCCCGGATCGGACTACCCAGTCAACACCGGGGAGGATCCGCACCTTCGCAATGCCTTGGACGTATCGGGTTATGCGGTGTGGGCAACGGACGGTGAAATTGGCGAACTCTATGGCTTCGTCATGGACGAGATTTCCTGGCATCTCGGATACTTGGATGTTAAAGCCGGACACTGGCTCCACAGCCGCTCCGTATTGATTCCAACCCGCTGGGTAAAGTCCGTTTTATGGGCCCGTCAAAGGGTGAATTTGCAGCACACCCGTGAAGGGATTTGAGGTCAGTCAGAATGCTGCGGATGCTCTCAGCCTGCTGCTGCCAGTATCAGCACAGCCGCTGGGACAGTGGTTCCTCTCGTTCCTCAGAGTTGCAATGCGATAGGACAAAATATGACGGTGGTTCCAAATCGCTACTCGGACCCCAAGCAAACTCGCTTGCAGCAATGGCTGAGAATCGATCCCCAGCAAAAGTCGAAAGTCTACGCGCAGATATTCAATACGGCGGAGATTTCCAGCCTCAGCTATTGGCTGGAGATCGTCTTCTCGGCGAGCATTGCCGCTTTGGGGCTTGTTTTGAACAGCCCTGCCGTCATCATAGGCGCGATGCTCATTTCCCCCTTGATGGGGCCCATCATGGCCGCAGGATTGGCTCTGGCCGCAGGCGACCTTTACCTCGCCGTCAAAGCCATCGCGAATCTTACAGCCAGCGTATCCCTGGCCATCGCGTTTTCTGCTTTTATCGTCTGGCTCCTGCCTTTTCATTCTGTGACCGGCGAAATATTGGCCAGAACCAACCCGACCCTGCTCGACCTCGGTGTCGCCTTGTTGTCCGGGTTGGCCGGCTCCGTTGCGGTATGTCGCTTTGGCGGAGGGGAGGCCGTCACCACTTTGCCAGGGGTGGCGATCGCGGTAGCATTGATGCCTCCGCTGTGCACCATAGGATTCGGGCTGGGAAGCGGCGCAAATACCCGCATCATGGGCGGAGCCGGTTTGCTCTTCTTGACGAATCTAGTCGCCATCGTGGCAAGCGCGTTTGTCGTGTTTCTGCTGACGGGTATGAATGCGCCGGAGGTTCGCGCGGAGATGGAGCATTCCGGAAAGGGCGAAGCGCTCGCCCAGACGATATTAGGGGGACGGTTTTCGCGAGCGCTGATCAGCGGCGGCCAGCTCCGGTGGCGAATCCTCATGCTGGTTGTCTTGCTTGGAGCCATTGCGCTTCCCTTGAGAACGGCGTTCATGCAGGTAGCCGGCGAAGCGGTCGCAAGGAATGCGATCCAGGAAGTCGTCAAGAACCTGCTGCCGCCAGGAGCACTGGTCTCCCAGCAAGTCGAAGTGGGCAGGGACAGTGTTGCGATCCGGCTGATTTCGACTCGAGTAGTCGCGAAAGACAAGATTCAAAAAGCGGAGGGGGAGATCGAAAGACGCTGCGCGCGGAAGGTTGTCCTTTCGGTTGCGAGCATCGCGAGCCAGAGCGAGCTGGCCGAGTTGATGCAGAGGTTCTCCACGCCAACACAACCGGCCCCCGTTACTCCTGAGTCTCTGGAAGACATTCACCACGAAGTGATCACTCGCGTTCAACCGGTTCTGGCTGAGGTCTGGCCCCCCGAAGCGCCTCTCCAGGACTTCGACGTAGGGTTCAATGCGACCGGCATGGTGTTGACTGTTCTATACAAGAGCGACCACGATCTCGGAAAGATTTCTGAAGACATTCTCACCAGGGATTTGCAAGAGAGACTTGGCGCGCCGACTATTTCCCTGGTTGCGCAGCGCGTACATCAACCCCGAAATAGAACCAGGAAAGCGAAGCGGGAGCCGAACCAACCGGGTGGCCCTGCGGGCGTATAGACAGTGCCACCCGCTCGCACCGCGAGGCGCTTAACGAGGGATCTCTCCCATCCTGCGAAGAAGCGGCACCATAGTCAGGCCTTGCACAAATACTGAAAAGGCGACAACGGCAAAACTGATCGTAATAATCGCTTCGCGGAGCGGGACCTCATTGGGAAGCCCAAGGGCCAGGGCCAGCGCCAATGCTCCTCGCAGTCCGCCCCAGACAGGATGTGCTGATGTTTCGCAGTGACCCGAAGCGATGAGCGCGAGAAGAGCAGGCAGCAGGGATAGATTGCAACCGCGCGACCCAGTGTGACCAACACAATCGCAATTACCGCGGGAAGCCATATCGCCACGAACTTCTGGTGAGCTTCGTGCATTCCAATCAGCAGAAATACGAGCGAGTTTGCAACAAAGGCAGCGTACTCCCAGAATGCTTGAACCGCTACTCTTCCAGGCTCGGTGATGGCGTTGAACGACTTTAAATTGCCCATGACGAGTCCTGCTGTGATGGTCGCAAGAACGCCAGACAGGCCAAAATGGTCCGCGAAAAGAAAGGAACCATAGGCGGCGACGGTCGTGAACGTGATTTCCACCAGATGATCGTCCGTTCGCCCCGAAAGCAAAAGCGCTCCGAGCGCGACCGCTGCGCCGCAAAGAATGCCGCCCACGATTGTGCGTAGAATCGTAAAGGTGATTCCCATCGAGGTGAGATGCTGCCCTGAGGCCACGGCAATAGCCACGCCAAAGGCAACCGCCGCTGTGCCATCGTTAAGCAGACTCTCCGTCTCGATAAGAACCCCCAATCGGCCGCGAACTCTTGCTTCCTTGAACGTTGCGATGACTGAAACCGGGTCGGTCGCGGCGATGAGAGCGCCGAACACGAGTGCGTCGATCCATGGCCAATTCGCCAGAAAGTGCATCCCGGTCGCGGTTACGCACGCAGAGAGCAGGATGCCGAGAGTCGCCAGCACGACGACGACGGGAAGGTTCCGGCGCAACTGAACCCAATCAAGAGAGAAAGCGGCTTCAAAAAGGAGCGGAGGGAGCAGCGCCGTGAAAATCAGTTCTTTGGTAAGGCTTATCTTTGGCGCAAAGGGCAAGATTGCAAGGACGATTCCCGCCGCAACCAATCCCACGCTGTATGGAAGCCGAAGTCGCCTGGTCAGCATGGCCACCACAGCGGCGATCAACAGCAACAGCGTTCCGGCTTGGAATGTGAGTTCCATGTGTTTCCTTTCTTCTACGTCTGCGCCGATCTGAGGTACGCAATGAACAATTGGATATATTCCCGGCCGGCATCCTGGCTACAGTACAGAACACTCGGGAGCACACCGATTTCATCAGGCAGTCATCCCGCAGCACTCAAAGAAACAGCAACGGCGCGGCAGGACTCCTGCCCGCACATTGTCTCTCAATTTGCTTGCGAATCCGTGCTTTGCGGCAGTGACAACGATACACTTAGACTATTCCATAATCTTTGCGCGTACGCCCCCATCCGAGCAGTTATTCTGGTTCTCCACGGTTGCAAGCGAAAATGCGCAGCTGGTGTATATTGCGTCAATTCTGTCCGGGCAGAAAGATGAATGCGCTATGAGTGAATTCGTCAAATTCTTTGCACTTGCATTCAGCGCATTACTCCCGGTGATCAATCCGGTCGGGTCGTCGCTGGTCTTTCTCGGCATGGTTGGCGTCGCTCGCGGCGATGTCTACAAGCCGCCTGCGAAAAAGATTGCGATCAGCACAGCCATTTTTCTTTTGGCGATGGATCTGGCTGGCGCCGGGGTTCTGCGACTCTTTGGCATCTCATTGCCGGTGGTGCAGCTCGCCGGAGGCCTGGTTCTGGCGGCTATGGGCTGGAGGCTTCTCAACGAGCCGGATGAGCCGAGGCAGCTCCAACCTCAACTTCCTCTGGTTGATTCGGCTGCGCTGCAGGGAAAGATATTCTATCCATTCACTTTTCCAGTAACGGCCGGGCCTGGAGTCCTCGTGGTGATGCTCACGTTAAGCGCACATGCTTCTAAAGGGACTGTTGTCGAGGCAATCTTTGCTCATCTTGGAGTCCTGCCAGGGATGTGCCTAATGTGCTTGGCTGTTTTTGTTTTCTATGCCTATGCGCCCAAAATTACCACCAAAATTTCACAGTCTACTGCACACGGAATTCTCCGCGTGATTACAGTTGTTCTGTTGTGTATCGGCGTGCAAATTGCCTGGAACGGCCTCACGAGTCTAAATGAGGGCCGGGTTCTTTTGCTCAGATAATCAAGCGGAGCCATTTCAGCGACCTCCAACTTTTCATCCAAGTCCCGCTCCTCGCTCCAGCGTCTCCTGCACGAGTGCATCAAACACTGAGAACCGGACACGGCGACTCGCGGATAATCCTGTACAAATGAGACCGGGCTCGTGAAAATGTCCCCTTTATATGTCCACGGCCAACAACAACCAAGTCAGCTTCTTCTTTAACCGCGATCTGACGTATTCCTTCCGGGATCGATGAGCCCAGAACGCAAAGACAAAGACCATGGCCAATGTCTGTTTCATCGCCAACGCATAATGCCTTGTCAAACGCTCGTCTGAGTTCCAGCGCGGTTGGCGACTGACCATTCTCGTTGGATGACGAATCGATGTGCAACAAGGAGATCTTTGCACCATAAGTCTGAGCCAGAAAGGCAGCCGTCCTGAAAATGGTTTCCGCTTCCGAACTCAAATCGACGGCACAAAGGATCGAACGGTGAGCGCCATTTGGAGGCAAAGTCAAATCGGGTTCGTGAGCGCTCGTCAATACTGGACAAGTGACATCATGGAGCACCTTTACGGTGACCGATCCCATGAGTAATCGGCGGAATCTTCCCAAGCCTTTGGTGGGCATCATGATCAGGTCAGTGTTCTCGCGCTGCGATACCCACTGAATCACCAACGCCGGGTCGCCATCCTCAATTTTTGTCGAATGACTGACACTTGAGAACTGCGCGCGGGCAAACTCGTCCAGAGACCGCTCACGTTGATTGCGAAGCTCCAGAAACGCAGACGAATACGGGATCGCATCAGGCTCAGCGTCGCCCGTGTCTTCAATCCGCGGAGCGAGACTGTATTCATGGATAAGATTGAATGCGTTTAAAACCGTAATAGTGGCGTCGAATCGTTGGGCCATCTCTATCACGGAAGGAACCATGGCGGCCGTTGCGTCAGAAAAGTCGATCGGGAAAAGGATCTTGCGAAAAGGTATCATGGTTTAAGCTTCCTCGATCCATCGTAGAAGGCTGTAGCCTCATCCATCACGAAACCGGCATTCCGATAGATCTGGCAGCGGAAACGAGCATCCATTCGCTGCCCCCTCCATCGTATCGCTGAAAGGCCGGAGCCCATCAGTGCGGAGATCTGCTTAAGTACGTTGATCCACCTTTTGGTCCCTTCTTAGCGATTCCGCTCGCAGCTGATGCTCACTTCAAACGCGCCTAGAGAGCTTCCTGGATCGCGCCGGTTTGGTGGAATGAATAGAGGCAACAACCCCAGATTCCGTAGATTGCACCGAATTGGCGGCGGCGTTTGCCTGTCCGGGATGAGGGTATCGAAAAGAAAGTTCGCGGCAATAGCAACTAAATGATTAGTTGAACGTCCTATAGTAGAGGAAGGGTCAACGAACGGGTTCCTGGGACCGTTAATTTCTATGCCTCCAAAGAGATCCATCACGCTGACCCAGGCCGAGCTCCGGCTGATGAAAGTCCTCTGGGACCGGGGAGAATCGACGGTTGCCGACATGGTGACAGCAACCTCAGCCGAAACGGAACTGGCCTACACATCCGTGCTTACAACGATCCGAATTCTCGAGACGAAGGGCTACGTGATCCACCGGCAGGAGGGTAGAGCTTTCTTGTACGGTGCCTGCATAGGTGAGCTTGAGGCCAGCCGATCGGAAGTTCGCCACGTGCTGCAACGATTCTTCGGCAACTCCAGGGAGCGGCTACTGCTTTCGCTGCTGGGCGACGATGAGATCAGTCCCGAAGAGTTGCGGCGTTTGAAAGAGACAATTGCGGATTTGCCGGACGAAGCTTCATCCGATGCAACGGAGGGGTTCTAGATGAACCCTCTCCTTCACATGATTTCACTTGTATCCGCGACAACGGCGGGCGCTCTTTTTTCCGCGATTTGGGAAGGTGCTGTTTTAGCCGCGTCCGTGGCTCTCTGCCTTCGATTGATTCCTCGCCTGAGCGCAGCCGCCCGTTCGGTTGTCTGGACGAACGTTTTCCTGCTGCTGGCCCTGCTGCACGTGCTGCCTTTTCTCGGGCAGCATTGGACCCCAGGAAACGGTATTTCATACCCGCCCCTCCATCTGGACCTCGACTGGAGTGTTGCCATCGCAGGCGTATGGGCGATGCTCTCCCTATGGAGGGGCGTGCAATTGATCTTGAGTGCCATTCGACTGCAAGGATTGGGAAGACGGGCCACTCCAATCCATTGTGACGCAACCTTGCAAACATTCCTCGATGACCAAGCCGGGGATAGGATGAGCGGCCGTTCGGCGGAATTATGTTCCTCAGCCGAAGTCGAGCGTCCCAGTGTGATCGGGTTCTTCCAGCCACGCATTCTTTTGCCTCAGGGACTGGCGGAGAAGCTCTCTGCCCTGGAGCTGCGGCAGGTGTTGCTGCATGAGATGGAGCATCTGCGCCGCGCCGACGACTGGACCAATCTGCTTCAGAAGGTTGGCCTTGTGCTGTTCCCCCTGAATCCGGTCCTTCTTTGGGTGGAGCGCAGGCTCTGCGCGGAACGTGAACTTGCCTGCGATGATCGTGTGCTCAACTTGACCGGCGCCCGCAAGGCCTACGCCACTTGTTTAACCCGCCTGGCAGAATTTTCAATGCTTCGCCGCAGCTTCTCACTGGTGCTGGGAGCCTGGGAGCGGAAGTCGGAGTTGGTGCGCCGTGTGCATCGTATTCTGCGACGGTCCGATCAGCCGATGCACGGACGGCAAGCGAAGGTTTTGACGGGCAGTCTGATCCTTAGCGCCCTGGCCGGCGCGATTGTTCTGGCCAGCAGCCCACAGCTGGTTAGCTTCGCCCCGCTCGCGCAATCAGCAGCGCTTACAAGCTCCTTGCCAGCCATGAACCCCCACCAGATGTTCCGCCAGGAACTTGACGGCTCTCCGAGGCTGGTCAAGGCGGTCATGCCACAGGGACAAATTCAAACTCCATATGCCACGAACCATCGGCGCATTACCGCTGCTAAGCACGATGTGAAGCGGGACCAGGTTCTCCGCAACCAACAGACGTGGGTAGTGCTAGCCGACTGGGAAGGTGCCGAGCCGCCTCCCCGACTGGTGATCGCCGTCTCCCAAGATCGCCGCTCTTCGTATGCTGCCGTTCCGATTGCGAACGGCTGGCTGATCGTTCAAATCTAACCGCAACTCCAACCAGGAAAGGAATGTCCATGTCCCCAGCAACTAATCAATTAGTAGAAATAGCGAAGAAGTTCGCCGCTCCAGCAGCGGTCGTGGGTGCCTTCGCATTGGGCGCCGCAATCTTCGTCGGCCACGGCAGCGTTCACGCCGCGTCGGCAATGGACGACAACAGCGTCTCGGCGCTCACTTCGCTCGATCATGCAATGGAGGCAGTCGCCGCGCGGGTGACCCCGGCTGTTGTCAATGTCGCCGTTACCTCGCGGGGGTCCAGTGAGCATGACACTTCCGATGGCCAGATGCAGGGGCTTCCGCCGGGCCTGCAACAATTCTTCGGCCCTATGCTTCAGCAACCCTCTCAGCCGCAGATTGAGCATGGTGTGGGGAGCGGCATCATCATCTCGCCTGACGGATACATTGTCACCAACGACCACGTAGTGGATGGCGCCACCAGTATCAAGGTCACGCTGAATGATCGGCGCATCCTGAACGCGAAAGTCATCGGTGTCGACAAGCTGACCGATCTTGCCGTGCTCAAGGTAAATGCGTCGGGCCTTCCCTCGATTGCATGGGGAGACTCCACGAAACTTGAACCCGGCCAGACCGTACTGGCCTTCGGCAGCCCATTCGGCTACTTCCAGTTTTCAGTAACGCGCGGCATTGTCAGCGCCGTCAATCGGCCCAACCCCTACTCCGATGACGCACGCAAGCCAGGAGGCTACATTCAGACCGACGCCGCCATTAACCCCGGTAACTCCGGCGGTCCGCTGGTGAATGCACATGGCGAACTGGTCGGCATCAACACCTTCATCATCTCCAACAGCGGTTCGTTTGCCGGCGCGGGATTCGCAATTCCGTCGCAGATCGTGCGCGCCACAGCCGAGCAGTTGATCAAAAGCGGGAAGGTCGAGCACGGCTACATCGGCATCGGGATGAACGATGTAACGCCTGACAATGCTCACTTCTTCAATTTGAAGGATGCTAGCGGAGCAATTGTTTCCCAGGTCATGCCGGACTCTCCTGCCAGCCGCGGCGGCCTCAAAACCGGCGACGTGATCTCACAACTCAACGGACAAAACATTGCGAATGGAAGTGCCCTGCAGGTTGCGGTAAGTGAAATGGTCCCCGGCACGAAGATCACCATGGGCGTGATACGCGACGGCAAGCCGGAGACACTGGACCTCACAGTGGGCCAGTTCCATGGCAATAGCGAAGTGGCAAGTAACGACAGCCAGGACGGCCCGCAAAGCGGCAAGCTTGGTCTCGCGGTCAGCAATCTTACCGCCGAAACCCGGCAGCAATTCAACGTGCCCGATCAGGTTCACGGTGTGGTAGTGCAAAACGTTCGCCCTGCCAGCCCCGCTGACGACGCCGGCATCCAGCCGGGTGACATCATCCTCGAGGTCAACCGGAAGCCGGCCGACTCCGCAAGTCAATTCGCAAACGAGGTACACCAGAACAAGGACGGAAAGGATCTCTTGATGCTTGTCTGGTCGAAAGGCAATTCCAGCTATCGAACGATCCATCCCGACCCGAACAACCAAAACGGCTAGACGCTTCAAGGTGAGGCCGTCGTGGATCGAAACGGCGGCCTCACTGAATTCTCGGCTCTCGTTCCACCGTTTTGCTAACCCTTCCATCACAACACGGATGAACTGGATCCACGACGCTCCCAAGAGTCTCGCGGATATCAGGACCTAACTATGAATCCATGCGGACTATTCACGGGTCTCTCTTCCCTTTTTGCGTTCCCTGACGTACGGAAAACAAAAGAGCTATGCCACAACTGAACGCTAGCCCTCCAAGAATTGGGAGCAACCAATTGATTCTTCCCGGTCCGATGGTCTCCCGAAGCATGAGTCGTATTGGCACGAGTTCCCAGACATCCTTCTCTCCGACGTCAACATGACAGGTATGTCTGGCGTTGAATTTCTCCTAGCAGTCCGTCACCTGTTTCCATCGATCCAGGTAATCGCCATGAGCGGTGCATTTTCCGGCACCTGCGTGCCTGCTGGAGTTGTCGCCAATGCCTTCTTTGAAAAGGGCTCAGATCCGGCTCTATTGATCAAGGCTGTGAGCGCCATGACTGAGCCGGGCCTGCCATTTCGACGGCAGCGGAGCACGGAACGCCCCACTCCGCCTCCGAATGTGCGAACGGTTCCCGTGTTTCCATTGCGCTCGCCGATTGACATGGGTCTTTCAGTATTTGCTTGCGCTGCCTCGCGTCTCGAAATGAATGGATGAAATGCCGATTCCAGCAACCGCATCACATGGTCGGCAATATCATTCTCCGACGAACTCGATCCCTTATTCGCAGGCGGCAAATAATTGGTCACGCTTGCATGGTCTGGCATCTGTGACCAATTCCATCGCATGAAATCTGAACAGCTTCAAGGTCACCGGCGTGGACGTGGGTGACGATGTTAGCGCAGGGGGCCTGGCAACAGAACATCGCTAATTCTCATTTGTCGGATCGGTCACGCGCCCCATGAACAGGATGCAGCCGGAGCTGTTGTCGCGAATCAAGAAGAGGAACGGGTGGTCCGCGCGAAAAACAGGCGGCTGCAATTGCATCGACCGAACTGCCAACCTTCGACGCATCACTACGGCCGTCGCCGCTGCTGCTTCGGTTCCTTCCTCGTTAACATCGATATAAGCCTTATGGATCACCGCCGACATCACAAAGTCGCGCTTTCCATCCATCCCTGAGAAATTCGCCAGGTTCTTTTCAAACACTTGCGGCATCCCCAGGGCACCCAGCGCCCCATTGAGTCCGAATTGTTGGGTCATCTTGAACTTGGGCATCGTCAGAATGACTTTGGGTACTGCCGCTAACTCACGCAGCCATAGCCGTGTGTTCGATGCGGTCAGCGAACGTTCCAGCGCAGACAGACCGCTTACCTCGTTGGGCAGAAAGACGATCATCGAAAGCTCGTCGCTCTTATAAGGAAGCTCCAAAGCCTGAAATGTTCCGCCATTTAAGTATTTGAATTGACCCTCCCGATGCATGAGAGGCGCCTCGATCGTATTCGCCTGGGATAGGTGGAAATCCTCATCCTCAGTTTGAGCCTTGTCAAATCGAGTTTGCCAGGTCCCTTTGAAATAAATGGCGTTTGTCAACACTAATCTTGTCTGAGGAGTGAGCACACCGGGTTGAAGCATATTCATGATTTTGTCGTCGGTTTTCTCTTCGACCCATTTGTTGATCGTCAGTCGCGCCGCCTCGGTCGCGTCCTTGAAATCCACCTGATTGAACCCTGCACCATAATCGTTCTTCATCAACTGAAGAAAATCATCGAGAAATGCATTGCCCTGTTGCGCCCAGAGTGCATCCGCAACGCGAAGCTGGTATCCATCATGAGGGGCATTGAGGTTGCTCAGTAGCGCACCCATCGCCGGATGAAGCCGATCCGCCGACAGGGTGAAATGCAGTGTTTTCGCCATCTCGGAGGCGGTATCGCCTCGTGCTCCGGCATAGGCCATGGCCAGTGCGGTGGAAATGCTTTCGGGCGAGAAGAAAAGATTGCCGTTTTGATTGCGTAACTGTCCATACAAATCCACGGCGAATGCATTGTTGCCATCGACGACCGCTGCTTGGTCAGCCGCGGCTGGTTGAGCCGTCTCCACTGCCCATGCGGTTCCAGGCAATACAAGGCAAGCGATGAGGAATGATAATTTGAGTTTCATGTAGGCCTCCACTCAGCGATGGCCGAGCACTGTGTCATGTTTATATCCGGTCCTCATGCACTAACCTTCCTCCATGAGAGACTTCATATGATTTCGGTCAAGCGGCTCGCTGCACCCTTGGGTGCCGAGCCAGCAGATGCAACCTTAGCCTCCTGAGTCGAATGCCTGGATAGAACATCTGCCCCCGGCAGATCTAAAGAACTTAAGGCAATTGCTTGTCCCAGATCGGTCGATACAACTCCACCGGAGAGAAGTCGATCTTTTTGGTCTTGCGATCGACCCACAGAAAGACCGGTGTTTTGCCGCCGTTGATGTCCACTCCGATAATCACGCCGTTGCCCCAGGACCGGGAAAGGGCGAACTTATAACTCCAGATCTGCCCGTATTTGCTGCCGCCCCCCCAGTCCTGCTGGAATCGGTCAAAGCCGTAAGCCTTGTAGCGTTCCGGATGTTGCGGCCACTCCGGATCCTGGGTCCACATGCCATAGGCTTTCACCGGGTCACCGGACTGGACTGTTGACAGAAAGGTGCTCACCCGGTGCTCTTCCGGCCAGTTCCAGAACCACCAGGTTCCAAAGGCACCCACTATCGCTACCGCAAACAGCGCAATCACGATGTTCCGCGACCGACGCGCACGGGTCACGTCGTAGTTTGGTGCATCCAGCAATGTCATGATGTGAATTTTCTCCTTACGACATTTCAGGCGCGCAATAGTCTTACTGCGCACACTCATTTCTCTTGATCGAAACCGCATATCCGAGCGGTGATCCTCGACTCCGGTCATCACGGCTAAAAGAGCGTCTGCTCTACACTTGAAGGCATGCGGGATGTGCCAATTAAGATTCCGCGATAGACTCGGATCGCAGTCCGGCCGCTTTCCCAGACGATTTTGATCATTGAACAAACTGCAGCCGGATAAATGGTCAATATTGCGCATCGCCACTGAGGGATCGGAAGAAATTGCATTATTGCCCCGTGGCGTTGGGGGAGCGATGCAACACAATATGTGTGACGAGCCCAAGGGCTACGGGATTCGATCTGCTCAATCGTGGACACTTGTCCCGTCCTGGCTTCACATTCGATGCACATTTTCTGCGAGCAAGAATGCACATTCATTCCAGAAAGGCTGGAGTAAGGTCAGGGCATGTTAACTGTCGTGGTCGACAAAATTCGAAACTACCGAGCGGTGATCTGGGATATTTGTCTTTCTGCAGTCGGGTGTTTCGTATTGAGGCGTTGATGCGCGTTCGCTCTGAAGTCCATCCCTGATAGGACGCCGGAACCGTCCGGAGCTCATTGATCCGTTACTACGCGCCTTTTTTCACCGGAGCGGACTTGGGAGTCATCTAGCTCAGCCCAGTCTGAAGACAGAAGGGATTTTGACAATGGAGGTACTCAACTCACCAATGTCGTCCCGTTCCTGGTCGAGGATGAATTGAAGCGACTCGGTGGCCTCTACACGAACGGACAGGATTGGAGACAATCCCCAGGTGGACGGCAACCTTATGACAGGCCAGAATCCAGCGTACTCCGCTTTCGCCGCCAACGCCACACTGAAGCTTCTCAAATCCCGTGAATTGCTTGAGGTCGCGGTCAAATACGCGCGGGAACACAGATGTGGGCTGTTGGGGATATCCCTCGCGGTTTCACATCGCGGACTACTCGCCGAGCAATGGGAGCACAGCCACAACCGGCGGGGCCGACGATAGAGGATCTTTGCCGAAACGGAGGATAGGACGCAAGCCCAAGAAAATAGAAAGGGCAAGCAAGAATGGCAGGCATGAAAATCATCACCGGCTTCTTCTCGCTGATAGGAAACCTGAGCTGCTTTGGCTTGAGAGCGCTGGCAGCCCTGTTTGTGCCCCCCTATGAATGGCAGTACTTTGTCCTCCAAATTGAGGCAATCGGCTGGCAGTCGCTGCCGCTTATCTCGGCAGCCGGTCTAGCCTTAGGGGTGGTGATGACGTTGCACACCAGGAGCAGCCTAGTCAGTTTCGGCGCTGAAGCCTGGGCGCCGAATCTGCAATCGCAATCGTTCTTCAATGAATTGGGCCCGCTTGTCAGTGGGCTGCTGGTAGCCGGGCGAGCTGGCGCGGGCATTGGCGCGGAACTCGCGAACATGAGGGTCACCGAACAGATCGACGCTCTCGAAGTCCTGTCGTTCGATTCTTTCAGGCTTCTATGCGTCACGCGGATACTTGCCTGCATTCTCGTACTCCCACTGTTAACCGTCTTCATGGACTTTGCAGGACTGTTGGGCGGCTTCTTTTCCGAGTACATGATCTCTCACATGTCGTTCCAGCTTTATGTGGCCAGCGCTTTCAACAGCTTGGCATGGGCCAATATTATTCCGCCAACGCTCAAGACCTGCATTTTCGGGTTCATCATCGGCACGGTCTCCTGCTATTTCGGGTACACCACTAATGAAGGATCTGACGGTGTGCGCCGCGCAGCCACCAACAGTGTGGTCCTATCTTCACTCCTCATCATCCTTTCCGATGTGGTTCTGGTGAAGCTGATTTTCTTCTTCTTTCCAGGGGATGCCATGTGAGCGCTCAGTTAGCAGTTGAATTTAAGCACGTTGCAAAGAGCTTTTCCGATAGAAGGGTGCTGATCGACGTGTCCTTTGGAGTCGCTGAAGGCGAGGCACTCTGCATCATGGGTCGAAGCGGCATTGGCAAGAGCGTGACTCTCAAGCTGATGATCGGATTACTCAAGCCGGATAACGGCCAGGTTTGCATCGAGTCCCAAGATATCGCCCCGCTTCCTGAAAGGGAACTATCGAGAGTGCGCCGCAACATAGGTTTTCTATTTCAAAGCGCGGCCCTTTTCGATTCCTTCTCCGTGGGAGACAATCTTGCGATGCCGCTCAAGCGGTTCGATAAATCCAAGTCACCGTCCGAGATCGAGCAGGCAGTGGTCGAGACGCTGCGGGCAGTTGGACTGGAAAAGGACAAGGACAAACTTCCAGTGGAGTTATCGGGAGGAATGCGCAAACGTGCCGGCCTAGCGAGGGCTCTCGTGCTCAACCCGAAACTACTACTCGCTGATGAACCGAGCAGCGGACTTGACCGAATCACCGCCGCTGAGATTGACGACCTTCTGCTTCGCGTAAAAACAGAACGTAACACGACATTGGTGATTGTCACACACGATGTTCGCTGTGTAAGGAGAGTCGCTGACCAAGTTGCGGTGCTTGACGAGGGTCACATAGTCTCCCTTGGCACATTAGATGAACTTAAATCAAGCGACAATCAAGTCGTTCGAGAGCTAACTTCGGAGTCCTCACAATGAAACATAGCATGGTTTCTGCCGGCATCTTTGTTGTCTCCGCGCTGGTCTTGTTTAGCATCGGGCTGTTTCTGATTGGAACCAGTCACAATGCCTTCACTCGTCATGTCACTTTCTACACTGAATTATCTGAAGTGAATGGCATCACCCCCGGCTTGAAGGTCCGCGTGGGGGGCTTTGACGCAGGCCAGGTCGAAAGCATCGGAGTACCGGACAAACCCTCTGGAGAATTCAGAATAAAGCTTCAGATCGACGACAAGCTTCGCAACCTTGTTCGTGAGGATTCGGTTGTCTCTGTCGACTCCGACGGCCTGGTTGGAGACAAGTTCCTGTTCATCCACAAAGGAAGCGACAACTCCCAGGAAGCCCAGACAGGCTCTACTCTTCTCAGCAAAGAACCAATCGAACTGTCTGCCGTGATAGCCAAGGCTTCAGGGGTCATCGACCAGACGAGTGGGGCCATCAGCGATGTTCAAGGCAAGCTCAACGTCGCGCTCGACACAGTCACCAGGACAGTCAACAACGCAGATGGGCTGGTTAGCGATGCCCGGCATGGCAAAGGAACGATCAGTGTGCTCCTGAATGACCCGCAGACAGCCTCCCAGCTGAAGATGACCGTTGCAAATGCCGAACAGGCCAGCGCCAACGTGAAGCAAATTTCTGTCCAGGCTGGACAACTGGTAACAGACTTGCAGTTGCGCAAGCTTCCCGCAAAGCTCGACGACACCGTGACCACCGCTCGACACGCCGCCCAGCAGATCGACGAAGCCTCACAGAAGGTGAATGCAACCCTGGATGAGGCACTGGGGCCGGATCGCTCCGGGGAGAACGCGGCGGGGAATATCCGCGAATCGCTGTCGAACGTAAATCTTGCGACCTCGAATCTTGCCGACGACACGGAAGCCCTCAAACATGAGTTCTTTTTCAGGGGCTTTTTCAGGAAACGCGGATACTACAGCCTCGATGAACTGACGCCGGATCAGTATAGAACCAATTCCTTCTTTCAAAATGAAAGTAACCGTCGCTCCTGGCTGGCTGCAGCGGATGCATTCACCATGGATGCAAAGGGTAACGAAGTTCTCTCGGTCGAGGGCGAACGGCAAATCGATCTGACGATCGGCAGGGAAAAAGAATCGATCGTGGATGAGCCGCTCGTCGTTGAGGGTTATTCGAGCCAAGCGACTGCAGCCAATGAGATTATCGCCTCACAGTCGCGGTCTCTGGTGGTAGCGCAGTATCTGGAGAAACACTTTCATCTGAAATCGGCGGATATAGGGACAATGTCTCTGAATGCAACTCCGCCGTCTAAGTCCGGCAAGGCCACATGGGATGGCGCTTGCATTGTCTTTCTCGCGGCGAGGAAATGAAGAGACGTTCGGCAAGATACTGCTCGGTCTTCGTTAGGCACGAAGCTTGGCAACGGACCGGTCCGGCGAGATCGCCGATTTGGGGGCAAGGCGCGGCGACTGGGAGTTGTGCTCAGGAAGGCGATCGAGCAGGACTGCATTGAGAAGCGATTTGTGGACCTGGATGCGACCGTTGTAGTCAATGAACCCAAGTTTACGAAAGCGATTCATGAAGAAGCTGACGCGCGAGCGGGTAGTGCCGACCATCTCTGCCAGGGTCTCCTGAGTGATGCGAGGAATGAACTTTGTCGGTTCTCCAGGCTCACCGTATTCCGCCATCAAAAGCAGGAGTCTTGCCAGTAGCTTTTCGCTGGGGTTGAAGAGCTGATCGACAAGATCTTCCTGCGTTCGCATGCTGCGGGCCAAGAGGTGCGAAAGGAACAGATCGGAGAATGCGTGCTCGTCGTGCATCACTCGAATCATCTCGCTTCGAGTGATCTTCATCGCATACGACGACGTAATTGCAGTGACTGTGGCCGATCGGTGCCCGGCCGCTACGGAGAGCGATTCTTCCCCAATAAAGTCGCCGGCGAAGAGCAGGGTAATCGTAGCTTCCTTGCCGTTCGCGGAGACGACAGTGACTTTCACTCTTCCGCTCTGGAGGTAGAAAACAGAATCGGCCGAGTCCCCCTGAGAGAACAGGGCGCTTTTGGGGTCGCAGTGGACAATTCTTCTGCCCACTCCAGCGAATGCGAGAAAGTGAGCAAGGTCGAAACTCGGTACTCCGTCGATCGAGTGAATCCCGGTATAAGCCGTGGGGATTGCCTCTTTTTGGACTGCGCATATGCCCGAGAGTAGCGCAAGGGAATATGCTGCTGTGTGAAGATGGCATGAAAACCTGAACACCAAGCATGGCTTCACCGCTCGGCACCGCAATTTCAGCGATGTGCTGCCCAGTCAGCCGCATCGCCGCACAGGATTGCCGGAATCGCCCGCGCTCTCTGTGGCTTCGCCAAAATCTCTTCCATGCCCGTCAGGAGCGCGCTTGCATCGTCCTGGAGGGTCTCGTCAACGAACGAATTGCAGTCGCCGGAAGAGTTCGGAATGCAAACCACGGGCGTGCGCGAGCCGGAAGCTCGAATGAGGCTGGTGAGCCTCTCCTTTTGCTCGGCAGAAATGGAGTGGCCCAGCAGCACCAGATCGAAATCGCCGACCTTGAACTGCTCGATCGCGTCTCGAGTTGAGCTTGCCGATATAACGACATATCCAGCGGATTTCAAATCCAAATCCTGCAACGTCAGTTGCCATGAATCGAGGCCAACTGCGAGAACGACAGTGATGCGCATAATTATCTCCAAATCCGGCTCAAGTCGAAATGTCACCCTCGGGCGTAATTAGCCGCTATCGCTTTATCTTGAGTGGATCCTGACCATCTTACTCGCGGACAGTGAATGTCCCCACATCTCTCGTGGACGCACCGCGTTCTACGCAAGTCTGGCAGGGCGGAAGCGTGTTTTTCTCTGAGTATCCCAGCACCCGCAAAACAGGACTCCGACGTTTCGGATGCTCCTTTGTCGGAGCGTCCCCCAGTGCTTGCAGCACCAGTTTCCAGGACTCGCAGGGGAGTATCTGTTCCGAATTGCTCACATTTGAGGATTGCGCAGGAAATATCGTTTTGAAATTGTTCACGCATTCACGGCGCGCTGTTCGGTCTCCCTTGCGCTAGCCTGGACGGCAAACCTCATGTGAACCGGCTCCGTACAATGGGCGCGAGCCCGCAGGAACGCGGCCATGTAGGACTGCGCTACCCGCATCCAGACCATAGGCCGGGCATACAGGTAGGCGCGTTCGCGCATAGCCTCGCGCGCTTCGTCGTTGGCCAGGAGTGCGATTGTCGCTGTTGCGATGGCGGCTGGGTCCTCAAACGGCACCAGCATTCCGCGTCCCTGGTCCAGAACTTCCGCGGCGTACCAGTATGGAGTGGATATGATGACCTTTCCAGCGCCCATGGCATAAGCCAGGGTTCCCGATACAGCCTGTGCTTCGTGACAGTAAGACGTGATGTAAATGTCTGCCGAGCCCACCAGCGAAGCCATCTCTTCAGGACTGACGAACCGGTTAATAAACAGGACCTGCTGTTCCACCCCAAGCTTCTTGGCCAGGGCCTGCAACTCAAGCCGGTAGCGATCTCCTTCCCGAGCCCAGAGCTGCGGGTGAGTGGCGCCTGCAATCATGTAGACAGCGTTGCCGTGACTGGCCAGGATGCGCGGCATGGCTTGAATCACGCTTTCAAAACCCTTGTTCGGAGACAACAGACCAAACGTCAGAAGAACACTCTTTCCCTGGCAAGAGAAACGCTTCTTATATATGTCCGGCTGCTCAAACGGCAGGTCGGGGATGCCATGGGGAATTAGGTCTATCTTCTCTGCCGGGCCCCCGAATACCTCCTGCAAGATACTCGATGAGTATTGGCTCATGACAATAAGGCGCTCGGAGCGTGCGGCAATCTTGTGCATTACAACGCGTTGGTCCAGATTCGGCTCACGAAGTACGGTATGGAGGGTTGTCACCACCGGCATTTTAAGGTGCTTCAGCAGCTCCATGATGTGGTTTCCGGATTTGCCCCCGAAGATTCCATATTCATGCTGTAAGCACACCAGATCGACATTGCTCGCATTCAAGAAGTCAGCGGCCGCGCTGTAGGATGCGATGTCGCCTTCGCTGATCTCGAATCGCACCCGCTCCGGGTATAGGTAGGTCGAGTTCCCGTCGTTGACGGCTACCACCTTCAGTTGGGACGCTCCATACTCGGCAGCGATCGCATCACATAAATCCGTCGTGAAGGTCGCAATTCCGCACTGCCTGGGAAGGTGGTTCCCGATCACAGCTATCCTGACCGGGCGTAGCGCGAGTTGAAGGGAGGATGTTGAATCGACTCCGAATAACGGGTGCCGCGCATCGGAGCGGATGAGACGGATTGACTGTGAATTCAAAGAGGTACTTGGAGCGGCCATTTCACTTGTCTCCCTTAATCGTCAGGTTTTGATCGGACGCAATCTAAGCCCTCATTGGGACGTAAAGATGCTGCGCGATCTCAAGTGTCTTCTCAGAAGCTGCCATCGAGAAGTCCTGAGCCTTTGAGCTCAGCTCTTCCGCAGCTTCGTGATCGCCTCGGTGGTGTGCGGCAGCGGCAGCAGTGTGGGCGTGGGCTGCGTAGATATGCAGGTCCGCGGCATTGTCATATTTGCTCTGGGGCATTGTGTCCTTCATTTTCCAGGCACCGTTCCGGATGTTGCACATCCAGTCTTCCTCGGGTCATTTGAAAACGCTGAGCAATCTTATACGTCCCCGCCAAGCTGTTCCATTGCGTCCAAAGCGACTATGCTGACGGCGGATAAGATGAGACTCCAGAGGAGAATCGGAGAGCCCCAATGCGTTTTAGAGTTAGCCACAGTTTACAAGCGGACCATGTTCAATTCTGTACAGCCAAATCATGGCTGCCAATCGTAGATTAATCTCACTCAGTGGCGCGTTGCCGCGAACCTATTAACAGTTCGTCAGTTGGAAGGCAATTCGTCATTCGAGGTGCAGACAGCAGGCTCGCGCTATCCGGTGAAGACGTTTCCTAACTCACCGGCACCTGCCGAGAAACAGTAAACCGCACACTTTGGGGGTCAAGGGATGTACTACTATTTTGGTGGAATGCATTGGTATTGGTGGATTTTCTGGATATTCTTTTGGATGCTCTTCTTTTCATTCATGATGCCGATGCGCCGATCCACTTACCGAGAAATGCAATCGCCCCTCCAGCTTCTGAAACGGAGATATGCCGCCGGAGAGATCACAAGCGAGGAGTACGAGGAACGTCGGGCCAAGCTCCTGCGGGATGCGAATGTGAAGTAGGGATGTCTCCCTGGATTCAGCCAGCCACAATCTAAAAGAAATCCCGGAATCGTTGCGTTTATCGGGCAAGATTCCGTGGGCCGTGGATACGCACAACATGGTGGCAGATCACTCCGCCATTAACCGCACCACATGGTTGACGATCATCAGGTCCTCGGCGGGGGGAATGACCCGTACGATGACCGCTGAGTGTTCTGCCGAAATCACTGCCGAGCCATGGGCGTTATTGCGCGCGGCGTCGAGCGAAATGCCCAGCGCGCCCAGGCCCGCGCAGACTTCAGCGCGGGTCGCACTGTCGCTTTCCCCGATGCCGCCGGTGAAAACCAGCATGTCAAGACCACCTAACTCTGCTACATAACCGCCGATCCTCTGGGCAATAGCCCAGGTAAACTTCTCTACCGCAAGCTGCGCCTTCGTGTTGCCTTGCGCGATCGCGTTGCGCAGATCGCGCATGTCGCTGGAGAGTTCACTCACGCCCTGGAGGCCAGAAGTCTTGCTGACAACGGCCTCCAACAGGTCGGCAGCCTCGGTGGTATCTTTGGCTGTTTCCGCGATCTTACGCAGAATAAACATGAGCACTCCAGGATCGATATCGCCGGTGCGTGTGCCGCTTATGATGCCGCCAAGGGGTGTAAGGCCCATCGAGGTGTCCAGGCCTTCTCCGTTCCGGATCGCCGCGATTGATGCGCCATTTCCAAGGTGTGCGACGATGAGCTTCCGCGGCACGGCTGGCTCCAGTTGATAAACGATCGATTCTTAGGAAAGGCCGTGAGCGCCGTAGCGGCGGACGCCCATGGCAGAATATTCCTCCGGAATCGGCAAGCGGGTGACAACTTCGGGCATGTGACGATGAAACCATGTGTCCAGGCAAACAAAGTTCGGAATGCCAGGAAACTGCTTGATGGCTTCGCGCATGATGTAGATGGCGATGGGCGTGTGCAGTGGCGCGAAGGCCTTGTAGCGCTCCATCTCTTCGAGCAATGCGGGGGTGATGCGCTGGTTTGTCTGAACTGTAGGGCCACCCGAAACCATTCGATGTCCGATGGCCGACGGTGCGGGGAAGTCCTTGGAATGCAGCGCGTCGGCCACCAGCTTGAAGCCAGCGGCGCGCGTGGGTAGAGATGGGGACTCGTCAACCAGCTTCTTCCCTTTGGCGTCCTTGATCCAGAACTCGCCCTGATCAGTGCCGATGCCGTCAACAGCGCCCTCGTGGAGTTTCTGTGGTTCGCCATTGCCAGTTCCATACACGGAAAACTTGATCGAGGAAGAGCCGCTATTCAAGACCAAAACAGTCAATGACGCCATGAACTTAACCCCTCGATTGAAACTCCACGAGTCAGCTAATCTAAATGGAATGACGCTTATGCCTCCCTACCTCACGGACTTTGGCTCTTTCACTCTACAAGCGCAATAGTTCGTATTAAGGTTGGAGCAATCCCAGATCCAGTAGTCGGATCCTTCCACCACGGATGAAGATATGTCAGCCAGGGCCCGGGATCTGAGGTACCCGCAGTGCCGACTCCGCGCTGCCGGGTGCAACATCGCCATACGTGGGATACGGTTGCGGCTCCGTACTCGTGGGCATGCCAGCGAGGATTGCGAGATCGGCCTGCACCTGCGCCCACTGCGCCGGGTTCTGCTTTGTCGTGATGGGTGCGTTTGGGTTTGCGTAGTAGGCCTGGATGTCCTGCTTGATTCCGGGCGGGATGGGCTGCGCGGGCTGGCGCGTGAGGTGGTGAAGGAGATTGGCATACGTTGAGTCGGTGAGCGAATAGCCGCCGGGCTGTACCACTCGACCTGTGTCGAGGTCGCGATTGGGCAGCGGATGACGCGGGTCGCATGATAGCAGAAGCGAGTTTGGGCCGGCGGTCATAATTGCCGGAATCGCTTGCGGAGATTGATTCGTGGAAACAGGATCACATGCTGGGGCCGTGGACGTGTGCGCAGTCTCGGAAGGCGTAAACCGCGCGAGCATCCGGTGCAAGATCGCCGAGGACACCTCCACGCTGTGCAGGTATTCGGTCTCTGTTGCGGGGGTTGGGCCTTTCACGTCGATCAGTTTCAATGGGCCGAACTTGGGCAGGATAAACAGAAAGCCGGCCAGCATGTAGGTTCCGATTCCCGCATGGCGGCCATACTTCTGCCAGTCGTTTTCCGTGGATACCACGGCCACTTCCCTGTCGATCTCCGCCGCATCCGGCGTCTCCGGCTCTGCCGGCTCGTGGCGGCGACGCAGAAGCGTGATGGCGTACGCCACGCGCGGGATGAAGGAATGCACCACGAAACGGTATTCACGAACATTGAAGCGCCGCTGCCTGGGCGAGAACTCGTCGCTCACCCCGTAGGTCTGGTAGTAAGCAACCGCAAGCTGCTTCACTGGCACCTTGAGCCCGATGTGGCGAAGGAAGCGGACCGGCGCCATGCGGTGATGCGCGATCTCGTCAATGTCAAAGGCGAACTCGGTTTGTACATGCTGGTGCTCGCCCTCGGCGTAGCTCACCTCGCGACCGTATTTCGCACGCATCCTGGGGAACTCCACGGGGACGGAGAGATTGGTCGCTTCGGAGTGGCCGATGGTGTCGCCCACGTAATGAGACAGCGCGCCCACGGCGAACGCGAGCTCATCGGCATTATTCGCATTGCGAAAGAGACTCACCACGAAGTCGCCCGAGCGCACGTAGTGGGTCAGGTTCGAGAAAGATTTGGCGCCAAACGGGTAGTAACCCATATCCTGAATTACGCAGCCGCCGTACGCATAAGCCCGCGCCTCATCAAGTTGAGCCAGCGTCAGGTTGGGATAACGACTGAGCAGGAGAGGAACGATGGAATTTTGCCAGTCGAGATCGATGAGCTCTTCGTGCGTCAGGAGGGCATACGCGTTCGCGCGCCTGCCCAAAAGAATGGCCAGCAGCACAAGTACCATCAGGATGCGCATCCCCGCTTGGCCTCGTTTCATCTTGCCTCGAGCCGCGTTGAATCGCGGGCGTGTACGGAGGTTGTTTGCGCCCACCCGTTGCTGAACGGTTTCTTGTGCATCGAGCAGAACTCCAATTGAATTCAGGCCGGCAATCGCCTTTACGTCGAAGGCGGTCATTCAGCCGTTAGGGTTCCGACGATCTCGATCATCGAGCAACATTGATCCTGAAAAATGGTCAAAATGACGCCCCTGCCCTGCATGGGCGATAAGGCGCTGCTTGCGATCCTGTGTGGAACCAAGCGAGCGATCCGCTTTGCGCTCTTAAAGTTAACTGGTCTTGAAGAAATGAGCGATTTTGTGGTTTGCTTCTTCCGAGTAGTACACGATTGCGCGAGCTGACTTCTTCGCCGCGTCCTCTGTTTCGATTCCGGCATCTTCGGCTGCACGCTCGGTTAACCGGTAAGTCTCCTCGGTTCCATCGGCAACTTTGATGGTCATCGTCCTTGCGCTGCGGTCAAAATTGGTAATAATTCCCTCGCTCCTTTTCATCCCATCACGGCCAATCCGATCAATTTCCTCAGCTGTGCTGTCGGTGCCCAGTTTTGCATAGTGCACCACGACCTCGTCCCCCTCCTGAAGTTCGCGCACAGCGTCATCACCTCTCTTGGAGTACTCCCTTCCGCTTTGTACTACAGTTCGTCTCACGAGATGCATTGTGTGCTCGGTCCCGTCGGCGGCCTTTATCTCCACGGTCTTCGAGTCCCGATCAATCTTTGCAACGACACCCTCTATAGATGCGGTCTTCTCTGTCGCCCCGGCAATGCCGGTAACGCTGAAGAGTAAAATGATGGTGACAGTAACTGCCAAGTTGCGACGAAATGTTTCCGACTTCATGGTTGGCACTCCTTCAGTTTCTGATCTGAACCGAACATTCCGATTCAGATCGGTATGGAATTGTCGGCCCGACTCTGCAAGAATGCACATCAATGCCGCTAGTTCTAGTTGCTGTACTCGCCGAGTTCGTGAATCAGACGTTTCGCCGAATCTGGAACTGGAACCTTGCCGTCCAGGATGTCGTGCCTTTCCACATTGCCTCCGTACGATGCTTGATCCCCGCTCTTGTCAACCTGAACGACGGCGCCGTCTAGACTGACCGCGGCAAAAATGCCCTTGCTGCGTGAATAAGACAGGATCTCTGCGTTCAGCTTCAGGTCCGTTGAGGCCGCAGCCTTCCGCCCGACGGGCCCTGCAGCCACAGAGGCGTCAGCTCCCAATTTGAACTTGTCGTTGAGAAGGCTATGCAATGCATGGTCGTTCATGAAGAGCATCACGAGGTCCGTAGAAGAGCCCCCAATCTGGTATCCCACGCTCCCACCTTCGATGGCGACGAACATCGGAGCGCTCCATCCGTGTGCGGTGCGACAGGATGTCACTCCGCGACCATAGTTACCTCCAAAGATGAAGGCAAACTTTACATCCCCCGGAATGATGGCAGTACACTTTGCCGATTGCAGCAGGTCATGCGGTATGCCCTGATCTGGCGTATCCATGATTTCCTTAAAGACCTGGGTGGCCCTGCGGATTCGGGTAGTATCGTCCTCACGATCGGACGCGACCGCGACTTGAGCCACAAACAGAACAAGCGTTGAGAAGATCAGAAGGCGTTTCAGCATAAATTCCTCCTCTTTCGCGGTAGAGATTGAGTTTGAGCTGGTCCGATTCGCAATTTGCCTGCAATAACTCCTCGGCGTGATTGCCAAATGTGTTGCTGCGCATATGTCCCGTGCGCCGTTGTCCAGGCAAAACTGACCTGGAGACTAAGGACCGATGGCCCGCACTTCTGTTGCCGGTCGAGAGCCAGGAGACAAGGCCGTCTTCATCCAAGTCCAATCTCGTTACAACCGAATCTTAGACACCGGACAAGATTGGTTTCTGTTCACAATTGACCGGACTCCCCGTTGCGTTTTCTTGGATAGTACTCATGGCTGTCCGCGATCCCGAGCAAAAACTGTGCGTACCGAGGAGTGAACTATGAATGCAACGGCCGTTGAGAAAATCACACCGCAGAAGACTGAACCATCTAACCGCGAACGCAGGGTTCTACCACCATCAATCGGGTTTCTGGTAAAGTGGGGCATCTTTGCGCTTGTTGGAATTGGAATCGTCCTCTCGGTTGTTCTGGGCCTTGTCCAAAAGTGGCTCTGGATGAGGCAGCTCGATTACGCAGGCATATTCTGGACGCTTTTGACTGTAAAGTGGGGACTCTTCGGCGTCACCTTGATCATTTCAGTTTTTTATCTGTGGCTTAATCTTCGCTTTGCGGCGAGGAATATCGACCTGGTGGATGGAGAAAGCTTCTTCAGCAAGGCCTTCACACATCCCGCTGACGCAAGCAGGACGATCGATGTGGACATTAGCCCCAGGCAGCTGGTCTTTGCTATCGATATCGCCATTATGGTTCTTTCGCTGATCTTTGCGCTGAGCGTTTCCGGCCAATGGGACACCTTTCTCCGTTTCAGGTATGGCGGCTCGTTTGGAATCGCGGACCCACTTTTTGGCGTTGATCTCGGCTTCTATGTCTTCCGTCTTCCATTCTATGAATTGTTGCAAGGAAGCATTACTGTATTGACGCTATCTGCGCTTGCGGTTCTTGCCTTCTGTTCTCTCTTCGGGATGCGACAATCGAAGTCCAGCGGAAAGATCACGCTTAGCGATGGCACACGTAAGCACTTCATGACGCTACTCTTCATCCTCGCAGCCAACTTCGGATGGGGCTTCGTCCTGGATCATTACGAACTGGTCTATTCAACCCTCGGCGTGGTCCACGGAGCCGGCTATGCGGCGGCGCATGTCACGCGAGTCGCGCTCTGGATGATGACCGGCGCCTCGGCGCTGGCGTGTGTACTCCTGGCTATTGGGTTCTTCCGCCCGCGCACCAGGCACATCGTCGCCGGCATTGTGGTTTACGCGGGGCTCTATTTAGTTGCTGTGATGGCGCTGCCTTTGCTCTTTGAGACCTTCATGGTGAAGCCCAACGAACTGAGTCTTGAGATGCCCTATCTGAACCATTACATCGCTTTTACACGCAAAGCATACAAGTTGGACGCCATTCAGGAGACCGCTTATCCGGCTCTATCGGATCTGACTCCCGATGTGATCGCTAGAAATCAGGATACGATCCAGAACATCCGTCTCTGGGATTCACGGCCCCTGCTGCAGACCTATCAGCAGACCCAGGCGATTCGTCTTTACTACCAGTTTTATAACGTGGATGTGGATCGGTACCGTCTACCGGATGGCTACCATCAGGTGATGCTTGCGTCCAGAGAACTGGCGTCGCAACTGCCCTCGGAGGCTCAGACCTGGGTCAACGAAACTCTTCAGTTCACCCATGGCGAGGGGCTGGTAATGAACTCGGTGTCAAACACGACAGGTGGAGGCCTTCCGCAATACCTTGTTGACAATGTCCCTGCTGAATCGCAATACGGGCTGAATATAACGCAGCCAGCCATTTACTTCGGAGAGGTCGCGCCTGGGTACAAGATCGTCTCAACAGGAATCAAAGAATTCGACTATCCCAAGGGCAATGAGAATGTCTATGCGAGCTACCAGGGCGCAGGCGGAATTCCGATTGACAGCATTTGGAAGAGACTCCTCTTTGCATGGACACAGAAGGACATCAACATTCTGCTGACCTCGTATCTGACGCCGCAAAGCAGAATTCAGATATGGAGGAGCGTTCAAGAGCGCGTCACCCAAGTTGCACCCTTCTTGCTGCTGGACCATGACCCGTATGCCGTTTTGAGCGAGGGGAAGCTGTATTGGATTCAGGACGCGTATACCGTGTCGGATCGTTTCCCCTATTCAAGCCCGCAGACAGATGGTTCGGCTCAGGGGATGAACTACATCCGCAACTCCGTAAAGGCCGTTGTGAACATGTTTGACGGAACGGTTTCCCTTTACGCGATGGATTCCAAGGATCCTGTTCTTGGAATGTACGAGCGGGCATTCCCTGGGGTCTTCAAAGACCTGAGTGATCTCCCGGCAGACCTGAAGGCCCACCTGCGCTATCCCGAAGATCTGTTCGGAATCCAATCGACTCAGTACGAGACTTTCCATATGACCGACCCGCAGGTCTTCTACAACCGTGAAGATCTCTGGGTTCCGCCGCAGGAGAAGTACGATGGGGCCGTCAACCCCATGGATCCTTACTACATGCTGATGAAGCTTCCGGGAAGTGGACAACTTGAGTACCTGATCATGACTCCCTTCACGCCGCAAAAGAGAGACAACATGATTGCCTGGCTGGCTGCCCGGTGCGACTTCCCCGACTACGGGAAGATGCTGTTCTATGAGCTTCCGAAAGACAAACTGATCTTTGGACCAAACCAGATTAGTGCGATGATCGACCAGAGCACAACCATCTCGCAACAACTTACTCTCTGGGACCAGAAGGGATCGGGAGTCATTCGCGGCAAGCTCATCGTCATTCCCATCGAGAACTCATTCCTCTATGTCGTTCCGCTATATCTGAAAGCTGAAGGCACGAACTTCCCTCAACTGAAACGGGTGATTGTTGCGACGGGAGATAAGGTCGTCATGGAGCCTACACTCGACGAAGCGCTCGCATCGTTGTTTGGAACAGCGCCGGGGCAGTCTGGACCAACGCCGGGGAAACAAGCTCAAGTGCAGGCACCGATGTCGAAGGGTACGCGGGATCAAGCTGAGGCTCAGCTTGCAGAGGCGCAAAAGGCGATCAACGCGCTCAAACAGTTGCTGGCTAACCCGGCTCAATAGCATGCCGAGGCGAAAATCACTGAGCGGACAGATTCCGATATCCGAAGCCGGAGCAAAAAATGAGCAGGCTCAAATGAATTCGCAGAAGCTGAGAGATACCGCACAGGCCCTTGTCGCAGACGATAAGGGCCTGCTTGCGATGGACGAGAGCACTCCGACCTGCAACAAACGATTTGCCAGCTTGGGGATTCCGCAGACCGTCGCGGCTCGACGAGCCTACCGCGAATTGATTGTGACCACTCCAGGGCTCGGAGAGTGCATCGGCGGCGCGATCCTCTACGACGAAACGATCCGTCAGCAAAAGAGCGACGGCGCTCTATTCGTCAAAGTCCTCATCGACGCAGGAATTATTCCTGGGATCAAAGTGGATGCCGGCGCCAAGGAACTGGCAGCGCATCCCTGTGAAAAAGTGACCGAAGGCCTGGATGGATTGCGCGACCGCCTTGCTGAATACGTTCGCATGGGCGCCCGGTTTGCAAAATGGCGCGCAGTCATCACCATTGCCGACGGTGTCCCCAGTTGGGGTTGCATTCATGCCAACGCACATGCTCTGGCAAGGTATGCGGCGCTGTGCCAGGAAGCAGGTCTGGTCCCTGTCGTTGAGCCTGAAGTGCTCATGGATGGAGAGCATACGCTCGATCAGTGTAGCGAAGTGACGGACAAAGTGCTGCGAACTGTCTTCAGCGAGCTGTTTGCACAACGAGTCATGCTGGAAGGGATGATCCTGAAGCCCAATATGGTTCTTCCGGGATTGGCCTGCCCCAAGCAGGAATCAATTGATGAAGTGGCCGACGCAACGGTCAATTGTTTCTTGCGAGCCGTTCCCGCTGCCGTTCCGGCGATTGCGTTCTTGTCAGGCGGCCAATCCGCGGAGTTGGCCTCGGCTCGTTTAAATGCGATGAATATCAGATTCAAGTCGCGGTTGCCCTGGGCGTTGGCATTTTCGTTTGCCCGCGCCATCCAGCAGCCGGCCTTGGAGCTTTGGAAGGGCCAGGACGCCAATGTATCGGCAGCACAGCAGGCTTTGGTTCACCGCGCACGCTGCAACCGGGCTGCGCGCCGCGGCGAATACTTTCAAGCGATGGAGAAGAGATGACCGGAAGCAAGCACAACCGTGAGGGAAATAGTGGTGAAGACAGCGAACCGGCCCCGGGTCCTTACTGGAGACGGATGCATCGTGACTGGCGCTTCTGGGTAGGCGCAATCTTCATGGCCTCGGCGCTAGCTATCTACGTTCTGAGTGGCGACCTGGCGTGGGTTCCATGGCGCCAACCGCGATAGTTAGCGTTAGCATCTGCCGCGAGATCGAAGGCCCACTCAGGTTTCCCAAGTCAACGAGCCTGCTAGCAATCCACCGGTGCGAACAACGGTGGTGGCGCCGTTGAAATCGATCGAACGCCAGCAGCCAGCAATGAGAACAAGGTGACAAACGATGGGTCAAATGCCGTTGTATCCCTTGCGCTTCGAGCCTATCTATCAGTATCGGCTGTGGGGCGGAAGGCGCTTGTCCAACCTGCTATCCACACCGCTTCCGGGGGACGAACCCATCGGTGAAGCATGGGTGCTCAGCGACCGCGACGATCATCAAAGCAAGGTTGCCAATGGACCGCTCAAGGGACAAACCATCGGTGAATTAATGGAAGAATTCTGTGACCAGCTGATGGGGCGGTCGGCCACGCGCTTCCGCCGCTTTCCGCTGCTCCTCAAGTTTCTAGACGCGCGCGAAATGCTCTCAGTGCAGGTGCATCCCAGCGATGCGCACCCAGAACTGATTCCGGCAGGGGAAACCGGGAAGACCGAAGCGTGGGTCGTGATTGAGGCAGGAAATGGAAGCCGGATCTATGCGGGCCTGAAAACGGGCACGACTGCCGACTATCTGCGGCACTCACTTGCCGCCGGGACAATCACGGACTACCTCGTGGGTATCGTTCCGAAGCCAGGCGACAGCATATTCATTCCTGCTGGAACGGTTCACACCTTGGGCGATGATGTTGTTGTCTTTGAGATCCAGCAGAACAGCGATGTGACATTCCGCCTTTACGACTGGGGCCATGTCGACGCGAAGACGGGGCAGCCGCGGCCACTTCAGGTCGATCAGGCGCTTGCCAGCATCGATTTTGCAAACTGCAAGGGTGGCCTCGTGACTCCCGTTGTGGGGACCACCACGCCCGTGGAGCGCGAAAGACTCTTTGATTGTGATCATTTCCAGCTGTGGCGCCTGCGCGGAGAGTCACCGTTTTACGTCGGCACTGCGGAGATGCCGCGCGTGCTCGTTTGCATTGAGGGCTCGGGGTGGTTCGAAGGAGGCGGCTCCGCATATGGCGTCGATAAGGGCGCAGTATGGCTCCTGCCTGCGGTGGTCGGCGTATGCGAATTTCACCCAAACAACGCAGTGACCTTGTTGGAAATCGCCCTGCCCGAATCGTCTTAATCCAGTCAATAGTGAGAGAGTCATTGTGGCCGTAAACTCCAATTGAGACTGCATGAAATCTGAGGTGGATGAATGGTGAAGGAGCTAATTGTCTTTGATCTCGACGGAACGCTCGCCGCAAGCAAATCGTCACTCGATGCCGAGATGTCGTCTCTCCTGCACGACCTGCTTGGTGTCGTCAAGGTCGCGATCATCTCTGGAGGCGCATGGCTACAGTTTGAAAAGCAGGTGCTCTCCCATCTTCCCCAGGATGACAGCCTAACAAAGTTATCAATTCTACCCACCTGTGGAACAGAATTCTTTCAATACGTCGGAGAGTGGAAGAAGCTCTATTCAGAAGATCTTGCTGCTGAGGAAAAACAGAAGATCGTCAGTTCCCTGAAGAAGGCCACCGAAGACTCAGGCTTCTCTGTCCAAAAGACATGGGGAGAGACGATTGAGGATCGTGGAAGCCAGGTAACTTATTCCGCACTTGGCCAGCAGGCGCCGTTAGAGGAGAAAGATAAATGGGATGCGGATTTCGCCAAGCGGAAGAAGATCAAGACAATCCTCGACACTCTGATCCCCGAGTTCTCGGTACGGCTCGGTGGCGCGACATCCATAGATGTCACCAAGCCGGGCATCGACAAAGCCTATGGGATCAAAAAGCTGCAAGAAACTCTTGGCATTTCTATAAAGGAAATGATCTACGTAGGAGATGCCCTTTTTGTGGGAGGAAACGACTACCCGGCTGAACAGGCAGGTGTCATCTCCATTCCAGTTCGGGGCCCCAGTGAGACCAAGCGGGTGATCGAAGCGATCATTGCTTGTTTGGACGACGGTCAACAAACGCGAACCTTTGATGTGGCAAGTGCGGCTCTTTGAGGAGTTGAGATGAACGAATTCAAGCTGCGCCGCCTGGGGATGTTGATGGAGCCGGAACCCGGTAATCCCCTGGAAGTGGAAGGCGTTCTGAATCCAGCAGCCGTTCGCGGCCCTGATGGCAAACTCTATCTGTTTCCGCGGATGGTTGCGAAAGGAAACTACTCGCGCATCGGGATTGTGCGAGTGCGATTCAGTGAATCTGGCGATCCGGCTGGCGTCGAGAGGCTCGGCATCGCACTGGAGCCGGAAGCTGATTATGAGCATCGGCCCGACGGCAGCGGTGGATGCGAGGATCCCCGCGTTACTTATGTAGAACCGCTCCAACGCTACATCATGTCCTACACGGCGTTTTCGCCTCAAGGTCCAAGGATCGCTTTGGCTGAATCGGAGGATCTCTTCCACTGGAAGCGTCTCGGCCTGGCAACCTACGCTCATTGGCACGGCATTGAACTAGGCAACGTGGATGACAAAGATGCAAGCCTATTCCCTGTCGCAATCCCTAACTCCTCCGGGAAACTGGAACTAGGTATGCTCCACCGTCCGCTTTTTCCGGGAACACGTCCAGAGGAGACGGCGTGCCATCCAACCAACCGTGAGGTGGATCTCGATCGAGAGAGCATCTGGATTTCTTATTGCCCACCGATCTTGAAGAGCCGCGAACCAGATCGCCTGAGCCGGTTTACCTCTCATCACAGGCTGGCGACTCCAGTCTCGCACTGGGAACGGCTCAAGATCGGCGCTGGAACCCCTCCCATTCTAACCAGGCATGGCTGGCTGATTGTTTATCACGGTGTCAGCGAAGTGGCCGGCACGGGCAGCGACGGACATCACCTGTGCTACTCGGCCGGAGTGATGGTGCTCTCAAAGCAGCATCCGCGCGTGGTACGATATCGCTCTGTGGAGCCGGTGTTGACGCCGGTGCTCCCGCAAGAGCGCGACGGAGTCGTCGCCAATGTTGTGTTTCCTACCGGCATCGACCGGCGCGACGACCTTGGAACTCCGGATCGCTTCGACGTCTATTACGGGATGGCGGACAACCGAATTGGTGTCGCGCGCCTTGACTTGCCGGAACAGATACCCGCAGAAGCAGTTGCCGACGCACCTGGGGCAAAGGTATAAGCCGGCGGTCGATGAGGAATCAAGAACTCGAAGGAGACCCCTTCGAATAGGGCGAGCGAAGGATAGCGGATGAAGAAAGCAACTGGAATCACATGCGTATTTTTGGATATAGGCGGTGTCCTGCTGACCGATGGCTGGGATCATCTGGCCCGCAGACGAGCCGCGAAGAACTTCAAGCTGGAGTGGGCCGAGATGGAGAGTCGCCATCAGCTCGTGTTCGAGATCTTCGAAGAGGGCAAGATTACGATGGAAGAGTATTTGAGCCTGGTTGTGTTCCACCAAAAGCGGAGCTTCACGCGCAATCAGTTTCGGAGTTATATGTTCGCGCAGTCCAAACCCTTCCCTGAAATGATTGAGCTCGTCGCTAAGCTCAAGCTTAATCTGAGGTTGAAGATCGCTATCGTCAGCAATGAGGCACGCGAACTGAATGCATATCGGATTGATAAGTTCGGCCTGGACAGGCTGGTTGACTGCTTCATATCCTCTTGCTTTGTTCACATTCGCAAGCCCGACGCGGATATCTTCATACTTGCTCTAGATATAGCTCAGGTCCGGCCTGCGCAGGCTGTCTTCATCGACAATACCCCGATGTTCGTTCAGATCGCTGAGGGACTAGGAATTCAAGGTATTCTTCATACAGACTGCAAATCCACACAGACCAAGCTATCCCATCTCGGACTGAATGCCGAATGAACCGCGGGTTGTAAGGCGCTCGTACGATACACCAACCCAGTCAATTTCATCGCAGGTTGGAAACCGCATCCGCGCTGGTAATTTCGTAGTTCTGGTATTGAATCGTCAATACGGCACGTCCCCCAAACCGGATATTGGTGATGCTATGGTTGCGTGCAGGGAGCCAGAAGTCCCCCACTTGCTTGTACACTTCTTCGATTTCAATGTGCTTCGTCCAGAACGAAGGATTCTTGGCTGGCTGGGCCTCCAGCCGGGTTACAGCAAAGTCCTTAGCGTCCACCCAGATGTTGCCGCGATATAGAAACATTCCCTTCGTTTTTGGCTTCACGCCGAGAACATACATTGAGCCGGACGGCGTACTGTCGTATCCCATTAGCATGAAATCGTAATTGTCGTTGTTCATTGCGTCGCGACTTTGGGCCTCGACCTCCATCGCCTGTTTTTCGGCTTGTAAGAGCTTTTTGAACACTTTACGGATGATCAGCTTAGACCCGGTCGCAGACCGGATCGTAAATTCTTTTGTATCCGGAGACCGGTATTTTTCCTCCACAGTCATCTCGGCGCTGCGAGTGCCTCCAAAGCCGTGGTATTCCAACCGGTAAAGCTGGGTCCCTTGAAAAGCGTTCAGTGCATGAGCCCGCTTAAGGTCCATCGCAACCAGATTTTCGACGACTTGCTTTTGGCTGAGCTGAGCCTTTACGATCAGGGCAGACGCGCCCGGTTGTTGTGCGCATGCGGTTCCATCTGGTCCTACGCAAACCAGCAGCAGCGGGACCAGCAATGTCACCAAGAAGGGGGCTCGTTCTTTAATTAACAGACCAGTTCGAGCATCTGTTCCGCAGAATGTCACAGTTCCACCTTCTTCGAGCGCGGTGTCTCAGGTGCGCGGCAGCTGATCTCATAATTGTTCCTAAATCCTCCGCGCCCTCTCGGGGAGCATTTCAAGTCGATCATCGAAAGTGCAGTGGCTCGTTCGGAAACTGTCTGGCACGAGCTTGAGACTCTCATCGTGAGAGCAGGGTTGAGATTGAAATCCATCTAGGCCTCACCTTGTGTCGCGCAATCAGTTTGCAGCATGATGATAGATCGGGGATTGACGCGGTAGCTCGTCGCTCCCACGTGTGGCCCTTTAGCCGCCTCGGAAATGTCGCTTGGCGCGGGAAAAGAGGTGTCCACGAAGCGAATCCAGCCCCCATTTGCGCCGTCAGCGACGGGCGGAAGCGCAAATTCCAATGGCTCCCAGTATGCGTTGATGGCGATATAACGCACCTGAGTGCCGGCGAGATTATGCAGGGACAACGCGAGGCTATGAGAGCTGCTACCCCAGTCTGGCTTTCCAATTTCGGCACCATGCCACTCGATGCGGCTTTTGCTTAGGTAGTCCTCGAGCGTTGTTTGTCCACCTTTTTCTCTCTGATCGAAGTGAAGGCGCAGATGAATCATCTGCCGCATGAAGCGCAGAACGTCGGCGTTGGTCTGGCAAAGGCTCCAGTCGAACCAACTGGTTTCGTTATTCTGGCAATATGCATTATTGTTCCCGAGCTGGGTTCGGCACACTTCATCTCCCATGAGCAACATCGGCGTCCCAACGGAGAGCAAAGTGAGCGCGAGAAGATTCCTGATCTGCTGCATCCGTAAGTGCTCGATGCCGCTATTGGCTGTCGGGCCTTCGACACCGCAGTTCCAGCTCAGGTTCGCATTTGTGCCATCAATGTTCGACTCGCGATTTGCCTCATTGTGCTTCGCATCGTATGAGACAAGATCGTTGAGCGTAAATCCGTCATGGCAAGTCACGAAGTTGATGCTCTGTCCGGCAGGCCGATCGTATTCTTGATACAAATCTGGACTTCCCATGATCCGCTCTCGGAGCTTTAAGGTGGAATTCTCATCTCCCTTGACAAAGCCGCGGATGTCATCGCGATATCTCCCATTCCACTCCTTCCATTTATCGCGGCCAAAACTACCTACCTGATATAAACCGCCTGAGTCCCACGCTTCAGCAATCAGTTTCGTGCCTGCCAGGATTGGATCGGAGTCGATCTCCCAGACAATTGGAGGGTTCAGCATAGGTTTGCCCGATTCGTTGCGCGAGAATATAGACGCGAGATCGAAGCGGAAGCCGTCAACGTGCATCTCCGAAGCCCAGTACCGCAGACTGTCGAGAATCAGGCGTTTTACAATGGAGTGATTTGCTTTGAGAGTGTTGCCGGCCCCGCTAAAGTCCGCATAGGTAGCTTTATCTTTCCCCAGAATGTAGTAGAAGCTGTTTTCGAGCCCACGGAAACAGAGTGTCGGTCCATTCTCGTCTCCCTCCCCGGTGTGGTTGTACACAACGTCGAGGATTACCTCGATGCCGGCCCGGTGCAACTCCTTCACCATGGTTCGAAACTCATTCAGACAGACCAGTGAATCGTTGCAGGTGCTGTAACCGAGATGCGGAGCAAAGAAAGACACGGGCCCGTAGCCCCAGTAGTTTTCGAGTCCCGGTGCAGCGTCTTGCGGATCGAACTGGAACACTGGCAAGAGTTCGACGGCTGTGATCCCGAGATACTGGAGATAGGGGATCTTTTCGACGAGTCCGAGATACGTTCCTCTCTTGGTCTCGGTAACGCCGGAGTTCGGGTGGCGGGTAAACCCAGCCACGTGCATTTCGTAGATCACTGTCGCGCGAAATGAATGCTTAAGCGGTCGATCTCCCTCCCAGTCAAAAGCTCTCAAGTCGGCAACAACACTTTTCATTGAAGTCGCTGCATTATCCCCCGGATGGCTGGCAGCCTCACGGTTATAGTTCTGACCAACGGAAACGCTCTTGCCATATGGGTCAATCAGCACTTTGTTGAAGTCAAACCGATTTCCGGAGTACGCCTTGCCTGAACCATCCACGCGGTATCCGTACAGTTGCCCGGCCACAATTCCTGGCACAAAGATGTGCCAGTAATGAGAAGTGCGATTGATCGTTGGATCGAGCTTTATGACTCTGGCAGGTTGTTTGGCGTCGGGGTGATCAAAGAAAACGATTTCGACATGCGTAGCGTGGGCTGAGAAGATGCTGAAGTTTACGCCGGCCGGAGTTAATGTTGGACCCAATGGATAGGTATAACTTGCGCCTTCACCCTCGACGGCGGTATCGCTAGAACCGGCTGATTTCTGATGTGGCTCCATGTATCGCTCCATGTACAGGCATCTGTGAATCCAATTTGAAATGACACTCGACGGTTGCGAGGCACAGACTCTCGAAGGCCAACTTTATCCGCGCACCATCGCGAGTGAGAGAATCGAGAGGATGATGAAGCTGAGGATGGCGATATCCGACAGGAGCCTTCTCATCGTGGAATCGGATGGTGACCGGGTATTCTGGCCGGGGCTTAAGGCGTTGTAGTAAACAGAGAAGGTTTCGCCTTGTGCCATAGCTACAGGCGATATGAAGTTGTCGTAGTAGGTTCATGCATGGGCGTAGTAGGTGAAGGAAACAATCAGTGTGTTGGGGTCATTTGTGATTCGCAGGGTCAGCGCGCTGCTTCTGACAACCTCATGATGGCACTCTGTAACTCTGGCTGCAGTCTCCATCCAGATTGGCCGCGGAGTGGCTCGCGCTGTGTTGTTAGCGAGCTTCGCGTCCGTTGCTCTTATGGGTTGTCCAGTCGCAGCCTCCTGCTTCCCGGCGCGGCGACCTGCGGCACTCAAGATTTGCCGCGCCCGTTCCATGATTCCGAGGTTGCCCATCAGCGTTGCCATACGATCTGCTCGGCTTCGAGCGGCACGGAAGCGTTGAGGTAATGGGGCACGATGCGCGCTGTGTAGTCGGTGGCCGGACGAGTCGCGAATACGTGGGCCGAATATTTCAGCACGCCGGGCGATTCGGGGTTGGGTTCGGGTGCAGTCATTGCTTCAATTGCAGGCATACCTCCGTGCATTGAGTCTGCGTAAAGTTCGACTTGTAGCTGATCGCGTGCAAGGGCGCCCGGAGAGATCTCAACCTGAAAGAAGTGCTGGCCGTCGTGTGTCTCGATTCCCACGGCGCCAAAGCGCACCCCTCTCCAATGCCCCTTAAGGTCCTGCTTCCAGCGGAGAAGACTTAAGCCGAGCGCACCATCATTTGCAGCGCGCTCACGAAAACCTGACGCTGCAGGTAGATAATGGCTCTCGGTATATTCGCGGATGGCGCGCGTTGCAGAAAACTCCGGCGTCAGCCGCGCCATGCTCTCGCGGATGCGTCCCAGCCACTTGCTCGGCATGCCGGATTTGTCGCGCTGATAGAACTCCGGAATCACTTCAGCTTCCAGCAGGTCATACAGGGTGCCCGCTTCCCTGGCATCCCACGCGGGGTCTTCGCCATGTTCCTGGCCGTCCCCAATGGCCCAGCCAACTTCGGGGGAATAGGCCTCTGCCCACCAGCCGTCCAACTCGGAGAGATTCAGGCCACCATTGACGAGGACCTTCATGCCACTGGTTCCGCAGGCCTCCCAGGGACGCCGAGGCGTGTTGATCCAAAGATCGATCCCCTGGACCAGCTCCTGGGCCAGCCTCAAGTCGTAGTCGTTGAGGAAGACCACGCGTGCTTTAACCTCGGGGCGCTTGATGAAATCTTTCCATTGCTTGATCAACTCTTGTCCGGGAAGATCCTGAGGATGAGCTTTTCCCGCGAGGATTAGCTGAACGGGGCAACGTGGATTGGAAAGCAGCCGCACCAGCCTCTCGGTATCGTGCAAAAGAAGATTGGGACGCTTGTACGTGGCAAAACGGCGCGCAAATCCCAGGGTTAGGAACTCTTCGTCGAAGATGCTGGCAGCATCCGACGGATTTGCGCCTTCCGCGGCGAGTTGGCACTGGTACCGCTTTCGCATCCGCTGGATCAGGCCTTTTCGCCCTGCCGTTCGCAAATGCCATAGCTCCTGATTGGGGATTTGGCGGATGTCATCCTCGGCCGGGCGATCTCCGCGCCAACGCTTTACGCCGCAGGCGGAAGTCCACAACGCATCGGCTTCTGCAGAGTCCCAGGTGGGCACATGAATGCCGTTGGTTACGGACCCTATCGGGACTTCCTGCTGCGGCCAATTAGGAAACAAGGTCTGGAAAATCTGCCTGCTCACTTTTCCATGGAGCTTGCTGACACCATTGATCTGACCGCTGCCGCGGACCGCGAGATAAGCCATGTTGAAGGGTTCCGAATTGTCTTCTGGATTCTGCCTTCCCATGGCGAGCAGATCGTCCACTGAGATGGCGAGTTCATCAACGGCATAGTGGTTCAGATACGTGCGAATGAGCGCGGGATCGAAGCGGTCGAACCCGGCACTGACGGCAGTATGCGTTGTGAAGAGATTTCCGGCTCGCGTGATATTCATGGCAAGATCGAACGGCTTCTTGTGATCCTCCATGTAGGAACGGGCTCGTTCGAGCACGGCGAATGCTGCGTGACCTTCGTTCAGGTGACAGACTTCAGGCGTGAGGCCCAACGATCGCAACAAACGCCATCCGCCAATGCCGAGAACGATCTCCTGCTTCAGACGCATCTCCGCGTCTCCACCATATAGCTCACTGGTGATTCCGCGATGAGCCGCGGTGTTGGCAAAGTCGTTGGCGTCGAGAAGATACAACTTTGCTCTTCCCACTGACACCTCCCAGCAGCGAAGCCAGATCTTTGAGCCGGGAAGTTGAATTTGCAACCGTAACCACTCGCCATTTCGCTGTCGCAGCGGCCGGATGGGCAACTGCCCCGGATCATTGACTGGATAGAGCGCCTGCTGGCGGCCTTCCGAATCGAAGTCCTGGCGGAAATAGCCCTGCCCATAAAGCAAGCCGACTCCAACAACCGGAACGCCTAGTTCACTGGCCGCCTTCATCTGGTCGCCGGCTACGTTGCCAAGTCCGCCTGAATAGATGGGCAAGGCTTCACTCAGCATGAACTCCATGCTGAAGTAGGCGACTGTGGACAGCCCTGCGCCCGGATGCTTGCGCTGGAACCACGCGTCGGTCTGATAGGAGTCCCGATTTTTCCGAAGCAGACCGTCGAGCTTCTGTCGGAACTCCGACGTGCCTAATGCAGTTTTGATTTTTTCGTGAGAAACTGTACGTAGAATGACCCATGGACTTTGAGTGGTTGCCCAGAGTTCCTTGTCGAGCCCTTCCCATAACTCGTCTGCAGCATGGTTCCAGGACCAGTGGAGATTGAGCGCCAACTCAACCAATGCATCGATTCCATCAACCTTCAACCGATCGGATGGTGCCTTCGGATCGTTCAATATCGCCTCCTAAGTGCCCCCCTGCGTATCTAATCCAGGAAGCGGAGCTGCTATCGCAAACCTCTTGCAACGGCCTGCCTCCGCCTCGATTTCAACTGGATTCCGCTTAACTGTCGGTAAACATTGCTTTCTGCGGATGTCCCTTGGCCAGTGGAGCCGGTGCGGGGGCATCGCTGAAATCCCTCGTCCACTGCCAGTTTCTGATCTCCGGCATATCTTCCAGATGCTCGCGGATATAGTCGTGATGGCGATGGAGTTCCTGATTGAAGAAGTTGATGGCATTCTCGGCCTGCTGACGGAGGCGAGGAATGTGCTTCAGTGCATCCAATGCAAGGTGGAACCGGCTCATTTCGTTCAGCACCACCATGTCGAACGGAGTAGTGGTCGTGCCGTGATCCATGTAGCCATGCACATGGAAGCGGCCTTCATTGGCGCGACCGTGAACCAAAGTATGAATGAGCCAGCGATTGTTGTGGAAGGCGAAGATCACCGGCGCCCTCTCAGTGAACAGTGCGTTGAACGACATTTCGTCCATACCGTGCGTATGTTTGTCGGGAAACATCAGAGTCATCAGGTCGACAACGTTGACAACGCGCACCTTGATGCCCGGCACATGTTTCTGTAGAAGCCACGAGGCCGCGCAGATCTCGATGGTTGGCACATCGCCGGCGCAGGCCAGCACTACATCCGGCTCGCCGCCTTCATCGTTGGTTGCAAACTTCCATGTGGACGCGCCGCGCGAGCAGTGTTCGAGAGCCTCGTCCATGTTCAGCCATTGTAGCTGCGGCTGTTTACCGCAGGTGACAACATTCACGTAATTGCGGCTGCGCAGGCAATGGTCGAAGACACTCAGCAGGCAGTTGGAATCCGGTGGATAATACACACGGATCACTTCGCTTCTGCGCTCCAATGCATTGACGACGTACCCAGTTGCCTGATGGCTGAAGCCATTGTGGTCGTTGCGCCATGCATGACTGGTGAGCAGAACATTGAGGGACGCGAGCGGCCGCCGCCAGAGATACTCGCGGCATTGCTCAAGCCATTTGGCATGTTGCGTGGTCATCGAGTCAACCACCTGCGCGAAAGCCTCGTAAGAGGACCACATGCCATGGCGGCCTGTAAGCAAGTACCCTTCAAGCCATCCCTGGCAAAGGTGCTCGCTCAGTACCTCCATCACGCGGCCATCCGGGCCGAGTTCGTCATCGATCGAGACAATCTCTGCCATCGAGCAGCGCTTGGTAGCTTCGAAGATGGAGTTCAAGCGATTGGAATTCGATTCATCGGGACAGAACATGCGGAAGTTCGTCAGATTCATTTTGAAGATGTCGCGGAAGAAATCTCCTAGTTTGCGCGGCGCCTCGGCCAGAACCTGACCCGGCCCGGGGATCTCGAGCGCGTAATCGGTAAAATCAGGCAGAGCGAGGGTGATCAACTCACGCCCTCCATTCACATGAGGATTGCCGCCCATGCGGCGGTTGCCCACCGGCGAGAGAGCCGCGAGTTCATCAATGAACTTGCCGTTCTCATCGAAGAGTTCCTCGGCTTTGTAACTCTTCATCCATGCTTCAAGGATTTTGAGATGTTCAGGATTGTCTTTGACCGATGCCAGCGGAACCTGATGCGCGCGGAATGTGCCTTCAATCGGGATCCCATCCACCTCCTTGGGGCAAGTCCATCCCTTTGGCGTGCGAAAGATGATCATTGGCCAGACCGGCTGCTTCTTGAATCCGTTCTTGCGTGCCTCCTGCTGAATTCCCCGAATCTCGGCGTAACAATCCTCGAGTGTTTGAGCCAATAGCTGATGAACGACCTCTGGGTCGTCGCCCTCGACAAAGTAGGGCTTGTAACCACGGCCTATATAAAGGGCCTTCAAGTCTGCGTCGCTGGTGCGGCCCTGGGCCGTTGGCCCGGAGATTTTGTATCCGTTCAGATGAAGGATCGGCAGTACCGCTCCGTCTCGCACCGGATTGACAAAGTTGACCGACTTCCAGCTTCCTTCCAGCGGACAGGTCTCGGACTCGCCATCCCCGATGACGCAGGCGACAATCAGGTCAGGATTGTCGAAGGCGGCGCCGAATGCATGAACCAGAGAGTAGCCAAGTTCACCTCCCTCGTGCATCGAATTCGGGACGTGCGGGCCGCAGTGACTGGGCACGCCGCCTGGCGTCGAAAACTTGCGAAACATTAGCCGAAGGCCGTCCTCATCGTGAGTGATCTCAGGGTGAACCTCGGTGTACGTGCCCTCAAGATAAGAGCAGGCATTCAGCGAGGGGCCTCCGTGTCCTGGGCCGGAGATATAGATAATGTCAGCATCGTGCTCTTTGATGAGCCGGTTCAAATGAATGTAGATGAAGTTCTGTCCCGGCGAAGTTCCCCAGTGACCGAGCAGTCTGGGTTTGATCTGCTCTGCCTTGAGTGGCTCGCGAAGCAAAGGGTTCTCAAAGAGATAGATCTGCCCTATGCACAGATAGTTCGCTGCACGCCAATAGCGGTTCATCTTATCCAGCATCTCAAGCGAGAGCGGTCCCTTGGGCTTCGGGGCTTTCTCTTCGTTTTTGCCGTCGGCCGCAACCGCGGTCGACAGACTCACGTCGAAGATGAACCCTGATGAATTGCCAAACTGATCGAAGTTCTTGCTGAAGGGTTGAGGCGTGTCATCCTTCTCAACTTTGATGGGGAGTTCGGTGGTGGCCATCGTAACACATCCTTTCTCAATAACTGCTCAGATCCTGGCAGCGGCTTTCAGACTTCAGATTGTTTAGCTTTGACCGTGATTCGATTCCGCGTCATTTGGCTAGCATCTTGCGGATTGATTTCAACTCGGCTCGGTGCTTTTCAGTCGTTGCGGGGTAGGACATATTCAGTCCCTTCAGTGCATCAAGGACAATCTGAGAGACAATCAAACGGGCGTCGTCCTTATTGTCTGCGGGGACAACATACCAGGGAGCGTGATGCGTGCCGGTTGCGTTGAGGCACTCCTCATAAGCCTTCACGTAGTCCTTCCAAAATTCCCTCTCGTGAATGTCTGCGAGACTCAACTTCCAGTTCTTCTTTGAATCGTCGATACGCTCCAGAAACCGCTTTCGCTGCTCGTCCTTCGAGATGTGCAGGAACACCTTGACGACGTGCGTGCTGTTTCGGTCAAGGTGCTTCTCGAAGTCCACAATGGAGCGGTACCGATCGTCCCATTTCGACTTATCATCCTGAAGCTGTTTTGACAGCCCTTCGTTGCGAAGCTCTTCCGGATGGACGCGGACGACGAGTACTTCTTCGTAGTAAGAACGATTGAAAATGCCGATCCGGCCGCGCTCGGGAAGACGGCAGGTGGTGCGCCATAGGAAATCATGTTCCAGTTCTTCGGCGCTGGGCTGCTTGAAGCTGAAAACCTCGCATCCCTGAGGATTGATCCCGGACATGACGTGCCGGATCGCGCCGTCCTTGCCGGCTGCGTCCATGCCCTGGAATATCAGCAGAAGCGCATGGCGGTTGGATGCGTAATGAAGGTGCTGCAACTCGCCGAGTTCCTTCACATGTTCTTCAAGCAGCTTCTGATAGTGCCTCCTCGACTTGGTCAGTGCCGGACCGATCGTCGGCCACTCGCTTAGGTCAAGCTTCTTGCCTGGTGGCACGTGGTAGCTCTTGGAATCAATCGTCATCCTGTCCCTTCAATGTTGCCTATGCGGCGGCCTTCTTCTTTGCCGCCTCTTCGAGGTGGGTTTCCTGCTCCGCTTCAAGCCAGTCCTGGTCCTGCTGGCTTTCGCCATGAACTCGCTGTTGGTAAATCTCATAAGCCCGGGTCGCGATCTCCTGAGTATCGTCGGCGGGCGCTGCGGTTTGCGGGATCGGCTTTTTGATCGGATCGAAGATGCGATAGGCAAGAAGCTTCACACGATCATTGATCAGTGCCCAGGCAAGCGCGTAGGCCCACACAAATCCCGCCCATTTCCAGCCGAGCGGCGCCATGAATACTCCATAGACGGCGATCAGTGTCGCGATTGTTTGCGTGCCCACAACTGCAATCAGCAGAATCTTCGCTGGCCGTATCGACCAGAATGGGCCGCGTGTGCGTGTTAGGAAGATGGTCAAATGCCCGGCCACCGAAAGCTTGAGGTACATCAGTGTCTGGACGGTCAAGCGGTCCATATGGAAGACGCGCTCGCCCAGATAGAACAGAAGAAACGCGGCGGCAACTCCGATGACGCCGAGCACGGTGGAGATGGACAGTACAAGCCGCATATTCCAGGCTTCGGGCTTGTTTCGATACAAGACGTTGTCATAGGCGATCGACAGAATCGCCCCATCGTTAAGCAGCGCGATCATCACGATCATGACTGCCGTTACGGGATAGAAGTTGAAGACCAGAATGGCCAGTGTCATGAAGAACAGCACGCGCAGCGTCTCAGCGATGCGGTAGATAGCGTAGCTATTCATCCGCTGGAAGATGCGTCGGCTCTCTTTGATCGCATCGATGATTACGGAGAGACCGGATGTGAGTAGGACGATAGAAGCTGCCGCTCTGGCTGCGTCGGTTGCGCCGGAAACGGCAATGCCGCAGTCGGCCTTTTTCAATGCAGGCGCGTCGTTGACACCATCGCCGGTCATGCCGACGATGTGGCCGCAGGTCTGCAATACGTCTACGATATGAAACTTGTGCTCGGGGAAGACCTGCGCGAAGCCGTCTGCTTTTTCAATCTGCTCAACAACCTGCGGAGACTCCTTCTTCTTTGTGTCGCCGAGCGCGTTGGCGTCCAGGATATTGACGCCCAGGCCAAGTTCTTTCGATGTTTCCCGGGCAATGGCAATTTGGTCGCCCGTCACCATCTTTATCTTCACGCCCATTTGGACAGCGTTGGCAATGGTTTCTTTGGCATCCGTGCGTGGCGGGTCCGACAACGGGAGTATGCCGACAAACTTCCATTTGCCTTCCTCATCGGCTTTGGCCACACCCAGAGAGCGGAAGCCGCGGCCGGCAAAATCGAGAATGGCTTTGCTTGCCGCTGTCTTGACATCGGCAGCATTTATCGCCATCTGCAGAATGACCTGCGGCGCTCCTTTGGCTACAAAGAACTGCTTCCCGTCCGCCCCTTTGACGGTAGCTTCCGTGCGCTTGTGTACCGGATCGAAGGGCATAAAGTGAAGCACCTGGCAGCTCTTCAGTTCCTTGTCATCCCTTACACCGCCAATTACCGCCAGGTCGATGGTGTCCTTGTCTTCCGCGCGGGATGCCAGCGCGGCCCAGAGAACGACGTTCTCAGCAACGATTCCGTCAACGCAAAAGGGATCGCCCAGTGTGAGTTTGTTTTGTGTAAGTGTGCCGGTCTTGTCCGAGCAGAGAACGTCTACGCCAGCCAACTCCTCAATGGCTGACAGGCGAGTTACGATCGCTTCCTTCTTCGCGAGCAGGCGTGCCCCAACTGCCATCGTCACCGACAGTACAGTCGGCATAGCAACGGGGATGGCGGCCACCAGGAGAACTAGGCAGAATTCCAACGTGGTGAGGACTTTGTCTCCGCGGAAGAGGGCGAAGACAAGAATCAAGGCGACCAGCGCCACCGCCAAAACGATCAGGTAGTCGCCGATCTTCATCACAGCTTTTTGGAAGTGGCTGACTGTATGAGCCTGCTCGACGAGTTGTGCGGTCTTGCCGAAGTAAGTGTCCAACCCGATGGCATAGACGATCGCGTCAATCTCCCCTTGGCGAATGATGGAGCCTGAGTACACAGCGCCGCCGGGCTTGGCGCTGACTGGAAGCGACTCGCCGGTGAGTGCAGACTGATCTACCTCGATGGAATCCCCGTCGAGCAGCCGCGCATCCGCGGGTACGATGTCTCCCAACCGCAGGCGAATGACATCACCCGGAACCAACTCGCTTGCCTTGGGGTCCTCCCACTTGCCATCCCGCTTGACCTTGGCCTTGATTGCCAAACGGGCTTTGAGGGCGGCAATGGCATTCCCCGCCTGGTGTTCCTCCCAGAATCCGACCAAAGCGTTGGACAAAAGCAGCGCGAGGATGACGAAGAAGTCGAGCCAGTGACGGACAACGCCGGAGAGGATCACGGCGGCTTCAATCATCCACGGAATAGGGCCCCAGAAGTAGGAGAGAAACTTCAGGTATTCGTTGGTCTTCTTTTCCTCGAGCTGGTTTGGCCCGTATTGCGCTTGGCGCTTCACGGCCTCGGCCTGCGTGAGTCCGTCAGCCGTTGCGCCGAGCTTTTTCATCAGCTCTGGCATGCCGAGCGTCTTCAGGGAATTCTTGTCGTCCTTGGGCTTGGCCTTGTCTGGTTTCGCTTCCATTTGAGATTGTTCTCCTCTTCTTGCTCCATTGACGAGGGGTATTGCTGCAATGCCGGGCAAGGCAACACGCAAACCAGCCATTCGGGCTGGTATTCACGCGCCTGTCAGTGAAGAGCAGGACGCCAGATCGTTGCCTGTCTTTTAGGTCCTTCCGATCGCGCGCAAATTCACAGTAATATGCGACGGCAACAGATGGCTGGGCCGAGGAACATTGCTTGGGTGAGTGGTGTCGCTGGGTATCGAAGATCGCTGTGTCATTTTACTTTGAAAAGATCGTTCGATCCCTGATCGTAAATCTGCTCCGTGTGCGAAGCCTTCTGCGCTGCCTTTTCGGCAATACGCTGAATGTGCTTCTGTGCAGTTGAGTCCGATACCGTTTCGTCTTCGAGCTTCGTTTCTTCTGGATTCACAAATTGCTCCGCCATGGTTGATTCCTCCTGTCATCACGATGAACCGTGCTCCGATCAACTTCTGGTCAGTTTTGCTCCCTTTGGCTTGATATTGAAGGTCTCCCCATCGTTGAATCTGTCGACGGCATTGCATAGACGATTCTTCTCTATATGCCGCCTTGCCAAGCAGGATACCGATGCCGTAATTGATAGCTCCTTCTGCGGCGCCAACCCATGTCATTTCGAGACCGGAGGGCCATCGGTAATCCTGATGAAACCCCATCCTGCCCACCGCCATTCAAATGAACAAAGGTCTCACAACCAATGTTTCATCGAACAGGCTGTCAGGCTGTTCAGTATCGCGCGGAACTTACCAGAGAGCGGTTGGCCTGCTCGCTTCGATCTTCAGGTAGTATTGTCATGGGTAACATCTTTGCCTGGACATCCGGCAATTGATCTTCCAGAATTACATTCAGCAGGGACTTGTGCACACGGATGCGGTCTTTGTAGCCGATATACCCGAGCTTGCGAAAGCGGTTCATGAAGAAACTGATGCGGGACCGAGTGGTGCCGACCATCTCTGCGAGAGTCTCCTGAGAGATTTTCGGAATCAATGTTTCTGGCTCTCCGGGCTGACCAAAATCGGCCATCAACAGAAGAATCCTCGCCAACCGCTTTTCGCTTGAATTAAAAAGCTGATCGACCAGATCCGCCTGGGTGCGCATACTGATTTCCAGCAGGAACGAGGAGAACAGATCGGAAAACTGGCGTTCTTCGTGCATGACCCGAAAAAACTCTGCGCTGGTGATCTGGAGGGCAGTACAGGCGGTAATAGCAGTCGCCGCCGTCACACGCGGTCCTGCCTTGGACTCCATCGCCTTCTCACCGAAAAAACTGTTGGCCGCAACCAACCGGATTGTTGCTTCCTTGCCGATTGCCGAAACGACTGTAATCTTTGCGCGGCCTGCCTGCAGATAGAATACAGAATCCGCTGGATCACCCTGCGAAAAGAAGGTCTGTTTCGGAGCGAGTTGAACAATTTTTCGCCCCAGACCGGCGTTGGCCAGAAAGACTGCGATGTCAAAACTCTGTCGAAAAAGCTGAGCCATGGAGAAATTCACTTTCCGGCTACAGCCTTTGCTTCGAGGTTGCCAAAGATTCGGTAGCCACTAGCATTCTGGTTGGGTAAGCAGTGATTGAAAGCAAAGGTTGGCAAAGCGATGAAGATCGATGCTGTGCAAATTGGGAGGTCACGAACGCGTGCAACCATGCCCCGCCGCGTTCTGTACAGACAGTCTCGCTTGGCTTAAGCTTGCCATCGTTGCGCGCAAACGTCTGGTCAAGTCTGCTCAAAATTCCGGTAAACTTCCCAGGCTTTTCACGATAGGTCTGAACCTGTATGGGGTCAGTATGGGGAACAGGAGTTCGGTGAGCTTGAATTCCTTGTTCATGATTCCAAACGCAAATGATCCGGCATCGGGATGAACATTGAAATGGAGCAACGAGTTTTCCCGTCGGAAGATGGTTCTTTGCACAGTTTGCTCGCAGTATACTGAATCAATCTATTGTGGAAGCAGCGCCGTTGTGAGTGCGACTAGATCGGCTTGCGATGCTGACTGCATCCTTCGAATCCGCGTCTGGGACTCTATGGCAGCCTTCATACTTCACTGATGCATCTACTCCTCATGCGCGTGTACCACAAACCTTTGCGGAGCTGCGCCGATAAAGTGAAATGGGTAGCAGGTGACAAGCGTAATGGCAGATCGGGCCGAAGAGGCGAGCACTCCAATGTCATTAGGAGCAACGATCTGCACCCTGTCGACTTTGTAACGTGAGAGACCAGTTGCGGTTTGAATCCGAATCTCGTCTCCAGTATGAATGTTCTTCAAGGCGCGGAAGTATGTATCGCGGTGCCCGGCGATTCCAATATTTCCCTGCTCTCCTGGAAGAGCTGTACCTTTGATATGTCCAACCCCGACTGCCAGCGTTTGCGAGGTGGTCCCTTCGAGAATTGCCACCATCATTTCCAATCGTGGGATCTCAATGCGGCCCAGAACATCGCCTTCCTTTGCGGCAGACCCAGACGGGCCTACCTTGCGCTGCTCCTCCGCATGCATTTGCTGTTCAAGGGTACTATTTGCCACTTCCTGATAGTTTCTTGCTTGGAGCAGCATCAGACCAACATAAGAGACCGCCAGTGCGCCCAGCAAGAACAGGAAGCTCCGCGTCCAACGAAGGAACAGGCGGCTTCGCACGCCTAAACCTCGTTGCTCAGTTCCGGGAATCATGGAGGATCGCCTTTGTTGCGCCTGCTGGCATTGCTAACGGCACCGAGTATCCGGCCCGAGTGCGAACGGAGAGGCGTCCGCGGCCATGCGCGCTTGCCCGTACCTCGACGGTCCGGTAACTCCCATCCTCGGCTGCAATCGCAGGGACATAAGCCAGTGTGTACTGACTTCGAATATCGCGAGCGATCCCCTCGCAGATGGAGATGACTTCTTTTGATGACTCTGGAAAGAAGGCTTCGCCGCCTGTCTCCCTGGCCAGCCGCCTGAGCACAGTTGGGTTTTGATCGCCGTCCTGCTCATCGAAGATGCCAATCGCGTAGATGATCGCCGTAGTCTGTTTGGCCATGCCGAGCGCCTGAGCCAAGCTGTGCTTGCTGACGTTGTCGCCGCCGTCACTGATCAAGATCAACACCTTTTTATCGCGAGTTCCCTGGTTGAGGTGGTCGAGGGCATCGACGATCCCATCATAGAGAGAGGTCTGGCCGATCGTCCTGATTCTTGAGAGCGCCAGCTTAAGTTCTTCCTGCCGATCTGTAAACGGCATGCCCGGCGGAAGACCGAAAGACACGCGGTCGTTGAAGTTGACCACAAACATCTGATCCTGGGGATTGCTGGATCGCGCGAACGCCATCGCGGCCGCTATGACACCGTCGCGCTTTGGCCCCATGCTCCCGCTGTTATCGACGAGAATACCGGCCGTCACGGGGATGTCGTCGTGGCTGAATTGCATGATCTGTTGAAGTTTCCCCTCTTCATATACCTGGAAATCGCCTTTGTCGAGGCCGGATACAGGTATATTGTGGCGATCCAGGACCGTTGCGCTGAGGATAACCATGTTGGCGTCCAGCCTGAGGGTGTACTCATCGCCTGAGCCATTCTGGGATGGCGGGGAACCCTGCGCTCCAGAGACAAATGGCGTGATAACCAGGCCGATCAGAGCAATCAGACAGTGATTCACCAAGGTGCTGCTCTTGGTCTGGCGCTTGCGAGTGCTTGAGAGTTCTGGGCCGCTCCTGCTTGTTTCTCTATCGAGTCTTGTCGGGAATAAGCTCACCTCAGCCATCTGTTCGAGCCCTCGATGTATTGTGAAACCGGCGCTTGCGTTTGTACAGATTCGATCTAACGGTCGAAGGATGCGGTACTCGCGTACCGCATCCTTCGACCGATAGTTTCGACACAACATGATAGGAGTGTCGTCCGCCCCTCAGTTGATTTATGCCTTCAGCTTTGAGATGCCCAACAGGCTAAAGCCGGCACCCAATGAAAGTAGACCAATCAGGCCAATCAAAGGTAGATGACTGGCAGTCTTCGGCAATGAAGCGACAAGCACGGGTTTCGGCGAGACCGCAGCCGTCGTGACTGGAGGCGCTTGAACGACCTCAGCAGTCTCGACAGTTTCTCCAGTGGGGGTGACTGCCTCAACCGGTGCGGACTTCAAAACCTCGACCTGCGCGCCGGTCAGTACGGCAGGAGTTGACAGCACAGCCTCATTATTTTCCTTGGCCAATTCGATAGCCCTCGGCCTTTCATAGACAAAATGGTCGCCCCATTCGCGGCCCGGGTAGAACCATGCCTTCAGCGATTGAGGCTGGCCAGCGGGGGCTTCACGAAAAGTCATTACCGTCTTATCGGTAGCCTTCAACCGGAAATTCGGAATGGCGAGAATGGTGGTGAATACGTGCGTTTCGTCCTGGTTGAAGATCTGAACGATGTGGCGGTCCGACTGGGAATCCATGAGCTTGAAAACGTAGGTTCCCGCCGGCAGAAGATGCTGGCCTACTCCCGGGACTTCAACGGGTTCGCTAAAGGTGACCGTTGTCTTCTGGTTCCACTCGTCGGCCTTTGCCTTCGGCGCCACGAGGAAACAGAGCACGGTGAGGCACAGTCCTGTTCCTAGTCCTTTTACAAGTTTCATTTCTCTCCTTATGTTCTATCCGACTCACTTCCACGGCGGTTGTCATACGGGCTCTTTATGCTGTCGGCATCACTAGAGATCGTACGCCGGAGAGTCCGGCAGCCTGGGGTCCGTGGTGTGTCCTTCTGGAGCAAGTGTTACGCAATCATGGCATGATGGATGGCCAGAATTGACCGCAACGGTCACTCTTCTTGCTTCAGTTGATGGGGCGGCTTGTGAAGATCTCATGTTGCTCTCATCCAGAGATGGGTCTTCGACGGGAAAGTGGTGGTCATTAGAGACCAGACGCTCCATGTGTCGTAACGTACCATCAGCCAAGTCTAAGGAGATTGAAGAGCATCTGTTGCGTTCGTCTGCCCGAGCTCAAAAACGCACCTTTCAAAATGCGCAGAGAGAAGTGAAGATGGGGTCGAGAACAACATCTTATTGGCAGTTGGCTCTGTTGGCCTGCCTATTATCAGGATTTCCCTTTTCCACGCTCTGCCAACAACCGCGGCAATCTCCAGTCACCACAGAAGCGCCTCGGATCGACTTTTCCAGCCCTCGTGCTTTCCCGCATCTGTTTGCTCCCTACAGCATGCCATTCGTCCCTGCGACACGCCTTGATAATTCTGAACGGCTTGATGGCTTGATTGTCGACGGGAAGCTGAGACTCACCGTGGATGACGTCATCGCGTTGACTCTGGAGAACAATCTCCAGATCGCTGTGGCGCGCTTCGACCTTCCGATTGCACAGACTGACCTTCTGCGCGCCAAAGGAGGCGGTGCCACACGCGGCGTGGCGGGCTCACCACAGTCCACCACCCTCTTCTCCGGCAGTCTTGGAGGAGGCGTGGGTGGCAACGCAACCGTTGGCGACGTCGGTGCCGGCGGGCTTCTCGGGGGCGCCATCAATGCAGTGCGCCCATCCCGCTGCTGCGACCCGGACCTTTTTGTTTCCTATGGTTGGAGCAACGCAATTACGCCGCTGAATTACACCGTCGTCAGTGGTGTTCGCATCGATACATCCCACCAGACCGCCGTGTCGGCGGCGTTCAGCCAAGGATTTCTGACGGGCACCGGCATCTCAGTTTCTGAGGCCAGTACCATCCTTTCCTCCAACACCACTACCGGTATCTACAACCCGGAATTTGTCTCAAGCCTATCGGCGGGCTTCAGCCAGCATCTGCTCAAAGGTTTCGGCGTACGTGCCAACTCCCGCTTCCTCCGAATTGCCCGAAATGACACCAAATACTCCATGAGCGTCTTCCGCCAGAATGTGATGTCCGAGGTGGCGAATGCCATCACCACCTATTACGGCCTGCTCTCCGATCAGGAGAGCATCCTGGTGGCACAGCAAGGACTCGACTACGCGCAGAAGCTCCTCGCTGACAACCATGACGCGGCGAACAATCAGCCTGCATCCCAGCCCGGCGCCCCGTATGATGTGCTGCGCAGCCAGGAGGAAGTCGCCTTGCGGCAACAGGACCTCATCGATGCTCAAAGCACCTTCTCGCAGGACGCCCAGACCTTGAAAGCGACGATCTCCAGGAGCTTCAGCGAACAGTTGGCGGCGGTCGAGATTGTCCCCTCCGACCGGCTCCCTGAGCCGCACGCCGGGGATGTGCCCCCGTTGGCCGATGCATTGCGCGAAGCCGACGCGCATCGGCCGGAGATTGAGCGGGCCGGCCTGGACCTGCTAAATGCGCAGGTCGCCATCCAGGCCACACGCAACGCACTGCTCCCCTCGCTCGACGTCTATGCCTCCTATAGACTCGCCGGTCTAGATGGCGCCATGCGGCCGACTTTTGCATCAATCTTCGAAAACAACTTCCCCAACTTGTCCTACGGGGTCACACTCGATGTCCCTTTCCGCAATCGCTCTGCTCAGGCCGACGCGGCACGTGCGTTGCTCGAGCAACGGCGATACCAGCTCAAAATGCAGGATGCGAAGAACCAGGCCGTGTGGGACGTCAACAAGGCAGTGAGTGCCATCACACAGGCCACTGATAGCCTCGATGCCACGCTCAAACTCGACAAGCTTGCTCACCTCGTTCTGAAACTACAGCAGAAGAAATTCACTCAAGGCTCGGCTACCGCCGAAGATGTCATCACCGAACAGCAGAACTTGTCCATAGCCGAAGGTCATGTTGTCAGGGCCAGGGCCACCTATGCCAAAGCGTTGATCCAGTATGAAGAAGCAACGGGAACCCTTCTCGACCGGCATCACATTGCATTGTCCACGAATGTTGGTGGCGAAGTTTACGGAGTATCCCATACTCCGGGCTCTCTTGAACCGGCCAAGTAAGGAGCCAGGTTTAGGAAGTGCTGATTTGGCCTGCCAAATCCCTGCGCCTAAGCCGCAGAGCGAAAAGCGGCACATGCATTCTCAATGAACTGAATGCATGTGATTGTAAGACCAAGGAACGCGTTGCCTGGCATTCTTGTGGACCGCAATCAGAGTCACTCCATCACCTATTACTGCCTTAGGTGGTCGTACCGGTCCATGTGGCCGCCGCGAAAGAAACGGTGCTGCACCATGCTTTGGCCGAGCAGGAATAGTGCGATTACCAATGCAGCCAGCAACAAAAGCCGTCCAATCTGAAACCAGGGGGACCTTGGTCCTTGTGGAGCAGCGTCATTCGAATGAGTTGACATCTAATCTGCCCTCCCCACCTCATGTAGTTGATCCGGTCCTTGCTGCTCCGTTCACTACCACCATTCAATGGAGCGGTCTGAAGGAGTTTTGACGCCGGTTTCTGGCTTCTTTGAGTGAAGAAGCAAGAGGGGACACTGCACAAGCTTGATGACTTTCTCGGCAACCGATCCAAACACAAGTGGATGCCAGCCGGATATACCGTGAGTCGAGATCACTAAGAAGTCGATATGCTCGCGCTCTGCCACATCCATGATGCACCCCGCTATGTCATTTGCGGCCTCGACACTGGTACCTGCCTTCAACCCCCTATTCGTGAGAACCGCTTGCGCCTTCGCCAGATGCTGCTCGGCACGCGTCTTCGCCTCCTGTTGAAACTGCGCCTGGGGAGCAATATATTCGGAAATGAAGGTCGTGAAGAGCGGGATGACATTTACCAGGAAGAGCTCGGCATGGAAGTGCATAGCCAGGTCAGCCGCCATCTCTAACGCCGCTTGAGACGATGAACTGAAGTCGATAGGCAACAGAATCTTTGTCGGGATGGACTCCAGAGCATGACATTCAGACATGGCGGTCTCCTCGCCGGACCTTGGTCGCGGTCAAGTGACCATTGTTCTCTCCAGAAAAAGCAAAGACTGTGCTCTTTTGTACGGTTCCGGTCCAATGCGTCTGATGTCCTGCTCTGGCCGGCGTGGTGAACCCCTGCACCGAGATAATTGACCTCTTTCATGAGCAATTGTGACCTGCATTCCTGAGCTGGCTTGGCCGATACTTGCGACGCTATACGAGAATGTTTGCCTGGGTCTGAAAAGGCATCACGTCGACCGATGATTCCGCAAGAGATGCTGCAATGTAGTCTCACCGGCGCGTGGTCGCGCAGCCCATTGCGGGTGCGGGATGCGACACCGGCCCCCAGAATAACGAAGGATTGAAAGTGGATTGAACATGACAGAAGTTATGACATCACTCATTGAAAGCGGGGCATGGAAGGCCCTTGAGGCCCATGCCGTGACCAACCGCACTCTTCATCTAAGAGATCTCTTCGCTCAGGATCCAACACGAGGGGAACGCCTTAAACTCGAGGCCGCAGGCATTTACTTCGATTATTCAAAGAACCGCATTACCGACGAAACAGTCGCACTGCTATTGCAACTTGCCGCGGAGTCTGGCTTGCGTTCACGCATCGACGCAATGTTTCGAGGAGAAAAGATTAACGTCACAGAGAAGCGTGCGGTTCTGCATGTGGCCTTGCGCGCTCCAATCGGAGACGAGATTCTCGCCGATGGAGTTGACGTTGTGCCATTGGTACATGCCGTTTTGGACAAGATGGCCGTCTTCTCGAACGGCGTACGTAGCGGAGAGTGGAAGGGCTACACAGGAAAGACGATCCGCAATGTCATCAACATCGGCATTGGCGGGTCCGATCTTGGCCCAGTCATGGCGTACGAAGCTCTACGCCATTATTCCCAGCGCGACCTGACTTTTCGCTTTGTTTCCAATGTTGACGGCACCGATTTCGCCGAGGCAACACGCGATCTCGACGCAGAGGAGACACTGTTCATCATCTCTTCCAAGACCTTCACGACCCTGGAAACAATGACCAACGCACACTCGGCGCGCGTGTGGGCGCTTGAAGCGTTAAAACATTCCGCGGCGATTGCCAGGCATTTCGTCGCCGTTTCAACCAATGCCGAAGAGGTGGAGAAGTTCGGCATCGACACTGCCAATATGTTCGAGTTCTGGGATTGGGTGGGTGGACGGTACTCAATGGACTCGGCGATCGGACTCTCAACTATGATCGCGATCGGCCCGGACAATTTTCGCGGACTACTCGCCGGCTTTCACGAGATCGACGTCCATTTTCGCACTGCTCCGTTTGAGCGCAATCTTCCCGTTCTCATGGCGCTGCTGGCAATGTACAACAACAACTTTCTCGGAGCGCAAAGCGTCGCAGTCCTGCCCTATGAACAGTATCTGAAGAGATTCCCCGCCTATCTGCAGCAGTTGACGATGGAGAGCAACGGCAAGCACGTAACACTGGATGGAGCGGGAGTCGAATATCAGACCGGGCCGATCTATTGGGGAGAGCCAGGCACCAACGGCCAACACTCCTTTTATCAACTGATTCACCAGGGAACCAGGCTTATCCCTTGCGACTTCATCGCGTTTGTCCAGCCGCTGAACCGAATCGGCCGGCATCACGACATACTCCTCGCCAACGTCTTTGCTCAGGCTGAGGCGCTGGCGTTTGGCAAAACCACGCAGGAAGTTGAGGCGGATGGAACACCTGCTTGTCTCGCGCCTCACCGCACCTTCGAGGGTAACCGGCCGTCAAACACGATCCTGCTTGAGAAGTTGACTCCCGCGGCATTGGGGAAGCTTGTCGCGTTGTACGAACACAGCGTTTTTACCCAAGGCACGATCTGGGGGATCGATTCATTCGACCAGTGGGGCGTCGAGCTAGGGAAGGTTCTGGCTCAGCGCATCATCCCTGAACTCGAGAACAAGACAGAGCCCAATTTGCAGCACGATAGCTCAACAAATACCCTTATCCGGCGCTACCGGAAACTCGGGGAATCTTCATGACGGCTACACAAATTCTCCTGGCATGAGGGTGGGGATTATTTTCTAGCCTGAAAACTCGGTGAGAACGGAGTAAGCTCATCAATTCGACTCTTGGGCACTCGGTGATAATGTTCAAAACTGTACAGATAGACGCAGCCGCTCATGGAATTCTAGATGTGTCTGCGCATGCAAATGCGTTGGAGAGCGGAGTGCCCACTCAATTCCGACTGGCGAGCATATTCCCGCACAACGAAGCCTTCAGACGAGAGAAGCCAACTTCAGGTACAAGGAGCTTTCATGACCACGACAAAGAAATGCGAACACCCAGCTTGCAACTGTACGGCAGCACCCGGAAAGAATCACTGCAGCGATACATGCGCCGATGCGAAGAAGACACCCGAACTGACCTGCCAATGCAAGCACCCGCAGTGCAGTGATGTAGGCCTCAAGATGTAGCGGGGCGGGACTCTTGACGCAACCGTGAGTCTCAAATCTCTGCGCGACGTTTCATCAGTCTGAGAAAAGTCAAGGGTAAAGCACTACATGACATCCTCTACGACACTTTCGCCGACGATTGCACCGCCCGCACTAGATGAGCTGTGCATTAACACGCTCCGCTTCCTGGCCGTCGACATGGTGCAGAAGGCCAACTCAGGCCATCCCGGTTTGCCCATGGGTTCGGCATCCATGGCGTACGCTCTCTGGGATCGATCGCTCAAGTTCAACCCGCACGATCCCGACTGGCCGGACCGTGACCGATTCGTCTTATCAGCCGGACACGGGTGTGCGCTGCTGTATGCATTGCTCCATGTAACAGGGTTCGACCTGCCAATGGAGGAACTAAAGAGGTTTCGCCAGTGGGGCAGTTGCACGCCTGGGCATCCGGAATACGGCAAGACTCCGGGCGTTGAGGCGACCACGGGGCCATTGGGGCAAGGCCTGACCAACGGAGTTGGCATGGCCATTGCAGAGGTGGCGCTCGCGGCGCGATTCAATCGGCCTGGTCACCGGATCGTGGACCACTATACCTATGTTCTGGTCAGCGATGGAGATCTTGAGGAGGGTATTTCTTCCGAGGCTGGTTCTGATGCGGGGCACCAGCATCTGGGCAAACTCATCGTTCTTTATGCCGACAACCATATCACCATCGAAGGCAGCACGGAACTCACGTTCACCGAAGACCGTTTGGAGCGGTTCGACGCTCTCGGCTGGCACGTGCAGAGAGTGGAGCGGAGCAACGACGTCGGAACGGTCGCACTCGCACTTGAGAAAGCCCGTGAAGAAACCAGACGGCCTTCCTTGATTGCCGTTCGCACTCACATTGGTTTCGGGAGTCCCCACAAGCAGGACACCGCTGCGGCCCACGGAGAGGCACTCGGTGTAGAAGAGGTGCGCCTGACCAAAGAGGGAATGGGTTGGCCGGTAGAGCCTTCTTTCCATGTTCCCGAGGAGGCGCTGGAACATTTCCAGGAAGCGGTCGCGCGTGGAGCCTCCGCCCAGTCTAACTGGGAGTCGCGCTTCAAAGCTTTTGCAATGGAGTTTCCTGACCTCGCTGCGGAGTTTCATAGAGTTATCGACAGGCGCCTACCTAAGGATTGGGATGCCGACCTGCCGGCATTCAGTGCGGCGGACGGTCCGATGGCGACTCGCGTTGCATCGGGAAAGACGATTGCAATTCTGGGCTCTTGCTTGCCTGAGATGATGGGAGGCTCGGCCGATCTTAACCCAAGCACCCATACCAATCGAGAAGGCGCAGGAGAATTCGAGCCGGATAACTGGAGCGGGCATAACATGCATTTCGGCATTCGAGAGCACGCCATGGGCGCCATCCTGAACGGAATGGCATTGCATCGCGGCCTCATCCCTTATGGCGGCACATTCCTGGTATTCAGCGATTACATGCGTCCTCCCATGCGCCTGGCAGCCTTGAACGCATTGCCGGTGATCTATGTCTTCACTCACGACAGCATTGGCATGGGCGAAGATGGCCCGACTCACCAACCAGTAGAACAACTCATCGGATTACGATCGATCCCAGGCATGGTTGTCCTTCGGCCTGCGGATGCAAACGAAACAGTGGCGGCCTGGCGAATCGCCATCGGCAGGAAGAAGGGCCCTGTCGCCCTTGTGCTGACACGCCAGGGTCTCCCCGTACTGGGCCTCGACAAGTATCCTGGCATACTTGCGGGTGTGCCGCTCGGCGCTTATACCCTTGCGGATTCTCCCTCGGGCGCAAAAGCCGACATCATTCTCCTCGCGACCGGATCGGAAGTACATTTGGCGCTCGAGGGCCGTGATCGATTGGCGACGGAGGGCGTTCAAGCAAGAGTGGTCAGCATGCCGAGCACAAACCTCTTCGCCTCGCAGCCGGACGATTATCGGGAAAAGATCCTGCCCACGGGCGCACCGCTGTTGGTCATCGAGGCTGGCGCCTCGCTTGGCTGGAAATCGTATATAGGCCCGCAAATTGACGTGATCGGGGTGGACACCTTCGGGGCGTCGGCTCCAGGGGCAGTCGTGATGGAACATTACGGATTCACTGTTGAGAATGTCTGTAAGCAGGCTCATGTCGTGCTCGACCGTCTGAAGGAGAAAGCGTAATGCGCGTGGGGATTGCGTCGGACCACGGCGGCTTTGCGCTGAAGGAGCAGGTAGTTGAGTTGCTGCGCGGCTCGGGCCATGAGGTCGTGGATTTTGGCGCGCACGAACTGCGCCCTGGAGACGACTACCCCGACTCGGTCATTCCCCTCGCCAGAGCCGTTGCTGCCGGGCAAGTGGAACGTGGGGTGGCGCTCTGCGGAAGCGGAGTGGGTGCATCCGTTGCCGCGAACAAGGTTGCTGGGGTACGTGCCGGACTTATCCACGATGTGTTCTCCGCCCATCAAGGTGTTGAAGACGACGACATGAATGTTTTTTGTCTGGGTGGAAAGGTGATTGGGTCTGCCCTGGCTTGGGAGTTGGTCGAGACGTTTCTGAAGGCTCGATTCAGCGGCGCCTTACGCCATCAACGCAGAGTCGACAAAGTGAAGGCGCTTGAGATGCATGAGGTTGCGCTTTGACTGTATTCATCGAACAGACCGAATTCTACTGCGCATCAGGAGCGGTTGGCAGTTGCGGTTTGCCGGGATCGAGCCTTCCCAGGCCGCGAACGCGGGAGCCGGATGTGTCCTGTATCGGCCGGAACTTGGTACTTGTAAATCGCGCGACGGAGGACGTTCCATGATCGAAATTATGAAGAACTTTCCCGACAATGTTATAGCCTTCTCCTGCGAGGGACAGGTCAAGAAAGACGATTATGAAGAGATTCTTGTTCCGGCCATTCTCGAGACGCTCAAGCGGCACGACAAGATCCGGCTTCTTTACAAGACCTCTGCGGATTTCTCAGGCTATGACCCGGGCGCCATCTGGGAGGACCTGAAGATTGGGGTGGAACATCCCACGCGCTGGGAGCGCGTCGCAGTGGTCACAGACGTGAACTGGATCGTACAAATGATGAGGCTATTTAGCTTCCTTTTCCCCTGTCCGACAAAGTTGTTTCCATCTTCAGAACTCGCGCAGGCGCAAGCCTGGATCATCGATGCCAGTTGAACCCGAAAGGACGCAAGCAGCCGAGGGAATCCGGAGTACCTATGAGCGTAATGTTGCAGGCGTTTTACTGGGACTGTCCCGCGAAAGAGAAGCAGGAACACAACTGGTGGAACTTTGTTGCCGACCATGTTGAAGATCTTTCCAAGTCTGGCTTCAATGCACTCTGGCTGCCGCCAATCTCGAAAGCCGCTGAGACTCGTTCCATGGGCTATGACCCCTACGATTACTTCGATCTGGGCGACCTCGATCAGAAAGGCGGCAAGAAGACCTGGTTTGGCAATCGGGCGGAACTCGATGCGCTCATTAAGAAAGCACACGATAACCGTATCGCGTGTTATGCGGATATGGTTATAAGCCACAACTCCGGCGGGGACGAGGAAGAAACTAATCCACTCGACGGGAAGAAACGATGGACCAAGTTCCATGCCAAGAGTGGCCGGTTCCCACGCGATTGGAACTGCTTCCATCCGAGCCGGTATGAGGTTGTGCTGGAGGGCGAACTCTTCGCCGGATTTCCCCACCTTTGCCATCGAAACCCGCTCGTCTACACCTCCATGTTGGAATATGCGCAGTTCATTATCGAGGAGTTGGGCTTTGATGGATTCCGCTTCGACTTCGTCAAGGGATACGGTGCGTGGATCGTTAGCGCAATCGCCAAGTATCGCTACGTCAAAGATGGCAGGGAATTCAGCCCCTTTGTGGTCGGCGAATACTGGGAAGACGGCGAAAGCATTGAGGAGTGGCTCACTAAAGTCAACAGCTTCTGTGACAATCAAGTGGCCGCCTTCGACTTTCCGCTGCGCTACCAACTGAAGGATGTCTGCGACAAGTTTCGCTACGACCTGCGAAAGCTCACTCGCGACGGCGCAATCGTTACCGATCGGCCCATGAAGGCCGTCACCTTTGTCGACAACCACGACATGGGCGGCAACATCATCGTCAATGACAAGATGCTGGCTTACTCGTACATCCTGGTGCACGAGGGCTATCCCAGCGTCTTCTGGTACGACTACTACAACAACAGTCTGGCCCGCGCCGGCACACCGAATGGCATTGACGCACTCATCGCCGCACATCATCGCAACGCCGGCGGCGACTCGCAGATTCTCCATGTCGATCCCGACCTTTACATCGTGCAGCGAGCCGGTCTTCGCGACGGAAATGTGCAGCAATCGGGTCTGATCTACGTGCTCAACAACCTTGGCGGCAAGTGGAGCGGTACCACGGTGAAGACAAAGTGGAAGAACCAGAAATTTGTCCCTGTCGCCTGGGACGGTCACGATACGGCAGGTCCCAATGAGCGCACTACGGACGCTGATGGCCGCAGCGAGTTTCCCGCACCGCCGCGCGGCTATGTCGTTTACGCGCCGGCATAGGGTTTATGAGTGCGGCATGTTAGCGAACAGGAGTTTCAATCGTTTCGGCACTTTTTTCAAGAGAGGAAAACACATGGAATTGGGAATGATCGGATTAGGCAGGATGGGATCCAACATGGTGCAGCGCCTTCTACGGGCCGGTCACGAGTGTGTTGCTTACGACGTCCATCCGGAAGCTGCGCAAGCGCTCGTCAAAAACGGTGCAGTCGGCGCAACGTCGATTGAAGACTTCGCCAGGAAACTGAAGGCGCCTCGTGCAATCTGGATGATGGTGCCGGCCGCCGTGGTCGATGAGACGCTGAAGACGCTCATACCGTTCCTCGAAAAAGACGATGTGGTCATCGATGGCGGCAACTCCTACTACCACGATGACATCCGCCGCGCTGCCGAGCTGAAGCCGAAGGGAATTCACTATGTAGACGCCGGAACCAGTGGCGGGGTCTGGGGCTCGGAGCGGGGGTACTGCCTGATGATCGGCGGTGACGATGCCGTCGTCCAGCGTATCGACCCCATTTTTTCCGCACTGGCGCCAAACATCGATTCGGCGCCACGAACACCTGGCCGCGAGAAAGTCGGCGGCACAGCCGAGCACGGGTATCTGCACTGCGGTCCGAGCGGCGCCGGCCACTTTGTCAAGATGGTCCACAACGGCATCGAGTACGGCATGATGGCTTCGTATGCGGAAGGGTTGAACATTTTACGTCATGCCAACGCCGGCAAACAGAAGCAGACCGTGGATGCCGAGACCACGCCGCTGCGCAACCCCGAGTGCTACCCTTACGAGCTGAACATTGCCGACATCGCCGAGGTCTGGCGCCGCGGGAGTGTGATTGCTTCATGGCTGTTGGACCTGGCCGCCATCTCTCTCCTCGATAGCCCGGACCTTGCAAAATTTGCCGGCCGCGTGTCGGACTCGGGGGAAGGGCGCTGGACGATCAAAGCGGCCATCGACGAGTCGGTTCCTGCTCCGGTCCTCACCGCCGCGCTCTACGAACGCTTCAGCTCCCGCGGCGAAGACGACTTTGCTGAAAAGGTGCTGTCGGCTCTGCGTTTTCAGTTCGGCGGTCACGAGGAGAAGTCCAGTGACAGCAAGGCAGGCGCCTGATGGTCAAGCCCCATTCGGACGCGTTGGTGATCTTCGGTGTGACAGGCGATCTGGCCCACAAGATGATCTTCCCGGCACTCTATGCAATGGTAAAAAGGGGCGCCCTTAAAGTTCCTGTCATCGGCGTCGCCTTTCCAAAGTGGAGCATGGAGCGCTTGCACAAGCGCGTGACGGACAGCATCGAGCGATCGGGCGGAATCGACAATAAACGCGCATTGCAACATCTTCTCTCCCTGCTCAAGTATGTGAGTGGAGACTATAAGGATCCAGGCACATTCACTGTAATCAAAGAAGTGCTGGGTAATGCGCGACGGCCTGCGCACTATCTAGCGATTCCCCCGTCTCTCTTCGAAACGGTGATCAAAGGCCTCGGTGCTGCGAAACTGGCTGATAACGCGCGCGTGATTGTCGAAAAGCCATTCGGGCGCGACCTCGCCTCCGCACGAGAGCTCAACCAGGTGGCGCATGCGGTGTTCCCGGAAGACTCAATCTTCCGCATCGATCACTTCCTCGGGAAGGAAGCGATCATGAATATCCTCTATTTCCGCTTTGCCAATTCGTTCCTTGAGCCGATCTGGAACCGTAACTATGTGGCTAGCGTTCAGATCACCCTCTCGGAGAGTTTCGGCGTGGGGAAGCGGGGCGCGTTTTACGAAACCGCAGGCTGCTTGCGCGATGTGATCCAGAATCACCTCTTCCAGGTCGTCGCGCTCCTTGCGATGGAACCACCGGCGAGCCGGGATTTTGGCGCAGTGCACAGCGAGAAGGCCAAGGTCTTCAAAGCCATGCGACCTCTGACACCAGACGACGTGGTCCGCGGGCAATACGACGGTTACCGTAATGAGCAGGACGTGGCCAAGCGCTCAGACGTCGAGACTTTCTGCGCCCTGCGGCTCTACATCGATTCGTGGCGCTGGGATGGGGTGCCGTGGTTTCTGCGCTCCGGCAAGTACCTGCCAGACACCGCGACCGAGGTCCTGGTGGAGTTGAAGCCGGCTCCTCAGAGGCTTTTCGCCGACTCAGAGCCGCTGACCGGCCGATCAAACTACTTACGCTTCCGGCTCTCCCCCAACCCGGCCATTGCCCTGGCCGCACGCGTCAAGCTCGCTGGCGAAGATTTCGTGGGAGAGCAGCAAGAGCTTTACCTGTCGGAGGAGCGGACAGGCGACGAAACGCCCTACGAGAGGCTTCTCGGCGACGCAATGGCCGGCGACGGCGCACTCTTCACGCGTGAAGATGCTGTTGAGGCCGCGTGGGTGGTTGTCGATCCGGTCCTCAAGACCCATCACCGCGTTCGCCCCTACAAACGCCGCAGCTGGGGACCGAAGCAGGCTGACACGATCATTGCTGCAGACGGCGGTTGGCATAACCCCAGCAGCGCCGATTCATCGGGATAAACAATCGTACCGAGCCGTGTCTTGTCCAACCGGATCATCGCCGGACATACCAAAGCAACATCGTTCTATCCAGGAGAAATGGAATGAAAACGACTCAGAAACTTCATGCGATCGGCCAGAGCCTCTGGCTCGATAACATCACCCGCGGTCTGCTGGCAAGCGGCACGCTTCAACGCTATATCCAGGAGCTATCGATCACGGGCCTTACCTCGAACCCCACGATCTTCGATCATGCGATTAAGAACAGTCACGACTACGACGACGCTATCAGACAGAAGCAGAAGGAGGGAAAATCGAGCGAGGAGCTTTTCTTCGAACTTGCAATCGAAGACCTCAGGCAGGCCGCCGATCTCTTTCGGCCAATCTACGACCGGACCAATGGTGTGGATGGCTGGGTGTCCCTGGAGGTTTCGCCCCTTCTGGCCCGCGACACGGCGGCTACTCTGGCCGCTGCCAAGGCCCTTCACTCTCGCGCGGGACGGCCCAATCTCTTCATCAAGATTCCGGGCACCAGCGAGGGGCTTCCGGCCATCGAGGAGGCAATCTTCGCAGGCGTGCCCGTCAACGTAACACTGTTGTTCTCTGGCGCACAATATGTGGCGGCTGCTGAGGCATACCTGCGCGGCATCGAACGTCGCATCTCCGCCGGGTTAAATCCCGATGTCGGCTCCGTAGCTTCACTCTTCGTCAGCCGTTGGGACGTTGCAGTAGCAAAAAAGGTGTCGGAGTCTTTGCGCAACAAGCTCGGCATCGCCATTGCTGGAGATGCTTATGGCCGATACCGAGCACTACTCGATTCGCCGCGGTGGCTCCGCATCCTGAACGCCGGTGCCCGTTCCCAGCGCCTTCTCTGGGCCAGCACCGGAACCAAGGACCCCGATGCCTCCGACATCCTCTACGTTCAAGCCCTTGCGTGGCCCTTCACCGTGAACACGATGCCAGAAGCCACTCTGAAAGCCCTCGCCGCTCATAAAGAATTCGGCGAATCCCCGCCTGCACAAGCCGACGAAGTGCTGGCCGAATTCGCCAGGGCTGGCATTGACACAGACAGCGTGGCCGCACAGTTGCTCGGTGAAGGGGTTGCCTCGTTCGCCAAGTCCTGGAGCGATCTGCTGGACTGCATTGCGTCAAAAAGCCAGATACTCAAAGCCGCCTGAGTGCGTGCTGGGGCCACGCTCTGCTCCGTGTACGCAATTGATCAGTACCACGGCCTTCAAAACTGAAATGCTTATTGAAAAGGCGATTCACAGTTCGTCTGCGGGTTGTGATAGGGGCCAGCATAGGGCTCCCGTTGGCCTGCCAAGAAAGATCTTTGCGGCCGCATTGGCGCTTCGGGAGCAACCGCCCAGACCTTGTCAGGTCAACCATGGAAAAGGAGACGTCATGTTAATCAAAGCGAAGGCACTGAAAGGCCTTTCACTCAAAAGCCTCGATGGGGACATCGGGTCGGCCAATGAATTCTTGTTCGACGACCGGTTTTGGGCAATTCGATACCTCGTCGCAAACTCAGAGAGTTGGCTTAGCGGCAAGAAGGTGTTGATTTCGCCGTACTCTCTGAGCGGTCTCGATGATGTTGAAGAGCGCGTGTCCGTCCGATTGACCAAAAAGCAGATCGAAGATAGTCCATCCATTGACACGGAAGAGCCTGTGTCCCGTCAATTCGAGAGATCCTATAACAGGTATTACGGCTATCCGGATTATTGGTGTGGTCCATACATATGGGGAGGCTATTCGTGCCTTTCGCGAGATCGAACAATATGGGGCTCGACAGCCCTGGAACCAATAAGTGGGGATCGCCACCTTCGCAGCACCCACGAAGTAACTGGCTACCATCTCCTTGCGCTTGACGGTGAGATTGGCCATGTCGATGACTTCATCATCGACGATGAGACCTGGGCGATCCGTTACCTTGTTGTGGCGACCAAGAATTGGTGGCCTGGGAAAAAAGTTCTCATTTCACCGAAGTGGATCGAGAGCGTGAGTTGGGACGCCAGGGAAGTTGTGATTGGACTGTCCCGCGAGACCATCAAGGATGCGCCAGAATACACCGACGAGTCTCTGCTCACGCGGGATTACGAAACGGGCCTGCATGGGCACTACAATCGTGAGGGATACTGGGTCGACGAACTCTCGGCCGTGTGAGGGCGGTTCAACAAGCTGTTTAGCGCACGAGGACCAGATGAATGCACATGCCATTCCCAGCGCCGGCCAACAAGAGTCCCAACACCACGGCATACCTCGAAACCCGTCCAGGTACCCAGGTGCCCGATTTCAACTCGCGAATGAGTTGAAATCGCCGCAGGACTGAACTGAGGAATTTTGCTATTTCGGCTGTTCTTTCGGAAGAATTGTTACCAGCTTCCGGCTGCTAGAAACGGTGGTCCGCAAGCGATAAGAAACTCTTCGCAACGATCAAATCTGCAAGCTATAGCAGAGCCAGACTAGATGTGCCCCGGAAGCAGGGCTGCCAAGTGGCTTCTTTCTTCAAGAAAAAGCCTCCCTGAGCACGCTGTGGAAGGCTACGTTTACTCCGGTTTCGCATAAACCGATGAGACCCCATAGCCTAGCCACGCACACTATCTTCCGTTGGAACTGGGGTACATCGGAACGAAGGAGTTCCTTTCTCCCTGCAAGAGAGCGTAATTCTAGCTTTTGTTCTGTACAAAGCAGAACACTTTCGCCTTATCGGTTCGCGCTTATTTGAAAGTGTGCAAGTTTGACCAGATTCCAGAATTGGCGGTTCTTTATATTGTTCTTCGCAGAGCGTAAAGCAGTGTGAGTTCCAGCCAGAGAATCACCCAACCTTATAGCGCTTTCAAGAAGGCCGCCGGAAGGGCTCGAAGTATGCCATCTAAGGCAATTGAGTTTTAGGAGTCTCGCAATGACAAGAGTAATTCGACCTCCAGTAGTGCTGTCGCTAGCTGTCTCTCTGGTAAGCGCCGTGTGCTTCGCCCAATCCTCGGGTCAAGCGACTTACAAAGCCAAGTGCCAGATGTGCCATGGCGCCACCGGCACACCAAGCCCCGGGATGGCCAAGATGATGAGCATCAAGCCGGTCTCCGATCCGGCCGTCAAGGCTCTCACGGCGGACCAGATGTTTACCGCCGTCAAGAACGGCAAGGGCAAAATGAAACCGGTAACTGGGCTCACCGACAGACAGATCAAGGACGCAGTGACCTTCTACCGTGGATTGAAATAGCAGCACAACGGCTCGGCGTCGTCGGTCGGTCATCCGTTTGAGCGAGGCGAGAGCGGGGGTGCCCTTGCTGCAAAGATTCCGCGAAGCCTGGGTGCGGCCGGCTCTATTCTTCGGCAACAACCCTATCAGTCTTGCAGGCGGCGCCATCACCAGCGCCTCCGGCGTGACCATGATCGGCTATTGGCTGGTGCAGATGGTAGGCCGGCCCAATGCAAATCCCTATCTCGGCATCATCTTCTTCCTGCTCCTTCCGGCTTTGTTCATCGCCGGCTTGCTGCTGATACCGATAGGCGTCTTTCTCCGCCACAAAAAGCTCCAGAAGGCCGGGCAAATTCCGGCCAAGTTCCCAGAGATCGATCTTAATGATCGAATGTTTCGCCACGGCCTGGACATCGTTCTGGTGGCCACCATTGTTAACTTGCTGGTTGTGGCTGTCGCTACCTATCGCGGCGCGGCCTACATGGACTCGGCGCAGTTCTGCGGCCAGTCTTGTCATGTGATGCATCCAGAGTACACCGCCTACAAAATCTCCCCACACTCCCATGTGGCCTGCGTAGACTGTCACATCGGCTCGGGCGCCGAAGCCTACTTTAGCGCCAAGGTGAACGGCACCAAACAGCTTGTTGAAGTCACGTTCCATCCATTTGCACATTTTGCTCCAAAGTTCATACCCAACTATCCCACTCCCATTCCATCCCCCGTACAGAATCTGCGCCCGGCGCGCGTGATCTGCGAGGGATGCCACACGCCTGCCAGATATGTTGGTGAAAAGCTTCTGGTCAAGTCCACTTTTGCCGACGATGAAAAGAATACCGAGACCCAGACAGTGCTTGTGCTGCACCTGGGCGGGCTTGATGGCCTATCGCACCTTACAGGCATTCACGGCGTCCATCTGGGACACATCGAATACATCGCGACCGATCCAAGTCGGACCACCATTCCCTGGGTGCGACGGCAGAACTCCGATGGCTCGGAGACGGTATTTTCCACTTCCGCACCGGGAGGTGCCATTCCTCAGGGCGAGCGCCGTCTCATGGACTGCGTCGATTGCCACAACCGAGCAGCGCACACCTTTGTGACTGCGGAAGATGCCTTGGACCGGTCCATGGAGGAAGGCGGAGTGAGTCCGAATCTTCCCTGGGTTCACAAAGAAGCCCTGCAGCTACTAAATGCCACCTACGCCACCGAAGCCGAAGCGAACACTCAGATTCCGGAACAGCTTGCTACCTTTTATCGCACCCAACATCCTGAGGTCTTGGCCACGAAAGCCGCGCTGGTGAAATCGGCGGGCGAGGAGCTCGTGACCCTCTACAGCCAGAACGTGTTTCCTTTCATGAAGGTCACCTGGGGAACACACCCCAACAACATCGGTCACATGAGCTATCCGGGCTGCTTCCGTTGTCACGACGGAAGTCACACAGCCACAAACGGCAAAACCATCCCTCAGGATTGCTCGGTCTGCCACAACCTGCTGGCTGTAGACGAAGCCAAACCCAAAGTGCTGTCCGATCTCGGCATCCAGTAGATCACTGCTCAATCGATAGAGAGAGTGAAACCCATGACCCACCAACCGTTATTCACGCCATCGAGCGCCGGGGAGTTGATGAGCCCGATGGACAGATCTGTTCTCGAATTGTGCCGGAGTCACGGCATATCGCGCCGTCGATTTCTGGAGTTCTGCGCGGCGGTTACCACGACGCTTGCGTTGCCTTCCTCCTATGCGCAGATTGTCGCAACTGCCCTCAGTCAGAAGAAGAAGCCCGTTCTCGTATGGCTTGAGTTTCAGGATTGCGCCGGCAACACCGAGTCGATGCTCCGAACAAGCCATCCCACCGTAGAAGACCTGGTACTCGAATCTTTCTCATGGGAGTACCACGAAACCATCATGGCTGCCTATGGCAAGGCTGCAGAGTCCGCATTGCAGCGTGTCGTTCGAGAGGAGAAGGGCAAGTACATCGTCGTCGTCGAAGGCGCGATTCCAACCGCCGACGGCGGTGTGTATTGCACCATCGGCGGCCGCACGGCTCTTGATATTGCGCAGGAGGTCTGTGGAAGCGCAGCGGTCATCATAGCGGTGGGCGCATGCGCCTGGGATGGTGGCCTGGTTCGCTCGGGACCGAACCCTACCGGAGCGTTGGGTCTGCAGGGCGCAGTTCCAGGCCTCCATGTTGTGAATCTGCCTGGATGTCCACACAACTCTGCTAACACAGCGGCCGTGCTTGTGCACTACCTCACGTTTGGAGAAATGCCGGCGCTCGATCCGTTAAACCGGCCATTGTTTGCATACGGGCATTTAATCCACGACCAATGCGAACGGCGAGCGCACTACGACGCCGGCCGCTTCATCGAGGAATGGGACGATGAGGGCGCCCGCAAAGGCTGGTGCCTTTACAAGATGGGATGCAAAGGTCCCGAGGCGAATCTGAACTGTCCGACCGTCCAATGGAACGGCAGCACAAGCTGGCCCGTCAAAGCGGGCCACGGTTGCATCGCCTGCGCCTCTCCGCGTTTTTGGGATACAAAATCGCCCTTCTACGAACGCCTACCCCACCCCGCCGGGTTCGGAGTGGACGTAACTGTGAGCGAGATTGGCTGGACCGTTGTCGGAGCCGTCGCCGTTGCTACAGCGGCGCATGGGGTCACCAGCATCATTCGTGACCGGCGCGCTTCTGAAACCAAAACAGATGAGTCCCGCGAGAAGACCGGCCCGAAGGAGGGAAAGTAAATGGCACGCATTGTCATCGATCCGGTTACGCGCATCGAGGGGCATCTCCGCATTGAGGTCGAAGTAAATGACCACAAGGTGACGGATGCTTGGAGTTCGGGCACCATGTTCCGCGGCATCGAACTGATATTGCGTGGACGTGATCCGCGCGAAGCGTGGATCTGGGCGCAGCGCATCTGCGGCGTTTGCACCACCGTTCATGCCCTGGCTTCGGTGCGTGCGGTCGAGAATGCACTCAGTGTTGAGATTCCTGAGAATGCGCGGATTATTCGGAATGTGATCGCCGCTTCGCAAAACGTTCAGGATCACATCATCCACTTCTATCACCTGCATGCGCTCGACTGGGTTGATGTCATTTCGGCACTGAAGGCCGACCCGGCAAAGACGGCGCAACTGGCTCAATCCATCTCCGATTGGCCCAAATCCAGCGCAGTGTACTTCAAGGCTGTGCAGGATCGCGTGAAGACACTCGCGGACAGCCGCCAGTTGAGCCTCTTTGGAAGCGGCGACTGGGGACACCCCGCCTATAAGTTGCCGCCGGAAGCCAACCTGCTTGCCGTAGCGCACTACATTGAGGCGTTGAAGCTGCAGCGCGAATTCATCCGCATCCAGGCGGTACTAGGTGGCAAAAACCCACACCCGCAAACCTATCTGATGGGCGGCATGGCAACGACCATGGACGGCAGTGAACCGGATGCGGTCATCAACCCGGAACGGATCACGCTTCTCAATGAGCTAGTTGCGAATGCCCAGGAATTTGTTCGCCAGGTGTACCTGCCCGATGTGCTGGCCATCGCCGGATTCTACCCGGAGTGGTTTCAGTATGGCGCGGGTATTGGAAATTACATGACCTACGGCGATTACTCTGGCGACACCACCATGAGCGAGAGCGGCTTCTTTTTTCCGCGAGGCATCGTCCTGGGACGTGATCTCGCAACCGTGCTTGCGCTCGACCCAAATAATGTAACTGAGTATGTTACGCGATCCTGGTACGAGTACCCGGATGGCGACCAGGCTGCAAAGCATCCCGCGCAAGGTGTCACCAATCCGAAGTATTCCGGACCGAAGCCTCCGTACGAATTCCTGAAGACAAACGAGAAATATTCATGGCTGAAAGCACCACGCTATAACGGCAAGCCCATGGAGGTTGGCCCACTCGCAAGAACACTGGTCGCTTATGCCTCCGGCAATGGAAACGTGATGCGAATCGTCAACAGTACGCTCGCCAAACTCAAGCTTCCCGCTTCCGCCCTCTTCTCTACGCTGGGCCGAGTTGCCGCCAGAGCTCTTGAAGCCGACATCATGGTCAGCCGACTCTCCGATTGGGTCGCGCAGCTTGATGACAACATGGCCCATGGCAATGTGCGCCTCCACAATGGGGATAAGTGGAATCCGAATAGCTGGCCAAAGTCTGCTCAGGGCTTTGGATTTCACGAGGCGCCGCGCGGTTCTCTGGGGCATTGGGTTGAGATCGAAGACAAGAAGATTGTGAACTATCAAGTGGTAGCGCCGAGTACATGGAACGCTGGTCCGCGCGATGCGCAACAACAGCGCGGACCCTATGAGGCGGCGCTCCTGGATACGCCGATTGCCGATCCGGAGCGGCCCCTTGAAGTCCTCCGCACAGTGCATTCCTTCGATCCCTGCCTAGCCTGCGCCGTGCATGTAGTTCAAGCGAATGGCGCAGCACACAACAAGAGGCACTGACGAGCTGAGAAGGAGTGAATGTCCATGGCAAGCCCAACAACTCATTCATGCACCCCCGAGGAACTGGCGAAAGATCCAGAGCGCATCATTCCGGTCTATGTCTGGGAACTACCCGTCCGGATTGCCCACTGGGGATTGGTTGGATCACTGGTGCTTCTGACAGTCACCGGGGCCTACATGCATAGTCCCTTCCTTACCGCGAATGGCTCGCGCGCCTGGGTGATGGGCTGGATGCGCTTCATTCATGAGCTGTCCGGGTTCCTGCTCATGGCCATCTTCATTCCCCGCATCTACTGGTTTTTTGCGGGCAACCATTATTCCTCATGGCGTTCGTGGCTGCCCCATACAGCACGCCAATGGACAAGCATCAAAAGTATGGTCGGCTATTACGGATTCAGACGCCGTAAGCCCTTTGAAGAGATTGGCCACAATTCTCTGGCAGCACTCGCCTACATCGTCGTCTTCTCGCTGGTGGCCCTGGAGTTCATCACCGGCCTGGTACTCTTCAGCGTGGTCGAGGGTAGCCACGTTTTGAATGTATTCGTAGGATGGATTCCCCGTGTCATCAACATCCAATGGATTCGCAGCGCGCATTTCCTGATCATGTTTCTTCTGATTGCATTTTTCATCCATCACATCTACAGCGCGTTGCTGGTAGGAATTAGCGAAAGAAACGGCGAGATGGAAAGCATCTTCACCGGTTGGAAGTTTGTCCCCAAGCGCCTTGTCGATGAAGTGACGGAAGCTGAAAACCAGGGCATTGCCCCGCGCAGGCGGCCGGTGAAAGGCAAACGATGAGTGATAATGCCTCGTTCAGGATCGCGTTGTTGGGCCTCGGCAATCTGATGCGAACCGATGATGCCGTCGGAATGCTCACATTGCAAACACTCGCAGGGAGTAACCTGCTACCGCCTGAGGTCCGAGTCATCGAAGGAGGGACACTGGGGCTCGATCTCCTCGACAGCCTCCGCGGGATTTCGCATCTTCTGGTTCTCGATGCGGTGGACACAGGAATTGCGCCGGGCACGCTGTTGCGATTTGAAGGTCAGCAGGTTGACGATCTACCGGTCTCGAAGAGTGTTCACCTGCTTGGCTTATCAGACCTGATGGGCGCTTTGCGCCTCATAGACGCCGCGCCGGAGAAAGTTGTTCTCCTTGGAGTGCAACCGGCGTCCACGGATTGGGGAACGGTCTTGACTCCAGAGGTTGAACCCGCCCGGCACGCCCTGTTGCAAGCCGCGCTTGAGCAACTCGCGCAATGGACTGTCGAAGCCTCCGCTCTCGCAGCGCCGGCCACAGAAAGCAGAGATTTTGAGATTGTGACTTAGCAAAGTCCATGCCTCTGATGGCCCATGGCAAGCGTCTGTCAGTCAGTCACTGGCATTCGAACAATTTCTACGGAGCATTTGGCATGGCGAGCGACGGATTCCGATACGCTGCCCAGCAAGAAACTCTGGATGCCCCGCTTCCCATGTGAGCCAACCAGGATAAGATCTGCATCCCATGCCATGGCCGTCTCGATGATCGTCTCTCGAGCGTCCGCTATTTCAACAGACGTCTCTACACTGAATCCCGCTCTACGCAACTCGGCCGCGATTCGCTCCAGCAGCATAAAGGCCGGCTTCTTCTGGCCTTCCAACTCTGGAGCGTAACCTTGCGACATTTCCGGCGGTGCCACGGGCTCAACCGGCTCCAGCACGTGCAAAGCCAGAACCTTTGCATCCTCAGTCCGAAACTGGGTAACAAGAGCGCGAACCAAATTCTCGGAGCTCTTCAAATCGTCGATTCCCATCAGGATTTTCATGACTCCTCTTTCTCAACACGCAATAGGACGCGCAATCACGCGGACGGCAAACTGGCGCGAATCCAACCTCCTTGTACGCATCGTTCAGGCAGCGCTTTCCCATTTGGACTCTGAGCAGTAGCGGTACATTTACGTCGTAAGTATCGAACACGTCGGCGTGAAAAGCCGGTCACAATTGCTCGTCTGAGAGAATCTAGAGCGCGAGCCGGCATGCAGCACGTTCCCAAAAGGTTAACTTCGTTGCCGCGTCCTTCGACATCGCCGGTGAGCAAAAAACTAGGCAGACCTTGAAGAATCGGTCTGAAGGGACTGTTTTCGAATGATGCCGGAGCCACAGCATATCGCGTGGGAGATCTTGAGATTGACGGCGCTAGCTCACATGGACAACGGGACGAAGCGAAGGGTCCTTTACCGCGCGACGGAGGACCTCGTGAGTTAAAGGAGCTGTATCGCCTTCGCCAAGGAAGATGAAGCGTATCACGTTGGTCACAGGATTCACGTCAGTCCAGTGAAAATATACATGAGGGATGCATCCCGTTGTGCGCTCAATGTAAATGAGCAGAGCGGCGATGGAATTCGCGACCGCTGCGCTCTTGGCATGCAGGAACCGACTTGAACCCTCCCATCGCCCTTCGATGCGAAGAAGGTCAGTAAAATCCGAAGTGTCTCCTCGTTCCACTTCGAAGAAGAAGATGAAATCATCGGGCGAGATGCCGTGGAGACGCCTAAGCTCAAGGCCCGCCTCGTCGCGGTTCTTACTTGAAGCGTTGCGCGGATTCCACGCGATGATGCGAACGGTGTGATTGCAGGCATCGCTGATCAGGGCCTTAGCTTGATCGTCAAGCTCGACGCCAGTGATGCGAAGTTCGGTCGAGCGCACCGCACGTGAGACCAGCGACATGAAGATGATCGTAAAGATAAAAATGCACGAGATTTTCAAGCCTTCGGGACGTTCCCAGATATTGATCAGGGTAGTGTAGGTGAAGATCAGGGAGAGAAAGCCGAGGATGAAGCGAGAAAACCACTTCCGAGCCGCGATGGTAACGGCGCAGGAGGCCGAGGTAATCAGAACCAGGACGCCGGTGGCATAGGCCCCGCCCTGAGCATCGACATTCGCGTGAAAGAGCAGCGTTACAGAAAACGCCACAGCGACAAAGACGAGGACGAGCGGTCGGGATGCGCGGGCCCATTCAGGCGCCATTCCGAAGCCTGGAAGATAGCGCGGGATAATGCTAAGAAGGCCTGCCAATGCAGAAGCTCCGGCAAAGGCAAGAATGAGAATCGTGCTGAGGTCATAGACGGAACCAAACCACGCGCCGAGATATTGATGAGCGAGGTAGGCCATCGCGCGACCATTGGCGATGCCCCCTTGTTGGAAGTAGGGCGCCGGGATAAGCAAGGTTGTAATGATGCTGGTGGCCATCAGGAAAACGCTCATGATGATCGCCGCAGTCACGAGAAGGCGCTTGGTGTTCTTGATTCGCTCGTCAATATCCTTGGACTGAATCAGGGGCATAACGACGACGCCGGTTTCAAACCCTGAGAGGCCCAGTGCAAGGCGGGGAAACAAAAGGAGCGACAGTCCTAAAATAGAAAGAATACTTGCGTGCTGGGTAAAGAGTGCGTGTTTCCAAGCGGGAAGAACTTCCGGGTGTTGAAGAATCTGTAACACACCTGCGATGGTGACAACCGAGTTGAGCGCCAGATAGACCGCTACTAGCCAGACGGCTAGATTGATCGCCTCTCTGAACCCTTTGAGGAAGATGCCGCCGAGGACAGCAAGCAAGAACAGCGTGATGGCCATCTGATTCTGCAGGAAGTGGGGCGTATATGGATTGTGGATGAAGTGAGCTGTTGCGTCGGCGGCCGAGAGGGTCATGGTGATGACGAAATCGGTGCTGGCGAAGCCAAGAAGCACAAGAACGAAGACTTTACCACCCCAACCGGGGAAAAGCCTTTCTAACATCGCAATGCTGCCCTGGCCGTTGGGGCTGGCAGCTGCTACTCGTCTGTAGACCGGTAGGGCAGCAAAGAGAGTCACCAGCACGAGAACCAGTGTCGCGATGGGAGAAAGAACTCCTGCAGCGAGAAACGCGATGCCGGACTGATAACCCAACGTTGAGAAGTAGTCGACGCCAGTAAGACACATGACGCGCCACCAGGGGTGTTCCGCTTCTACAACGGGTCTCTTGATGCCCTTCGGAAGTTCGAGGTCGGCCAGTAACCAATCTGTGAAGGACATTTGGGCCTCATCTCCTGAATCGCAGGACCGATTGTATCGGGAACGCATGAGAGTATTCTTCTTTGGATGCAAAGCGGTTGGTGCGGGTCAAATCAACTCCCTGCGCCTCGATTACAACAAATCCACGAGATTCTACGAATTTCTTACTGGGTATGGAAGACAATCTGCTGGTCCACCGCCTTAACGTTTGAGGAGGCGCTCTCTTTGAAGAGATCGGCGCGGCGAATCTCTCTCTGCGTTTTGAATGAGTCGAAACTCATCCAGGAGCCGGACAAGCACGTGGAGAAATTCCCTATGGGCTGTGGAAAGTTCCGCGCGTTCAGTGCAAAATCCGCTTGCGTGAATTGCCGTTGCCTGAGACGGGTGCCGAAGGCATAAACTGGGTCGTTGCCTCGGGATATGTCTTCAGTAAAGTTCAGTTGCGGCAATCGTTGAGTGCGCGCCATCGCTGCCGCGACCTTGGTGTCGCTCAAGTCGGCGTGTGCAATTGCGGCTTGAGGGCTCTGCTGCAGAGCCTCGTCGATAGCTTGACGAAGCGTAAGCGGATCTTGCGCCATAGCGGCCAATCCTCCTATAAAAAGCAGGAGCGAAAGGCCCAGGAATCGATAAATGCGAGAACTCATTGGGCGAAATGTCCTTGCGTGGTGCATTCATATGGATAAAGTCCAGGAATGAGGAAATCGTTACAAGGAACGTGAAATGAAATTCGTCTGTAACCGTGACATCCCCTTTGGTCCGGCTTTCCAGGACAGGGCTTCTAGATGGATTCGTTGCAATCAGGTGAGGACCCAAGAGCTGGTTCGTCCAAAGGGGCCCGAAACCGCCGAAGGATGCTCCAGACGCACGAGGGGGGACGAACATTTTTCGCACAACACGCTAACTGTTGCGGGCGGCAATCTTCGCTTTGATTCGCTTGTAATCGAAGGATCTCTTCAGCAGGTCTCTCACGCCCGCCGTCTTGCTCTCACGGTAAACGAGAATGATGGCGGCTGTGGCCGGACAGAAGACCACTATAAGTGCAGTCACCGGAACGCCAGGTACTAGTTGATATCCGACTAAGGGGCCGGCCAACAAGAACGGAGCGGAAAGAGCGAAAACCAACAAGAAGAACTTCAGCGGTGACCTGCATCGCGATGGAATGGTATTCATGAACTCCTCAGGTGCCGAGCCTGCAGGGTCTGAAGGAACGATGCGATCTCGCGCAGGGCGTCGGCGTAATGGCCGACCAGGGCATGACCGCCGGTTGGAAAGATAATGGCCCTGCCATCGGGCACGCTTGCGGCAATATACTTTGCTCGAGTGGCCGTGCCGAATCTGTCGTCTTCGGCGCTGATGGCCAGAACCGGGCAGGCGATCTTCTCGATCGAATACGGTTCGTGCGTGGCAGCAGTCTTAATGTCGAAGTTCATCCCTGCGATGCGCTGGCTTACCGGCTGAAGGTGATCAAGTACTTGCCGCACGCGCGCTTTCTCGCTCGGCTCGGCTGCGCGCACCACGTCAGCGTCTGTGCCGAGCATCATGCGGGTCATTCCTCCAGGCATGATCGGCATCAGTTTCAAGAGTGTCCAGGCGACGAAATTGGAGTGGACCATCGCGCTGACGACGGCGCCACCATGGATGTTCGTCCCCGCCGGCAAGTAATTGGCGGGGACGAGAAGCACCAGCGCCCGGCAGCGATCCGGATGACGGATGGCGAACTGCATGGACGACCAGGCGCCAGCAGAGATGCCAACAACAACCACCTTGTCGATGCCAAGATGGTCGAGGAGTTGGACATAGGCATCTGCCTGCATCGCGGTCGTAGGGTTGCCGGGCATGGTCGAACGAAGATAGCCAAAACGGGATGGAACGATGAGCCGATATCCGCGCCCGGCCATCGCGCTGGTCATGTCGATGCCCTGATCAAAGCCGCCTTCGGCACCGTGGACAATCAGCATTGGCGCGCCCTCGCCCGTCACGGCGTACTCCAACGTGCCGAAAGATGTCCCAACGGTCTGGCTGTGGCCGACGAGGCAGGCGCGGGCGGCTGCCAGGTCATGCGCAAAGATCGCGTAGACGCCAACGGAGGCAACGATGAGGACTGCGAGAATGACGAAAAGGATTCGGCGCGTCAAGGTATCTCCTAACTGGGCAATTCCGCAACAATGTCGTCGAGGCAAGAAAGGATGCTATTCAGATTTATGGCGCTTCCTAACAGGCTGATGCCGAGTGTGAAGGCTGGCTCCAGCGTCATTGGACGCTCAAAAATTGCTGCAGGCTATCGGCCGCGCTCGCGATTGATCGCGCCAGGCTGAGCTTCGCGACGTTGTGGGCAAATACGCTGTTGATCACGTCAAGCTCGGCGGAGGTTAGAGACTCCTGGGCCTGGACTACTTCTACATTGTCGGTCACACCGGCGTCGAAGCGCTGTCGCGTCAGGTCCAACGTCTCTCTTGTTACCTGTAGGTTTCTCCGGGCTACTTCCACCTGGCTCGTTGCCGCCCGGAGATCGAGGTAGGCGTTCCGAACATCACTTTCCACCTGGCTCCTGGTGTCTTCGAGTTCCGCTCGGCGCTGGGCTAGAGTTGCCTTTGCCTGCGTGATTTCCCCCTCCGTGCGGCCGCCCTGCCAAATCGGAATATTGAGAGTGGCCGCGCCCTCGTACGTCGTGTGGGTCTGTGCCGGGTTTGTCCCGATTCTTCCGTAGTTGCCGTTGACGGCAAGCGAGGGCAATCTCTCGTCGCGGGCAGCGGCAAGTGTGTGTTCGGCGGCATGAATCTGCGCCTTCGCCGCTTGCATATCCGTGCGGCGTTCAAACGCCTGCTTGAGCGCGTCCTCGAAGCTAAGATCAGGCGCAACGAGGAAGGGCACGTCATCGGTAAGTTGGTATTCGTTGCTTGGAGGCAGTCCAGTCATTCGGGCCAAAATGATCTTCTGCTTGGCCACTTCGTTCTCAAGCGAGATGACCCGTTGCTGTTGCGTTAGCTCTTCGACTTCGCTCCGGTCGACGTCAATCTGAGGCACCAATCCCACACTTCGCTTTTGCTGAGTCTGCTGAAAGAGCGCCGTTGCAGTATCGAGTTGCGCGTGTGCGGACTTCACCCTTTCCTTGGTTGCAATCACTTGCAGATAAGCGCCGCACACAGCGAGGACGACCATCTCGCGCGCATCCCGCGCGGCGAACTGGCTAGCGCGAAAGACATCTCTGGACGACCGGTAGTTGTTCCACGCGCTAAGATCGAAGATCGATTGAGTTAGGCTGCCGCGCAAATCGATATTGTTAAAGGGCCCAATGGTCGGCGGGATGGCAAAGCCGGGAATTGAGATGCGTAGCCCTTCCGCCCCGAGACTGATTTGTTGTAGAGTCTCGGCCAGATAGCCGCTCGCATTGGGAAGCAGGGCGCTTCGTGCAATCTGACTTTGCCCTTCAGCTTGACGCACAGCGTTGCTCTGGCCCATAGCTCCAAGGTTATAGTCGAGTCCTCTTGCGATGGCTTCGCGGAGGGAGAGCGAACCTGAAAACGGCATCTTCGCCGTGCTCGAAGCGCTTCCGGTATACGGTCCCTGGACCTGCACAGAAGGGTTAACCGTATCTACGCTGGTTGTCGTTCCCGCAATGGGTGACTCCACCGCGGTCACCGACCCGCTCTGTCCAGCGCGCCCGGAGAGGGGGAGCGGAGTTGCATGCGTACTCTGCGATTGGCTTGGACGCGATGCAATGAGCAGAGCACCCAGGCATAGCAACGCGGCAACTTCAACGATCCGGCAAACTGGTGCGGCCTTTGTCTTCCGATGATTCATATCAAGGTACCCCGTCCTCAACTGAGCTGCTTTCGGAAACGCCAGACACTGAGCGAGCCAAGCACCAGCGTGATCATGAGCAAGCTGAGGAAGTTTGGCCAAAGCTCCATGAATCCGCCGCCCTTGAGCGTGCTTCCACGAGCGATGGTTGCGAAATGGTGAATTGGATTCAGGACCGTGAGAGGCTGCAACCATTTCGGCATTGCCTCAACCGGATTGAGCGCTCCAGACAACGATGACAGCGGAGGATTGACGAAAAAGGTCGTTAGCTGTGCTTGCTGAGCCGACTTGCTGAACGTGGAGACCACGGTGCCAATGCTGATTCCAGACAGGATGCACAGAGCGCCACCAGCGAGCAGAAGCAAAACATTGCCGTGGAACGGAACTCCGAACGCAAATTTGAGGACGCCAAGAGCTATGAACATCATCAGACATAGCAGCAAGAACAAGGGTGTGATCTTGGCGATAATGATCTCGGACGTGCTGGCCGGGGACATGAGCAACTGTTCAAGCGTCCCGGCCTCCCGCTCGCGAACCATGGCAGCGGAGCAAATGAGAGAGCTCTGCAAGATCAACAGCAAGCCGAGCACGCCGGTGACGATAAACCACGAATCGACTAGACCGGGGTTATAGAGAAACGCCGGTTGCAGTTGGACTTGACCGCGACGGGCCACGCTCGATCCGTCAATTGGCTGGATGCGGACATGAATCCCCTGACTCCGCAGCCCGGTGTTGAATCTCTGGATCATGCTTTCTGCATACCCTCGACTAATCGTCGCCGTATTTGCATTCGTGGCGTTCAGCAGAAATTGAAGAGTGGTCTGGCGATCCCGGACCAGGTCCCGCGCATAGTCGTAAGGAACCACCATCCCGGCGTCGGCTTTGCCTTGGCTCACGGCATCTCCAAGTTGGTCGACCGAGGAATAGTAGCCCGCAAGGCGAAAACTCTTGCTCTCGGTCAGCGTCGCAATCAGCTCTCGGCTCTCGGGTGACCTACTATCGTCGACGATCGCGAGACGAACATTCGATACCGCCGCGCTCAGCGCAAACCCCACAAGAGTCAACTGCACGACGGGCAAGACAGTTAGACTAAACATGAGTTTGCGGTCATGGCGAGTCTGGGCCAACTCTTTCTTGATTAATGCGCGCAGACGATAATTGAAGAGATAATTCCAGAGTTCACTCATGATTTAGGCCTTCACCTGCATCCTTCTCATGCCATACCATGCAATTCCGTAGAAGAGGGCGCCAATCGCGCCGATGATGAGAACCTTGTACCAGACGGCAGGCCATCCGCCGCCCTGCAAGAGCGCGTCGCGGACGATCTCGATGTAGTAGCGGCCCCAGATAAGGCTCGAAATCCAGCGCAGCCCGGCCGGTATGTTTTGAATCGGGAACATCATGCCCGAGAGCAGAAACACGAGAATGAATCCACCGAAGGCAACTGCTTGCAAGGCCGATGCCTGATTGGGGATGACCGCTCCTACCATGGTTCCAAACGACGCCACGCAGAAGGCATACAGTACGGTGGCGATCAAGACGGGCAGGGGATCGCCGGCAAAGCTCAGGCCAAAGTAGGTAAACAAAAGCAAGGACATGATGAGGCACTCTGCGAGCGCCACAATCATAAATGCAATGATCTTCCCCAACAGGAATTCATGCGCGGGAATGCTTGAGACGTAAACCTGGAGGATGGTCTTCAACTCACCCTCCTTTGCCATGGCGAGCGCAGCCAGCAGTGGCGGGAACATCGAGATGCCAAGCACGAATATTCCTGGACCGAAAAACTTCTTCGAAGAGAGTCCGGGGTTGAACCATAGCCGAATGGCGGTCTGGATCGGTCCAGTTTGCGCTCCGCCGGCCTGCTGGTTGTACGAGGTCGTAATTTGGCCGGCATACGCCGTGACTAACTTCGCTGTGTTTGCATCCGATGCGTCCACCAGAAACTGAACAGGGGCGTTGACGCCGCGCGCCATATCGCGGCCAAAATGAGATGGGATGATCAGCACGGCTCGCGCAGCATTGGAGGCAAGTGCCTCCTCGGCAGTTTTGTTCACGGGCCATGCGACCACCTTCAGCGTGATCGAAGCCCGGAAAGCGTCGATACAATCATTGGACGCCGATGAGCCATCAAAATCCTGCACGGCAATCGGAAGCTCATTCACCGTCAGCGAAAGCGCCGAGCTCATCAATATGAGCAGGAAGGTGGGAAGGGCCAGTGCGAGGGCCAGGGTACGCCAGTCGCGAACAATCTGGGTTAACTCCTTGCGCATTTGTGCAATGATTCGCCTCATGCGTGCCCTTCATCGTCATCCGTCGCCACCTTGCCCTGCATACGCGCTTTCTCCACGATGGAGATAAACACGTCTTCCAGCGAGAGGGGGATTTCTCTCGCGCTGGTCACGTGGAGTCCGTTTTCTTCGAGGCGCTTTGTAGTTTCATTGATTGAGTTGCCTGGATCGTCGTCCGTGATTATATGCAGGCGTTCGCCAAACAGGGAGACGCGCCAGCTCTCTGACTTGCTCTTCAGCAGGTCGGCGGCACGTTGGGGCTGGTCCTGTCGCGGGTCCAGGATGAATTCGAGCACGTGCCCGGTTTGCTGGCTTTTGATGCCGGTGGGCGTTCCCTCAGCGACAAGTTCACCGGCGACCATCATTCCCAGGCGATTGCACTGTTCCGCTTCTTCGAGATAGTGCGTTGTCACGAGGATCGCTGCGCCACCGTCGGCCAGCCGATTGATCATTGTCCAGAAGGCGCGCCGTGCCAGAGGATCGACGCCCGAGGTCGGTTCGTCCAGAAAGAGAATGTCCGGTTCATGCATGATTGCAGCGCCGAAGGCCACGCGCTGCTTCCACCCACCCGGCAGGCTCCCGGTGATCTGGTCCTCTTTTCCTTCGAGCCCGGAAAAGGAAAGCACCCATCGAATCTTTTCTTCGCGGTCCTTATCGGGAACGCCATAGACACCCGAAAAGAAATCGAGGTTCTCGCGAATCGTCAGGTCTTCATACAAAGAGAATTTCTGTGACATATAACCGATGCGCTTGCGGACAGCTTCCGTTCTCAGGTTTCCACCGGTGCCACCTAACTCCATGGTTCCGCTTGTCAGTTCCAACAACCCACAGAGCATCCGGATGGTTGTTGTCTTGCCTGCTCCATTCGCGCCGAGGAGTCCGTAGACTTCCCCATTTCGGATATCGAGGCTCACGTTTTTCACGGCTGTGAATGATTTGAAAACCTTCACGAGATTCTTCGCACCGACCGCAACTTGCCCGCGCACGCTGCGGTGATCCTGTTTCGCCGGAAACTCGGCAGTGTCGGCCTTTTGACTTAATGCACGCAGCTTGGCAACAAATATGTTGTCAAGCGTCGGTTCGTCGACACGCATCTCGTCGACGGATAACCCCGCGCCCTTCAGCTTTTCGGAGACCCACTGCTGCTCCTTATCCGGATCGCGCACCAGCAGGTCGAGCCGGTCGCCGAATCGCTCAACGTCGATGATGTCTTTGTCGGACCCGGATACCCCGGAAAGCACCTCTTCCGCCTTTCTGAGGTCCGCCGTGCGAAGTTCGATCCGCTTCGCGCCCAGACTCGCGCATAACTCCGTTGGCGTGCCGATCTGAAGGATCTCGCCCAAATGCATAAACGCGATTCGATGGCACCGTTCAGCTTCATCCATATAAGGAGTAGCCACGAGGATCGTCAAACCCTCTGCCGTCAAGTGAGCTAGCGCGTCCCAGAACTCGCGACGGGAGACGGGATCGACTCCCGTGGTTGGCTCGTCGAGCAGCAACACTTTCGGTTGTGGAACCAGCGCGCAAACGAGCGCGAGCTTTTGCTTCATCCCGCCGCTCAATTGCCCAGCCAGACGGTCCGCGAATCGATCCATATCGAACATTTGAAGATATTGAAGACTGCGACTTGCGATCTCATCCGGCGGAATGAGGCGCAGATCGCCGCTATACCGAATGTTTTCCGCAACGGTCAGATCGGGATAAAGACTGAAGTCCTGCGTCAAATACCCGGTTTGAGATCGCATATCCCGCGCCGGGCGGCCGAGGATCTTCGCGCTGCCGGCGGTTGCTTCCATCACGCCTGCAAGAATCTGGAAGGTTGAAGTCTTTCCGGCTCCGTCTGGGCCAATCAGGCCAAACATTTCGCCGGGGCTCACTTCAAATGTGATTCCACGCACCGCCTCAAGCTTGCCATAGCGTTTCGACAGGGCGCGAAGATCAATGGCCGGCTGTTTGGCCACGTCCTGCCGATTCTGGACCGCCTGATCTGGCACCGCGCGATCTGGACTGGCGGTAATCATTTACGCTTTTCTTTCGGCCACTTGTCCCCCTGCACCAGGACTTCGCCATCGACAGGCATGCCAGGCTTGGCAAATCCGAATCCAGCAATCAATTGCAGCTTGAGTCCGACTACCTGCTTGACGCGGTCGTCACGGAAGTAAGTGTTTTCCGGCGTGAATGTCGCTTGTGGGTCAATCCTGGAGACGTAAGCGTAGATGGGTTTCTGCGAGCTCGAGTCGAGGTAGACACGCGCCGACTGTCCCACTTTTACTTTGCCGATTTGGCCTTCAGGCACAAAGCCGCGCAGATACACCTTACTCAGATCCAATAGCGTGATCACAGCGGTTCCTGCGACCACCACCTCACCCGGCTCCGCCGCACGCGTCACCACTGTCCCGGAGAATGGCGCCCTGATGGTCAGGTCTTTGCGGTTGTCTTCCGCTTCTGCAAGTTCGGCTTGAGCCTGCCGCGTCTGAGCCCTTGCACTCGCGACCTCAGCATCCTGCTGCGCGATTTGTCTTCGAGTCGCGGCAACCTGCGATTCGCGAATACCAGGGTTGGACAGACTTGCCTCTGCTGTCGTTAGTGCACCCTGTGATGCCTCAACGCGACGCTTCGACGCAGCCACGACCGCCGCTTGTTGATCGGCCGTCGTCGAGGCCTGCAATCCCTGCCGCTCCGACACAGCTCCTGATTTCGCAAGACGCGTATAGGCGTCCTTATCGAACGCGGCAATCTGATACGCCGCCTGTTGCTGAGCCAATTCCGATTGCGCCGTCGCCAGATCGGCCTGCGCTTGCCCCACATGTCCTTCGGTATCGAGCCGCGACTGGCCTACCTGCAATCGGCTTTGCTGCAACTGTTCCTCAAGGACGGCAATCTGCTCTTCAGCGGCCGCGGCCTTTGCATCTGCCTCCGAAAGAGCATCGCGAGCCTGATCCTCACGCGCCCGAACTTGGGCATCGTCGAGAGTGGCGATTGTATCTCCAGCATTGACGCTGTCGCCCTCGCGGACACGAACCTCAAGAATGCGTCCGGTTGTCTTGGAAGCAACTGCAGAGTCGTCGCCCTCAATTCGGCCGCTCACCACAACAATGCTGTCCGGTATACGTGGTGCAGCAAAGAAGAGTTTCCAAATAAGAATCCCCGCCCCTATCAGGACAATGCCCGAAACAACCATTACGATTCGGCGTCGCCGCGTCGCGGCCTGCCTCGTCTTTTCGTCGGCTGCTTGCTTAGCCTTTTCGTCTGTTGCTTTTTTTTCACTTTCCGCTGGGGCCGGTTTTGCACCGGGTGGGTCCGTCCGCTTTTTTTGTTCGGCCTGTTCTGGCGCGACCTCAAGTGCGGGTGTAGTCATTTACTTAACCTCCGCTTCCTGACCGGTGTGATCGTTCCATGCTTCGAGCGAAAGTCCTGGAGATACGAAAGTGAAAAGTCCGCGATGTGATCCGCTATGCGTTCCACCTGTTCGGGTGTCATCTTCAGTTCCGGCCAAATCTCTGACAACAGAGGACCGGGCAGGACGTAAGCAAAAACCTGTCCCACAACGCTGATTGCACAGAGCCGAGTCTTGCCATCGTTGGCAGGCAGCCCAATCATTCCTCCAATGAGTTCCTGGAGTCGTTTGAAGATCGGTCGAGCTACCTTATCGACAAGTTGTCGAAGCGCCGGAGTGGGCTGTGCCAGCTCGTGCGCCAGGAGTCGAGAATGCCAATCCGGTAAATCCTTTCCGTTAATGCTCCGAAGTCGAGCTCGAATAAGGGCCCTCAAGATGTCTTCCGGAGGCGTGTTTTGATCAAGTGTGTTTTGAACGGCTATGAGTTGGGCAGCACGCACCGATTGCTGCAGGACCTCGGTGTAGAGGCCCAATTTATCGCCGAAGTGATAATTGATCGCGGCAACATTCGCTCCCGCTCCTGCGCAGATTTCGCGAATTGTCGTAGTCCGATATCCCCGGTCGGCAAAAATTGGCCCAGCAACCTCCAGCAACTTCTCGCGTGTTGGGTCTGGGGTCGCCGGTTGACGTTGGCGCTTGGCTACTTTGATCCCGAACTGTGAGCGGTTGCTGTCCATGTTCAAACACAAGTTTGAAACAACAGCTTGCCCGATACTGTGTCCGATTGCTCAGCACGTCAGTTCGCCGGATCGGCCTGTTGATCTGTGAGTGCTTCGGGAATTGCGGTTTCAACGGCCTGCAGCCTCGGAATCAGGGCAATGGCCACCCGATAATTGCTATTCCCGCTGATCGTTCCTGGATGACGGAAGCGCTTACCATTGGCGGTCAATGGTTTAAAACAGGCCTGTTGACTCTTCCAGATGTTTAGATGGAGCTTAAAGGTGAACTGCATCACTTCGTGGGCGTGCCAAGCTGGATCATCCGGAGAGCAACCGGCCGGCACAGTTCATGGCGATGATGATGTGCTCATTGAGCGTCAATGCGGTTCAAGGCAATTTCAGGTAGCCTTTCGTATGTTGGCTGGAGCTTGACGGTCGATCTGATTCACAAACCGATATGGATGTTCTTGAAACCACATTAAATCCGGTAATTGTCGCGTAGTAAATCCACTAAAAAAGAAAAATCGGTCAGGCACCGATGAGTTTTGGCGCCCCCGTCGGTTTTACACAGTAGAGAGGCAAAATCGGGCAGGCCAAGGTCAGCCTTAAAAGGAGAACATCATGAATATCGCACAGAAAACAGTCTTGATTACCGGCGCCAATCGCGGCATCGGCCGTGCACTCGTCCAGGAAGCCCTCCGGCGCGGAGCAAAGAGGGTGTACGCAGGAACTCGCGGAACGCTCGACATCGCCGACGAGCGTGTAACGCCAGTAACGCTCGATGTCGCCAGCGCTGAGCAGATCCAACGGGCGGTCAACGAAGTGGACAGCCTCGACATCCTCATCAACAATGCCGGCATCGCTCTATACGACGACCTGAGCAAATCCGACGCCGTTGAGCAAAGTCTGGCAGTCAATTTCTTTGGACCGTTCAATGTGACGCGCGCGTTCCTGCCGCTGTTGAAGCGCTCCAAAGGGGCCATCGTCAACAACCTGTCGTTGATGGCGCTCGCTCCGTTGCCGCTTACGCCCAGCTATGCGATTTCGAAGGCCGCTGCGCTGAGCATGACGCAGTCCCTGAGGGCACTGCTGGCAAGAGAGGGCGTGACGGTCCATGGTGTGTTTCTTGGTCCCACAGACACCGACATGACCCGTGGCTTCGAGATCCCGAAAGCTTCGCCCGAGTCCGTCGCGCAGGGAATCTTCGATGGATTGGCCAATGGTGAAGAGGATATCTTTCCGGACCCCTTGTCGCAGTCAATTGCCGAAGGCTGGCGCACCGGCGTCGCCAAGGAGTTCGAGCGTCAGTACGCCGGTTTCGTGCCCCAAAGTGCCGCAGCTCTTTAGGTGCGCCGCGCACCATGCAATACTCGCAGTTAACAAAAAGAGAGGATGGAGGAACAAATTATGAAGAAGGATGGTTTCACAACTTCGTTTACGGTTGACCAGACTCCCAATGAGGTCTTCACCGCCATCAACAACGTTCGCGGATGGTGGTCTGGAGAAATTGACGGCGATGCCGACAGGCCTGGCGCCGAATTTACTTACCGCTACAAGGACATGCATAGGTCCACACAGCAAGTGACGGAATTCGTTCCCGGCAAGAAGGTTGTGTGGCATGTTACGGACGCCCAACTGACCTTTGCTAAGGACAAGACCGAGTGGATTGGGACTGATATTGTCTTCGAGATCGCCAGAAAGAACGGCAAGACCGAGCTCCGCTTTACGCATGTGGGGCTGGTCCCCGCATTCGAGTGTTACGGCGGTTGCTCAGGCGCCTGGGGCGCACTCGTGGAAGGCAACCTGCGCAATCTGATCACCACGGGCAAGAATCAGCCTGATGCGTTCGCGTAAAACAACAAAGAAGCTACTCACGCGTGCATGCGCCTGCATAAGGCAATCACTCAACCGAATCTTCAAAACCGAGGAGGAACCATGTCGAATCAAAGTTACAGCGCAACCATTTCGGTCAACCAGTCACCGAAGGAAGCCTTCGATGCCATCCGGAACATTAGCGGATGGTGGTCAGAAGAGATCGAAGGCAGCACCGCCAAAGTCGGCGACGAGTTCAAGTACCACTACAGGGATGCTCACTCATGCACAATGAAGCTCGTCGAACTGGTTCCCAACCATAGAATCGCCTGGCTGGTGACCGACAACTACTTCAACTTCATCGAGGATAAGACGGAGTGGAAGGGCACCAAGGTTGTCTTCGACATCGCGAAGAAGGGCGAGAAGACCGAGATCCACTTCACCCATGAGGGCCTCGTTCCCGAGTACGAGTGCTTCACAATCTGCTCCAACGCCTGGGGCTCGTACATCACCGGCAGTTTGAAAAAGCTGATCGCAACCGGCAAGGGCTCGCCCAACCCGAAGGAAAAGGCGAACTGAGAGAAGCCCCTCGACACCGATGGATTCGTGCCGCCAGGTCGCCAGAAAGTGAAAAAGAGAAAACGAGGAGGTCGTCATGAGGAAGTTAATCGCAGCAATGAAAGCGTCTCTGGATGGAAAGATTGAAAGGTCCGACGGTCCCGCGGACTGGGTCAGCGCCTGGTCCGATGACTACGGCCTCACCCCTCAAATCGAAGCGTGCGTGCTTGGAGGAGGCATGTACCCCCTCTACGAGAAATACTGGACTTCGATTCAAACGGAACCGGAGAAGCCGGCGTGGATTACGGGCACTCTGCCAACTCCCGCGGAACTCGAATGGGCGAGTTTCGCCAAACGCACCCCCCACTACGTGCTTTCGAGCACCATCGCGTCGGTCGCCTGGCCCAACACGAAGTTCATCCAAAGCCTCGACGATATCGTGGCCCTCAAGAACCAGCCCGGCAAAGACATCTACCTCGTCGGCGGCGCACGAACCACGGCGAACCTGATTGATGCCGGTCTCGTGGATGAGCTCAGGATGATCGTCTATCCGCTGATTGCCGGTGAGGGCAAGTCACTCTTTGCGTCGGCAACACGTCAACGCGGACTCGAGCTCAAGAGTGTTCAACAACTATCCGAGGGACGGGTCAACTTGGTCTATCAGATCCGCTGATACAGCAGGTTCGATCGCGCTCGATAATCTCAGGCAATGGGAGGCGGCGATGGTTTCGTTGAGTGGCAAGAAGATGGTCGTGATCGGCGGCAGCCGCGGCATAGGCTGCCGCATCGTCGAGGCGGGCATTCGCAACGGGGCGCAGGTTTTCGCGGTGGCTCGACAAGAAGCGTCGCTCCAGCAATTAGCACACGAGATCCCCGGAGTCGAAACTCTCGCGCTCGATGCAACGGACGAAAATGCGCCTTTGAAAGTATTCGACATCTTCACGCCCGACATCCTCATCCTCGGTGGCGGAGTCTTTCCGCCAGCCGCGCCGATCCACGAGCAAAGCTGGCAGCAGTTCTCCGCGAACTGGGGGAACGACGTCAAAATTGCATTCAACTTCTGCAAGGCTGCGCTTTCGCGTCCTCTCCCTGCAGGCGCTTCGGTCGTGCTCCTTTCAAGCGGTGCCGCTCTGGCTAGCTCGCCGCTCTCCGGTGGCTATGCCGGAGCCAAGCGCACCCAGATCTTCATTGCCAACTACAGCCAGAAAGAGTCAGATCGCCTCGGCCTCGGCTTGCGCTTCATGGCAATTGCGCCGCGCATCGTCCCTGACACCGATCTCGGGAAATATGCCATCACCGGTTACTCTCGCTATCTTGGGATCTCCGCGGATGAATTCGTTCGGGGGATGGCCGTACCGCCAACTGCACGCATCGTTGCAACCGCGGTCATCGAGTTGGTTCTCAATCCCGACCGCTCTCTTGGCGATGTGTTCATCGTCTCCGGCAAGGGCGTCGAAGCCGTGCCCCAATAAGAAAGCCCTTGAAATAAATCACCAAAGGTCTCATATTAATCGCAATGGCAACAGCGCAACCATCCCGTCAGGAGCAAGTCCCAGAGCATGCCAACCAGGAGCTTGCAAACCTTGCCTTCGAACGGCTCGCCGAACCGTTCCGCCGGGAAATCAAATTGCATTGCTACCGCATGCTGGGCTCCCTGCACGAAGCCGACGATCTCGTGCAGGAGACTTATCTGCGCGCCTGGCGCAGCTTCTCGAGCTTCGAGGCCGGCACCCCCGACGAACATGGATCGTTTCGCGCCTGGCTCTACCGCATCGCCACCAACGCTTGCCTCAATGCGATCGAGAGCCGCAAGCACCTGCAACGCATGCTGCCCGACCAACTGGGCCCTTCCACGGTGCACATGCCGGGTGGCCCTCCGCCAACCGACATTGCATGGCTTGAGCCTTACCCTGACTCAAATCTGGAAGGAATCGCCGAGGACGCGCCGAATCCCGAGGCGCGCTACACGTCGCGCGAGGCGGTGCAACTGGCTTTTGTCTCCGTCATTCAGGAACTGCCGCCGCGCCAGCGCGCCGCGCTCATGCTGTGCGATGTGCTCGGTTGGGCCGCCGCTGAAACCTCAGCCCTTCTTGGCGGCTCCACTGCCTCGATCAACAGCGCCTTGCAGCGCGCACGAGAGACTCTTGCCAAGCGCTATCCAGATGGTCGGCCACCGGTGGCGTCCCGGCCAGATGCCACGCAGCAAAAACTCCTCGGCCGTTATCTTCAGGCCTGGGAAGGCCACGATCTCGACGGCTTTGTGGGCCTCCTCAGAGAAAACGCGACCGCAGTCATGCCGCCGTGGCTGCAGTGGTATGCCGGCCGCGGGGCCATCCGGTCGTTCTTTGCCATGGCTTGGAAAACCTGTGGCGGCCTTCGCCTCGTACCGGCTGCTGCCAACGGGCAGCCTGCCTTCGCCGTCTATGAACGCTCGGCCTCCGACGGGCGTTGGAACGCGCACTCCATCCACGTGCTCACATTCGACCGCGACGAGATCACCGCGCTCACTCTGTTTTTGGAGCCGCGACTCTTTGAAGCATTTGGGCTTCCGCTCAGCCTTCCAAACGACGCCAGCGAAGGATTGCTTTCAGCACCGCGCCACTCCTAAGACGCGCCTCTCTGCTGTGCGGCGCGCATGGCTTGTTGTGTCTATCCTGATGCGAAAGTGAGGGGCCGCTTCTGTCACGGCGAGCAAAGCAATAAGATGAATGCAGCAGGCCAATGAGACTCACGACGTCATCGCAATTTCGCCGGGTCCGCGCCTTCGCGCAGCGATGGTTCTTGCCATTATCGCGGACGTCCTCCAGATTGTTGTTTTCCCTCTCTTTGTGGCGGGTGCCGGATCACCCGCTGACGACATACTCGACTTGGGAATGGGAGCTGTGCTGACTTACCTTCTCGGTTGGCACGGGGAGTTCCTGCCATCGTTTCTTGGCAAGCTGGTGCCCGGAGTTGATCTGGTTCCTCTTTGGACGTTGGCAGTTGGAAATGTCTGTCGGAAGTCGAAGCAAATTGCGGTCACCAGAGAAGGAATCAGCGAGGAGCGTCCGGTGCGGGAAGAACCGCGAAGTACGTAAACAGCACGCATTGCGCCAAGGCGAAGGGCTGTTGGGGGCCATGAGGCAGAGGCATGATTGCTTCCATGCCCATCAAACTCCGCAGGGAGTATGCACTACCGCCTTCATCGGCCTCAAGAAGGTCAATTCTGCAGAAGGGGAGTTCCATGGCGATGAAAGATCTGTCACTCTCGAAGGTCTATCAGTTGCTTGAACCGGGACCTGTGGTCCTGCTGACGACTGCCTCAAAGGGTCGGGCCAACATCATGACGATGTCCTGGCACATGATGGTCGAGTTCGAGCCTCCGCTAGTCGCCTGTGTTGTCAGCAACGCCAATTTCAGTTTTGCGGCACTACGGGAAACCAAACAATGCGTGATCGCCGTGCCGGCGCAAGAGTTGGCTCCCAAAGTCGTGGGGATCGGCAACTGCTCCGGCCAGGACGTGGACAAATTCAAGAAGTTTGGCCTGACCCCGGTTCCAGCCGAGCGCGTGGCGCCGCCCCTTGTGGCTGAGTGCTTCGCGAATCTCGAATGCAGGGTGGTCGAGACACGCCTTGCCAGCAAGTTCAACATCTTCATTCTTGAAGTGCTGAAGGCCTGGATCGACCCGGTGCAGAAGAATCCCAAGACCATCCACCATCGCGGATATGGAAGGTTTGCGATTGATGGGGAGATGATCAGGCTGAAGTCAAAGAAGGCGTAGGGGGACACTTCTGAGCAGGGTGTCCCTCTGCGGCACCATTCAAACGAATCGGACGGCCGCTAGTGCATCAAGAGGCAATGGAACCAGAGGGCAAGAGCATGAACAGCATTGAGACCCAGCAGCTTCACCTGACCGGCAGGTTTACGAGCGCAGTGGACTATGCGCGTCATCTCCACATTGAGCGGCGCAAGGGAACCGATATTCTTTACATGGCGCACCTTCTTGGGGTTGCATCCCTGGTGATGGGTGAGGCAGGGCACGCCGGATTTCCTATCACCGAAGAGATGGTGATCGCCGCCATTCTTCATGACGCAGCCGAAGATCACGGAGGGCTATTACGGCTCAAGGACATCGAGCACAATTTCGGCTCGAATGTGGCACGCATGGTTGAGGGACTGTCAGACAGTCTCGCCGAAGACCCTGGCAGCAAGCAATCCTGGCTGGAGCGCAAGCAAGCCTATATTTCAAGACTTCGCGGAGAATCGGCCGACGTCCAACTCATCTCAGCGGCCGATAAGCTCTACAACGCAAGAGCAATTCTTGAAGACTACCGACAGATCGGGCCACGCATTTGGGAGCGGTTCAAACGTGGCCGGCAAGAACAGCTATGGTATTTCGATGAACTCCTGGCAGTATACAAAGCGTCCGAAGCGAGCCGGATTGTGGACGAACTGGAGCGTGTCGTCAACGAACTGAAGGGGATATCGGCAGAGGAAGCAAATTGATGAGCGCCGCGTCAGTGTGGCAGCATTGAGCGCTGGCCAGAGACACTTCTGTAAACTCTCGCCCCATGGAGGTCTCTTTCTGAACTCATCCTCCCCAAGTGAACTCGATGGGAGTTTGTACGTCGGGGTGCAGGCTCTTGTGCACTGGGCAGGTATAGGCGGCTCGCTCCAGTTTTTCCTTGTTCTCGGGGCTGAGATCGTGGGGCACATGAATCTTGACTGTCAGGCTCTGGATCCTTCTCGGCGGTGCTATGGTCATCTCTTTTTCCACGGTTGCCGTGGCACCGGCGATGTCGAAGTTCAGCGTACGGGCCATGATGCCCATGACAGTGAGCATGCAAGTCCCAAGCGCGGTTGCGACCAGGTCTGTCGGGGAGAAACTCTCGCCGCGGCCCTGATTGTCCTTGGGAGCGTCAGTGCTGAGTTCGGTTCCTGAGGGGCCGTGGACTGCTTTGCAGTGCAAGTCTCCCTGATATTCGAATTGAATCGCGACCACTGTTATTCCTTTGAAAGAGCGGTTGGAAATAGGACAATGCAGCAAACATTGCTCAAATCGTCTCACTCTCATACTAGATGCGCGAGGTCACTTCAAACAAGGGAACATCACCGGAGTGATATCTGAATGAAATTCTTAAGTGATGGATTCCAATACTGCCGCGTCCACTTCAGATCGCACTTTACCTCACCTTTAGAATCTCAATTTGAGAATTGGCGCGCGCCAACTTTGGCTGATAGGTTCTGAGTAGACCGTGGCACGATCCCCTGAAACGCTCCGAGGACAATCCAAGCAAGTCGCTAAAGTCGACACTGTCCAGAACCTTACGTCCCGCAGAAAGTCTGCAGTATAGACTCCTCGGGACGGGCAGGGATCGCGTACCTCTCAAACCCCGGCCTCTCCTCGTATGGCCGCGAGACGGCGTCCAGCAACTCCTCGAATGGCTGGAAATCCTGCCTCCTGCTTGCCGCATCAAGCGCTGCTTCCACTAGGTGGTTGCGGGGGATGAATACTGGATTCACACTCCGCATCGCCGCAGCGCGCTCTTGCCCATCTGCCGGCTCTTCGTCGAGACGCTCGCGCCATTCAGCAGCCCAGCCGTCATACGCGCCGGGGTCGGCGTACAGTGTCCGCACTGCCGCGTCGCCATCCGGCGAGGCCGCGGCATCAGCGAGCCTTCGGAAGGTCAACGTGAAGTCAGCGCGGTTGGCGGCCATGCGCTGCAGCAGATCTTCGGCCAGAGCTTCATCCCCCTCGCGCTCCGTAAAGAGGCCAAGCTTTCGGCGCAGCCCAGCCTTGCGGGCCTGTTGGTACTGCGGCTCAAATGCGCTGAGTGCTTCGTTTGCCGCGGCCAGTGCGACCTCTTCGCTCCCGGCCTCCAGCGCCAGAACCGGAAGCAATGCCTCGGCCAGCCGAGCCAGATTCCAGAGCGCCGCACTGGGCTGGTTGCCGTAGGCATAGCGTCCGCCATGGTCAATGGAGCTGAAGACCGTGGCCGGATCGTATGCCTCCATAAAGGCACAAGGGCCGTAATCGATAGTTTCCCCAGAGATCGACGTGTTGTCAGTGTTCATCACGCCATGGATGAAACCGAGCAGCATCCATTGCGCAATCAGCTGCGCCTGCCGGGCGATCACGCCCTCCAGCAGCGCCAGGTACGGCTGCTTGGCATGTGCCGACTGGGGATAGTGCCGGGCAATCGCATAGTCGGCCAGCGTGCACACGCCTTCTGTGTCTTGCTGTGCGGCGAAGTACTGGAACGTGCCCACGCGCAGATGGCTCGCCGCTACCCGCGTCAGCACGGCTCCCGGCAAGACTGTTTCCCGCTGTACCCATTCGCCTGTGGTCACAGCAGCCAGCGCACGGGTGGTCGGCACGCCCAGCGCAGCCATGGCCTCGCTCACAATGTACTCACGCAACACCGGCCCGAGTGCGGCTCTGCCGTCGCCTCCGCGCGAGAAAAGGGTCCGGCCGGAGCCCTTGAGCTGGATGTCGTAGCGCACGCCGTCACGCCCCACCACCTCGCCCAGCAAGTTGGCGCGACCGTCGCCGAGTTGAGGCACGAAATGCCCGAACTGGTGCCCGGCATAGGCCAGCGCCACTGGCTCGGCCCCTTCGGCCACGCGGTTACCAGACAGAACTTCAACACCATGATCGCTTTTGAGCGCATCCGCATCCAGTCTCAGTTGCCGGGCCAACTGCTCATTGACCTTCACAAGCCGCGGCGCCGCAACCGGCGTTGGGTCCAATCGCGCGAAGAAGTGCTCCGGCAACCGTGCATATGTGTTGTCAAAGCCGAAGCGAATCTCATGGCAGCTTGAGAGGAAGGCGGGCTGCGCGGTGCCTTGGTGAATATCGAGTGAATCCATTGTCTATTGGATGTGTGCTTGCAGTTTTGGTCGCTTTCTCGTGGCGAGGCGCGAATGGCGCTTACAGCCGGGGCTTTTTCCAGTTGCGATGCCGACATCACGGTACTAATCTGTAGCGGACGAGCGCATTGGCGATTGGCGCAAACGAATCCCCTTTTTTCCATCTGCCTCTTCAAACTGCTCGGCGTTCGCCTCTACAAATTTCACGCTCATGAGACCTGCTCTTGCCATTTCCAAGATCGTGTAAGGTCCTCTGCTGACCACTCCAGGGACGTTGTGATCAATAGGTATACCTAACAATTGACCACAAAACGACACTATAAGCGATTGGATCGCCCTTCCCATTCATCCCACCGATGAAGTGCGTCTCTATCTCGAAGCATGGAAAGGACAGCAAGGCGCTGTCACGCAACTCCGGATAAACCTCGGTCACGACGCCTGTCGAGGTATCGGGGTTGAGACCGAACTCTACGCTGTCCAATCTCGGTCACGGTGCTTGTGGAGGCGTATCCAAACCCAGACACTTCTCGGCTCTTACTGAGGAGACAGAGCGAAACCTGATAGGGCGATTTGCGCATTGCTCCCATGTATGGGAATATGGCTGCTATGAAACCCTTCGAGGCAAGACAGAGCCAAATCAAGAGCACTACCCTTGGAATTATTATTACGCATGCGCTTGCGACGATCTCCAGGCGGACTAACAGCGCCGGCTCAAATCTTAAGATTGTGGGGATCATCTCACTTTGTTTCGCTTGCTTTACGACCGAGGTGCTCGCAAGCCCACCCGGTCCCAGCGGACCGAGCACGGTGGTGACCGGTCTAAGCTATCCACAATCGATTGCGGTCGACGGTAATGGCAACCTCTATATTGGGGATCAGGGCTGCATCAACTTCATCGGAACGCCGGGAGACTGCAACGTCTATAAAGAGACGCTCTCTGGTGGCACATTCACTCAAACCGTAATCGCCAGTTTCAGCGCTTCGAACGCTCCGCAAGGCATCGCCCTTGATAACAGCGGCAACGTGTTTATCACTGTTTTAGGAAACGGCGTGGTAGAGGCGACGCCGTCAGGAGGAGGTAAATATACTCAAAGGCCAATTGGCTGCGCGTTTGATGCGCCAGGGGGCGTTGCGGTAGATTACCAGGGCACTCTCTACGTTACGAATCGAAGCGGAAGCCGCATTAATAGCGAGAAACCGACGGACACATGTAGCACGATGGGCCTTGTGGCCAGTGGCCTATCCGCTCCTACCGGGCTGGCGATTGACGGTTCTTCTTCCGTTTATGTAATTCAATCGGGGGCGCCTGGAACAGTGTTGAAGGAAGTCGCGTCAGGCAATGGATACAGCGCAACTACAGTAGCTGGCGGCGGCACTTTCAACGGTGTTGCAGTTGACGCCAAGAAAAACGTATTTCTTACCGCCGGGGACGGAAGCGTCTATGAATATAGTCCACCGAACATCAATAGCGTTAACTATAGCTACTTCGCTTTGGCTATCGGCCTTACTGTTCCTACTGGTGTTGCGGCGGATACGAATGGAAACATATATGTTGTGAACACAGGCCAAAATCAGGTGATAAAGATTCCAGTTGCACCAACGAATGCACAACGTCGTCGCAAGGCGTTCGTGGTCCCTCCAGCCGCAGCCACGAAACACTAATCGATCTGCCCCGTGACGGTTCAAAGTCGACGCTTCAGCTGAGCGTTTCTACTTCTTGGGAGGAATAATCTCCCGGCACTGCCCGTTTACACATTTTGCAATCGCATCTTGATGCGTTGGCACCGATGAGTTTTAGGCGCAAACAGAACTTCATCATCAGACCCTACGGCGAGCGCGTCCATTTTGTGCAACTCGATGACCTCAGCCATGAGGAGCTCAAATCGCTCTCGGCTGTATCGTGTCTCATCCTTGCGACGAGCCCCGAATCGTGGGCCTGCGAGAACAACATCGCACAGTGCCTGGAGGGCAACATCGAACTGGAAGTCAGTTGGCGCAAACAAGCCGATGCGCTCATTGAGGACACGCAGCGTCCGGATCGGTCCCGAAAAACGCCCTAGGCTACTTCTTTGTTTTGGTGTGATATGGATCACACTCTGCTCGATCCCTTCTCTCTATTGCACCACCAATGGACCGCCTGAATGTTTTCCGGGTGATCGTCCCGCCATGCTCCGCCCATGCCGCGGGGATGGATATGATCGGGTACTATGTCGCCATAGTCGGTGAACCTCTCTTTGCAGAGAGTGCAGAGACCATTCTGCATGGCGATCTTCCGGTCGAGGAGCTTCCGCATCTCGCCATTCGAGCGGAGTTCCCGGTACCCCCTGGGATGATGTGGGTCTTCGATGCGCCGAACTCCCATCTGGCGCTGGCGTCTTTCTCTCGGGATTGCCTCTCTTCCACAGCAGAAACGGGAGCGGTGGATCGGGCAGAGCTGGTTACGGTGGAGTCTCATGGTGTTCTCCTGATTGGCCTGTGTGCAATGGTGAGATTGGGATTGGCAGGAAGCAGGATCGTCTGCTTCAGGAGCCGGTAAGCTCTGAGAAGCCCTTTTTCTCAGGGGCTAGTTGTCAGTTTTCAGGAGTCAGATGCCGAGCCCGGCAGCGGCGTTGCGGGTGAAGATCTCGCCGATGCGGATGTATCGGGCCAGCATCTCGGCCGATTTATGGCCGGTCTGGCGCATGATGTCGGGCTCGCTGACGCCGTTCATCGCCGCCTGGGTGACACATCCTGCGCGCAAGCTATGGCCTCCCAGTTGCTCCGGCTTCAAACTTGCGCGACTGGCGGCCCGCTTCACGATCCAGCCGACGCAGTCCTTGTGGAGCCCGCGGCGGGAGAGCTTGCCATGGCGGGTGACCCCGCGAAAGACAGCACCGGAGGTGATGCTCGATTCGGCCAACCAGCGGCGCAACACGCGGACCGGGCAGGTGGCATCGTCTTTCCCAAAGGGAATGCCGACCTTGCGGCCGGCGGCCTCCTGGTCGGTCTTCGAGCGGCAGAGATCAATGACCAGGCCGTCCTGGGTGAAGGAGAGGTGGGCCAGGTCGATCGCGGCAAGCTCCGAGCGGCGGAAGGCGCCGGCGAAGCCGACCAGTATCAGCGCCCGGTCGCGGAGGCCCAGAAGCGTCTCCGGGCAGGAACCAACGATGCGGCGAATGTCGCTGGTCAGCAGCGGAGCTTTACCCTCCTGGGCGGTGCCGATCGAGCGGCGAATGCCCTTGAGGGTCTCGCTCACGACGAAGTGGTGGCTCGACGCGGGTGAGGCTTCGAATCCTGCCGCCTGGTGAGCCTTGGTGATCGAGGTCAGCCGGCGGGTGATGGTGGCCGAGCGAAGCGATCCCGCGCGGTCGGCGATGTAGAGAGCGACGGTTGTGGGAGTCGCCGGCAGATGGGCCAGGTGGTGCTCTTGGCAGAACCGGGTGAAGTCTTCGAAGTCGGTGCGGTAAGCGCGGAGTGTGGCGGGGGATTTGGCGGCGTGAATGTAGGCTCGCGCCTTTTCGATCAGATCTTCGAGGTCGGGGGAGCGTGCGGCTAAGGAAAGCGTTGGGGTTTGCATGGGGAGAACTCCAATTGGAAAGAAGGAATGAGAAAAGATGGAGGCAAGCGCGGCCGTCCAACCTGGGGATAGGCGACAAGCGGCAGAGGCTCGGCTCGAGGTGAGGCTGTGGCCACCGAGGAATCTGGTCAAGGTTGAAGGGAGACAACTGGAGGAAATCGATCAGATGAAGCCGTTGGCTGGCTATGTACTCACCGGAACAGTTTGCTTACGGAATTCTGTCAGGCAATTGCAGGACAAAAGCGGCAAACTGCCTGACCGCTTTCCGTCAATCCAGCCGCGATCGTTTCGGCACACTTCTCGCACATCTGGTGAGGTTCGACCTCAGGAATCCTTCGACCAGACGGTCAGGGTTGGCTGATGCCGGATCGGGCTCGCGCTCTCGAAGCGATCGATCGTGAATTTGCGGACGACCCTGTAACCACCGAGTCCGTGCTCGTAGGTCGTATCAATCCAACACAAACGGGCTTTCCTTGCCCGGTATCTTTCTGTTCAAGCGCGATAGGGTTTGTACTGCCTGAACCCCGTCAAGCCTCTTGTCCACATACATGGCCTGTAGAAGTGGTTGATCGAACCCCGTCTGATATTTGTTTGCCACAAGCAGGATTTGATAATCGCTCGAGCCAAAGCGAATCGGCAGTTGCTTTTCGCTGATCGAGTTCCCCGTGACGGAATCGATGTTCATTCCCGGTTCGGTGTATTCGATTCCGGTATCGGGGTCCTTCACAGTCCCGCTGAAAGCAACGAGCGGGTGAATGTCTCCATATCCATGTTCTGCGAGGTAAGCTCATCCCTACGCTCGATGCCTTGCGCCGAAAGCGAAATACCGGCGCCTATGACGACTACGGGCTTGTGGCTCAGGGCGAGGCTGATCTCGCGGGCAAGCTAGCCGCCGAAATCCGCAAAGTGGTCGAGGACTGGATCCGCAAGAATCATGCCGACAAGATGACATGAGCGCCGATTGCCGCAGGGCGCCTCAGCGACGAGATGGGAACTGCGATATGCCTCCGTGAATAGAACTCTCGCAGCGGCGGCTATTGATCGGCGTAGAACAAGACCTTGGCGTGGCAAGGCGCTGTTCACTGCTCATCCTGAACCCTCTTAACCGACAGGCTGCAGGAATAATCGGCGCCGGCATGGCGACTGAATTCTGTGCGTCCTAGCTGGATCGGGTCTGGGTAGGTTCCCGGCCCCTACGGCGTTTTATCGTTACTAATGCTCCGAAGAGGCAT
>Ga0302319_10000311_pt1 | contig 106647 bp, 93 predicted proteins | sample Bog_T0_2_FD_203319 | JGI IMG/M metagenome (GOLD analysis project Ga0302319, IMG submission 203319) | Peat permafrost microbial communities from Stordalen Mire near Abisko, Sweden - Bog_T0_2 | ecosystem: Environmental > Terrestrial > Soil > Wetlands > Peat | place: Sweden: Abisko, Stordalen...
CTCGATCACTCAGACTTCTCCTGACGCACCAAAAGATCCCAGAGAACTCAAAGACCGACCCGGGGGATTTTTTAACCATCCTCCTTCGCCAAGGCTACGGAGGACAGGCGGATTTCACTGATTTCATGGATTGGGTGCAAATGGACATGGCGCCCATGGTTCAATGTAACAGATTGATGGTGAAAGGCTCGTCGCGCAAGAACCGGACGAAGTCCGGCGTAATGTGCTGGATGACCGGATCAATGGGATAAATCTGGCCGTCCGCCGCCAGAATGGCGTTGCGTGGGAACAGATCAAATACCAGCAAACCTTCCGGTTCGGAATAATAAGCACCGTCCGTCAATTTTTCGTAGCCCTTGCCGAGCATTATTTCATCCAATGCGGCCACAGTTGCCGCCACACCTTTGATGAAGGGCTGGGATGTGACGATGATGGGCCGGCCTTGGTTGGCGACAATGCGCTCCAGTTGTATATCGTCTTGGAAAATCAGGTTTTGCAGGTCGAGACGGTCGAGGTATTCAGACGGGGTTGCGCCGCGGGTGAGCGAGCCGAGCGCAATGCCATAACCCAACTGGCATTCGAGCAAAGTGGCCTTGAAATAACGCTGTGTGCGCTTGTGAAAAGAAACCAGATGCTCGCCACCACGGCCAAATTCCGGCGGCATCCGACAGCCCCGGGCTAGTTTCCCGTTTTCTTGGGCCCATTGGATGAGCCGCCTTTGCTCGACTTCAACACGCGCTGTGCGAGTGGCTGATCGGAATCATGGTCTGGAGCTGGCGCACCGCCTCCGCACGTGTGGCGAACGGCTGATTCAAGCGTCCGGCCAGTGTCGGCCAAACCGGCTTCCCGTTGGTCATTGGGCGTTCCATTTATTGCCATAAATATAGCAAAGATGCCGTTTATTTGCGAGTTTATTTTAGGGCTGATTAAGCTGCAAAGTGCTCCCGGGAGCGATACGGTCTCACGGTTAGGACAAAAAAAGGCAGGCCAGCAGGCAGGCCGCCAAGAGGACGCAACGCCAGCCCCAGCGATAAAATGACCGCCGGTGCTCCGGCAAAGGCCGGGCGCCGAAGGTCAGGAATTGTCGCCGCCGATAGAGGGGCAGCTTGGCGTAGAAAATCAGGGAGACGCCAACGGCAGCAACCACCAAAGCGTTGGCATAACAAAAAATCCAATGTGCACCGCTCCAACTTGTAATGAAATCGAAACCTTGTAACGTCAGAATGGCTATGGCGACAACAACCAAAAGCCACCAGTGCTCAAAAAAGGTCCGTGTGCCGTTGCTTTGGCTATGAAACTCCATAGTGACGTTAATTTATTCGGCCTGTTAAGCCGCAAACTCACAGAAAGTTAGCTCTGGAACTGGCGGTTGTCCAGTCTCGGTGGCGAGGGCATTTAACCACGGATGGGAGACTGACTCACACGAAGGGAAAAGCAGAAATGAAGGCCGGGTTAATGGCCACAAAAAAACAAAGAACTCAAAGAAAAGACGGGGATTTTTAACCGCGGATTACACTGATTTTCAAGAATAGGATGAGGTGAGAGATCAGTCCCACCTCTCCTCGTCCCGCTCCCCCATTTATTCAAATGGCGGAGAGGGTTTCATGGGTTCGTATTCGCGAGGTGTTGATGGCAGGTATGGGCGTGGTGCAGGGGCAGTGACGAGATGCACCCAAAGCATTCCCCGCGTTTTTTTGTTCGTTGCATCCATGCTGCTCCATCTGATATATCTGTAGCTGTCTCCAATAACTGACGTCGATATTTTATGACCAACCATTCTGCTGTTATGAAATTTATTCCTCTGTCTCTGTTCCTTGGGCTTGGGCTGGCGGTTGTCGCCGGCGGGCCGTCCACGGCTGCGGCCGCTGCGGCGGCTTATTCGCCGGCCACGTTGCCGGGGAAGGGGCTAGCGCAGCATGACTTTTTCTATTCCGGCGAGGCCAAGGCGGAGCTGCTGAGCATTGTGCGCGATGGCGGGGTCATCTGGTCCTGGACTTACCCGGGGCGCGGTGAGATCAGTGATGCGATCCTGGAACCGAACGGCCATATCCTCTTCGCCCATCAGTTCGGCATCACGGAGGTCACGCTGGATAAACAAACGGTTTGGAATTTTGACGCGCCGGCGGGCACGGAGATCCATACGGCCCAGCCTTATGGCACCAACAGTGTTCTGTTCATCCAGAATGACAATCCGGCCAAGTTGATCGTGATCAACAAAACGAGCGGGCAGATCGAACATCAGTTCACGTTGCCGGTGAAATTTCCGGACAGCGTTCACCGGCAGTTCCGCCGTGTGCGCGTGGCGGCCGACGGGAATCTGCTGGTCGCACACCTCGATCTCGGAAAAGTGGTCGAGTATGACTGGACCGGCAAGGCCCTTTGGTCCGAGGAAATCACCAACGCCTTCTCCCTCCAGGAACTGACGAATGGGAACATCCTGACGGCCACGAGCGGCGCGCAGTTCGTGCGCGAGTTCAACCAGCAGGGCCAGACGGTCTGGGAATGGCACGCTGCTGACGCCCCGGAGTACAAATTCTCCAACACGCAGACGGCCACCCGGCTGGCCAACGGGGACACGCTCATCAACAACTGGTACAGTCAGTCCCTAGACAAGCTGGACACCAATCATCTGCCGGTACAGGCGATCGAGGTCACCCCGGACAAAAAAGTGGTCTGGGCGCTGCGGTCCTGGGCGGCACCGGCGGCGCTGGGGCCCTCCACCACCATCCAGCCGCTGGACGATTATATGGCCCCCGCCGACCTGCCCGGCAACGGCATGGCTCAGCATGACTTCCTGCTGACCGGCGAATGGGATCATCGCAAAAAGGACCAGACCATCTATGTCATCCGCCATGACCAGGTGGACTGGACTTATTCTATCTCCATCAACGACACCAACGGCGTGCTCCAGGAACTTGGCGACGCCACGATGCTCTCCAACGGCAACATCGTGTTCTGCCGCAAAGTCGGCGCCAGCGAGATCACGCCGGACAAAAAAATCATCTGGAACATCGAAGCGCCCAAGGGCACGGAGATCCATTCCATCCAGCCCGTCGGCCTGGACCACGTGCTGGTCACTGAAAATGGCAATCCGGCCCGGGTGCTGCTGATCAACACGACCAGCGGACAGACGGAGAAGCAACTGACGTTGCCGGTGGGTCAGCCGGAGAAACCGCACATGCAATTCCGCCGTGTTCATCTGACCAAGGACGGCACGTACCTTGCCGCGCAGATCGCGGACAACAAGGTGGTGGAGTATGACGCGGACGGCAAAGCCATCTGGACCTATAAGACCTTCCAGCCGTGGTCCGCAGCGCGCCTGAAGAACGACAACACGCTGATCACGGCCGGGCCGCATACGGTCGTGGAGGTGAACAAAGCGGGCCAGATTGTCTGGCAATTTTCGCAGGCGGACGCGCCGCTTTACAAATTCTTCATCTTCCAGGAAGCGAGCCGGCTGGCGAATGGGAACACGGTGATCTGTAACTGGTGCCCTTACAACTTGAAGGATCCCGCGCGCTGGCCGGGGAGTGTGCAGGTGCTGGAAGTGACGCCGGACAAAAAGGTGGTCTGGGTGCTCAATCAATGGCAGAACCCGGACCTGGGGCCGGCTTCATCGATCCAATTGCTGGACGAACCGGGTGTGGCAGAAAACGGGGACTTGTAACGTTAGAAAAACATGCGAGGGTTGGTTGTCCCCTGAATGACAACATGAACTCGCTTTTCAGTCAGATTGTGGCGTACCGATCTCCCCGGCTGGCGGGTGACGGGGTAAACGGTCGTAAGGCGTTGAAGGGTTTCCTCTGGCTGTTGGTCCTGGCGGGTTCTGTTTTGAGCGTATGCATCTGGTATGCCTCGGACATGGTCGCAAGTGAATACATTGGCGAGGAATGGGGGGTTAAATGTCCAGGGCTCACCGGACTTATGCTGCATTACTATGGCTGTTTACTTTTTTTTCGGTTCCTTGCATTATTTACGCCGTGATTCTTACGCGCTCCCGGGAATTGGCTTCGCGCGAGGTGTATTTCTTCGCCGGCACAATTGTTTTAGCCCTGGGTATTTTGGCATTTGCCAGCGTTTTTGCCTCCCTTTTGCCTTTAATCCCAATGGATCCATTTATTTTAGAATAGCCGATGCAAACAAGCCGATCAAAAATCCAAGTGATAAACGATGTCGAGGTGGCGTTGGGAGGGTGCCGGCTCTTCAAGCCCGCGATCATCACCGCCGTCGTCCTTGAGATTTTTGCCGACGGAATAAATTATTTTCCGGTCCGGGGCATAGCGCAGGGGCTGGCCATCAAAATCATCGGCGGGCACATCGTCGAGGAACTGCGGGGTCAGGGCCGCAAGGTCCGCCGGCAGCCGGCCGTGGGTGAGTTGATACGCCCGCAGGGCCAAGGTCACGCGCGTGGCCTGCCACTGGACGTCCCCTTTCGATTTATTGACCAGCACGCCGTTCTCTGACGGCATGATTTCGTAATAATAAATTTCGCCGGCCAGATTGCCGCTCAGGATCAGCGAGACAGGACCGGGCCGGGCCGCATAATAATCCGGCAATTGCACTTCGCTATAACGATGCGCGGTGGCCTCCACCAGCTTCGCCGACGCCCCGGCCAGCAACGCCCGCGTCCCGGTGCGATTATAGGTGGGCAGCCAGGAAAGCCAGCCGGTCATTACCGTATTGGCATCCTGGTAGATCGCCCCCGCATTCGGGGACAGCCGTCCCGCGCGCAGCACAGCCAGCATGCCCACCTGGCCTTGATACTCCGCCTTGAACGCGGTGGCCACCGCCGCGCCTTCATCATCGCCCATCAAGTCCATTTGTTGGAGATAGCCCTTGAGCTGGCGTGCGGGCAGTTTCGTGCGGCCCACCCAGCGTAGGATTTGATTCAAGGCCATGCTCTTCACCGAAAAGCCCACCATATAAGTGAGCAGCGGGCCACGGGAATTTTCCATGCGCAAGCCCAGTTGGAGGTGGTTCATCATTTGATCGAGCGCCTCTTTTTCCTGGCCGTTATGCAGGAGGAGGTTTTCCCGCACCTCCGCCACCAGGGACAAACGCTTCCACGCCTCCAGATAAGCCTGGTCATCAGTGAAGTTGGAATTGTCCGGGACCTGCAAATCGGTCCGTTGGGCGGCGGCATCCCAGGCCGCCAACGCGGCTTGATTGTTCGCCAAGATTTGGCCCGCCAGTTCGGCGTCCCAATTCGTGTCGCTCAACAAATAACCGCTGATATGGTCCATATCGGCATTGGCGGGCCACGCGAGATGGGCGACGGCCGTCTGCAGGTCATTGAAGGCATTGGCATCATCGGCGAGAGTCGCCCGATTCACCGCGAGGTCCTGATCTGAAACGTGGGTCGGGAGCAGGGACCGTAAGAGCACGAAAACGTAGAGCAGCAGGAGCAGGGCGACAAAACCGAGGGTAATCCGGAGCAGCCATTTTTTCATGATTATTTTTAATAATAACGATAGGCGCTTAAGGAGGCAAGTTATTATTAGGGCAGCCTGACACTGCCCCCGGCGGGCAGGCAGCAGAATCGCGCGGTGTTTTGAGTTGGCGAGATCCGCACCACCTCTCCCTGTCCCTCTCCCCCATTTATTCAAATGGCGGAGAGGGGGTTACATGGGTTCGCGGTCGTTTGATTTTGTCGGCGTTGGTCGCGTGGTTGTTGACAGGAAAGGGCGTTGTGCGAGGGCAGTGATAAGAGGCGACCACCAGAGCACAGCTTGAGGCTTCGGCTTGCCAGGGACGCCGGTTATTGGCAGTGTGGGCGTTGCGTTATGTTCATGCCATGTCAGCCACTTGTTCCGCCTGGTCCGGCGGCCCGCTCATGATTCATCCCACCGCCATCATCCATCCGGAGGCCTGCGTGCATCCGACGGTCGAGGTGGGCCCCTATGCCGTCATTGATGCGGGGGTGGAGCTGGGCGCGAACTGCCGGGTAGGTCCGCAAGTCTATATCACGGGGCTCACGCGCATCGGCACGGATAATGTCTTCCACGCGGGCGCAGTGATCGGGGATGCGCCGCAGGATCTGAAATATCACGGGGAACCGACGGGGTTGCGCATTGGCGATCACAATGTTTTTCACGAGCATGTGACGGTGCATCGCTCCAGCAAGGTGGGCGAGGACACGGTGGTGGGCTCGCATAATTTTCTGATGGCCGGTTCCCATGTGGCGCACAACTGCCAGGTGGGTGATCATGTGATCATGGCCAACGGGGCGTTGCTGGGCGGGCATGCGCTGGTGCAGGACCGGGCCTTTCTCTCGGGCAATTGCCTGGTGCATCAGTTCGTGCGGATCGGCTCGCTGGCGCTGATGCAGGGGGGCACAGCGATCAGCAAGGATCTGCCGCCCTTCACGATCGCGAGCGGAAACAACGGAATCTGCGGATTGAACAGCGTGGGGCTGCGCCGCGCGGGCTTCACGCCGGAACAACGGCGCGAATTGAAACAACTGTATCATCACCTGTTCCGCAGCACGGGCACCTTCCGCGAAGTGCTGGCCTCCGCCCGGACGTTGTTCCATACTCCGGGGACGATCCAGTTGCTGGACTTTGTCGCGGCGAGCCGGCGGGGTTTGTGCTCCGATGTGGGGCACCATCGCCAACCGGAAACGGCGGGGGAATCTGAATAACCCGGTGTAGCCACCGACTCATGTATAAAATCATCGGCATCGACGGTAAGGAATACGGCCCCGCGACCGCAGAGCAAATCCGCCTATGGATTCGCGATCGGCGCGTGGACCGTCATACGCGGGTGTTTGCCCAGGACGCGACGGATTGGACCCCGGCGTGTCTGGTGCCGGAATTCGCCAGTGAGTTTCCGGACGCAACCCTGGCTTCCACAACTCCGGCTTCCGCAGCGCCGCCGGCCGTGCCGCCAGTCACTCCGCCACCTGTGGCCCAAGGCGCACCCGGCAGCATCGCCCCGCCGTACTCCGTCCAGTCCAGCGGCAATGCCACGGCGGGCATGGTGTTCGGCATTTTATCGGTGACGGTGGGTTGTTGCTGCGGCGGTTTGCCGTTCAACATTCTCGGCCTAATTTTCTCGATCATCGCGCTGGTGCAGATCAGTGAAGACCCGGTCCATCACGGCGGCCGGGGCCGGGCCATTGCCGGGCTGGTGCTATCCATGATCAGCTTCTTTTTCCTGAGCCTGTACTTGGTCGTTCATTGACCCTAGCCATGAACCCGCGCAACGCACCGCCCAACGCCGTTCCGCCCAAGTTGAAATGGGCGGGTTGCCCGCCGGCGGTGTTTTTTAGCGGCATGATGCTGGGGTTGATCACGGTGGGGATCTGTCTGGTGGTTTATTTTTTTGACCCGGTCAAAACGCCGTTTTATCCGGGGTGCGCTTTTCACCGGCTGACGGGCTTGAACTGTCCGGGTTGCGGTGCTACCCGGGCGCTGTATGCCTTGCTGCACGGCCGCTGGCAGGTGGCGTGGCGGGATAACGCGCTGTTTCTGGCCACGCTGGCGGCGCTGGCCGGGCGGGCCGGCTGGCAGGGCTGCCAGCGGTTGCGGCAGCGGTCGTTGGCGCCATTCATTCCGGTCAGTTGTTTGTTTCCCTGGCTGGTGATCGCGCTGATTTTTGGGGTGGTGCGCAATTTTACTACTTTTGCCTTCCTTTCTCCGTGAACTGGCGATGCGCCGGGGGAACTTTTGGCTTTAATGAAGCCGTCTGGTGGTGTTCAATCCTTAGCGTATGAGTCTGACACATCCGCTGACCACCACGACGTTCGACCTCCCGGGGTACCGGGTGGTCAGATCCTATGGCGTGGTGCGGGGCATCATCGTGCGGTCGCGGTCGATCATCGGGAATTTTGGGGCGAGCCTGCAGGCGGTCTTTGGCGGCAACATCACGCTGTACACGAATCTCTGTGAACGCGCCCGAGAGGACGCCTTCAACCTGTTGCTGACCCATGCCGGACAGTTGGGCGCCAATGCGGTCATCGGCGTGCGCTATGATGCGACGGAAATCGCTCCGGGCATCACGGAGGTACTGTGTTACGGCACGGCGGTTTTCGTCGAGGCCGTGTGAGGGTGGGGGCGGCGAAGGGAAGGCTCAGAAGAATGAACAAGCGACATACTAATTTTCAACACACCGGCGGGCAGCAGCGCCCGGCGCGGTCCCGGCCATGAAAGCGCTCAGTGGCAATACCCTGATGGCGCGGCTGCTGGCCCGGATGGCGCGCGTGGCCTGCCGGCATCCCCGCTGGCTGGTCATCCCGCAAATCGTGCTGTTTGTCGTCTGCGTCGCTTATGCGCTGCCCAGACCTTATGGCTGCCTGGAGTTTGACACCAACCGCGATGACCTCGTGGGGTCCAACAAAAAATATCAGCACAATTTCCTGCAGTTCAAAAAGGAATTTCCCCAGGCGGATGATCTGGTGGCGGTGGTGGAGAGCGAGAACGCCGAGAAAAACCGGCAGTTTGTCGAGCGCCTGGGCGTCCGGCTGGAGGCGGAGACGAATCTGTTCACGGATGTCTTCTACAAGGGCGATCTGAAGATGATGGGCTCGAAGGCCCTGATGTTTGTGCCGGCGGAGACGCCGGATTTTGAGGCCGGGGATTTCAAGAAGCTGCCGGACTTCGTGCACCAGTTGAACGACCCGGCGGCCGGCGGCGTCTCGCGCTTTGTGCGGGATCAATTATCGCCTGCCACGCGGCAGGCGCTGGCCGGTTACCCGGCCGTAAGCACCAACCTTGTCCCGGTGGTGACGGGGCTGACCAATGACCTGAACCGGCTGGTCGCCGGCCCCTGCCTGTACGATTCCCAACGATTCAGCGGGGTCACGCTGCGGGCCAAAACCAAGCAGTTGCTCGCCGCCCAACCGCAGGGCGAGCGGCTGGCCCTGCTCAACCGCTGGCTGCTCGAGGATGCCTACCCGGACGACATCTCCAAGAGTGATCTGGAGGAGCTGCTGCACACGTTGCAAACGTTCCGGCCGTTCATCAACCAATTCACCACGGCGACGAATTTGGTCTCGTTTTTTGAACTGATCAACACGCAGTTCCGTTTGTCGCAGCATGCCTCCAGCGAACAGACGGATTCCCTGATCGGCGCCCTGCCGGCGTTGGAACGCATCCTAACGCAGGCCAACGACAGCCTGACGCAGCCGGGGCCGCCGCTATCTCCGGGGGTCACGGCGCTGTTCAATGACAGCGACGAAGCCCGACGCGCGAGCTATATCACCTTCGCCCAAGGCACCATTTTCCTCGTCACCGCCCATGCGCCCAAGGACGACCTGAATGAGGATGCGGTCAAACGCTTTCGCGAGCTCATCGCGGTGACGCGTGCGGAAGTCCCCGGCGTGAATGTGGGTCTGACCGGCGAACCCGTGCTCGAAGAAGACGAAATGACCCAGTCCCAAAAGGACACGACCGTCGCCAGCATCGTCTCCCTCATCTTGTGCGCGCTGATTTTCATTTACGGCTACAATGAAACCGGCCGGCCGGTGAAGGCCACGATCTGCCTGGTGGTTGGCCTGGCTTATACCCTGGCCTTTGCCACGCTCACGGTCGGGCACCTGAACATCCTGACGATCACGTTTGTGCCCATCCTGATCGGCCTGGCGATTGATTTTGGCGTGCATCTAGTCACGCGCTACGAGGAGGAATTGCGGCTGGGGAAAACGGAGGACGAAGCGTTGACCAAAGCGATGGTTTACACCGGGCAGGGCATCTTCACGGGGGCGCTGACGACGGCGGGGGCCTTCATCGCCATGGCCTTCACCGATTTCAAGGGCATCCAAGAAATGGGCATCATCTGCGGCGGGGGCCTGCTCGTGTGTTTCATCCCCATGATGACGCTCCTGCCGGTGATGCTCCTGCGCGGCCGGCAAAATGATATTGACCACACGCCTTCCAAGGCGGCCGCGACGCGCGCGCGGATCGAAGCCTTGTGGCTCCAGCGCCCGTTGCTGGTGACCGTGCTGATTGTCATCACCTGCTCGCTGGCGGCCACGCAGCTCCCGAAGGTCTTTTTTGATTACAATCTCCTGAACATGCAAAGCCTCGGCCTGCCGGCCGTGGTGTTCGAGGAGAAACTCATCCACTCCGCCGACAAGTCCGTGTTGTTCGGCGCCGTGATCGCCGATTCGCTCCCGCAGGCCGAGGTGCTCGAGAAACAATTCAAGGCCCTGACCAATTCCGTCGAGGATGTGGAATCCATCGCCAGCTTCATCACTCCGGATCAGGACGGCCAGTTGCAGCTCATCAGCCAGATCAAGCAGGAGGCGGCGCCCCTGCAATTCCGGCCACCGGATTTCCGGCCGGTTGAGATCAGCGACCTGAGCCGCACCTTGTATTCACTTTATGGTTATCTCGGGGCCGCGCGCGCCGAAGTGGGGAACAGTGATCCCGACCTGACCAAGCAACTGATCGACCTGCAGGCGGACATCCAAGCGCTGCGCTCCACCATGCTCGGCGGGGATGCCCTGCAAGTCGGCCTGCATGCCGACAAGCTGGGCCAATATCAGCAGGCTCTCTTCACCGACTTGCGCGACACCTTCTCGGCCCTGCAAAATCAAGATAACCGGGCCCCGCTCGCGGTGGCCGATCTGCCGCCGGCCCTGCGCGACCGCTTCGTGGGGGTCACGGGCAAATATCTGCTGCAAATTTATCCCAAGGAAGATGTCTGGCAGCGGCAATACCAGCAAAAATTCATCACGGATCTTCGGAGCGTGGATCCGAATGTGACGGGCACGCCGGTGCAACTCTATGAATATACGTCCCTGCTCAAGGACAGCTATGAACGGGCGGCGTTTTATTCCCTCTTCGCCATCGCCATCCTGGTGCTGCTGCATTTTCGCAGTTTGTGGGCGGTGTTGTTGTCGCTGATCCCCGTGGGCATCGGCACCCTCTGGCTCGTGGGCCTGATGGGCTGGCTCAAGGTTCCCTTTAACCCGGCCAACATCATGACCCTGCCCCTGGTCATCGGCATCGGCGTCACCAACGGCATTCACATCTTGAACCGCTATGCTGAGGAAAGAACCCCCGGCATCCTCTCGCGCAGCACGGGCAAGGCGGTGCTGGTGTCAGGATTGACAGCCATAGCTGGATTCGGCAGCTTGATTTTGGCGAAACATCGTGGTATTCATAGCCTCGGATTTGTCATGGCCACCGGGATTGCCATGTGTATGATAGCCGGGCTGACGTTTTTACCGGCTCTGCTGGGGTTATTGGGGCGGTACTGGTCTTTAATAGATAAACCCGGTACCGGCAGGACAGCACCGGCACCGGGTTCAGGAGGAACCGAGGTGAAAAACCTCAATTAATGTGAGCATAGGTTAATTTAAGGAAATGTCAAACTCTATGTTAATCTTAAGCCAAATGTGTTCCAATAAGCCTAATGAACTGAATAAATAACGTTACCGATTGTATAACTTTTTTGACATATTTCCGGCCCGCAGACCGCTGGATCAGCCTTTAAAACCCGCTGGCAGTTCTCGAGCGATGGTTTTTTGGGTGATTTTGTGCGGATTTTTTCCCTTGGGCATGGCCCAGGACACTCCGCCGGCCGGCCCGGCCTATCAATCTTTTGATCTGACACTGGAAACAGGCACCCGGACTGAAATCGTCGGACCTTTTTATTACTTTCAAAAAAGTGAAACCGATTTGACTGAAGCGTGGCCCCCCTTCTATTCGCGCTATACGGATACCAACGTGGCGAACCAAGAGGTGGATATTCTCTATCCCCTGCTCACCCGTGAGACTTACGGCCCGGAGTCACGGTGGCAATTTCTGCAATTATTCAGTTTTGCCGGCGGAGTTGACCCGGCGGCGGGAAATACAGACCAGGCCCGGCGGTTCACCATTTATCCGATTTATTTTCAACAGCGCTCCGCCAACACCAATGATGATTACACCGCCGTGTTGCCGTTCTATGGCCACATCAAAAACCGGCTGATGTTTAACGACGTCACTTTTGTGATGTTCCCGTTCTACAGCGAATCCAAAAAAAAGGATGTCGTCACCGACAATTACGTGTATCCATTTTTTCATCTGCGCCAGGGGGATCATCTGAATGGCTGGCAATTCTGGCCCCTCTATGGCCAGGAACACACGGACATCACGACCCTCACCAATGGCTTTGGCGATATCTCCCTGAATCCGGGGCATAATAAATCCTTTGCCCTGAGTCCGATCTATTATAACAACACTGAAGGCATCGGCACGACCAACCCGGTATCATCGCTGGGCGTGATCCCGCTCTATGCGCAACAGCGCTCACCGGCGCGCGATTCCACCACCGTAATCTGGCCGTTGTTCAGTTGGATTGATAATCGGGAAAAACAATACCATGAATGGCAGGGGCCGTGGCCGTTCGTGATCTACACCCGCGGCGCCGGGAAACACACGTCCCGGGTGTGGCCGTTGTTCAGCGAGTCGCACGACCTCAAACACGAGAGCGATTCGTATCTCTGGCCGCTCTATCAATTCCGGGGCTACCATACCGAAATGCTGACCCAGGCGCATACCAGCGTCCTTTTCTATATCTATCAAGAGGAGGAGGAAAAAAATCTGGTCACCGGCATCAACCATAAACGCGTGGACATGTGGCCCTTTTTCACCTGGCACCGGGATGCGGTTGGCAATGAACGGCTGCAAATCCTCGCGCCGGTGGAACCCGCCCTGGCCGACCGGCGGGGCATTGAACGCAACTGGTCACCCCTGTGGTCGCTGTGGCGGGCGGAAAACAATGGCACCAATGGCGCCCAAAGCCTCTCGTTGCTCTGGAATCTCTACCGGTCGGACCGGACGCCCGCCAGCAAAAAAGTCTCGCTCCTGTTCGGCCTTTTCCAGTACCGTCAGGAGGGTGGAACAAACAATTACCGCTGCTTTTATTGCCCGGCGTTAAGCTGGTCAAAGCAGGCGAAACAATCCGGCCAATGAAATGAATCCACGCCCGCATATATTTGAGAACATCGGACAGATCGTCCTGCTGTTCTGGCATACCGTGCGGTCGCTGCCCATCGCCTGGCGCCAGCGCCGGAAGGTCTTCGAACAATTCTACGAAATTGGCAATGCCAGCCTGCTGATGGTCTGTGTCCTCTCGTTTTTCATCGGTGGCGTGCTCGCCCTGCAAACCGGGCCGGTGCTGGTCGAGAAGGGCCTGCCGAGCGCCGTGGGCGGCATTGTGGGCATCGCGGTCGCCAAGGAACTGGCGCCAGTCATGATGGCCATTCTCATCGCCGGCCGCATCGGTTCCGCGATGGCGGCGGAGATCGGCTCCATGCGCGTCTATCAGGAAATTGATGCGCTCCGCACCATGAACATCAACCCCATTCATTATCTCGTGCTGCCGCGCATCCTGGCCATCGCCATCGCCCTGCCCATGCTGGTGCTCTTTGCCATTCTCATCGGCTGGTTCGGCGGCGGCACCATCGCGGAAATGAACAACCACATGATGATCCCCTATCAGGTTTACTTTGCTGATTTGCGCAGCATGGTGGAACTGAAGGATGTCGCCAACGGAATCTTCAAAAGCTTCTGCTTCGCCGTCATCATCGGTTCCGTCTCCTGTCATCAGGGGCTCACGACGATTGGCGGGCCCCGTGGCATCGGCCGCTCTGTCACGAAGGCCGTCGTCAACTCGATCATTCTCATCGTGGTGTTTGATTACATCCTCACCCGCATCCTCCTGCATTGATGAACCCCTCCACCCAACAGCCTTTCGGCGTCAACCTCCAGGTGCGGGGATTGGGCCGGTGTTTTGACGGCCAGCCGGTCCTACAGGAAATCACGTTCGAAGTCCACCCCGGTGAGATCTTCGTCATCATGGGCCCCAGCGGCAGCGGCAAAAGCGTCCTGCTCAAACATTTGATCGGGCTGGAAGTTCCCGATGCCGGCGAAATCCTCGTCAATGGCGAATCCATCCAGACCCCGGAGATCGCCGCCAAATACCGCATGGCCCTCGTTTTTCAGTCCGGCGCGCTGCTCAATTCCCTCACGGTCGGCGAGAACGTCGGCCTCTATTTGACGGAACATCGCCTGAAGACCCCGGCGGAAGTTGACCGCATTGTTGATGAAAAACTGGCCGATGTGGGCCTCAGTGAGGCCGTGAATAAAATGCCCGCCGAACTTTCCGGCGGCATGAAGAAACGCGCGGCCATCGCCCGCGCCCTGGTCATCGAACCCCAGTTGATCCTGTACGATGAACCGACCAGTGAGCTGGACCCGCTCTCCTCGGTGGTGATTGGCCAAGAAATCTGGAAGCTCAACCAGCGCACCCAGGTCACCACCCTGGTGGTCACCCACGATCGGGACCTGGCCTTTGGCGTGGCCGACCGCATCGCCGTCATGGATGAGGGCCGGATCATCACCATCGGAACACCCACCGAGATCAAAAATATCAACCTGCCCCGGGTCCAAACTTTCCTGAATGCCGACTTTAAACGTGAATCCCAACTGAAAAACGTATTGAAAAACGTATGAAAAATTCTCTTGAAACCAATCTGGGGCTGTTTGTCGCCCTCGCCATTCTGGTCGCCTGGGCCACCGTGGAAACCCTCGGTGGCTTGGATGTGTTTCGCGGCGGCTACCATGTCAGCGCCCAATTCTACACCGCCCAGGATCTGAAGAAGGGCGACGTTGTCAAAATGGCCGGCGTAGAAATCGGCCGCGTGGAAAAAATCTCGCTCACCGATCAAAAGGTCAGCGTGCTGATGAAACTTCACCCCGATGTCGTCGTGAAGACCGACAGCACGGCCATCATCAAATTCACCGGCCTGATGGGCCAGAATTTTGTGGCCGTGGATTTTGGTTCCGCCGCCGCCCCCAAGGCCGTGGATGGGTCCGTGCTGGCCTCCGCCGAACAGCCCGATCTGAGCGCCATCATGACCAAACTGGATAACGCCGCCGGCGGCATCGCCAAGGTGGCCAACAGCTTCTCCGGCGACAAGATTGACAATGTGCTCGGGCCGCTCACGGATTTCTTCAAACAGAACAGCGGCGGCCTGACCGCCACCATCGCCAACATCAAGAACGTCTCGAGCCAGATCGCCGCCGGCCAGGGCACGGTGGGCCGGCTCATCTATAATGACGCCCTCTATGATTCCGCCATGGGCACCGTCACGAATCTGCAGGACACCGTCACCTCGGCCCGCTCGGTCGTGGATGGTGTCCGCGCCGGCCAGGGCACCATCGGCAAATTGCTGACGGATGAAACCCTCTATAATTCCACCGCCTCCTCCATGACCAACCTCAATCAGATTCTCCTCAAGGTCAATCAAGGGCAGGGCACGGTGGGCAAACTCGTCAACGACCAGGATTTCCTGAAAAATGCCAAGGTCTCCCTCCAGAAGCTGGACAAGGCCGCCGACGGTCTCGAGGACGAAGGCCCGCTGAGCGTGCTCGGCATCATGGCCAACAATCTCTTCTGACCGGCGGGGACGGGTTGACAGCAACCGCCTTTGTGGTTTAAGAAGAGGGTGAGCCCCAACCAATATTCTCGGACGACGACGGGGTGGGGTTGTTGCCAATTTCTGAACAAAAATGACGGCTCAGCTAAATAGGCCTTGGATGTACTTCCGGAACTTCCTCCTGCTGGCCGTCTGCCTGTGTCTGCTCCCGGCGGATGCCCGGGCACAGTGCTATCTGTCACGCTACTGGCCGATGAACAATGGCGATGCCACGATTTTCGCCAATGCCAGCCTCGGGGCCGCCGGCAACGCCAGCCTGGGCGTCAGCACCAATGACGGCGGGTTTATCCTTTCCCAGATCACCGCCGGCGGGACCGTCAACCTGTATCTCAGCACCACCAATGATCAACTGCTGCTGAGTGAGATCAACGGCCCCGGCATTGGCACATTGAATTTTAACACCGCCCTGACCTGCCTGACGGATACCCTGCTGGCCAATGGCGGTTCGGTCACCACTTCCGCCGCCTGCGAAGTTACGGGCACGAACGGATCCGGCACCGCCACGGTGACGCTGGTGGCCACCGTAGCCAAAACCGGCATCGTCACCGTGCCGGCGGGCAGCTACACCAACTGCGTCACCCTGCAATTTAATCTCAAGACGGTCGGCAATGCTCAAACCGTGCAAATCCCCTTGAGCGCCTTCATCCTGGCCCCCGGGGTCGGCACCATCGAACAGGCCCTGTATGATTATTTCGGCACCAACGCCGCCCTGGCCGGCTGGACGGCCTTGACCGACGGTGATGTGGGCGGTTTGCCGGTCGCCAGCCTCGCCCCGGCGAGCAGCCTGACGGTCCCGGCCTTCACCCTGCAGCCCAAATCCACCATGGCCACCAATTTCAGTTCCTTGACGCTCAAGGCGGTCGCTACCGGTGGCGCGGTGCAATACCAATGGCTGTTCAACGGCCAGTTCCTGACCAATGGCGGCGCCTTCAGCGGGGTCACTTCCTCGAACCTCGTGATCAACCCAGTGGCTTATGCCGATACGGGCGCATATTCCGTGGCGATCGTCAATGCCGCGTGCAGCGGGGTGAGCACCGATGCCGTCCTGTCGGTCGTGGCGGACACGATCCCGCCGGTGCTCAGCATCACTAACCCGCCCGCTGGATTGACGGTCAGCAACGCCGCTTTCACCATCAAAGGCACGGCCAGTGACAGCATCGCCGTGAGCAACGTGCTCTATTCCCTGAACAATACCTTCTGGACCAGCGCCGGCTCCGCCAACAACTGGACGAACTGGTCCGCGCCGGTCACGTTGGTCGCGGGCACCAACGCCATTCAGGCTTATGCCATCGATTTCAGCGGCAACCGATCACTCACCAACTCCGTCAAGCTGACTTATGTCGCCTTCGCCACGCTGGGGGTGCTGACGAGTGGCAACGGGTCTTTCAGCCCCAAGGATAATGGCACCCTGTTGCAGATCGGTAAAAATTACACCCTGACGGCCACGGCCGCCGCCGGCTGGGCCTTTTACAATTGGACCGATGAAAATGATGCCATCCGGACCAACAAGGCCACCCTCACCTTTACGATGAGTTCCAATCTGGTGCTGACCGCCAATTTCTATCAACTGCCGGTGATTCAATCCCAGCCCACCAATGTGGTTGCCTTCACGGGCGGCAACGCCAGTTTTGCCGTGACCGCCACCAGCACCGCCCCGTTGGGCTATCAGTGGCAGCACAGCTCCGCCAACCTCTCCGGCCAGACGGGTTCCTCCTTGGCATTGAACTCGCTGGTCACGGCCAATGCCGGCAGTTACCGTGTCATTGTCAGCGCCTATTCCAGCAGCGTGACCAGCAGCGTGGTCACGCTGACGCTGACCAATCCGCCGGCCTCGCTCGCCGGGTTTGATTCCGTGGTCACGCCGGCCGGCCAGTCGTCGTTCCAGGTCAGTTTTGGCACCAACTCCTTCAGCGAATATTCTCCCAGCAATTATGAGAACAGCGGTGCCGGGAGTTATAAATTCGTGTCCGCCGGCGGTTTGTCCGGCCGGTTGTCCCTCACCAACCTGCTGCCTCCGGAAGCCGTCAGCAACGGCACCCAGACGGTGCCTATGACCTTTGTCAGCCCGGGCCTGGCCGTCTTCATCAATGGCAACAGTTCCGGCACCTTTCAGTATTTTACCGCCACCAACCTGGTGCCCTCGGTCTGGAAAACCAACAAGCTTATTCTCACCGCGACCAATGAGCTCATAACGCTGAGCCTGACGACCACCAATGCGTTCTCCGCCGGCATCACCAATGGCACCGCCACCGCCACCTCCGCCGGCACCTATACCGCTGCGAGTTACAGCCCGGTGGCCGGCTGGCTGCAATTCGACGCCACCAATGAGGTCACCAACTACTTGCAGTTGCAATTCACCACCAAAACCAATGGTGAATACATCATGGAAACGTACGATTCATCCGGCAACCCCGCCGCCGAGCTGCAAGGCGGGTTTACTTGGAAATAAGCCGGCGTGGTTGGTTGTCGGTGCGCATAAAATCTTGGACTTTGGAGTTTATGCCCGTCTTTCCTTGGCCTAGAATCCGCCCGTGATCGAGCAACTCATCCCGCATCTGGCCCAACAACTGGAGCTCGCCGACGAACAGGTCGGTCTGGCCGTGGAATGGCTCGCCGACCCCGTCCAGAAGGTGGAACTTAAGGCCGAATTTCTGACGGCCCTAGCCCTCAAAGGTGAAACCCCGGCGGAAATTGCCGCGTTCGCCCGCGCGTTGCGCGCCAAGTCCCTCCGCCCGCAGCTTGATCCGGCCACGCGCGCCCTGGAAATCCTCGAAATTGTCGGCACCGGCGGCGACCGCCTGGGCACCATCAATATTTCCACCACCGCAGCCCTGATTTGCTCCGCCGCCGGCGTGACCGTGGCCAAACACGGCAACCGGGCCGTCACCTCCCAGGCCGGCAGTGCGGACGTGCTGGAAGCCCTGGGCATTCGGATTGATTTGTCGCCAGAAGCGGCGGCGGCGTCCCTACGCGATCATCAATTTGCCTTTTTCTTCGCCCCGCAATATCACCCCGCTTTTCAGCATATCGGCCCGGCCCGCAGATTATGTGCTACCCGGGGTCAGCGCACCATTTTCAATCTCCTCGGCCCGTTGCTAAATCCGGTCAGCCCCTCCGCCATGGTGTTGGGCGTTCCCCGGCCGGAATTCTGCTCGCCGCTGGCCATCGTGCTTCAGTCTCTGGGCGTCCGTCGAGCCATGGTGGTTTGTGGTCAGGCGTCAGCGGAGTCGTTTCTGGATGAATTATCCACACTGGGGGAAAACACTATCGCGGAATTCTATCAGGAACGCGGGTTTACGGTTTCGACGACGAGACCGGACCATTTTCCGTTGCTCCCGGCCGAATTGTCGGATTTGAAAGGCGGAGACAAATGGGAAAATGCCAGGATTGTGCGGAATATCTTGCACGGCATTGAGCTGGGGCCCAAACGCGATGCAGTTTTGCTTAATGCCGCGGCTGCGTTGTTTGTGGCCGGTAAAACCAAATCGCTCGCTGAGGGCTGGGATCTGGCAGAATCGACCATCGTCGACGGCAAAGCCATCGCCAAACTGGCTGAATTGACCGCCAGCTGAGCTTTGAGTATTTCCAACAATTATGTAGCAGTGCATGGGCACCGCCACGTCTTTGCTGTCAATGCTCTAACTCAACCGCATGGGCATCACCACGTAGAGGAACGGCCCGTTTATTTTCAAAACGCCCGGGCTCAATTCATCAATCAATTCAAAATAAACTTCATCCTCGCTCAGTGAATTCAGGGCTTCGATGAGATAGCGGGGATTGAACGCGATGGCTATTTCCTTGCCCTTGTAATTCACCGCCAGCGTTTCCCGGGCTTCGCCCACTTCCGGTGAATTGGCCGTGATGGCCAGCGTGTTTTTGCCAAAGGTCAGGCGCACCGAATTGGCTTTTTCACTGGTCATGATTTCCGCGCGGCGCAAGGCATGAACAAATTCTTCGCGACCCAGCGGCACCCGTTCCTTGGCTTCACCCGGAATTACCTGCCGGTAATTCGGATAATTGCCTTCGATGAGCTTGGTGATGAGCAACACTGAAAAGCCTTTGTCGTCTTTCAAAGCAAAGGAGGCCTGATTTTCACCCACCTTTATTTCGACGTTTCCGGTGGCTGTCAATAAACGGTTCAATTCACTGACCGCCTTGGCCGGAATGATAAATTCCCCGGTGCTTTTCTCATTGATGTCGACTTCCTCATCCACCAGGGCCAGACGGCGCCCATCGGTGGCCACCATCGTCATTTTATTGTCCTTCAAGCTCAGGAACAGACCGTTAAGAACGTAACGTGATTCATCCGTGGAAACGGCAAAGGAGGTCTTCCGCATCATGCTTTTGATGGTTTCCTGGGGCAAGGTGACTTTTTTATCATCCTTGATCACGGGCAGTGGCGGAAATTCATCGGCTCCCAGACCATTTATTTTGTAAAATGAGGACCCGGAACGGATGCTGCACAAATTTTTTTCGTCGACCTCGATTTCGATTTCTCCGCCGGTCAGCTCACGGACGATCCCGAACAATTTTTTTACGGGCACCGTGGTGGCCCCTGGCTTGGTCACCTTGGCCTCCACCTTGCAGGCGACGGTCACATCAAGGTCCGTGGCGGTAAACTCCACAGTGGTGCCTTCCGCGCGCATCAGCACGTTGGAAAGGATCGGGAGCGTGGTCCGGGAGCCGACAACATTTTGTACGGCTTGCAGGCCAACCAGAATTTGGTCCTTTGCGATGGTCAGGTTCATGCGTGCTTAATAGTATTCTTTTTTAATTTAAAAATCTATCAGTATTAAGGGCTGTGAATAAACCAAACAACTCAGCGAGTCAAGTAACCACAGCCTTAAACCGGTAAATGAAACGGCTAAATCAAAACGAAAGCCAGCCCAAAAGTTTAATAAGCCGGTACTTGTTAACATAAGCCCCAAACTTTTAACAAGCCGCTCTCATTTATTTCCCACTTGTCCACCGAGTTGTGCCCGGCGGATGACCACCGGCAAAAGTTCACAAACCGAAGCCACCTCCTCCAAAGAGGAAAAACGGCCCAAAGAAAACCTGACCAAGGAGTTGGCCAATGCCGATTTGCCCAAGGCGGCAACCACATGGGACGGTTCCAAAGAACCGGCCGAACAGGCCGAACCGCTGGAGGCACAAATGCCTTCCACATCCAAACCAGCCAGCAGAGAAAAATTGTCCGCCCCTGAAACCACAAACGAAACCGTATTAACCAAGCAGTTATCCTTGGGACTGACCAATTCACAGCCTGGAAGCGAGGCGATAAAAGAGCATAAACGGTCCTTTAAAGGCAAAAGATGAGCTGCGTCAAATACCGGAGCGGGCACAAATCTATTCAAGGCTTCCACCAAACCAATAATCGACGCCACAGTTTCCGTGCCGCCCCGGGTTTCATTTTCCTGGCCCCCGCCAACAATCAAAGGTCTTAAATGCAGCGGCGAACGGATATAAAGGAGGCCGGCCCCCTTGGGACCATGAAATTTATGGGCACAGATGGAGATTAAATCCGCATTAAATTGGTCAAGTCCGGTAACCGGCTCCTTGCCAAACCATTGGACCGCGTCCGAATGAAAAATGACACCTTTATCCCGGCAAAGCGCCCCAACTTCTGCCACTGGTTGCAAGGTGCCTATCTCGTTGTTGGCCGCCATGATGGAAACCAGAATGGTGTCCGGGCAGATGGCTTTTCGCACATCGTCCACGGAAACTCGGCCTTTGGAATCCACCGGCAACCGCGTGACAGAAAACCCCTCGAATTTCTCCAATTGATCAAAGGCGTTCAGGACCGCATGATGTTCAATGGCCGAGGTGATCAGATGTTTCCCTTTGGCTTGCAACGCCCGGGCCGCGCCAAAAATCGCCAGATTATTGCTCTCCGTCCCACCGCTGGTGAAAATTAGCTCACTCGGTTTGGTGCCCAGCAATTCCGCCGCCTGATCCCGGCCATCGTCCAAAAACGCCCGGGCGCGCCGACCCAGATGATGGACGCTGGAGGGATTGCCCCAAATATCCTCCAACAGCGGCATCATGGCGGCCCGCACCGCCGGGTCCAACGGCGTCGTGGCATTGTAATCAAAATAAATCGTCCGCGGCACCCCGGCAGCATGCGCCAGTGATTCGCGAAAAACGAGGCAAATTCAAGCTGGACTGGCAAAAATGGATGAATGAGGTAAGCTTGCGAACCGGGAAATCCGGGCTGAAAGATGAGCACCAAAGTAAAAATATGCGGCATCACCAATCTGGCCGACGCCCAAGTGGCGGTGGCAGCCAGGGCGGATATGCTCGGGTTCATATTTCACGAAAAAAGTCCGCGCCATGTCACCTTGGCGGCCGCAGCGGAAATATCCCGTCAATTGCCGCCGGAAGTGCTTCGGGTGGGAGTGTTTGTAAACGCCCCGGAAGAATTCGTGTTTCAGGCCATCCACGCCTGCGGCTTAAATTTGCTCCAATTTCACGGTGCCGAACCGCCGGAATATTGCGGCCAATTTGGTTTGATGAGCATGAAGGCGTTCCGCATGGCAGATGAAACCGTCTTGTCCGAGTTGCCCAAGTATGACACGGCGGCTTATTTGCTGGATGCTTACACACCCGGCGAATTGGGCGGCACCGGCCGGCAGTTCAATTGGGACCTGGCCGTGCAGGCCCGCGCCTTCGGCAAACCGATATTTCTGGCCGGCGGCCTCGCCCCGGTGAATGTCGCCGGCGCCATCGCCCATGTCCGCCCTTTTGCCGTGGATGTGTCCAGCGGGGTGGAAGCCGCGCCTGGCAAAAAAGATCACGCCAAAATCCGGGATTTCATCGCCCATGTCCGGCAGGCAGATGCGGCCTGAACTGGTCGAACAAAACCATACAAAACCATGAACCCGCGCCCTCCGCTGCCTCCGTTCACCGAAGCATCCGCGCGCCTGAAGGTTCAGACCGCGGAAGATGCCTGGAACAGCCGCGACCCCGAACGTGTGGCGCTCGCCTACACCCCGGACACGCACTGGCGCAACCGCACGGAATTCATCAACGGCCGGGCGGAAGTCGTGGCCTTTCTCCGGCGCAAATGGGACCTAGAGCTGGATTACCGCCTCAAGAAGGAACTCTGGGCTTTTCAAGGACAGCGCATCGCCGTGCGCTTCGAATATGAGTTTCACAATGCCGCCGGCCAATGGTTTCGCGCCCACGGCAATGAGAATTGGGAGTTTGACGACTTGGGATACATGAAGTTCCGCTACGCCAGCATCAACGACCAGCTCATCCAGGAGGCGGATCGCAAATTTCGCTGGGAGCGGCCGCCCGTGTGATTCGGACCAAATAATTTCTTTGCGTCCCGCCACCAATGCGCGAGAATTAAAGGATGAGCGCCGTTGCCCAATCTAGTCAGCCCGATGTCTCAGGCCATTTCGGTCCCTTTGGCGGACGTTATGTGCCCGAGACCCTGATGCATCCGTTGCAGGAGCTGGAGGCGGAATATTTCCGTTCCCAGCATGATCCTGAATTTCAGCGGGAATTAAGTTATTACCTGCGGGAATTTTGCGGCCGGCCCACCCCCCTGTATTATGCCGAACGCCTGACGCGCGAGCTGGGCGGAGCCAAGATTTATCTCAAGCGCGAGGATTTGCTGCACACCGGCGCGCACAAGATCAACAACGCCATCGGCCAGGTCCTGCTGGCCAAACGCATGGGCAAGACGCGCATCATCGCCGAAACCGGTGCGGGCCAGCACGGCGTGGCCACGGCCACCGTCAGCGCCATGTTCGGCCTGAAATGCGTCATCTACATGGGCGCCGTGGATTGTGAGCGCCAGGCGTTAAATGTATACCGCATGAAAATGCTCGGGTCCGAGGTGGTCTCCGTGAAGGCCGGCCAGCAGACCCTCAAGGAGGCCGTGAATGAAGCCATGCGCGACTGGGTCACCAATGTGCGCAGCACCCATTATATTCTCGGCACCGCCTACGGCGCGCATCCGTATCCGGTCATGGTCCGCAATTTCCAGCGGATCATCGGCGACGAGGCCCGGCGCCAGATTTTGGAGAGGGAGGAACGCCTCCCCGACCTGCTCATCGCCTGTGTCGGCGGCGGGTCCAATGCCATCGGCCTGTTTTATCCGTTCCTAGAGGATGCCGGCGTCAAAATGATCGGCGTGGAGGCCGGCGGCCTGGGCCTCCAACCCGGGCAGCATGCCGCCCGTTTTCACGGCGGTTCGCTCGGGGTGTTGCAGGGCACGCGCAGTTTCATTTTGCAGGACGAATTTGGTCAGATCCAGCTTACGCACAGCGTCAGCGCCGGACTTGATTATGCCGCCGTTGGACCGGAACACGCCTGGTTGCATGACAAGAAGCGGGTGGATTACACTTATGCCACCGACGAGCAGGCGCTGGCGGCCTTCATGAAGCTGGCCCGGCTGGAAGGCATCATCCCCGCCCTGGAAAGTTCGCATGCCCTGGCCGAGGCCATTCAGCGCGCGCCCACCATGTCCAAGGATTCGCTCGTGATTGTGAATCTATCCGGCCGGGGCGACAAGGACGTGGCCCAGGTGGTGGCCAAAATCGGCCTGCAGATGCCAACTTGAGATTGTCCAAAAAATGACCAGCTCCGCCAGCGACGTAGCCCGGCGAATTGCGCAATCAGTACGCACCACGGTGGAGAACGGGTTGTACAAGTTGGAATTTCAGGCCATGAGCACCGCCTGCCGGGTTGTTTGCCACGGGCTGGGAGACCGGGCAATCCGAGATTTTCAAAATGAGGTGGTGACCAGGGTGGCGCAATTTGAGGCCCGCTATTCTCGATTTATTCCGGATAGTTTGATTGGCCGGATCAACGCCGCCGCCGGCGAAAGTTGGGTGGAAACGGACCCGGAAGGGCTTTCGTTAATGAGCGCAAATGGAAAAGCTTTCACACGCCAAAGAATCTGAGTATGGCCCTTGCAGGTGAGGCTGCTGAACTGATGGAGATTTTTCAATGGCTGAGTCCAGCCGAATCCAAAAGCGTCATGACAAATCCTGCGAAGGCCAAAGCGGTGTCCCACGAGTTGGCAGATGTTTTTTACTACCTCCTGCGAATCGCCGACGTATTGGGCGTGGATTTGGAGGCGGCATTTTGGGAGAAAATGAAGCACAATCAGGCGAAATACCCCGTCAAACTTGCCAAGGGGAATGCAAGAAAATATGACGAACTGCTAAAATTCAAGGGACTGAATCAAAGATAGAAAAAATTATGCGATACCATAACCACATGGTTAGAACCAAAAAAGGTCCAGTTTTGAGGACATGCTGTAATGGTATGGTATTAAAACTTGAACGTCTGCGCTGCAAATAAAGCTGGCAATCGGGTGCCTGTCTGCACAGTTTGCTTGATAGCTTATGAGTGACTCCAAAGACACAAAAGTTTTCATTCGGGTGCCACGAGCAGAATGCAACGCTCTCCATGATTTCCTCAACGCTCATGGCGTCCGCGCCGTGAAAAGTTTCGGCATTATGAATTCGGCTCTGCCAATGCCTGACCCCGCTAAACTGGCGGAACTTGCAAGGGACGGCACGCCCTACATAATGGCCTATGCCGTGGCCAACGTGTTAATTGCAGCGTTCAAGGCATATGCTAAAACCCACAAAAAGAAATTTACCATCGTGCAAAACAGCAAAGGTGGCATCAAAATTTCTGCGGAAAACATCACGCCTAAGGAACTCGACGAAGTGGGGGTTTTTGACCTGATTGAATTTGACGATGATGACGAGCAACCACCCAAGAAACCATCAAAAGCCCAATAAAACGGCCTCAAAATTGTTTGGTTAATTGTTGACAACAATCACCAGCTATGTTCTGATCAACCCACCGGTAATAACCAGTGTCGAAACAGTGCTGACCAACTTTATTATTGCCGGCACCGGCACCGCCAATGCCGGTTATTCCATCCTGACCACCAATCTGCTGACTATTCCGTTGACGAATTGGCCGGCGGTTTCCACCGGGAGCATCAATCCGAATGGCTCCTTCAACTATACCGGTGCCGTGAAATCGGGATTTCCCGCCAACTTCTATCGGGTGCGCAGCCCATAATGAACAAACATGAATTGAGGGTGAGTGCAGAAAGCTTCGCGCTGGACCGCCGGACTGGAGTCAATGACCAAATAACGGAGCCGCCCCGGGCGAACGGCTGATAAACCATAAAATGCCGACGATAAATACCACCACCACCAGCCCAAACAGAATGCTGAAGAAACGAATCTGCCGTTGATGAAACGAATCCCGGCGGCTGTTCTTCTTGCGTGATGATTTTTTGTCAGCGGCCATGACTGCTCAGTTAAAGTGGTAAATGATCACAAAAATTCTGATTATTTGACCAAGTTAAACCAAAAACCGGCGATGGAAAGCAATTAATCCGGGATTGACGGCGGATTTTATAATGGGCGTCGCAACACCCTACCCAGTATACGATTTTTGGGGAAACGAGCGGGGCCGGGCGCAGTTGCGCTTGACCTGACTGGCCAGACTTACTCCTGCAAGACTTTGACGGATGCGGCCAGGGTGGGGACGTCGGCGATGTTCAGGACCTGGACGGTTTTATCAATCCGTTTCATGAAGCCGGTCAGGGCGTTGCCGGGCCCGAGTTCGATGAACCGGGTGAAGCCTTGCGCGAGGAGTTCGCGCATGGATTTTTCCCAGAGCACGGAGGATGTCACCTGTTCGCCCAAGAGCCGGTGGATGTCCTCGGGGGAACCATGATATTGGGCGGTCACGTTGGACATGACGGGCACCTGCGGGGCGGTCAGGTTCACCTGGGTCAGGGCGGCGGCCAGTTTGGGCCGGGCATCGGCCATCAGGGCGGAATGATAGGCGCCGGCCACGGGCAGGGGAATGGCCCGCCGGGCGCCTTTGGCCTTGGCGAGTTCCACGGCCTGGGTGATGCGGGACAATTCACCGGAGATGACGAGCTGGCCGGGACAATTCAAATTGGCGAGTTCCACGCCGGCGGCGGCGCAGATCTCGCGCGTGACGAGCTCATCCAGACCGATGACGGCAGCCATGCCGCCTTCGGTGGCGTCACAGGCTTCCTGCATGTAAATCCCGCGTTCGCGCACCAGTTTGATGCCGTCCTCGAAATTGAGGGCACCGGCGGCGGCCAGAGCAGTGAATTCGCCCAGCGAAAGGCCGGCGGTGGCGTCAAATTTCAGCTCGGGCACCTGTTCCTTGAGCAGTTCCAGCGCGACCCAGCTCACCAGATAAATGCCCGGCTGGGCATGTTCGGTCTTGGTCAGTTCCGCCTCAGGGCCGTTAAAGCAGATGGCGGTGAGGTCGTAACCGAGGCTGGCATTGGCGCGTTCAAACCAGGTCCGGGCCGTGGGGAAGGTGTCCACCAAGTCTTTGCCCATACCGACGACTTGGGCGCCCTGCCCGGCAAATAAGAGTGCTGTTTTACTCATAGATTCAGGTAAATTAACCTGAAAGCGGGGATCAACGAAAGCGTAAAGCATCGGACCAGGCGGGACACCGGGCAGGGTTTTCCCTGCCAATACTTGGCCCCAAAGCCATGTCAAGCAACCAATTGCGAAGAAAATGCTTTTTCCTACTTGCTCCGGCGGCAAATACCGGGACAATGGCACCGGTATAAAATTTTAACATGTTTTCACATATTGTCATATTTTGGACGGATCCGGCCCGGCCGGAGGCGGTGGCGGAACTATTGGCCGGGGCTAAACATTATCTCCAGGACATTCCGGGCGTGGTGCATTTGCACATCGGCCGGATGTCGCCCAGCCCGCGCCCGGTGGTGGACCAGAGTTATCAGGTCGCCTTGAACCTCATCTTCACGGACAAGGCGGCGGAACAAGCTTATCAAAGCCATCCCCGGCACCTGGAATTTGTGGAGAAGGTTTTCAAACCCTCGTGCAAGAAAGTGGTCATCTACGATTTTGAGTCGTGACGGACGGAAAACCGGCGGGGGCGATCACGAGCGCGGGTGGAATTTGCGGTGGATCTCGCGCAGGCGGCTGCCGGTGACGTGGGTGTAAACTTCCGTGGTGCTGATGCTCGCATGGCCGAGCAGTTCCTGAATCACGCGCAGATCCGCGCCGTATTCCAAAAGATGGGTGGCGAAGCTGTGGCGGAGCATGTGGGGCGTGATGTTGCGTCCCACGTCGGCGCGCTGCACGCGGTTCTTGATGTGCAGCCACAGGGTGCAGGCGGCAAACGGGGTGCCGCGCCGGGTCAGAAAGACATTCGCCGGTGATTTGGGCGTGACCAACCGGGGGCGACCGGCGTTGATATATCGGTTCAAGGCGGTCACGGCGGTTTTGCCGACGGGCACGACGCGTTCCTTGTTGCCCTTGCCGATGACGTTGATGAAGCCGGCCTCCAGATGCAGTTGTTCCAAGCGCAGGTTTTTTAATTCCGCGAGGCGCAGGCCGGAGGCGTAGGCGAGCTCGAGGATGGCCTGGTCACACAAATTTTCCGGGGTCTCGGGGGTTTCCGGGGCGAGCAGCCGGTCGATCTCAGCGTGGGACAGCGCTTTGGGCAGCCGTTGCCAGCGACGCGGGAGCGAGAGATTTTCCGCGATGTTGACGGGCAGTTTTTTTTCGTTCTCGGCGAAGCGGTAGAAGGCCCGGAGCGCGGCGATCTCCAGATAGACGCTTTCGCTGCTCAGGCGTTTGGTTGATTCTTTGGGCTCATCGGCCAACGGCCGGGCGCGTTCGTGCCGGAGAAAATCCATGAGGTGCCGCAGTTCGACCGCAGGCCAGTCCGGGAGATTTTGCGCGGCGGCCCAAGTGGTGAATTTGCCGAGCAGGGCGGCGTAGGTTTTCTGTGTGTGCTCCGCCTGCCCGCGCTCGTGACGCAGGTATTGCAGAAAATCTTCAACGAGCGTTTGCATCAGTTGCGGGGGGCAAAAATTGGATCGGCATGGCGACGCGGCCGGGCATCATGAAACACAACTTACCGCAAGCGACCGGGATTGGGAAACAAAAGTGAGCGGGCGCAACGGCGGCCGTGGCTTCGTTCAAATCTTCGGTTGCACCGGCGGGTGGGGGGTGTTAAAATAGCTATTGAACGGTTAATTCAACGAAAGCCAACTTTATGGAAAGTGTCACTGCATTGGAAGCCAAGACCCGGTTTGGGCAACTCCTCGAACGGGTGGCCCTGGGGGAAGAAGTCATCATCACCCGCCATGACAAGCCGGTGGCGCGACTGGTGCCGGAAGGCCGGCGCAATTTGGAATCTGTCCGCGCGGCAGTGGCGGGGCTGTATGAATTGCGCGGGAAAATTGCTGACGTCAACCAAGGGAAGGCCAAACTCACCATTGCGGAAGTCAAAGCTTGGATCGGGGAGGGCCGCCATTGAGCACGGGTTTCGTGGTGGATGCATCCGTGGGTTTCGCCTGGGTTTATCAGGGCCAGGCCACCCCGGAAACCGATCAATGGCTGAATGACGTTGCCGCCGGGGCCACGGTGACCGTGCCCACCTTGTGGTATTTGGAAATGGCGAATGTGCTTTTGATTGCGCAACGCCGCCACCGGCTGACCGCGATCCAGCGCAAGGCGGCCTTGGAACGATTAAGCGCCATGCAATTCAGGGTGGACGAGGAAGGCACGCGCCACGCCTTTGGTAAAACCAGCGAGCTGGCCGAAAAATACGGCCTCACGATTTACGATGCCATCTACCTGGAACTGGCCTGGCGCCGGTCACTGGCGCTGGCGACGCGGGATGAAGCATTAAAAACAGCCGCCAAGAAATGTGGCGTAAACGCACGGTAAATCTAAGGCTCAAAAATATCTTCAATGGGCAGCTTGAATAAGCCGGCCAGTTTGAAAGCCAGCGGCAGACTGGGATCATACCGCCCGGTCTCAATCGCATTCACGGTTTGCCGTGAGACGCCGAGCTGGCCGGCCAAATCGGCTTGCGACCATGCTTTGGCCGCGCGCAGTTCCCGCAATTGGTTTTTCATTGGTGGCGGCGATTGACGTTTAGGTTGCCAACAATGTAGAGACAAATCACTAACGCCAACGTGCCTTCCCAGCCCAACCCATGTTGTAATCTTGGCATATCGATACGTCCGACATCCACCAACAGACTTAACGCCGTCGTGATAATAATCGTTCCGGTGGTCGCGAACAGACAGGCCTCAAGCTGGATGCGCCGCTGCAATTCATCCATGCCGCGAATCCAGCGCGCAATACTCCACACATAAAGCAAGCTCGGCAAGAGTGGCGACAAGGCAACCATAGTTCTTAAGGGAATGCTCCATTCGTGATTTTGACGAAGCAATAGGCGCGACGTCACAGCCATGAGCAATCCGACGATTGCCCAGGCGTTCAGTTTCATATCCGCCCGGAAGGAATAATGTTTTCCGGGTTGGACCGATTCAGGAAGCATTGGTCTGCCATTCATAATGAAAGCGGTGTAAAGCTTACTTTCCATATGTAAAGCATATTTTACATTTATTTTATGTTGGTTGCGAGATACCACATGGGATAACCAATCTCTGGCAATGTGCTTCGTCAGCCGGATACGATGTATTGAATCGAGTTTGCAGACGGTGCCATGCTGTGACTATCTTAGGGGCATTGTGACTTTAAACTATAATCCCATCATCGCGGCGCTGGATGTGCCGACGGCGGAACAGGCGTGGCAACTGGCGGCGGCACTGGCCCCGTCGGTCGGGGCGTTCAAGATTGGCGGCGAACTCTTCACGGCGGCCGGACCGGACATTGTCCGCCGGGTGCGGGATACGGGGGCGGCGGTGTTTCTGGACCTGAAATTTCATGACATCCCGAACACGGTGGCGCAATCAGTCGCCAATGCGGTGCGGCTGGATGTGCAGATGCTGACCATACACACGAGCGGAGGCGCGGAGATGATGCGGGCGGCGGAGCAATCCGCCGGCAAGACGGCGGAGGCGCTGGGCCGGCCCGGGCCGCTGGTGCTGGGGGTGACGGTATTGACGAGTTCGGACGCGGGGACGCTGGCGGAGATCGGGTGCGAACCAAACCCGGCCAACCAGGTGGCGCGGCTGGCGCGGCTGGCGGTGGGTGCGGGCCTGCGCGGGCTGGTGTGCTCGCCGCTGGAAATTCTGACGCTCCGCAGTTTTCTGCCGCCAAACATTCAGTTGGTCACGCCGGGGATCCGCACGGGCAAGGAAAAGGCGGATGATCAAAAGCGCACTTTGAGCCCGCGGGACGCCATTGCGGCGGGGGCGAACTGGCTGGTGATTGGGCGGCCGATTTACGCGGCGGAAAATCCCCGGGCAGCGGCGGAGCAGATTCTGGCCTCGCTGGGGTGACGTGCTTCCAAGATTAGATTTCAAAAAAAAGATTCGGACGACAGCCGCCAAGGAGGTGGGGGTGAAGGACCCCGCTGAAGAAACGGCTGCCATCCCGAATCAAATCGTGATAGCTTGAATGGCAATTACTTACATCAAGCTAAGAAAACAATAGCGGAGGTTTGGCGATGATACACCTGCCCCTTGGGGAAGGTGTGCTACTGAACATGGGCAATCAATACCTTGGTTAATTGCTGCAATTGGCGGCGGGTGTGGGCGCTGGAGATGACGAAGCGGTAGCAACCTTCCGTCGGGCCGCCGGGATAGTGGGTTAAGGATGGAAAAATATCCGCCGCCAGCAGGGCGCGGCGCAATGAGGCCGTCGCCCGAGGCGTGAGCGTGGGCAGCGATACGATGGGCCCGGGAGTCTTCGGAACGGGCACTCCGTGCGTCCGCAACTCCAACTTCATCCATTGGGCATTGGCAAACAGCCGCGTGCGCCAGGCGGAGTTGGCGACCAAAAGGTTCAGGGCGGCGAGCGCCGCGGCCGCCAATGGTAACGGCAGCGGGGTGGCACCTACAAAGCTGATGCCGGTGGTCATGATGTGGTCGCACAGTTCACGGGATGCGAGGACCGCGCCGCCATAGGCGCCCAGGGCCTTGCTGAGCGTCATGGTCTGGATGATGCGGCGGCGGTCTACCCCGGCATGTTCAGGCGTGCCGCGTCCATGCGGGCCCAGAATGCCGGCGCCATGGGCATCGTCCACGAGAATCATCCCGTTCGCGGGCAGCACGGTGAGATACTCCGCCAACGGGGCCACGGAACCATCGGCTGAAAATAGGCCGTCGGTGAGAATGATAATTTGGCGGCGCGGGCCGCAGCGTTTGATGGCCTGGGCCAGGGCGGCGGGGTTCCGGTGCGGGAAAGTTTTTATCGGGCAGTTTAGAAATCGGGCGGCGGTGACGAGGGAGCCGTGGGCGCGTTCATCGATCAGTGCATTGGTGAATTGCCCGGCCAGGGCCTGACCGACGGCGAGATCGCCGAGAAAGCCGGTGGGCAGCAGCACGGCGGCGGGGGCGCAAAAATAGCGGGCCAGCGCCCGTTCCAAGGTCTGGTAAAGGACATGGTTGCCCGTGGTGTGGCGCGAGGCGGAGACATTCCAGCCCAAGTTGCGACCGGCCAATTGGGCGGCGCGCCAGACGGTCGGATGTCGCGCGAGGCGGAAATAATCACAGCCTGCAAAGTAGGCGAGCTGGCGGCCACGATACCAGACCTGGGTCCGGCCGGCCTGCTGGAGCGGTTCGGCTTCCGTCATGCATCGATATTAAAACAACGGCCGCAGAAAAGGAGGAAATTAGCAACGCGCACTTGACGGAAACCGGGGCATCGTTTCTCTTGGCTGGATGACTGGACAATTGGGCTTTAAATTGCTGGCCACCGGTTTGGTGACGTTGATGCTGGGCTTGACCGGATGTATCACGCGGCCGGGAACGCCGGCGCCGCGGCCGGGCGATGAAATTGTGGCGGCCGGACAGTTTTTCCACACAGGGACGCGGGTGGTGCTGTGGCTGGATCCGGGCGGTTATGATGCATACCGGGTGGAGCGGCGGTTCAGTCCCATCGCCAGGTCGGACTGGGCGGATTCGGTGACGGATAACCCGGCGCTGCAGACACCCAATCGGTATGATTTACGCAATGGGCTGACCGAGGAGGAAAGGGAGCGGGTGCGAGGTGGAGGCTGGGATTTGCCGACACTCCAACAGCACGTGGATCAATTGGTGCTGCATTATGATGAGGCGGGAACCTCCCGTAATTGTTTCAAGATCCTTCAGGATTCCCGGGGGTTGAGCGTGCATTTCTTGTTGGATCTGGATGGCACGATTTATCAGACGCTGGATTTAAAGGAGCGCGCCCGGCATGCGACGACGAGCAACAGCCGTTCGGTGGGGGTGGAAATCGCGAACCTGGGCGCGTATGCGAGCCAGGGCACGAATCCCTTTGCCGAATGGTATCAACCGGACGGCCTGGGCGTCACAAAGCTGACCATTCCGGCACGGTTTGGCGCACAACCGGAGCTCACGCCTGATTTCAAAGGGTGGCCGGTCCGGCCTGATCCGGTGGTGGGTGTGATTCAAGGGGAAAAGCTGGAACAATATGATTTCACACCGCAGCAATATGAGGCGTTGATCCATCTCACGGCGGCGCTTTGCAAAATCTTTCCGAAATTAACGTGTGATTATCCGCATGACTCCGACGGCAAGTTGATCAACCACAAGCTGCCGGATGACGTGCTGAAAAAATATGCCGGCGTGCTAGGGCATTATCACATCCAGATGAACAAGGTGGATCCGGGCCCGGCGTTCCAATGGGATTATGTCATCAACCATGCGCGTCGGCTGATGCAGGGCGACACCGCACCGATCAACTCAGTGAAAGCGAAGGGAAAAGTTGTTCCAATTGGCGAGACAGATGACAATGGTAAAACCAACCGCCAGGATGGCGACTAAGGAAACAGAAAAAAACCGGTTTTGTTTCTCATGAAAGGACAAGGACCGTTTCCGTATAGTTTGCTGCTTGTTGGGCACGAAGTAACATAGTCCTTTATTGGTTTTTTGCAAATTTTATGCGGGCGATTTTGGAGATTATTTTATTTCGGACGACTGATCACAAGCCACGGCTGGGCAGGGTGAAGATGAAGGCGGCGCCCCGGCCGGGATTGTTTTCCGCACGAATCTTACCGCCGTGGGCCTCGATGATGGTGCGGGAAATGGCCAGGCCCATGCCCATGCCGTTCGGCTTGGTGGTGTAAAAGGGTTCAAACAACTGGCTGAGATCGCCGGGGGTCAGACCGGTGCCGCAATCTTGGATGGACACTTCCAGGCGGTTGGTATTTTCCACATTCACGCGCACGATCAGTTCACGATCATCGGTGGGATTTCCGTTCATGGCGTCCAAGGCGTTCAGGATGAGATTCAGGAGCACCTGTTGCAGGTGGACCCGGTCGCCCATCACCACGGGCAGCCGCTCGGGCAGCACCAAGGTTAGTTTCACCTGTCGGGTCAGGAGGTCGGGCCGCAACAAGATCACGGTGTCCTCCACCACTTCATGCAGGTCGACGGGATTGGACACCAAGGTGCGCCGTTTCAGCAGCGTCCGCATCCGCTCGATGACCTGGCCGGCGCGGAGGTCGTCCTTGCGGATGTCGGCGAGGATGGCCCGGACTTCGGGCAAATTGGGCCGGTCGTCCTGCAGAAACAGTTCGGCCGCGTCGGCATTTCGCAAAATGGCCCCGAGCGGCTGGTTCAATTCATGGGTGAGCGCGGAGGTCAGCTGCCCGAGGGTGGATACCCGGGAGACATGCGCCAGTTCCGCCCGTTGTTTGCGGATCTCCGTTTCCGCCTCCTTCATGCTGGTGATGTCGCGGCAGATCTTGGAGGCGCCGACCACCCGGCCGGCCGCGTCGAAGATGGGGGAGATGGCGATGGAAATCAGGATGATCCGGCCGCTTTTGTGGCGCCGCACGGTTTCAAAGTTGTGAATGGGTTCGCCGCGCCGCGCCTGTTCAAGGATTTCGAGTTCTTCGGGCATCTGCGAAGGCGGCACGATGAGGGTGATGGGGTGCCCGATGGCCTCCGCAGCGGGATAGCCAAAGAGCCGTTCGGCGCCGCGGTTCCAAGTGATGATGGTGCCGTTCAAATCTTTGCGGATGATGGCGTCATCGGACGTTTCGACAATGGCGGCCAAAAGCCCCTGAGCCTCCTGATTGCTGCGGGCCTGCGCCTCGGCACGCTGACGGTGATGGCGGTTGATCAGGAGGCCGGCGATGGTGAAGGCTTGCGCGAGAACGACCGTCGCAATCGCGCTGATCAAACCCTTGTGGTTATCCCAGACCGAATAGGGCTGGTTGCGGATCACACATTCCGCCGGCAACCGCCGCGGGCTGATGCCCCAGTTCTGCAGGGCCAGCCAGTCCACCATCGGCCGGCCGATGGTGCGCACCTCGACGGGGAACTGGTTGGTATCCACGCCTTGCAGCCGGGCGATGGCCAACTGCCCGGCCCGGGTACCGAGACTTTCGTTATCCACCACGCAGCCGCCGACAGCTCCGCCGGCCAGCGAACCGGCGCCCAGCACATAAATCGGGGCACTGGCGGTGGGCGCGATCATCTGGGCCACCTGGCTGCTGAAATAGGGCTGGCCGCTGACATCCCGCTGCACGGTGCTGAGCAGGATGACCGTGCCCTTGGGCAGAGTGGAGAGGCCCTCACCCATTTGCGCGAGCGGGCGGTTCGTCCAGAAATCAAATTGGACGCCTTCCAACGATTGCGCCGCCGCCCGGATGCGATCCAGGGTCAGGCGGTCCGCCCCGGACACCCCGCTGATGACCACGACGCGGTGGGTCTCCGGTTGGAGCCGGAAGATGAGGCTGAGCGTGCCGGAAATGTCGAACCGCTGAAAAATTCCGGTGTAGCCCGGTTGCCGCAAGGTCTCCGGAATATCCATCTCGCTGATCGCCACAAACACCACCGGCTTGCTGGCATTGACAACGGCGGAGATCTCATTGGTCAGGGTGAAATCACGGCCCATGAAGGCCACGATGAGGTCCAGTTTTTGCCCGGCATATTTTTGCCGCAGAAATTCGCGGAAGGCCTGCAGATGTGCGGCATCGGAGAACCGGCTGGCATCCAGGTTTTCCACGAAGAAATCCAGGCGGTTGGTGCTCTCCTTGAGCATCTCCGCGCGCATGGCCTGCTCCATCATGGCATTGCCCGGGAGGTCGCGGGACTCGTTGAAGACCATGAGCACCTTCTTGGCGGGGGCGAACTCGTTGTCGCGCGCGCCCTGGGCGAATCCGTGCCCGGCGGTCAGCCATAGCCCGGCGCATAACCACACGTGCAGGAAAACGCGGCGGCCGGACCGGAAATTATGTAAGCATTGCGTCAACGGTGCTTCAGCGTAACCGCTGACCCGCCATTTTCAAGTCTTTCACCGGGGTTTGTGGACCGGAGGAAACGGATGTCATTTAGAGGCCGGGATTTACAAGGCTTTGAAAAATAACTGGTAACGTCCGGACAGTTTTCCTTATAACATAGGTATATGTATATACGCCGTATTCTCCTGGCCGGGGTGTTTTTGTCATGGGCTTTCCGGGCGGCGGCGGCGGACCGGTTCCCGGTTTTTATCGAGACTTCATTTATGGTGGGCGTGCCCATGACCATGACGGGCTATCAGCGGGATCCGGCCTTTGAGGCGGACGGTAAAGCAGTTTACACGCTCATCGGGCAGATCTTCACGAACGCGGCCGGCCGGCCGCTGCAAACGACCGCGCAAGGTTTCAGCGGGACCACGGACCGGGGCACGCCGTGGAAAACGTTGACGGAACTGCTGGCGGTTTATCAGGCGGGAAGCGGAGAGAAACAAATCCGGTCGCTTTACGCACCCGCCGCCCAGTCGTTCATGGACAAAGTTTATGGCGACCCGGCAATGACCGCGCGCTTGAAAAGTTACACGGGCACCATCACAGACATGCAGGCCGTGATGGTGTTTGAGGAGGAGGGCGGCTTTATGGCGGTCATGAATGTGTCACGTACCACGGAGAAGAACAGCTTGATGCCGTTTTTTCTGATTGAAACCAACGGAGCGTATTTGCTGTCAACCCATCGTTCCACCAGCAAGGAGGAGCGGAACGTGTGCGTTTTTTTGACCAAACATCCGGCCGCGGAACTGGTCCAATGACATGAAAAATACCGCCCGGTTATTCTGCCTGGGTCTGCTGACGGTCCTTTTCGGACGGTCGGCGGTGGCGGATGAGGCGGCACCGGCCTCGCCGGCGCAGTTGCAGACGGCCTTGGAAACGGCCATCGACGCCGGGGACACCAACGGTCTGCTGGTGTTGATGGACTGGCACGGCGTGGCCCCGGACATGAAGTCGGAGCTGACGGACGAGCTGGCCGGGCTGGCCGGGCTGGCCGGGCCGGACACCGCGATGGTGAAGCTCCTGCCCTTGCCGGGGGATTATTAGGCCACGAACGAACTCGAGGGCGTGCGTTATTTTCCCAACGTGCCGGTGCTGGGCCTGGTCAACTTTGTGTCCAAACGCATCGGGAACGACACGCAACTGCCCTACGGAGTTCGCGACGGGGTGTATTATCTCGCCGGCATGGAGCAGGAGACTTTTGACGCGCATCCGACGAGGGCCGTCACCCTGGCGGTGATGGTGACGGGGCTGTTTTCACCGGAGCATCCGGGCATCGTGAAGGGTTCGTATGTGTATGTGGCGGACCGGCAGGAACGGACGGGGGAATTTCTTGGCACGAATAATTTGAGCCTGGCTTTTCCGGGCGACTACATCAAGTCCTGCGAAGTCACGAAGGTTTCCGGAGACGGCCCGCTGCAACTGTGGCTGAATGAAAGGGGCAAGCTGGTGTTCGACTCGGCGATGATGGCGACGAATGTCGTTCGGTATGAGAGGCCGTGAGCGGAACTGGAATTTAACCGGCGTCACCACCGCCGGCTGAGGGCACAAAAAACGGGGCGGGAATTGCTTCCCGCCCCGTCTCGGTTCCTCTTTACTGATCTGTCAGACCGACCTTAATAATCCATGCCGCCGCCCATGCCGCCCATGCCGCCGCCATGGCCGCCGCCGCCGGGGGCGGGTTTGTCCTTCTCGGGCACGTCGGTGATGAGACATTCGGTGGTGAGCAGCAGACCGGCGATGGACGCCGCGTTCTGCAACGCCGACCGGGTGACTTTCTTGGGATCAACCACGCCGGCCTTGACGAGGTCTTCGTATTCGCCGGTGGCGACGTTGTAGCCTTCGTTGCCTTTGCGGCGCTTGACTTCCTGCACGATGAGGGAGCCTTCCACGCCGGCATTGGCGGCGAGGGAGCGCAGCGGGCCTTCGACGGCGCGCTTGATGATGTCGACGCCGATCTGTTCGTCGTCGTTGGCGCCCTTGACGGCGTCAATGGCCGCGATGCAGCGAATCAACGCCACGCCGCCGCCAGGCACGATGCCTTCTTCCACGGCCGCCCGGGTGGCGTGGAGCGCGTCCTCGACGCGGGCCTTCTTTTCCTTCATCTCAGACTCGGTCGCGGCGCCGACATGAATGACGGCCACGCCGCCGGCCAGCTTGGCCAGACGTTCCTGCAATTTCTCACGGTCGTAGTCGCTGGTGGTCTCCTCGATCTGGCGGCGGATCTGATTGACCCGGGCCTGGATCTCGGAGGGCTTGCCGTTGCCTTCGACGATGGTGGTGTTTTCCTTGTCCACGACAATGCTCTTGGCGCGGCCGAGGTCTTCCAAACCGATGCTCTCGAGCTTGATGCCGAGATCTTCGGTGATGGCCTTGCCGCCGGTGAGGACAGCGATGTCTTCCTGGAGGGCCTTGCGGCGGTCGCCAAAGCCGGGGGCCTTGACGGCGGCGATGTTGAGCGTGCCGCGCAGTTTGTTGACCACGAGGGTGGCCAGGGCTTCGCCTTCGATGTCTTCGGCGATGATCAGGAGGGGCTTGCCGGTCTTGGCGACTTTTTCGAGGATGGGCAGCAGATCCTTCAGATTGCTGATCTTCTTCTCGTAATTCAGGATGTAGGCGTCCTCCAGCTTCACTTCCAACGTGTCCGCGCTGGTCACGAAGTAGGGGGAGAGATAGCCCTTGTCGAACTGCATGCCTTCGACCACGTCGAGCGTGGTTTCGATGGACTTGGCTTCTTCGACGGTGATGGTGCCGTCCTTGCCGACCTTGTCCATGGCGTCGGCGATGATCTCGCCGATGGTGGTGTCCCAGTTGGCGGAGACAGTGGCGACCTGCTTGATCTCTTCCTTGTCCTTGACCTTCTTGGCGATCTTGGCGAGCTGTTCAACGGCGGCCGCGACGGCCTTGTTGATGCCGCGTTGGATGCCGATGGGGCTGGCGCCGCTGGTGACGTACTTCAGGCCTTCGCGATAAATCGCCTCGGCGAGCACCGTCGCGGTGGTGGTGCCGTCGCCGGCGGAATCACTGGTCTTGCTGGCGACTTCGCGCACCATTTGCGCGCCCATGTTTTCATAGGCGTCTTCCAATTCGATCTCCTTGGCCACGGTGACACCGTCCTTGGTGACCGTGGGGGAGCCGAATTTTTTGTCGATCACCACGTTCCGGCCTTTGGGCCCGAGGGTGGCGACGACGGCGCGCGCGAGTTTCTGCACGCCCTTGAGCAGCGCCTGCCGCGCTTGTTCATCAAATATCAATTGTTTAGCTGCCATAATCTTGTGTGGTTGTTGAGTGGTTAAAAATGTTAAGGGGATTATTCGAGCACGGCCAAAATGTCGTCCGAGGACAAAATCTTGTATTCCTTGCCGTCAATTTTGATTTCCGTGCCGCCGTATTTGGAGACGAGCACGCGATCGCCCTTTTTCACTTCAAAGGGAACCTTCTTGCCGTTGTCATCCGTCTTGCCAGTGCCGAGGGCGACGACAATGCCTTCCTGCGGCTTTTCCTTGGCGGAGTCAGGAATGATGATGCCGCCACGTTTGGTTTCTTTCTCTTCGGCCGGCTCAATGAGCAGACGGTCACCGAGAGGTTTTACGTTTAATGCCATATTGGTTTTGGTTGTTGTTTATGTTTATTTCTACGAATTAACTCCCGGTCCGCACGCGCGGCGGGAAAATTTAAAAATTCCCGCCACAAACGCGGCGGGAATTATTTGCTGTTTATAGTTTATTTCTTCTCATCCACGACTTCGGCGTCAATGACCCCGTCGTCGGCTTTTTTGCCTTCGGCCTTCGGTTCCTCGGCTCCGCTGGGCGGTGCGCCGGCCGCGCCTTTTTCCGCTTGGGCCTTGGCGGCGCCGGCCTTATAAAGTTCGGCGCTGACGGCCTGCCACACTTCATTGAGCTTCTCGCTGGCGGCCTTGATGGCGGCGGTGTCGGAGCCTTTCAAGGCCTCCTTCGCAGTGGCCACGGCACCCTCGATCTTGCCCTTGTCCTCGGCGGAGATGTTGGCGGCGCTGTCCTTGAGTAATTTCTCGGAGCGATAGACGATGTTGTCCGCCTCGTTGCGGGCCTCGATCTCTTCTTTCTTGGCCTTGTCCTCGTCGGCATGGGCCTCGGCATCGCGACGCATCTTCTCGATCTCGTCCTTGGAGAGGCCGCTGCTGGCGGAGATGGTGATTTTCTGTTCCTTGCCGGTGCCCAGGTCCTTGGCGCCGACGTGCAGGATGCCGTTGGCATCAATATCAAAGGTCACTTCGACCTGCGGCACGCCCCGGGGCGCGGGCGGGATGTCATCCAGCTTGAATTTGCCGATGGTCTTGTTGTCGCGGGCAAACTGGCGTTCGCCCTGGAGCACATGGATTTCCACGCCGGGCTGATTATCCGCGGCGGTGGAGAAAATTTCCGATTTACGCGACGGAATGGTGGTGTTGCGCTCGATGAGCTTGGTGAACACGCCGCCGAGGGTCTCGATGCCCAGCGAGAGCGGGGTGACGTCCAGCAGGAGCACGTCCTTGACGTCGCCCTTGAGCACGCCGCCCTGAATGCCGGCACCGATGGCGACGACTTCATCCGGGTTCACGCCCTGATGCGGGGGTTTGTTGACGAGGGTGCGGGCCACTTCGACGACGCGGGGCATGCGGGTCATGCCGCCGACGAGCACGAGTTCGTCAATCTTGGATGCTTCAATGCCGGCGTCCTTCAGGCACGCCTTGACCGGGGCGATGGTGCGTTCGAACAAAGTGTCGGTGAGCTGTTCCATCTTGGCGCGGGTGAGCGTCCGTTGGATGTGCTTCGGGCCGGTGGCATCGGCGGTGATGAAGGGCAGGTTGATGTCATACTGCGCGGCGCTGGAGAGGGCGATCTTCGCCTTTTCCGCCTCTTCCTTGATGCGCTGGAGGGCGTCGGGCTGCTTGCGCAGGTCCATGCCGCTCTCTTTTTTGAATTCGTCGAGGATCCAATCCATCAGGGTGTTGTCCCAATCGTCGCCGCCCAGGTGGGTGTCGCCGTTGGTGGCCTTCACTTCGAACACGCCGTCGCCGATCTCCAGCACGGAGATATCGAAGGTGCCGCCGCCGAGGTCATAGACCGCGATCTTCTCGTCCTTCTTCTTGTCCAGACCGTAGGCGAGCGAGGCCGCCGTGGGCTCGTTGATGATGCGCAGGACTTCCAGACCGGCGATGCGGCCGGCGTCCTTGGTGGCCTGGCGCTGAGAATCGTTGAAATAGGCGGGGACTGTGATGACGGCTTGGGTGACCTTCTCGCCGAGACGCGTTTCGGCATCGGCCTTGAGCTTGGCGAGGATCATCGCGGAAATTTCCGGCGGGCTGAAGCGCTGGGGCTTGCCATTGACCTCGACTTCGACGGCAACATCGCCGTTGGCGGCCTTGACGACCTTGTAGGGCACGCGTTTGATCTCTTCCTGGACTTCATCAAATTTGCGGCCCATGAAGCGCTTGATGGAATAGACGGTGTTCCGTGAATTGGTCACGGCCTGACGCTTGGCGGCATCGCCGACAATGCGGTCGCCCGTTTTGGTGAAGGCGACCACTGACGGCGTGGTGCGCTTGCCCTCGGAATTTTCGAGGACCAGCGGTTCACCACCCTCCATGACGGCCATGCAGGAATTCGTCGTTCCCAAATCTATCCCTAATACTTTTGCCATATAAAATTGTGTGGTTAGTTACTACTATTCGCTAAGTATCATACGCAGGAATGATGCCGAAAATCGGAAATTTGATTTAACCAATTGTAAATCAATAATCTATTGCGTTATCAGGGAAAATTTAAGGGTGCCAAAACTGTGCCAAAAGCGCCGATTTGGCACACGAAGTAGCGCCATGGCACAGTGGGAATGGCACAGTTGGGGAGATATAGAGAGTAAATCCGATTTTACTTTGGCGACTTATGTTGTATATTAGGTGCCGTCAGAACCGACGACGCTGGGACACGACTTCTCCAAATGGTTACGGGGTGGATGGGAAGCCCGCCGCCGGGCCGGTCAACCTGGGGTTGACTGAGTTAATATAGCATCCAAACAAGCCTATGAAGACAACTCTTGGAAGACTGTGCCTGTCACTCGGTTTGCTGATTTTAACCGGGCTGTGTACCGGCCGGGCCGCAGCGCAGATCGCCTACACCAATCTCCATAATTTCACGCCGCTCACGGGCGACGGAGCGAGCCCGGTCGGCACCTTTGCGCAGTCGGGCGGCACCTTGTACGGCGCCACGGGGGCCGGCGGCAATAACGGGGGTATTTCCTCCGGCACGCTTTACTCGATCAATCTGGATGGCAGCAATTACCAGGTGATCTATAATTTTACGCCGATCTCCATTCCCGGGGGCGGGGGCGGCGGGATTCCCATTGGTGGTGGCGGCGGGATACCGTCCTTGCGGCGAACGAACGGGGTGGTGGCCAAGGATGGGGGCGTGATCGGCTTGGGCGGTTCACCGGGGACGAATGAAGACGGCGCTGATCCGAACGGTGGGCTGGTGCTCTCCGGCTCCACGCTCTACGGAACGGCAATTAATGGCGGCACGAACGGCTATGGCACGGTGTTCGCGGTGCAGACCGATGGCTCGGATTTCATGGTGCTGCATGATTTTTCCGCCCCGCCGGATTTTCTGACCAATGTAGACGGCATTAATCCCGATGCGGCCCTGATACTCTCCGGCACCACTCTGTATGGTACGACCCGGGAGGGCGGCGCGCTGGGCTACGGCACAGTTTTCTCCGTGAACACGGACGGCACAGATTTTACCGTGTTGTATAATTTTGATGAGGTCGGTTTCAACACCCTTACTTTTGCCTATTTCAACACCGACGGTTCGCAGCCGGAAACGCATCTGGCCCTCGCCGGCAACACGCTGTATGGCACCACCTCCTACGGCGGCCTTAATGGCGGCGGCTCGGTTTTCTCCCTCCAAACGGACGGCAGCAATTTCCAAGATCTGCATGATTTCTCAGCTTATGTGGACGGGGAATATGCGAATTCCTTGATCGTGGCGAACGGGAAATTATACGGTTCGACGTCGCAGGGCGGCCCGTATTACGCCGGCACATTGTTCTCGTTGAACACGGATGGCTCAGACTTCACAAACCTGTATGTGTTCAGTTACAACACCCCCGGTTACGAGCCCTACGCGGACCTGATCTTGTCCAGTAACATCCTGTATGGCGCGACGGGTTCGGACCCCAATGATTATGCCGGCACGGTGTTTGAACTCTACGCCGATGGGACGAGTTACACGACGTTGTATACCTTTTCCCAGGAGAATTTTAACTATGAGACCAATGTGGACGGCGTCGAACCAAACGACCTGATCCTGTCCACCAATGTGCTGTATGGCGTGGCCAGCGGCGGCGGCTTCGCGGGCCATGGCACGGCCTTCAGCCTCAGCCAGTTCGGGCCGCCCCCGCCGCAATTGAACCTCACCGTCACCGGCGCTAACCTGACCTTCACCTGGTCCGCCGATGCCCCGGCCTTCTCCCTGCAATCCACCCCAAACCTGAATCCGCCGGTGGTCTGGTCCCCGGTGGTGGCCTCGCCCGTGGTGGTCAACGGCCAGAACACGGTGACCATTCCGACCAGCGGCGACCAGTATCTCTACCGGCTGTCGCAGTAAGGGGCCATTGTCAGGCCCGGGGATTTCTGGCAGGCTGTTCGTCAGGCCATGACGAATTCCCCGCGTGAATCGTTTTCAGAACGCTATGCCCGCCTGTGGGCCGAGGCGGTTGAACCTGTCCGCCGTGGCGAAGTTCGGCCGGACCCGTTGTTGGCCCGACGCATGCCCGACCAACGCCGCGGACTGACCGTGCTGGCCCGGCCATCCAACACCATCCGGCAATCCGTCGGTGATTTTCTCCAAACGCTGCGGGCCGTTGACCCGCACCAATATTACTACGACCCGGCCGAGCTCCATGTCACACTGCTGTCGCTGTTCACCGCCACGATTGAGGTTGACAGGTATCTTATTCATTATAAAAAATATGCGGAAGCCGTCCGCGCCGCGCTGGCCGGGGTGCCGGCGTTCGAGATTGAGTTCACGGGCGTGACGCTGACGCTGGAGGCCGTGATGATCCAGGGATATCCGCAAGGAACGATATTGAATGACACGCGCGAGGCCTTGCGCCGGGAGCTGCGGGCGCGCGGCCTGACGGAGGGGCTGGACGCCCGGTATCGTCTGGAAACGGCGCATATGACTGTTGTCCGGTACAGGGCTCATTTATCGGACATAGTCACCTATGTTCATATGCTGGAACAGTTTCGCCAGCACCCGTTTGGCCGGACATCCGTTCAGGAACTGAATCTTGTCAGTAACGATTGGTATATGTCCAAGTCGGTGGTGGAGGTGCGGGAGCGGTATCAGCTTTCTTCCGGGTCCGTCCCGCAGGCCTCGCAACCAGCCTGATCGCCGGCTGGTTCGGGCTCGGGCAAGGGGTTGGCCGCCGTGGTGTTCTGACCCCAACGCTTCAGCCAGATCATCAGGATGCTGATGTCCGCCGGGGTGACGCCGGAGATGCGCGCGGCCTGGCCGATGGTCGCCGGCCGGATCTTGGCCAGTTTCTGCCGCGCCTCGGGCTTCATGCTGGGCACGGTCCCAAAATCAAACCCGGGCGGAATGGCTTTGTCCTCGAGCACCTTGAATTTCTCCACCTCCACCTCCTGCCGCTGGATGTAGCCGGCATATTTGATGGTGATCTCAATCTGCTGGATGACTTCCTCAGACAAGTTTTCCAGCCGGTTGGGCAAATCTTTATACAACATTTCCGGCCGGGACAGGATTTTAGCCAGTGAATCGGAGACGTGATGGGTCTTGTGCAGCCGGTTGATCTCGTCCTCGATGGCTTGGCGCTTGGCTTGGAACGTCCGGTAATGACGTTCCGGCAACAACCCGATGTCATGGCCGATGTCCGAGAGGCGGAGGTCGGCGTTGTCTTGGCGCAGCAGGAGACGGTATTCTGCCCGGGAAGTGAACATCCGGTAGGGCTCGGCCGTGCCCTTGGTGATAAGGTCATCGATCAACACACCGATATACGCCTGATCCCGGCGAAGGGTGATGGCTGGCCGATTCTGGACCTTGCGCGCAGCGTTAATCCCGGCGATCAGCCCCTGCGCCCCGGCTTCCTCATAACCGGATGTGCCGTTGATTTGCCCGGCCAGGAACAGGTTTTCGCAGACTTTGGTCTCCAGAGACGGGTTTAATTGCGTAGGAAAGGCAAAATCATACTCCACGGCATAGGCGGGACGCATGATTTCGGCGTTTTCACAGCCGATGATGGTCTTGATCAGATCCACCTGCACTTCATAGGGCAGACAGGTGGAAAAGCCGTTCACATAGAATTCATCCGTCTCGATGCCTTCTGGTTCGAGGAAAATCTGGTGCCGCTCCTTCTCCGGGAACTTGATGATCTTGTCCTCAATGGACGGGCAATACCGCGGGCCTACCCCTTCGATCACGCCGGAATACATCGGGGACTTATGGATGTTCTCGCGGATAACCCGGGCGGTTTCCGCCGTGGTGAAGGTGATATGGCAAGGCAACTGGCCATTGATCCGGCTGAGAATGGAACCGGGCGGGTATTTGGAGGAGGATTGTTCCACGTGGAACAGTTGGCCGGTCCGGGGCACCGATTGTTCCACGTGGAACAATTTATCCTTCCAGAAGGTGAAATAGGGCACCGGATCGTCTCCATTCTGGATTTCGGTCTTGGAAAAGTCGATGGACCGGCGGAGCAAACGGGGCGGGGTGCCGGTCTTGAGCCGGCCCAGTTCCAGTCCTGCTTCCTTGAGCGAGGCGGAGAGATTATTGGCCGCCACGTCACCGGCGCGGCCGCCGGCCTGTTGATTGGAGCCAATGTGCATCAGCCCGCGCAGGAAGGTGCCGGTGGTGATGACGACGGTTTTGCCGAGATATTGGACCTGCAAGGCCGTCTCCACTCCCACGGCCGCGCCGTTTTTGAGGACGATGCGCGTGGACTGGCCTTGTTTGACGTCCAGATTGGGTTCGGCTTCGCAGACGTGTTTGAGCCGGAATTGGTAGGCTTTCTTGTCGCACTGGGCGCGCGGTGCCCAGACGGCCGGGCCTTTCTTGGTGTTCAGCATGCGGAACTGAATCCCGGTCATGTCGGTGGCGATGCCCATTTCGCCGCCGAGCGCGTCGATCTCCCGGGCCAGATGCCCCTTGGCCAGGCCGCCGATGGCCGGGTTGCACGACATTTGACCGATGCTGTCGGCGTTCATGGTGAGGAGCAGGGTCTGGCACCCCATGCGGGCGGCGGCCAGGGCGGCCTCCACTCCGGCATGACCGGCTCCCACCACAATCACGTCATACTGCTTCGGATAAACGAACATGGCGGGCAAACTAACCTAATAACCGGGTTATGAGGAGGAAAATTTGCCGGTGCCACAGGATTGGTCCATGTCGAAAGCTTACCGGCCAACCTGAACATCAATATGAGCATAAATTGGCCTGCCGTGTGCATAAAATGCTAACGCGACGGAATGGGTCTGATATTATACGTAACCACATGCAATACAAGTGTATACATATTATTTCGCCCCGTCGGTAAAATCTTTTTTTCTTGCTTGATGTATGCCCGGCCTATTTTATTATTGCTAACGGGAAGTATAAACCAGCTAATATTTGTATGAAAAATTTGCGCATTTTTGCGGGCATATTTATTCTGGCGCTCAGCCTTGTGGCCGCCCCGGGCCGGGCCCAGGAAACCGCCTTCAGCTATCAGGGCCTGTTGCAGTATAATGGGGTCACGACCGCAGGCAGCTACGATCTCATATTCACGCTTTACGCCACCAACCAGACCGGCCTGGTCATCGCCGGGCCGGTTACGAACTCCGCCGTCACCGTGACCAACGGCCTCTTCACCACGCTGGTGGACTTCGGCCCGGGCGCATTCAACGGGACGGCCGGCTGGCTGGAGATCGCGATCAGCACCAATGCCGCGGACGATTTCACGACCCTGACGCCGCGCCAGGAACTCACCCCGGTGCCCTCGGCGCTGTTTGCGACCACGGCGAGCAATCTCCTCGGTTCGGTGACCAGCAGCCAGATCAGCGGCGGCATCCCGGCCGAAACCATCGTCGGCGTCCTGGCCACCACACAACTGCCGGACAACGTGCTCACCAACGGGGCCGCTGCCGTGACCCTCACCGGCGCCTTGAATGGCAATGCCACCAGCGCCACGACCGCCGGCCTCGCCAGCAACGTCGTCGCGGGCATCACCCTCAATGGAACGTATATCACAAACGCCTTCATCACCAACTCCGTCTTTGCCGGCAATGGCGGCGGGTTGACGAATCTGAACGCCTCCCAGTTGACCAGCGGCACGGTGCCGCTGGCGCAGTTGAGCGGAATCACCAGCAATCAACTGGTGGCGATGACCTGGCAGCTCGCCACCAACCTGAATGGTGGCTATGCCGCCCTGGCCACCAATGTCGTCAGCGGCATTGCCATCACCAACGCCTTCATCACCAACTCCATCTTCGCCGGGGATGGTTCCGGCCTGACGAATCTGAACTACGGTAACATTGCCAATCCCCCGGTCATTCCTGCGACCAACGGTTTCGTGACGGCGGCGATCACCAATGGGCTGGCGGCCGTCAGCTTTGTGACCGGCCAGGGTTACGTCACCAATGGTGCGGGCAACGTGAGTCTGACCGGCACCTTCACCGGCAGCGGCACCGGGCTGACCAACGTGAACCTCCTGAACCTCAACACCGACGGCGCCTTAAGCTGGGTGACCAACCCGCCCGCCACCAACTATTCCAATTTGGGCTTTGTCACCGCCGGCACCTATTCCGTGGGCAGCAGTCCTTATTCCGTCTGTGCGGCGGATGTCAACGGCGATGGCAAACCTGACCTGATCTCGGCGAACAACACTGGCAACACGCTGACGGTGTTGACCAACAACGGCACCGGCGGCTTTGTCACCGCCGGCACCTATTCCGTGGGCAACAGGCCTTATTCCGTCTGTGCGGCGGATGTCAACGGCGATGGCAAACCTGACCTGATCTCGGCGAACTACAGTGGCAACACGCTGACGGTGTTGACCAACAACGGCACCGGCGGCTTTGTCACCGCCGGCACTTATTCTGTGGGCAGCAGTCCTTTTTCCGTCTGTGCGGCGGATGTCAACGGCGATGGCAAGGTCGATCTGATCTCGGCGAACGGAGATGGCAACTCGCTGACGGTGTTGACGAACAGCCTGGCGGGGACGCTGGCCCCCACCAGCTATACCGCCAGTTACACGGGCAATGGCGCGGGCCTGACCAATTTAAATGCCTCCCAATTGAGCAGCGGCACTGTGCCCCTGGCGCAGTTAAGCGGGATCACCAGCAATCAACTGGTGGCGACGACCTGGCAGCTCGCCACCAACCTGAACGGTGGCTACGCCGCGCTCGCCACCAATGTCGTCAGCGGCATTGCCATCACCAACGCCTTCATCACCAACTCCGTCTTTGCCGGCAATGGCGGCGGGCTGAACAACGTGAATCTGCTGACCGCCAACACCGCCGGGGTCTTCACTTGGGCCACCAACACCACCGGCACCTTCCTGTGGTCCGCCACGCTGCCCACGGGCGGTCAACCTTGGGGCCTGGCCGCCGCCGACGTCAACGGTGACGGGGCCGTGGATTTGATCAGCGCCAATGCCAATACCGGCACCCTGACCGTCCTCACCAACAACGGCACCGGCAGCTTTACCCTGGCGGCCACGGTGCCCACCGGCTCCGGGCCGGACGGAGTGGCGGCGGCCGATGTCCTGCGGAACGGTCTTGTAGATTTGATTAGCGCCAACAGCGGGAACAACACCCTGACCGTCCTCACCAACAACGGGCACGGCGGTTTTGGGCTCGCCGTCACCCTGCCTGCGGGTGCCGCCCCGGCGGCGGTGACGGCGGCGGATGTCAACGGTGACGGCTTCGTGGATCTGATCAGCGCCAACCAAAATGACAATACCCTCACGGTGCTGACCAACAATGGTCATGGCGGCTTCGGGCTCGCCGCCACGCTGGCCGCCGGCAGTTCACCACTGGCCGTGGCTGTGGCGGATGTCAACGGCGACGGCCGGCCGGACTTGATCAGCGCGAACTCCGGCGGCAACACCCTGTCCGTCTTCACCAACAACGGGGCTGGCGGCTTCGGGCTGGCCTCCTCGCCCACCGTGGGCAGTGGCCCGTTTGAGGTGGTGGCGGCTGATGTCAACGGTGACGGGCATGTGGATTTGATCAGCGCCAACAACAATGCCAACACTCTGACCGTGCTCACCAATAACGGCTCCGGCGGTTTTGTGCTGGCCGCCACTCTGCCCACCGGCCGGGGCCCTTATGGGTTGGTGGCAGCGGATGTCAACGGTGACGGGAAGCCGGATTTGGTCTGCGCCAACAACAATGACAACACCCTGACCGTCCTCACCAACAATGGCACCGGCGGTTTTGCCCTGGCCGCCACCCTGGCCACCGGCCGGAGTCCGGTGCTGGTGGCCGCGGCGGATGTTAGTGGCGACGGGCATGTGGATTTGATTAGCGCCAACATCAGCAGCGACACGCTGACCGTGCTGACCAACGTGCCGTTCTATACCGGCACATTAAATGGTCTGGCCACCAGCGCCATCAACGCCATCAGCGCCACCACCGCCGGCGTCGCCAGCAACGTGGTCGCCGGGATTAACATCAATGGCGCGGTCATCACCAACTCCGTCTTTGCCGGCAATGGCGGCGGGTTGACGAATCTGAACGCCTCCCAGTTGACCAGCGGCACGGTGCCGCTGGCGCAGTTGAGCGGAATCACCAGCAATCAACTGGCGGTGACAACCTGGCAGCTCGCCACCAACCTGAATGGTGGCTATGCCGCCCTGGCCACCAATGTCGTCAGCGGCATTGCCATCACCAACGCCTTCATCACCAACTCCGTGTTTGCCGGGGATGGTTCCGGCCTGACCAATTTGTCGGCCACCAGCATCACCGGCGGAGTCACCACCAACATCGTCATCAGCTCAAGCAGTTCGCACACTTTTTACATCACCAACGGCATCATCATGAAAGTCCAATGACCGGAACCCGCCCGCCATTATGAAAACCCCGCTGCTCCTGCTGGTCTGGCTGCTCCCCGCCCTCGGGTTTGCCCAAGGCTATACCATCGCCTGGCATCAGATCGGCGGCAACGTCACCAGCACCGGCACCAACTCCAGCACGAACGGCGTGTATTTGCTCGACGGCACCGCCAGCCAGCCGGTGTCCGGCACCGCCCAGAGGAATGGCTTCGCCCTCACCGGCGGTTACCGGGCCGTCATTACCCTGGACCAGGTCGCCGGCGCGCCCACGCTCTTCATCACTCATAAGGGTCAGGCCGTGACCCTCCATTGGCAGCAGGTCGGCTATTGGTATTTGCAGCAAACCAGTGATCTCGCCTCGCCCGCCGATTGGACCACCAGTCCCGGCGTCATCACCCAGGACGGCACCTCCAGCCTCAGCCTCACCAATGTATCCGGCCACCTCTGCTTCCGCCTGGCCAGCCCCTGACCCGGAGCTCCCGCCGGGATGGCTGGGATTCGGTTATGGTGTCAAAGCTTCACTATCTCCGCCGCCGGGGAGAAGGGCGTAAAATCACGCTTGTTCGAGGTGTGGATTTTATCGGCCCCGGCTTTGCTGGCGGCACGAATATGCAGGGCGTCATAAATTTTGTCACCCGTCTGTCCGTTCTCCACCACGTCATCGATGGCGGCGAGGTAATCCGCGGCCGCCAGATTTTCAAATCGGATTTTTTGAAAGTTTCTCCGCATTAATTTACGCGCTGCCGCCGGTGGAACACCCAGCCGATAGGTCAGCGCATTAAAGCATTCGGCCAGAGCATGCAGGGTGGTGACCGGTTCATCGGCGTCGGCTATCAGGGCGCGTGCCTTGTCCCCCTGTTCGGTCGCATTGGCGCACGCAAAAACCAGCACCGGTGTATCCAGATAATCAATCATGGCGGGACAGATTGGCCTTGAGCGCGGCGTCTTCAGCTTCTGCGTCCGTGATCTCTCCTTGCCAGTAATCCAAACCCGTTTGCGGGTCATTTATAATCCGGCCTGGCCGCACTGGAGCCTTCTCCAGCTTTCGGCCGTGCAATTCACCCTGCCGGTCCACCGTCCAGAAAATCTCATCATTCAGCCGCAGCCGGGCGGCCTCGACAATATCTCCCGGCAGACTGATCCGATTCTTTGAAGTGATGATGCTCGTATTCACTGAGGGAACATTCCCACCAAGAAAACGTTTTGTCAAGCGGTCAGCCATTGCCTAATGGGACCGACACCGCCAATCACCCGCACTGAAACGTCGTCGCCGCCAGCGTCGTCCCGGTTGTCATCTCCACTTCACACCCATTTGCCGCCTGATGCCGGGCGACCTTGTAAACTGATTCCACATCCTCCGGCTTCCCAATGGCCGTCGCAATCTCCTGCGCCGTAAATCCTTTGCCGGGATTCGCCTCCAGATATTTCAGCAGCAACCCTTGGATCTCAATAATGTTCCCGGCCGCCTTCTTGCCCGCTTCCACTCCGGGTTGATGATACGCGTTGATATTGATCAGCGAGGCATACAACCCCACCGCCCGTTCAAAGAGCGCAATCAACAGGCCAACCGAGAACGGCGAGACCTTATCTATCGTTAACGTAATCGATTCCCGGTCATTTTCGGCCAATGCCTGCCGTGTTCCGAGGTAAAACCCATGCAGGAAATCTCCGGACGTCGTGTTCGGCTCCACTTCCAGGGCCGGACCATCCTGATCGTGCAAAACCTCAATGAACGTCGCGAAGAAATCATTCAGTCCATCTCTAAGTTGTTGGATGTATGAATGTTGGTCGGTGGCTCCCTTGTTGCCCAGCACCGTGATCCCTTGATTCACCAGTTTTTTGTCCAAATCCAAAGCTTTGCCCAAAGATTCCATGACCAACTGTTGTAAGTACTTGGAAAACAGTTCCAAACGGTCTTTATAGGGCAAAACAACCATGTTCTTGAGACCTTTACCGTTACCGGACGCATGCCAGGCCAGTGCGAGCAACGCAGCCGGGTTGGTTTTGGTCTTGGTGTGACGGGTGATTTCATCAATGGCCTTGGCCCCCGCCAGCATGCCGGTGATGTCGAGCCCCTGCAACGCCGCCGGCAGCAGGCCCACGGCGGATAATTCACTCGTGCGCCCACCCACCCAATCCCACATCGGAAAGCGTTCCAACCATTCACCCTTTTCCGCCACTTTATCCAGTTCGCTGCCGGTGGTGGTGATGGCCACGGTATGTTTGCCGAAGGGCAGCCCGGCTTTTTCATACGCCGCCTGTGCCACGAGCATGCCATTGCGCGTTTCCTTCGTGCCGCCGGATTTGGAGACGACGATGGTCAGCGTACGGTTCAGGCCCGCCCCGATGGTCGCCAGCACACGGTTCATGCCGTCGGGGTCCGTATTGTCAAAGAAATGGGGTTTGAGCTTGTCCGTGAGCGGATCGCCCAGGGCGTTGGCCACAAATTGCGGGCCCAGCGCCGAGCCGCCGATGCCCACCAGCAGATAATTCTTAAACGTCCCGCCCGCGCCCTGGATGCCGCCGTCATGGATCTGCGCGGCGAACGCCTTGATCTGCGCGATGGCCAGCTTGATTTCATTGGCGATCTCCGTGGTCGGCGCCAGCGCGGGGTTCCGCAGCCAGTAATGGCCCACCATGCGCTTCTCATCGGGATTCGCCAGCGCGCCCTTTTCCAGCGCGGCCATGGCGGCAAAGGCCTTTTGCACCGCCGGCTCGTGCACCGTGAAGAAGGCGTCGTCCACATTCATGCGGCTCAGGTCCAGCGCGATTCCGACCGTCGGAAACGCCGTGTGATACTTTTGAAACCGCTCCCACCATTGTAATTTGGTCAAATTCATAACACGTAAAAATCCCGGCCCCAACCGAATAAACCCGATTGCCGCCGCATGCAAGCACAGAAATGCGCGCCCGCCGGCCACGGGCGCATCTTGTCACTGCCCCCGCACCACGCTTGGACCTGTCAACCACACCACACGAATGCGAACCCAGGTAACCCCCTTGGGGCAGACGCCCATGGTCTGCACCCGGTCGCTGTACTCCTTACGGAACTGGTCGTTGAGCTTATTACGTGCAATGCGGTAGCGCCATCCCCAAAATTCTTTCACCGTACCGCCCGTGAACTTGTGCAGATTCAGGGCAATCGCTTTTAGCACTTCCTGCAAGGCATCCTCGGCAGCGGGGCGGGCGATTGCGCCAAATACGAAAAGTTGCAAGTCCGGTCCGATAAGCCGGATGATGCGCTCGGCCATGGCTTTGTATAAACCACTCCGCCCGTCCGGCTATGCGACGGATTCTCAGATTGGAATATTTCTCTGGTTTTAACTGCAATCACGCTTAAAACAATAGGGCGAGTTCCATGCAGAGACGAGCAAATTTCGACATGGGCTGTTGGAGGGGGCGCATTTTGTCACTGCCCCCGCACCACACTTGGACCTGTCAACCACACCACACGAATGCGAACCCAGGTAACCCCCTTCCCGCCATTTGAATAAATGGGGGGGAAAGCCTGTCTCATTTACAGCAATAGACCACAATTCAGGGTGTTTTTTCTGACGGCAGTGCGAACAGCGTGGCGATGATCTGGGCGACCGCTTCGGAGTTGGTCGCCCTGGACGGTGGATTGATGATGAGGACGGATTCGTGCTCTCGGCCCGGCCTGTTTTGGAATCGGACCCTGTGCATTGCCAGAATTCGCAAATACTGCCAACGACACCAAACTACGTCTCATATCATGCACAAAATTCATTAATTTCATGACTAATTTCATTAATATCATGCACAAAAGCCCCGCAATCTCACTAAATTCACTAAATTCACGTTCCTTTCGCTTTCAAACGCATGGGCGCAAAGGGCAGGGGGCGGAGGGCTGCGGTCCCCGCCATTTGAATAAATGGGGGGAGGGAAAAGGGGAGGGGTGGCGCTGATTTTCGCGATTTTTGCCGACCTCCGACCTCTGACCTCTTTTTTTTATTTCTGCTGTCTGCCGGGGCTGTGTCAAAATGCGCCCGCCGGCCACGGCGACGGTGCGGGTCGAAGCCGCCTACGTCCGCATGCTATAAGTGACCTCATTTTTTGACTTAAAATCTTGTTATAAAGCCTGCCTGATGTATAAATGTCACAACAGATTTGATCAGCCCGGCGCGGTCAGCGCGACGGGCGGTTGCCCAAGACAATCACGACCCATTAAAATATGAAATATATTCTTAGCCTCTTTGCCGTAAGCCTGCTCACCGCCTTGCCAGCCCTCGCCGGCCTGCCACAACCGGTCACGTTTGACTGGGCCGAAACCAACAGCAGTTTTGGCGACGGCGCGGGCACCATCACCATCAGCGGCTCCAGCTCCCTGGATTTGAATCCTTCGGACCATGATTATACCGTGCAAGCCTTCACCGGCGTGATTGACGGCAATGCCATCACCTCGCTGGATGGGTCCACCAATTATTTGGTCTTCTCCGTGTCCAGCTCGCCGACCACCGGCTCCTTTCTGGGCACCCATATCACGTTTGACATCGATGGCAGCAATTACTATTTGTACAGCCCCCTCAATTTTGGCACTGGCGATTACACCATTAGAGAGACCGGCGGCTCCACCGACTCCGGCAGCGACGCCTTTACCCTTTCCACTCCGGAGCCCACCAGCACCGCCCTGCTGGCCGTGGTCGGGCTTGGCCTCGGCTGGCACCGCTGGCGCACCGCCCGCTCCTAAATACCGTCCGATTTCTGGCCGCCGCCGTGAACCGCAAGGTTTCCGGCGGCGCTGCTTTATCCACCGCTTCCCCGGGTCGCCCAAATTATATCTGCATATAGAAGGTGACAACTGGCCCGGAACTGCGCTTAATGGGGTGGCTGGTTGACTTCCGCACCTCGTGCCCGACCGTTCAATTGACCGGCCATCCAAAAAAAATTTATGAACACCCCCATTGTGGACCGTGATTTGACCAAGCAAGCGCCGCACAGCCCGCGACCGCGGCTCGCCGGCTTCGTGATCGCCCTCCGTGCCATTGACAAGTGCCGCGCCAGCCTCGCCGGCACCGCCGGCGACTATCATTTCGCCTGCCCGCTGGACAACCAGTTGTTCGCCTTCAAGGGCATCACCGGCGAGCAATTCAAGGCCGCCGTCATCGCCGCGAAAAATTACGAGGATGTCGGCGCCTGGCTCCTCGCCAATGGCATCGCCAAAACCCCGGCCGAGATCAAGACCTGGTCCGATGCCACCGAGGCCGCCAGCCTGATGAAGGTCCCGGAAAAACGCGGCTACTTCATCGAGGCCTGCCACAAGATCGGCCTGAACCCGGAGATGAACTCCACCTTCGACTGGCTCGAGGCGGATGATCGCTCCAGTTTCTACCGTCGCCCCGCCGCCGTCACGGCCTGAAGTTCACGGCGGTAGGTGTAAATCACCTCAACGAAGGGGACTTAAGCCGGTGAGCAGGTGTATTATACCTGATTTGACCCGCGTCGTCCGCTATTTCCGGCTATTCCGACCAATTTTTGCGGGCCCGCATCCCGGGCTTGCCCGAACCCGTCCGGGTGCATATTCTCGGCGCATGCAATCGCCCTTCACCACCAGCCATGGTGCCGCCCCGGCCACGCACCGCTCCACCCTCACCGCCGTCGCCCACCGCGCCATGCTTGAGCAAGGTTTGGAGCCCGACTTCCCCGCCGCCGCGCTGCACGAGCTCGCGACCCTGACCAAACCCGCCGCCGCCCCGCCCGGCCTGCGTGACCTGCGCGACCGCCTCTGGGCCTCCATCGACAACGACGATTCCCGCGACCTCGATCAGCTCACCGTCGCCGAGCCGCTCGCCAATGGCCAGGTGCGCATCCTCGTCGCCGTGGCGGATGTCGACGCCCTCGTGCATCAGGGCACGGCCATCGACACCCACGCCGCGCGCAACACCACCTCCGTCTATACTCCCGCCGTCATCTTCCCCATGCTGCCCGTGGTGTTGTCCACCGACCTCACCTCCTTGGGCGAAAATCAGGACCGGCTCGCGCTCGTGGCCGACCTCGTGTTCGCCGCCGATGGTTCGCCCGTCAGCTCCGAACTCTACCGGGCGCAGGCCCACAACCAGGCCAAGCTCGCTTACAATAGCGTCGGCGCGTGGCTTGAAGGCAAAAGCGCCGCGCCCCAACGTATCAATCAGGTCCCCGGCCTCGCGGACAATCTCCGTCTGCAGGACATCGCCGCCCAGCGCCTTGCCGCCCGGCGCCGTCAACGCGGTTCGCTCAGCCTCGAGACCGATCAAAATAATGCGGTCTTCACCGGCGACACCCTTTCCCACCTCGAACCCGCGCACACCAATCGCGCGACGCAGTTGATCGAGGAGTTCATGATCGCCGCCAACGAGGCGGCCGCCAAGTTCCTCGCCTCCCGGAAATTCCCCACGATCCGGCGCGCCCTGCGTTCGCCCGAACGCTGGGCCCGCATCGTCCAGCTCGCCGCCGGCCTCGGCGAACGCCTGCCCGCCACCGCCGATGGTCTCGCCCTCGAAGGCTTCCTCCTGCACCGCCATCAGGTCGCCCCGGAGAAGTTCGCCGACCTTTCACTCTCCGTTGTCAAGCTGATCGGCCGCGGTGAATATGTGCTGGACCTGCCGGACGGCACGCCGCCCGGGCACTTCGGGCTGGCGTTGAAGGATTACACCCATTCGACCGCGCCCAACCGCCGCTTCCCTGATCTCCTCACGCAACGTCTGCTGAAGGCCGCCCTGGCCGGCACGCCGCTGCCCTACACCATCCCGCAACTTTCCGACCTCGCCAACCGCTGCACGGAACAGGAGGCCAATGCCACCAAGGTCGAACGTCAGGTGCAAAAATCCGCGGCGGCCCTGCTGCTGGCCAATCAAATCGGCCGCCATTTCAACGCCGTCGTCACCGGCGCCTCGGTCAAGGGGACATGGGTGCGGATTCTCCAGCCGCCCGTGGAAGGTAAATTAACGGAGGGCTTCGCGGGTCTGCACGTGGGCGACCACCTCTCCGTCAAACTCATCCACACCGACTACGAACGCGGCTTCATCGACTTTGTGCGGGATTAATGAGCCGGTTGACGAAACTTTTGCCAACGACGGTCTCGATCAAACCGCCGAAGATCCCGCCGGCGCCGGATTCGGAGAACCAATGGATGGTCACCGACACGCCGAGGCCGACGAACGTTTTGTTCCTGGGATGTAGTGTGATCAGGCAGGCCGCCATGGCGAACGCCACGGTGGTGTGGGACGACGGCCAGCCCCAGAAAACGCCGCCTTTGAGCCAGCCCAGTTGGAAGCCATGACTGGTGTCTGGTGGATGCGACACTTGCACATACCCCCAAAATGGCGGCGGGCGGCGGCCGGTGAAAGCCTTGTACGAGGAGGAAATCAACCATCCCAGCAGGGCCGCCTGACCCACCGCCCAGGCGGTGGTGATGACGCGTTGGTTTTTCCTGATCGCACCGAACAGCAGGATGGCCAAAATTCCCCAAAGCGGCACCACGCCACCCAGCACCACGGCCGGAAATGCCAGCCGGATAAAAATCAGATCCCGGGTGGCCAGATAATAAGACCAATCCAGACCGGACCCGACGATGATCATCGTCAGGGCAATGGCCAGGGCGTGCCCCCCGAGATTACGACCGCTGAAAATGCGGATGACATTTTTGGGCAGCCGGTAAAACAGTTCGAGCATGACGAATGATAACCCCCGGCCGCTCACGATCACAACCATTGTTCGGTCCTGGCAGGTGACGGATGAGGACTGAGGGGCGGGCTCAGTTGCTCGCCAGCACCAAGTTTTTCAGGGTGGGCGAATCCACGCCGCCCTTGATCTCGGCCGTCACACAGAACTGCCCGGCCGTTTGGAGCGGACGGCTGGGTTTGAAATTCAGGTGGATCGTGCCGCTGTCATCGATATGAAACACACCCGCCGCCACCGGAATCTTATGCTCATCCATCACCCAGAGCTCGTAATCCTGATCTGGCGGCAAGGTCTTGAGGTTTTGCACCACAAACACACCTTTGTGCGCCTGCTTGTCCCAGAGCGTGACCGCCACAGTCTTGGGCGCGTCCGCCACCAGTGAATTCAGCATCGTGATGCGCAGATCCGCAAGCCGGTTGGATTCCTGCAACGCGGCCAGCTCAGTCTTGGCCTCCTGTAATGCTTGGTTAAGTTGCTGCGAATCCCCAAGCTGCCGCGTCTGACGGTGAATGGTTTGGATTAAATCCCAGTTCCACCCCGCCAGCACCAGGCAAAGCACGGCCAACCCGGTCGCCAGCAGCCGCAGCCAGCCAAACACAGAGTCGCGCGCGGGTGGCAGCGTCACGATTTTTTGCGGTGCGATTTGGGCGAGCAGGTTCGTCCGCAATTCCGGCGGCGGTGCCGCCACCGGAACGGTGCCGGCCACCGCTGTCACCGATTTACCCAGTTTCGCCACAAACTCCTGCATCTTCGGATGCGTGCGCAGGGTCTCCTCAAATTCGCGCAATTCCGCGCCCTCGAGCGCGCCGAGCACGTACAAACTGGCCAGTTCTTCCAGGCGTTCGTCAATGATCATAACACGCCCTCCAGTTGATCGCGCAATTTGAGCAGTCCGCGCCGGATACGCGCCTTGATGGTCCCCAGCGGCTGGCTTAACTTTGTCGAAATCTCGTTCTGGGTCAGGCCGGAGAAAAATGCCAGCTCGATCGCCTGCCGTTGTTCCGCCGGCAGTTCCACCAGGGCGGAGCGGATCAGCCCGGCCTTTTCCTGGCCGTGCACCGTTTCGTTGGCTGAGCCCGCGAGCTCCATGGCGAGGGCCGCTTCGGCTCCGGCGCTCTCCGTCAGCCGGCAGCGCCGTTGGGAGGCCCTTACACGGTCCACCGCCTTGTTGCGCACCAGCACCACCGCCCAGTAAACCGGCCGGCCCAGCTTGGGATCAAACTGCCCCGCCTTCTCCCAAATTTGCAGAAAGGATTCCTGGAGCACGTCCTGCGCTTCGGTCGCATCGTTCACGATTTTGACCGCCAGGGAATACAGCCGGGTGGAATGACGGTCGTAAAATTCGGCGAAGGCCGCGCGGTCGCGCGCCGCCATCCGCTGGAACAGCTCCAGATCCGGATCGACCTCATCTTGCTGGTTGATTGGCTCGTTCACGCCGTTGATAAAATTAGCCCGACCGACCGTGGGCTGGCCGCCAACGGCCGCCCAGCTCAACACAAAAACCGATTGTGCACAAAGGCTCATATCAAACCGGCCGCTGCTTTACAAGTTGGCATCTTCAAGTAAACAACGCCGCCGGACCGCCGGCGGATGCAATTTAATCCTTGCATCCAAAACCTGTCGGTAGACGATTCTACACTGAAATGGGAAAACTAATTACCAGCATGAACCCAAACCCGCCCGCCGGTTCCCGGTTTTGGCGGCCCATCATTCAGTGGTTTGACGTCGATGCCGGCCACACCGACCTCGCCGCCATCCGCGCCCGGCCCGACCGCGTGGAGTTCCTGCGCGTGCTCCCCTTCCTGCTCCTGCACCTGGGCTGTCTCGGCGTTTTCCTCACCGGCTGGAGCTGGACCGCCGTGGCCGCCGCCGTGCTGTTGTATTTCGTGCGCATGTTCGCCATCACCGGCTTCTATCACCGGTACTTTTCGCACAAAACCTTTCACACCACGCGCTTCATGCAATTCTGCTTCGCGGTCCTCGGCGCCACCGCCGTGCAACGCGGGCCGCTGTGGTGGAGCTACCACCACCGCCATCACCACCGCCATTCCGATGAGGAAGAAGATGTCCACTCCCCCAATGTCCGCGGGTTCTGGTGGTCGCACATCGGCTGGATCACGAGCGCCCGCAATTTTCCCACCGATTATTCCCAGGTGCGCGACCTCGCCCGGTATCCGGAACTCGTCTTCCTCAACCGCTTTGATTCCCTCGTGCCCATTATGTTTGCCCTGTCCCTGTTCACCCTCGGCCATTTTCTGGGCGTCTGGTTCCCCACGCTCGGCGTGACCTCCTGGCAGCTACTTGTCTGGGGCTTTTTTATCAGCACCACCGTGCTCTTTCACGCCACCTCATCCATTAATTCCCTCGCCCACCTGCTGGGCCGCCGCCGTTATGACACCGGCGATAACAGCCGCAACAGCCTGCTCCTCGCCCTCATCACTCTCGGCGAAGGCTGGCACAACAACCATCACCGTTACATGAGCGCCGCCCGCCAGGGCTTCTATTGGTGGGAAATTGACATCTCCTATTACCTCCTCAAGGTGCTCTCCTGGACCGGCCTCATCTGGCAGCTCAAACCCGTGCCCGCCGCCGCTTATGAAAATACTCCTTCACTTCCACCCGGCCGTGATCTTCCGGCCGCCGGTTCAACTCGCGCGTGAAATCCCTCGCCATCATCGGTACGGGCATTGCCGGGCTGGGGTGCGCCCACTCTTTGCATGCCCGGTTCAACCTCACGCTGTTCGAGAAGAACGACTATGCCGGCGGCCATGCCCATACCGTGACCGTGCCCGAGGAAAACCACTCCGTGCCCGTTGACACCGGCTTCATGGTTTTCAACGAGGTCACCTACCCGAACCTCACCCGCCTCTTCCGCCTGCTCGGCGTGGCCACCAAGCCCGCGCCCATGTCCTTCAGCGTTCAACACCGGCCGACCGGCCTCGAATTTTGCGGCAGCAGCCTCAACCACCTCTTCGCCCAGCGCCGCAATCTCCTCCGCCCGCGCTTCTGGCAGATGCTCCGCCAGATCAACCGTTTCAACTCCCAGGCCCTCGCCGCCCTCGAGGACCCTGCCTGTCAAAACCAGACGCTCGGCGATTACGTGCGCGAACGCTGTTACGGCGATGATTTCCTCAATTTCTATCTCGTCCCCATGAGCTCCGCCGTCTGGTCCACCCCGCCGGAACTCATGCTGCAATTCCCGGCGGTCACCCTCCTCCGCTTTTTTCATAACCACGGCTTCCTCGGCCTCCACACCCAGCATCCCTGGCTCACCGTCGTCAACGGCTCCCGCGCCTACGTGGATAAACTCACCGCGCCCTTCCAGGATAAAATCCGCCTGCGTCGCGCCGTCGCCGCTGTCCGGCGCGAGGCCGGCCGTGTTCTTGTCACCGACACCGCCGGCCACACAGAAGCCTTTGACCACGTCATCTTTGCCAGTCATGCCGATGAAACACTGCGGCTCCTCACCGACGCCGACATCACCGAACGTGCCCTGCTCGGCGAATTCCATTACCAGCCCAATACCACCCTCCTGCACACGGACACTTCCGTCATGCCCCGTTCCCGGCTCTGCTGGTCCGCCTGGAACTACCGCATGACCGCCGGACCTGATGGCCGGATCCTTCCGTCCACCATCTATTGGATGAACCGCCTGCAAGGCGTCTCCGACCAGCAAAATTATTTTGTCACCCTCAACGATGAAAGTTCCGTGAATCCAAAGACCGTGCTCCGGCGTATTCAATACGAGCACCCGGTGTTCAGCCTTGGCGCCATCCAGGCGCAGGCACAACTGCCCGGGCTCAATGAACGCATGACCAACGTCTTTTTTTGCGGCAGCTATTTTCGGTACGGCTTCCACGAGGACGCCTTCACCTCCGCGCTCGAGCTCTGCCGCCGCCTCACCGGGGAAAGGCTGCTGCCATGAATTCCTGCCTCTACGAATGCTCCGTCCTGCATCACCGGTTCACCCCGTGCGTCCACCACTTCCGGCATGACCTCTTCATGTTCTACCTGGATCTGGATGAACTTGACGCCGTCGCCTGGAACATCGTGCTCTTCGGCCACAACCGCACCAGTGTCTACAACCTCTGCGACCAGGACCACGAACCCGCCGGCCAGCGCCCCCTCAAGGAACGCATCCTCGACCATCTCCGCCATCACGGCCTCGACCCCGGACCGCAACCCCGCGTCATGCTGCTCACCCTCCCGCGCGTCCTTGGCTACATTTTTAATCCCATCTCCGTCTACTATTGCTTTGACGCCGCCGGCACGCCCTTCGCCGCCGTGGCCGAGGTCGGCAACACCTTCCTGGAAATGAAATTGTACCTCCTGCAACCCGCCGACCTTGGCCCCGATGGCACGTTTGCCAAAATCATTCCCAAACATTTTTATGTCTCCCCCTTTTCGCCGCTCGACTTGAACTTTGATTTCCGCCTGCCGCCGCCGCAGGAGGAACTGAACATCCAGATCGATGAATTTGACGGCCCCGACCGCGTGCTCCTCAGCACCCTCACCGGCCGCCGCGCCGCCCTGACCAACCGCCGGCTCGTCTGGTTCACCGTCAAATATCCGCTCGTCACCCTCAAGGTCATCGCCCTCATCCACTGGCACGCGCTCCGCCTCTGGCTCAAGCGCATCCCCTTTTACCGCAAGGCCGCCCGGCCCGACCTCCAGCAGGCCGTCCTGCGCCCGCCCGCCACCCTCGCCGCCAAGTCCAAATGAAAACTGACCCTGCCACCAACACCTTGAATCTGCCGCTCACCGACGCCTCCGCCGCCCGCCCGCCGTCCTTCTATCAGCGCCTCATTCTCCAATCCCTCGCGCCCATGAACCGCGGCTGCCTGCGCCTCGAACTTCCCGGCGGCGTCATCCAATACTTCGGCCGTCCCGGTGCCGAAATCTCCGCGCACGTCCGCGTCGTGAACCCGGACTTTTTCAAACGCTGCGTCCTCTTCGGCGACGTCGGCTTCGGCGAGGCCTACGTCGATGGCGACTGGGAGACCGACGACCTTACCTGCGTCATCACCTGGTTCATCCTCAACGTCGAGAAAGCCCCTGCCATGTCCGGTTCCCGCGCCAAAAAATGGTTCGTCAATGTTCTCGGCTGGCAGAACCGTATCCGTCACCTGCTCCGGCCCAACAGCCTTGGCACCAGCCGCCGCAACATCGCTGAGCACTACGACCTCGGCAACGACTTCTACCAATTGTTCCTCGATCCCACCATGACCTATTCCGCCGCGCTCTTCACCGCGCCGGACCAATCCCTGGAACAGGCCCAGACCGCCAAATACGACCGCCTCTGCCGCCAGCTCCGGCTTCAGCCCGGCGAACACGTCCTCGAGATCGGCTGTGGCTGGGGCGGCCTCAGCCTCCACGCCGCCCGTCATTGCGGCGTCCGCCTCACCGCCATTACCATCTCCCAGGCCCAGTTCGATTTTGCCCGCGCCCGCATTCGCCGCGAAAATCTCGCCGATCAAATCGAGGTTCGCCTCATGGACTACCGCCACCTCACCGGGCAGTTCGATAAAATTGTCTCCATCGAAATGCTCGAGGCCGTCGGCGACGCCTATCTCGAAACTTACTTTGCCAAATGTCATGAGCTGCTCAAACCCGCCGGCCTGCTCGCCCTGCAAATGATCACCTGCCCGGATGCCCGCTACAATTCCCTCCGCAAAAATGTGGACTGGATCCAGAAGCACATCTTCCCCGGCTCCCTGCTGCTCTCCGTGCACCGCGTCAACCAGGCCCTCCAACGCACCGGCGACCTCGGATTGTACGACCTCAAGGACCTCGGCCTCAGCTACGCCGAAACCCTCCGACGCTGGCGCACCGCCTTCAACCAAAACGAGCCCGGCGTCCGTGCCTTGAACTTCGACACCCGGTTCATCCGCCGCTGGAACTACTATCTCTCTTACTGCGAAGCCGCCTTTGCCCGCCGCAATATCACCGTCGTGCAGGCCGTCTACACTCGGCCCAACAACCCCGCCCTCGCCTGATTATGATCTGGTTTCTCCGCCTCGCCTTCGCCGGTGTTTTCCTCACCATGGTCTGCGTCACCACCTGGGCCGGGCATCAATGCCCACTTTGGAAAACGCCCGAGGCCCTCGTCACCCATCCCTGGTTCATCGCCACCCTCTTTGACTGCTACTTCGGCTTTCTCACCTTTTACGCGTGGCTTTGTTACAAGGAGACCCATTGGTTCGCCCGCATCGCCTGGTTGCTCGCCATCCTGCTCCTCGGCAATCTCGCCATGTCCGCGTACATGCTCATCACCCTCTTCCGCCTCCCGCCCACCGCCGGCATGGATGCGGTGTTGCTGCGGAGGAAAAAATGAATATTCTGCCGCAGGGTTTAATCCACAATGATCGCACGCATACAACAATTCTGGCGGGCCCGGGTGCTTGGCCTGCTCATCGGCCAGTTGCGCCAGGGCATCACGCCGCAGAAAATCGCCCTCACCGTCACGCTCGGTATTTGTATCTCCGCGTTTCCCCTCGTCGGCACCACCTCCATCCTCTGCTTCATTGTCGGCCTCTGGCTCCGGCTCAACCAGCCCATTCTCCAGCTCGTCAACTGGCTGGCCTCGCCCCTGCAAATGGGCCTGCTCCTCGCCTTCGTCCGGCTTGGCGAACACCTCACCCGCGCCCAACGCGTGCCCTTTTCCGTTCCCGAACTCTGGGCCAAATTCCACGCCTCACCCGCCCAGTTCTTCCGGGAATTCGGCCTCACCGGCTGGCATGGGGTCATCGGCTGGACCGTTGTGGCCCCCGTCGCCGGCCTGCTCCTCTATTTCCTGTTCCTGCCCATGACCAGGAAGCTCGCCCGCCGCGTCGTCGCCTTGGACTCCGACTAATTTCCACTTCCGGCCACGATAAACGTTCCATTTGTGTGCCTCTGACGACCATTCTCCCTCTCCTGGGGGAGAGTAGCGCTGTTGGGTATTGCAGAACGTCAAATTCACGTCAAATTTAATCAAAAACAGCTACAGAGAAAGCGTTCTAAACCGTTGCCAGATAACATTCAAACGATTGGCGATTGGATTCGCACCAAGCGAACGGAGAAAAATCTCACGTCAGGCCATGTGGCATTCAAAATGGGTATTGCAGACTCTGTTGTTCGGTCATGGGAGGATGGTAGCAGCCAGCCGAATAGCCAGCAATTGAAAGAATTGACGGATATTTTGGGGCCGTTTGAGATTTAAAAATTCCGGCTTGGCTTGGCTTTACCATAGTCAAGTATCATGGCGTATAAAGTTCACCAAACGCCTTGGGCTAACCTCCTCTTTTCATTGTAGGGCGTTCCCGAGCCGTTCTCCGCCTGGCTGATGCTCAGCGCGTTGGTCCTGCCCTTGCTGCGCCGCTGCCGCGCCATGGAATTTGCCGGAAACGAGGGTTCGATTCCCTTCACCCGCTCCAATCTCGACTTAGAGCAATGATACCAATGCGATTTCTCATTTTTCGATTTTCAAAAAATGCAAAGTGAGAATAAAAGTGAGAATAATCGGGTTCTCATTTGGTGCTTTTGATTGATAAAAGCACCTGTTTTCAATGTTGTTTACAGAATTGAAAATTTGCACTGTGAGAATGCTCCGCCGTCTTATTTCCAATTCAGGCAGTATTCCACAAAAGCAACGAACTCATCATTCTGGAGAACTTTTATCTTTTCCCAAACCTCTCGCGTAATCGGCAGCGCAAAGAATTGTGCCATGTGAGAACGAATTTCCCCGCGTTTAAAGAACTGTTGGCATCCGCAACCCCTCGTTGCTAGACTCCCACGCATTATGCGCGAGCGGATAAATTCCTGTAATGCTTGGGGTAAAAAGGGGCAGTGGTCCCAAGGTCTCAGTCGATTTTTGCCCTCCTCCGCTTTTCGCCATCGTTAAGCCATTGAAAAATTATGGATGTCTTCGAACTGCGCCAGACCCTGATCTCGAAATATCGGGATTACGTCCGCAGTTTTATCCGCATTCGCAATCAACGTATCGAGCGGCTCGTGGATGAAGAGTTAAAGGAAGGCTTGCTTTGGCCGCGTCCGCTGGTGCAGTTGAATCCCTTTTTCGAGCGGGGCAAATCCATCCCCGGACTGGTGGCCGAAAAAATTCTGACGGAGGAATGTCAGCGCATCTTTCGCGTCGGCAAATCCGCCACCAGCGAGGGCACGGTTCTCAGTTTGCATCGCCATCAGGAGGAGGCCATTCGCGTGGCCAATTCCCGCGAGACCAACACGCCCGGCAGCAACTACGTCCTGACCACCGGCACCGGTTCTGGCAAGAGCCTCAGCTACATCATTCCCATCGTAGATTATTGTTTGCGCGTCGGCGCGCGCAACAAGCGCACCAAGGCGATCATCATCTACCCGATGAACGCGCTCGCCAACAGCCAGCTTGGCGAGCTGGAAAAATTTCTCGTGGCCGGTTATCCCGAGGGCAAACACCCCGTCTCGTTCGCCCGTTACACGGGCCAGGAAAGTGACGAGGACCGGGAGAAGATCAAAGAAAATCCGCCCGACATCCTCCTGACCAATTACGTCATGATGGAATTGATCCTCACCCGGAATGAGGAGCACAAAATTATTCAGGCGGCCCAGAATCTTCGTTTCTTGGTTCTGGACGAGCTGCATACCTATCGCGGCCGTCAGGGCGCGGATGTTGGCATGTTGGTGCGCCGGATTCGCGAAGATTTAAACGCCCGCTCCGTTCAGCACGTCGGCACCTCCGCCACCCTCGCGGGCGCCGAGACTTTTGCCGGCCAGCAGGTGGAAGTCGCGCGCATGGCGTCGGCCTTGTTCGGCAGCGAGGTCAAACCGCAGCATGTCATCGGCGAATACCTGCAACGCTACACGCTGGATCAGGATGTCGGCTCCGAAGCGTTTCAAGCCCGTCTCAAGCAGGCCGTCCTTAATGGTCTTTCCGCCGCCGAGCTGACCGATCCCGAACAGTTCCGCCGCAACGCGCTCGCCGCTTGGATTGAAACCACGCTCGGCCTGACCAACGAAAAAGGCGGCGAACGCAAGCGGCGGGCGACCCCGTTGCCGGTCGAAGGCAAGGAAGGTGCCGCCCATTTGCTCGCCGGCGTGACGCAACTCGATCCCGCCGTTTGTGCGACGGCCATCAAGGCCATTCTGATGGCCGGTTACAAATTGCGCGACCCGTCATCGAACCTTCCCATCTTTGCTTTTCGGGTGCATCAATTTCTCAGCCGTGGCGATACCGTTTACGCGTCACTCGGTGCCGAGGAGACGCGGAGTCTCACGGTTCATGCCCAGCAGTTTGTGCCGGGAACCGACAAGTCGCATTTGCTTTTCCCGCTGGAATTTTGCCGTGAGTGCGGTCAGGAATTTTACCGCATCAATGCCCATTTTGATAAATTGGGCAAGGACGGCAAACCGCTCGCCGGGTCGCGGTGTCTGTCCGTCGAACCGCGCAGCACCAACGATTGGATGGCGGGTGCCAAGGATAACAAGGGCACGCCGGGCTATCTGTTGGTCTCGGCCGATCCCGCCATCGCCTGGCCGGAAAATCCGGACGAAGTTCTGAAACGTGTGCCGGAGGACTGGCTCGAAACCGGTGATGACCAGCAGTTGCGCATCGCCAACAGCCGGCGCGACTGGTTGCCGCGCAAGCTTGCGCTCGCTCCCACCGGCTGGGCCACGGACGGGGGTGTTCCCGCATGGTTTCTTGGCCAGCCGTTTCGTTTTTGTCCCGGTTGCGGTGTTTCCTACGACGCCCGCCAGCAATCCGACAAGGCCAAGCTCGGCACCCTCGGCATTGACCGGCGCAGCACCGCCACCACCATCCTGACCTTGACGGCCGTTCGCGCGCTCCGCGAACAAGCCTCGGATGTGTTGGAGGCCGATGCTCGGAAAGTTCTCAGCTTTAGTGATAATCGTCAGGATGCGTCGCTCCAGTCCGGCCATTTTAATGACTTTGTGGAAGTCGGCCTGCTGCGCGGCGCGGTTTACGCGGCGGCGGCCAAGGCGGGCGCGGCCGGTCTGCGTCACGATGAACTGACCCAGAAGGTTTACGAGGCGCTTAATCTTGAATTCCGCGACTTCGCCCAGAAACCCGAGGCCAAGTTTGCGGATCGAGCCAACACGGTGCGGGCGCTCCAAAATCTATTGGGCTATTTGCTCTATCGCGACTTGCGTCGCGGCTGGCGCATCGTCGCGCCGAATTTGGAGCAGTGCGGCCTTCTGCTCATCGGCTATGAATCCCTGGACGACCTCTGCGCTGCCAATGAAGAATGGCAGTCGGTCGAAATGGCCGCGAAAGACCAGCCGGTTAAACCCGTTCCGGTTCATCCCGCTCTGCGCTCCGCTCCGCCGGCGATTCGCGAAAAAATCGCCCGTGCGTTGTTGGACCATCTCCGCCGCGAACTTGTGCTCAAGGCCGACTACCTCGACCCTGCCTATCAGGAACGCATTCGTCTCCAGAGCAATCAATACCTCGTCCCCCCGTGGGCCATTGACGAGGATGAAACCCGGCTCGATGTCGCCGCCTACGCGTTTCCCCGGGCCAAGCGGCCGGGCCAGGATTACGACGAGCACATCTATATTTCGCCCCGGGGTGCCTTCGCCAATTATCTTTGTCGCCGGGGCGTGCTCTCGCATTTGCCGGTGCCGCCCAAACGGAACGAGGTGGCCGACATCATCCCGCAACTGTTTCTGATTTTGGAAAAGGCCGGGCTGCTTCAGCCTGTGCTTAAACCGGAAGATGGCACCACCGTCGCCGGCTACCAGATTCCCGCCAGCTCGCTGATCTGGACGGCAGGCGAAGGCAAGTTCGCCCAGCATGATCCCATTCGGATGCCCAACTTGCCTGACGAAGGCCGGCCCACGAATGAATTTTTCGTCCAGTTCTATCGCGAGGAAGCGCTCAAGACGCGCGGCATCGAAGCCCGCGAACATACTGCCCAGGTTCCCTATGAGCTGCGCGAAAAGCGCGAGGACGATTTCGCGGAGGCCAAACTCCCCGTCCTCTTTTGTTCGCCGACCATGGAACTCGGCGTGGACATCAAGCGTCTAAATGTCGTTAATCTCCGCAACGTCCCGCCCACGCCGGCCAACTATGCCCAGCGCAGCGGTCGCGCCGGTCGCTCCGGCCAGCCCGCGCTGGTGTTCACCTATTGCGCCGGCGGCAGCCAGCATGACCAGTGGTTTTTCCGGCGTCCGCATCTCATGGTCTCCGGCTCTGTGTCCACGCCGCGCCTCGATTTGGCCAACGAAGATCTGATTCGCGCCCACCTCGACGCCATCTGGCTTGGCGAAACCGGCGCACGACTCGGTCGCTCCCTGCGGGAGGTGCTCGATGTCAATGGCGATGCCCCCACGCTCGCCATTCTTCCGTCCATTCAAAAAGATTTTGAAAAGGTGAACGCCAAGGAACGCGCCCGCGTTAAGGCCCGCAACGTTCTCGCCACCGTGCCTGACTTGGCGAAGAGCGACTGGTGGTTCGATGGCTGGATTGACATTGTGCTTCATCAGGTGCTCCCCGAATTTGAAAAAGCCTGCGAACGGTGGCGTTCGTTGTTCCGCTCCGCTCAGAACCAGATGCTCAAGCAGAACAAGATTCGCATGGATGCCTCCGCGTCGGCGCGCGACAAGGATGAGGCCCGCCGCCTTTACAGCGAGGCGGAGAGCCAGCTCAAGCTGCTCACCGAGGCTAAGAATGCCGTCCAATCGGATTTTTATTCCTACCGCTACTTTGCGAGCGAGGCGTTTTTGCCGGGTTATAGCTTTCCGCGCCTGCCGCTGTCGGCCTACATCCCCGGCCGCAAGCGCGTTAGTGGCACGGATGAATTTCTGTCCCGTCCCCGTTTCCTCGGCATTTCCGAGTTTGGCCCGCGCGCGCTCGTCTATCACGAAGGTGCCCGTTATCGCATTCACAAGGTCATCATGCCGGTCCGCGAGGATACCACCGGGGCCACGCTTGCCCGCGCCAAGCTTTGTGGTTCCTGCGGCTACTTGCATCCCATCGTGAACGGCAAGCTGTTTGATAAGTGCGACCATTGCCACAATCTTTTGGACGGCGGCAAGGAGGATGTCGAATTGCTGAATCTGTTCCGCCTGGAAAATGTTTCTACCCGCCGCGTGGATCGCATCAGCTCCGATGAGGAGGAGCGCTTGCGCCAGGGTTTCGAAATCAAAACCGGTTTGCGCTGGGCCGAGTCGCGCGGCGCGCCGGTGTTCCGGGTCGGCTCCACCCAGCTCGCGAGCGAAACGAAGATCAAGCTGACTTACGGCCACACCGCCACCGTCTGGCGGGTCAACTATGGCTTGAACCGGCGCGAGGAACGCGACGACCGTGGTTTCTGGCTCGACGTCGAGCGCGGTTACTGGGTCGCCAGTCCGTTTGAAAAAGACGAGGGCAAGCCGGCGACCGAGGCCGCCGATCCCGCCAGTGCCAAGCGCGAGAAGGTTATTCCCTATGTCGAAGACCGGAAAAATTGTCTCATGGTCGAGATCACACCGGTGCCGGAGCTAAAAATTCTCGCCTCCTTGCAGGCCGCGCTCAAGCACGCCATCCAGGTGGTTTATCAGCTCGAAGACAACGAGCTCGCCGCCGAACCGCTGCCCGACCGGTTGAAACGCCGGCAATTATTGTTTTACGAATCCGCCGAGGGTGGCGCGGGTGTTTTGCGTCAGTTGATTGATGATGAGGACGCGCTGGCCGAGGTCGCCAAAAAGGCGTTGGAGATTTGTCATTTCGATGCCGCTGGCGTGGATCAGAAGCACGCCCCGCGCGCGAAGGAGATTTGCGAGGCCGCGTGCTACGATTGTCTCCTCAGCTATTCCAATCAATTTGACCATGCCGTGATTGACCGTCACGCCATTAAGGATTTCCTCCTGCAACTCACCCGGGCCAAGGTGAAACGCTCCTCCGCCAGCGAAACCCCGGAGGATCAATATGCGCGCCTGCGTGTTGCGTGCGAATCCGGCTTGGAAAAACAATGGCTCGAATTCATCGAAAAGCATCGGTTCCGGCTGCCCACGCACGCCCAGCGCCGCGATCCTGTGGTCGGTTCGCGCCCGGATTTCACCTACGATTTGCCCGGCAGTCACGTTGCCATCTATGTGGATGGTCCGGTGCATGATTTTCCGGAGCGCGCCGCGCGCGATGTTCAAATCCGCGAGCGCATGGAGGACGAGGGCTGGCTGGTGGTGCGTTTTCACCACGCGGAAGAATGGCTGGCCGTCGCCCAGAAATATCCGAGTGTGTTTGGTTGCCCCACAGGCTCGAATGGCCAGTCCGGCACGGACCCCAAATAACCCATGTCATTTTCACCCGGTAACATCGTTTCCGCCCGTGGTCGCGAATGGATTGTCCTTCCGCAGTCCAGCGACGAGCTTGTGCTCGTCCGTCCCATCGGCGGGGCGGAGGAGGAATCCACCGGCATCCTGACCGCGCTTGAAACGGTCGCCGCCGCCGAGTTTGCCGCACCGGACCCATCGCGGCCCGGTGATTTCCAATCATCCCGTTTGTTGCGCGAAGCCGCGCGTCTGGGCGTGCGCACCACCGCCGGCCCGTTTCGTTGCTTCGCCAGTATCGCCGTTGAGCCGCGTTCGTATCAGCTTGTGCCGTTGCTGATGGCGTTGCGGCAGGACACCGTGCGGCTCCTCATCGCGGACGACGTCGGTATCGGCAAAACCATTGAGGCCGCGCTCATCGCCCGCGAATTTCGCGATCGTGGCGAAATCACCGGTCTGGCCGTCATCTGCCCGCCGCATCTGGTGGATCAGTGGCAGGGCGAACTCCGCGATAAATTCCATTTGGAAGCCACCTTGGTGACCTCCGCCACCGCTGCCCGGCTGGAAAATAATCTGCCGCCCGGGGTGCATAGTATTTTCGAGCAGCACCCCATCGTCATCGTCTCGCTGGATTACATCAAGGCGGATAAGCGGCGTCACGAGTTTCTCCGCACCTGCCCGAAATTCGTCATCGTGGATGAGGCGCATACCTGTGCCGCTGCCACCGGCGACGGCCGCAGCGCCAATCATCAGCGCTTCGAACTTATTTCCGGTCTCGCCGGGGACAAGTCCCGGCATCTCATTCTCGTTTCGGCCACGCCTCACAGCGGCAACGAAACCGCCTTCCGCAATTTACTCAGTTTGTTGCGGCCTGATTTCGCCAACCTGCCGGAGGACTTGAGCGGTGAGCAACGGGAACCGTTGCGCCGCGCTCTGGCCACGCACATTGTTCAACGTCGCCGCGCGGATATTCGCGCCTACCTCGACGAGAACACGATGTTTCCCGACCGTCTCGAATCCGAGGCCACCTACCAGCTCTCGCCGGGCTATCGCGATCTGTTCCAGAAAGTTCTGGCCTATTCGCGGGAATCGGTGCGCGACCTGAAAACGGGCAGCCATCACCAGCGCGTCCAGTGGTGGGCCGTGCTCGCGCTCTTGCGGGCGCTCGCTTCCAGTCCGGCGGCCGCCGTTGCCACCCTGCGGGCGCGCGCTTCCGTCGCCGACACCAAGTCTGCCGAGGAAGCCAACGATCTTGGCAGCCAGCTCGTCCTCGACATCGCCCAGGCCGACAGTGTCTCGGCGGATATTGATCCCGGTGCGGACGCGGTGACGCCCTTCGAATTGCTCGATGGTTCGGCCGAGGATGTGGATGCCGCCCGCTCCGCCCGCGCCCGCCTGCTCGCACTGGCCCGCGAAGCCGATAAATTGTGTGACCCCGCCTTTGATTCCAAACTCGCCCAGGCCATCGGGCTGATTGAAAGTCTCGTGCAGGAGGGTTTCAATCCCATCATTTTCTGCCGCTTCATCGCCACTGCGGATTATTTGGCGGGTTGGCTCCGTAAAAAATTTGGCGACAAGGTGACTGTGGATTCGGTCACCGGCACGCTGCCGCCCGAGGAACGCGAGCTGCGTGTCGAGGCGTTGAGCAAGGCCAGGAAACGCATCCTCGTTTGCACGGACTGCCTTTCTGAAGGTATCAATCTCCAGTCCGGTTTTGATGCCGTGCTTCACTACGACCTGTCATGGAATCCCACACGCCACGAGCAGCGCGAGGGCCGCGTGGATCGTTACGGCCAGCGCCGTCCCAACGTCAAAGTCATCACCTATTACGGCGTGGATAACCAGATTGACGGCATCGTGCTCGAAGTCCTGCTCCGCAAGCATCAGAACATCCGCCGTTCGCTGGGTATCTCTGTGCCCGTGCCGGTGAACACGGACCAGATCATTGCCGCCATCATGGAAGGCTTGGTGTTGCGCGGCGATCCCGTGGACACCGCCCAGTCCGCGTTGCCCGGTCTCGAAGACATCATGCGCCCGGAGCGCCAGCGCCTCGATTTGGAATGGACCAAGACCGCTGATCAGGAGAAACGCTCGCGCAGCCTCTACGCCCAGCACGCCATCAAGGTGGACGAGGTCGCCCGGGAGATTCACGAAATGCGCGAGATTCTCGGCTCCCGCGTGGATGTGCAGGATTTTATGGAAATCGCCCTGCGCAATTTCGGCGCGGTGCGTGTCAGCGGCATTCCCGGCCGCACCGGCAATTATGACCTGACCGCCGTGCCCGTGCCTGTGCGCGAGGCCATGAATTTGACGGAGGACGATAAAAAACTCGTTTACACGTTCGACTCTGCCGTGGCCGAAGATGACCCCGCTTGCCGTCTCATCACGCGCACGCATCCCATCCCCGCCGGCCTCGCGGCCTATGTTGTGGACACCGCGCTCGACCCGCTTCTCCCGTCCATCGCTGCGCGCACCGGGGCGATGATTACCAGTCAGGTGCAAAAGCGCACCACGGTGCTCATTCTTCGCCCGCGTTATCATGTCCGCACGCGGCGCGGCACGGAGTTGAACGAGACGCTCGCCGAGGATTGTTTCACCGCCGCTTTCACCGGCAGCCCGGAGAAACCGGAATGGATCACGGCGGAGGATGTCATCGAATCGCTCATGCTCGCCCGGCCCGCCGGCAACATCCTGCCCGAACTCGCCCGCGAACGGCTCACCACCGTCGTCAACGCGCTGCCGGCTTTGCTCGCCCAGGTTCAACCCGTCATTCAGGCGCGCGCGGATGATTTCGCGGATGCCAACAAGCGCGTGCGTTCCGCCATTCGCGACCGGGGCTGGAAATTTGAAGTCGAGCCGTTGGCCAAACCGGATTTGCTGGGTCTCTACGTCCTCCTGCCCGCCACCGCATCATGAGCAACCACGCCAACATCCATAGCGAAGGCGGCTTGCTCCCCGCCAATCTCCTCACGCGCATCCGCGCGCGGGACGCGCAGGACTCGGAGAAATTATATCTTGCGCCGTTTTATTACGGTCTCGCCACCGGTGAAACGCTCAACGAAGCCGCTTCCCGCTCTTGGTCGCGGCTCACCGGCCTCTGGCGGAAATTTTCCGACGTGCTCAAGACGCGCAAGGCAGGCGATGCCTTCGAGGGCGAAACGCTCGACCGCTGGCTCAAGCCGCTCTTTCAGGAACTCGGCTTCGACGGCCTCGAACGTGTCCGCGCCGAAACCATCGGGCGCGATACCTTTGCTATTTCCCATCGTTGGAAATTGGTGCCCGTCCATCTCCTTGGTGCGGGCTTGTTGATTGACAAGCGCACGCCCGGCGCGCGCGGCGCGGCCACGGCCAATCCGCATGGCCTGCTTCAGGATTATCTGAACCGCAAGGACGAGTATCTTTGGGGCATTGTTTCCAACGGCCTTAAGCTCCGCCTGCTCCGCGACAACCGCACGCTCACCCGGCAGGCGTATCTCGAATTTGATCTCGCAGCTATTTTCTCCGCCGAGGGTCAGGCCGGTTATGCGGATTTCTTCCTGCTCTGGCTCATTTGCCATCGCACGCGGTTCGATGTTCCCGGCGGCGGCGACAAGGATGCCACCATTCCCGCCTCGCCCTCGCTCTGGATTATTGAAGTCTGGACCAAGGCGGCCGAACAAAATGGCGTCCGCGCCCAGCTCGGTCTGCGCCAGAACGCCGTTCGCGCGTTGAACCATCTTGGCTCCGGTTTCCTAAGCCATCGCGACAATGCTGAACTCTTCTTACGCCTGGAGAGTGGCTTGCTGTCCCGCGACGATTTCAAACGCCAGTTGCTCCGCACGCTCTACCGCTTGCTGTTTCTCTTTGTCACCGAGGACCGGGGCTTGCTGCTCGATCCCAAAGCTCCGCCCGCGTTGCGTGAGCGGTTCAACGCCTACTACTCAACCGGACGGTTACGCCGTTTGGCCCGGCGTTATGGCGGCACGGCCCACGGCGACGGCTGGGTGCAATTGCAAACGCTCTTCCGCTTGTTGCGTGTGGATGCGGGCTGCCCGGCCCTCGGCCTGCCACCGCTCGGCGGATTCTTGTTCAGTGAAGCCTCCTGTCCCGACCTCGATAAGGCTTCGCTGGCCAACGAACATCTTTACGCCGCCCTTCGCGCTTTGTGCGTGGTAAATGATAAGGAGGAACGTATCACTCGCGTCACCGACTTCGAACATCTCGGCGCGGAGGAACTCGGCGGCATTTACGAATCGCTCCTCGAACTCGGTTTCAAGGAATGGTCTGTGTCCGCCGGTCTCTGTGAATTGGCCGATGCTCCCGGCAACGAGCGCAAGCTCACCGGCAGCTATTACACGCCCACGAGTCTCATCACGTCGTTGCTCGACACCGCGCTCGATCCCATCATCGAACGCGCGCTCGGCTCGCCTGACCCCGAAGCCGCGCTGCTGACTCTGAAAATTTGCGATCCCGCTTGCGGTTCCGGTCATTTCCTCGTCGCTGCTGCGCACCGTTTGGCACGTCGCATCGCCGCCTTGCGCACGGACGAACGCGAACCGGCGGTCACCGATGTCCGCCACGCATTGCGCGAAGTCGCCGCCCGTTGCCTGTATGGCGTGGACGTGAATCCGCTTTCAGTCGAGCTGTGCAAAGTGTCCATCTGGCTGGAGGCGTTGGAACCGGGTCGCCCGCTCGCGTTTCTGGAAAGCCACATCCAATGCGGCAACTCGCTCCTCGGCTGCACGCCCGCGCTGTTGAAAAAGGGTTTGCCCGATGAAGCCTTCAAACCCCTCACCGGCGATGATCCGGTGGCCGCGCGCAATCTCGCGGCGGACAATCGCGACCAATCCGGCGGCCAGGAACTGTTCGATCTCGCCCAAGGCGAGCCGCTGGAATTTTTCCGCGCCATGCCCCAGGCTTTTGCCCGCGTGGACACGCTGCCGGATGATTCCGCGCCCGCGTTGTTGCACAAGGAGGAGGAGTGGCAGGAAATCATCAGCTCCGGCGAATATCAGCGTGCCACCTTTTTGCATGATGCCTGGTGCGCCGCTTTTGTGCTGCCCCGGCGCGCGAATGATTTTACCTATCACTTCCACACGGCCCACCTGCGCAAGTTGGAACAAGGCATCAACGAGTTGTCGCCGGAATTGATTGCGGCCATCGAACGGCTGGGCGGCAATGCGCCGCAACTGACCGAGCCGGAGCGCGAACGAAGCTACCGTTTCTTCCATTGGCATCTGCGCTTCCCCGGCGTGTTCCGCGCGGCGACCAATGGCACACCGCCGGAAAATCCGAAATGTGGCTGGTCCGGTGGATTCGATGTTGTTATTGGCAACCCACCTTGGGAACGGGTCAAACTTACGGAGTTGGAATGGTTCGCTGGCAAGCATGAAGGAATCACCAACGCACTGACAGCGGTGGCGCGCAAACAAATAATCGGTGAACTTGAATCCAGTGACCCAAGTCTTTACCGCGACTTTTGCGACGCGCTGCGAAAGGCGGAAGGAGAGAGTCATCTGCTTCGCGATAGTGGACTTTATCCGTTATGTGGACGCGGAGATGTGAACACCTACGGCGTCTTCGCCGAAACCATGGTCAGTGTCTCCGCCTCACTTGGGCGCTCTGGCTTCATTGTGCCTACCGGTATTGCAACCGATGACGGCAACAAATATTTTTTCCAATCGCTCGTGGATGGTAAACGATTGGCGGTGTTCCGTGATTTCGAGAATCGAAAAAAACTTTTCCCGGATGTGGATTCGCGGATGAAGTTCACATTGTTGACGGTTACGGGAACGGCAGACCAGCAATCCTCCGCACGCTTCTTTTTCTTTGCGTTCGGCGTGGAAGACCTGGCCGATCCAGAACGTCAAATTGAACTCACTCCAGAAGATATTTCACGGATCAATCCAAACACTCGGACTTGCCCGATTTTCCGCACCCGTCGCGACGCGGAAATCACGCGGGCCATTTACAACCGCGTGCCCGTGCTACTTCGGGAAGCGCAGGGCGAAGACAAGCCTGAGGAAAATCCTTGGGGTGTTTCTTTCATGTCGATGCTGCACATGTCAGGTGCATCGAAATGGTTTGTCACACGCGCAGATGCTGAAGCCAACTCATGGGAACTACGCGGCAATCACTTCTTCAAGGGCGAAGACACATTACTACCTCTGTATGAATCAAAACTGTTTCATCAGTTTGACCATCGCTGGGCTACTTACCTTGATGCCGAAGAAACTCGTGACCTCGCTTCCGGTGAGAAAATTGATCCGTCCAGGTTCATTATACCGCGCTACTGGGTGGATGAGCGGGATTGTCTGTTAATCGCTGCCGCAATTTTTCCAGAACTTGCCAGCGCCCTCCGCGCCGTTTGGAGGCCCGATTCCGGCGATGACAAAGATGGCGCAGCGAATCTGCGTCGCGAGCTTGGCCGCTGGCTTGCCGGTTGGCGTATGGTCAATGGTGAAGTGGCTGCCGGCGCACAACTTCTCCGCGAGCTTTTGGCCGAAGCCAAGAAAAAGCGTTCAGAAAAAAAATGGCGTGACGAGGAGGCGGCGGCACTTGAACTCGCAAAAGAATACGAACTGACACCGGCGGAAGCCGCTACCTTGGCAAAAATTCTTGATGCTCCGTTGGCCGAGCAGGTCAAAGCTGTTTGGTCGCTGCTACGCTCACGCGTGCCGAAATGGTTTCTGGTATTTCGTGACACTGCCCGGGCTACTGACGAACGCACTGCAATATCAACAACTATTCCATGGGCCGGCGTTAGTAACAAAGCTCCGATTGTTTCAATTGCCAACGAAAACAAATCATTTGCTCATTGCCTGCAAGCAAGCATGGCTTCATTTGCACATGATTTTGCAGCTCGTCAAAAAGTTGGCAGCACCACGCTGAATTTTTTCCTGGTTTATCAATTTCCCATTCTGCCGCCGGATACCTACGCGCAGCCCGCGCCGTGGCAGCGCAGCATGACGCTGGCCGACTGGTTGCGGCCCTATGTTTTGGAATTGTGTTTCACGGCGTATGATCTCGGCGGCTTTGCCCAAGATTGCGGTCACTTTGAATTGCCGTTCCGCTGGGATGATTCGCGCCGCGCCCAGCTCCGCGCCGAATTGGACGCCGCCTTTTTCCATCTCTACGGCCTCAACCGTTCAGACACGGAATATGTGCTCAACACCTTTGAAGTCCTGCGGCGGAGCGAGCTGAAAACGTCCGGCAAATTCGTGACCGCCGAACGCATCCTCACTGCCTATGACGAAATGGCCGCCGCCATGTCCGCCGGCACCTCATTTACCACGCACCTCGTTCCGCCGCCCGCTGATCCCAGCATCACGCATGAACGGTTCAAATTGACAAGGATTCCCATGAATGCCCGAATAACCCGCGCTACCATTCGCAACTATCGCAGTCTCGCCGGCGACAGTCAGCCCGTGACCCTCGGCCAGGTCACCGTGCTCGTCGGCCCCAATGGCTCCGGCAAAAGCAGTTTCTGCGACGCGCTCGCCTTTCTCGCCGACGCGGTGAACAAGGGGCTGCCCGCCGCCATCAACAACGGCGACAACCGGCTCGGTTTCGCGGCCCTGCGCCGTCAGGGCGGTGATAAAATTTCATTGCGCGTGGATGCGGAGTTGAACGGGGTGAATGGCTTTTACGAACTGGAATTGGAAGGCGCGGCCAATGGCTATCGGGTGGCCAAGGAAGCCGCCGAGTGGCGCGGGAGTTTTGCCATCAAATACACGGATGAAGGCCGGCAGTGGGAAGCCGGAAAAAAATTGGAAGGCGTGTCCATTCCGCCGGGAGAAACGGCGTTGCTGCTGCCATTGCTGCAAGGCGAAGGGCGATTCGGTGAACTGGCCGAGACAATTTCCAATATCGTGGTTTATAATTTACCTCCCCTTGAACTGCGCCAGAGCCGGGCCAAAACACCGGCGACGCCCATGAATGGTCATGGAACGGATTGGCCTTCTGCTTTGGCCGAGGTGCTGGACAGCAAATCTAAAGGCGTGCTGGTCGTGGCGCTCAACCGCATTACCGGCGACATTACGGATGCCCGCGTCCGGCAGGTCGGCAAGCAGCAGGTCGTGGAATTTCTCCATCACACCAAAGGCACCAACGCGGAGCGCTGGGCCAGCGCGGATCAGGAGAGCGACGGCACTTTGCGCTCCGCCGCCTTGCTCACGGCGCTCATCCAAACGCCATCGCCTTCAATCATTGCGATTGAAGAGCCGGAGTTGGCCATCCATCCCGGCGCGCTCACCGTCATCCGCGATTTCATCGTGGATGCCCAGCGGCACGCGCAGATCATCATCACCACGCACAGTCCGGAACTGCTGGACCACTTTGACGCGGATTACATTCGCGTCGTGGATCGCACACGGGACGCCACGCGGATTTCCGTCATGGACGAAGACCAGCGACACGCCGTGCGTGATTCGCTGTCCACGCTCGGCGAGGTCATGCGCCACGAGGGATTGAAACCTTCCAATACTTAAACCAAGGGGAATGAATTATGTGCCGGCCACTGAATGGAGCGATTTTTGTTGAGGGCGAGGGCGAAAATCACGCCGCACCGTTGCTATTAAAAAATCTTTGGGCGCATTTACAATTGCAGCCATATGTGACGTGGCAGGTTCTCTGGCTGCACAACGCCATGAAGGAAGACCACATTTTGAAGCAGGGCCTCGAACGCCACGAGAACAGGTTGCGCAACGGTTCGATTGATTTGCTGGTCGTGATGTTCGATGCGGATTTCAAGAAGGTGGACAAGGTTGCCTGTCCCAAGACTCACGCCCCGCAGTCGGCTAAAGTCGTCCGCGATTTCAACCTACCCATTCCCGCCGCTGTCATCCTGCCTCACAAGGAATATGAGCACTGGTTCGTGGCCTGTCTGCCCCAGTGGGGTGGGCGGGAAGTCGTTGACGATGGCACCGGCCAAGTCATCGGTCGCTTCGTGGCGGACACCAGTCGCGCGCACGAACAAATCAATGGTCGTGATGGTAAAGGCATCATTGACCGGCATCTCGAGCATGGTCGCTACGGCGAACGCACCCATCAACCAGTTCTGACCGGCATGTTGGATTTTGACTATCTTTGCCACGCCGACCGGACCGCCGTTGCGGACGCCGTCGGCTTTGGTCCGCTAAAGCGTGCCTGCGAATTCCTCGCCGGCAAAGTTGGCCAGCGCGGCGCAGTGTATCCAACGGCATAAACAACCATGACCACACCGCAAGGATTATCTAGCAGCGCAACGGAATTTTACGGCAAAAATATGAACCATCAATTTACAGGAGAGCGGCACCGGATCGCATAGACATATTTAATTCAGACGAGGTTAAATATGAATCGTTCCGCCGACATTCTCATAGTAACAGTAAATCGCACCGAGACCAAAGCAGTCCTTGAGGCTTTCGCCAAGGGCGTTGGCCAGAAGGCCACAGTCTTCAATCAAGGCAACCAGACATACTATGACTTGGGGGTTTTAAATGGTCTGTGCGTGGTGCTGGTGCAATCTGAAATGGGTAGTATTGGATTAGGTGCTTCATTACAAACGGTCGAAAAATCCGTTGCTACACTAAATCCTCAAGGCGTCATCATGGTCGGTGTAGCTTTTGGCATGAGACCGGATAAACAGCAGATCGGTCAAGTGTTGGTGGCCAAACGCATCATGAGCTATGAATCCCAGCGTGTTGGCTCGTCTCCTGATGGTCTGGAAGAAGTTATCCCCAGAGGTGTGCGCACCGATACTACAGTGAAATTACTGCAGCATCTTCAAGCTGCAGATGTAACGCGCGAAAAGGCTGATCCGAAGGTGAGTTTTGGCTTGCTTGTTTCCGGTGAAAAACTGGTTGATAACGTGAAGTTAAGGGAGAAAATAAGATCTTTCGAACCAGAAGCGATTGGTGGGGAAATGGAGGGGGCGGGCCTTTATGCGGCCTGTCAAAGTGCCAAAGTGGATTGGATTCTTGTTAAATCCATTTGCGATTGGGCAGATGGCAACAAAGGTGCGGACAAAGATATGCGTCAGGCATTGGCCGCAAACAACGCAGCCTCGTTTACTGTTCAAGCCCTTCAAATAGGGCAATTGGTCACACCTAATCAACACCGAGAAACATCCCGTCGAACCCGTCCTAATAACGCTGGCAATAAAACCAAAAATAACAGTGTTCATAGCGCAAAACCTCCTGCTTTTCTTGCCACGAACAATTCATCGCTAAACCAGCTCCCACCATTGCCCGCTCAATTTACCGGCCGTGGCGACGCACTAGCAAAACTTGAAGGAGATCTCACCGCTGAATACGCAGTCGGTGCCGTAATTTCTGGCGTGACCACTAATCTACAAGGCGCACCAGGAGTCGGTAAGACAGCTTTAGCCACAGTTCTCGCTCACCGGGTTAAAGGTCGATTCCCTGACGCCCAGCTTTATCTGAACCTACGAGGTGCTGGAGCGGATATTTTTGGAAAACATCCGGGCGCGGCGACTAAGCCTGTGAGCCCAGTAGAGGCGATGCAAATCATTATCCATGCATTTCATCCCGAAATAAAGCTACCCGAAACAGAAGAGGTGTTATCCAGCTACTATCGCTCCGTGCTCGCCCGAGCTGGGCGTGTTTTGCTATTTCTTGATAATGTTGCCGACGCAGATCAGGTTCGACCCTTGCTGCCTCCCCCGAATTGCCTCCTGCTTGCCACATCGCGGCAGCAGCTAAATCTTCATGAACTGGCTGAGCATCACCTTGATTATCTGAGCCCAAAAGAATCCCAAGAACTACTGCTTAAACTGGCTCCTCGGCTAAAAGGTTGCGAGCGGGATGCTGCAAATCTCTGCGGTAATTTACCATTGGCCTTAAAAGCCGTTGCTGGAATGGTGAAAACCCAAAGTATTGTTAAACCGTTAGAAATCCTTGCGCGGATTCGCGGCAAGCATGAGAAGCTGACGTCCGTTGATGCCGCATTTCAAGTCAGCTACGAGTTTCTGCCCGGAGATATCCGCAACCAGTGGGTATTGTTATCAGTTTTCCCATCCTCCTTCGACCTGACAGCTGCGGCTGCAGTTTGGAACGAACGTGAGGCAGGCGCTATGGTGCGGGCGACCCTGCAAACCTTGGTTAACGCTAGTTTGGTGGAATATAACACGTCGAATGGCCGCTTCCGCCTGCATGATTTGGTGCGCCAATTTTGCGATGGTAAACTCAATGGTCCGGAAAGAACTGCCGCCTGGAGACGATATGTCGGCCACTACCGCGATTTAAGCACCATGGCCAAGCAACTTTATAAGAAAGGCGGCGAATATATCCTTTTGGGCTTGGAGTTTTTTGACTTAGAGCGAACGCATATTGAGACGGCCTTTGATTGGCTTCAATCGCAAAATGATGAAGAATCCGCTGGCTTGCTGGTCTCGTTGGTAACCGCTGTGGCTTATACCAGTGATTTACGCTTTCATCCCAAGCAGCTTATTCTCTGGCTCAAGGCAAAAGTGAAAGCGTCCAAAATTATCAAAGATCGCCAGGCCGAGGGTATTGCGCTTGGTAATCTGGGAATTGCCTATTGGAACTTGGGTGATTCGAAGAATGCCGTCATTTTTCATGAACAAAGTTTGGCAATTGCTCGCGAGATTGGAGATCGACGTGGAGAAAGCTCTGCCTTGGGCAATCTTGGCAACATTTGTAAGCGTTCGGGTAAGTTAGGCCCAGCCATTGATGCTTATAACCAATCCCTTGTGATTGCTCAGGAGATTGGTAACCGCCGCAGTGAAGGCCTTGCGCTCAGCAATCTTGGGTCAGTCTATTGTAGCGCGGGAAACATACCTAAGGCTATTGATTTTTTCACACAAGGGCTCGTAATTCACCGCGAAATTGGTGACTGGCGTGCAGAAGCCATCGGCCTTGGCAATCTTGGTAGTGCTTATGCCGAAATTGGCGAGTATCACAAAGCCATTGAACTATTTCAGCAAGGACTAACGATCCATTGCGAGATTGGTGATCGGCGCGGGGAAGCCACGATTCTCGGCAATCTCGGGAGTGCATATAAAGGAATGGGCGATACCCCAAAGGCTATGGAGTTCTACAGCAAACAGTTGAAAATCGTTCGCGAGATTGGAGATCGGCGTGGGGAGGGTTACGCCTTATGGAACTTTACTCTCGCATTGGAAAAGTTGGGCGAGCGAGCGAAAGCCATCACCCATGCGGAGGCGGCATTGAACATTTATGACGCCACCGAGAACGCTTTTGCAGCCCAAATTCGCGAAACTCTGTCAAAATGGCGAGCGAACTCACCAGCGTCGTATTGAAATCCGATCATCGTTATATGGCTTCATTGTCTGAACTATATTCAAGCAACCAAGAGCGGCTGTTAAAATTGTCAAGAGCAGCCAAACTACCGCAGCCTTGCTACCTGTCTGGTGTTTCGGAAGCTTCATATGGTGTTTTCATTCGCGACGAGAACAGGAGGGATATGCTGCTTCGATGACCCTGACGCTTCCATTCCTGACCACCTATGATCCTCCGGGCACGAGTGAGGGCACGCTTGATCCGCTGGGTCTCTACCAGATTGCCGATCAACTCGCCATCAGACTGGTGCCTGCGGTGCGGGAGCGGATGCAACGTATCCGGTTTCTTACTGCCATGGCCGTGGGTGCGGTGGTGACGGAGGATATCGAGGACGACCCGCAATTCCGTGATGCTTCACCCTACCTCGTTTGGGAATGGCTGATCGTTGAGGCTTTTCTTCGGACCATGGATGATGACCCCGAAATCTGGGGTGTGCCGGGAACGTTGGTTGCCCGACGGGCTCTGAACCAGCACGGGTATCTTGATGCTCGAAGTTACCTGAAAACACCTCGTATTTTCGGCTTCTATGGCGTTTACAAACGTCTCGCCATTCATTTGGGACTGGTGGATGTCAACCTCGGGCCGGGCCCCAACGCAGAAGGTTTGGTGGATGCTTGGGCACGAGATCAAGGTTTGGGCGGTCTCGCCGGTGCGCGGCCACTGTTGCAAAGATGGTCAGCCGCGGTTTCTCGTAGTTTAGCGGAAAAGCCCCCGCGCACGCGGGCGGGTTGGAAGACTGAAGCGTGGGCCGAGCTGGCAAATGCGTTTGCCCCGGCCGGCGGCAAGTCCCGGGAGCGGCGGTATCTCCGTGAGTTGTTGCACGCGTCGGATGATCGGCGCTTGGGGGCGTTGCCGGAGATTTGGAAGTTACAGGACAAGTTCAAAGATTTCAGTGACGAGGATTTTCAGGAAGAACAGTTGCATGATGACCTCGAAAAGAATGTTCCCAGTCTGGGAACATTGTTGGTGGCAATCAGAACTTATGAGAATTTTGCCCGTGGCTTGCAGGATGCCTTCGATGTCATGAAAGCTGAAGCTGCGGGTCGCGATGCGCAGGGGTATGATGTGCCGCAAATTGCCGGCAACCGTGAGTTCAAGCAAAGCGTGAAGCACTTGCATACGCGTTTTGCCGCCACCCATACGGCCCTCGGCGAGGTGGCGCTGGCCAATCTTTCTCTTCCCAACCTGTTCAGTGACCGCTTCGGTGCTTTTGGCGAACTGATGAATGAAACCGATTGCGCACTCGCCTTGTGCGCCCATCACGAAACGGTTCAACGAGGGAAATCGGCGGATGGAAAACGACCTTGGTTCGACCGCATTGGTCGTGACCGGATCTACATCCGGCACGCGTATCGCACGCCGCGCCCCGCCATTTTGCCGGACCGATATGTTCATGATTATCGTGGCAAGCCCATCCGGCGTTTCTATTCCGACCTCACATGAGCAAGCGCGTTAACTCTACGAGCAGCGGAATTATGCTCGACCTATGGCGGCCGCCCAAGGATGCCGGGGATCCGATTGGCTGTCTGGCCACTACCTACATGTTTGCTCCGGGGTTGTTCGATGAACAGTGTCTCGCCCGCTTTCTGGAAATCGAATCCGAACCCAATCGTGAAGACTTGGCCTTTTTGCTGGAACGCGAAAGCCGGCTGGGCGGTGTCTATGTCGGCGTGCTGGTGGATCACACCCAGGCCGGGGTGGAGCATTCGCTGCGTTGGGATGTGCTGCCCGTGCGAATTCACGGCGGCAAGCAACACGCCAAGCTGAGCCTCCTGGTCTGGAATCGGCATATCCGGGTCATTATTGCGTCCGCCAATCTCACCGAACCCGGTTACCGCTCCAATTATGAGGTGGCTTCCGCGGTGGATTTTTCAATTCAGGATGCCGATGTCGGCATATTGGCCGAGGCAGTCGGTTTCCTTCAAAGTTTGCTTCAGCTTGTGCCCGGTGCCGCCGGAAGTCCGCCGGAAATTCAACGTGCCGGGACGTTTCTCAAGCAGGTTTTGCAGCTAGTCAAATCCTGGAAACCTGCTCGCCGGGGCGGGAACGTGCGCCAGCAATTTATTTTTACCCTGCCCTCGAATGGTGCCGGTCAGCAGGAGCGCAGCAGTCTCGACGAGGCGATTCAGGCTTGTCGGCGGCGTGCGGGTTCACCGAGTGACGTTTGGGTGGCTTCGCCATTCTTTGATTTTGATGAAGACAACTGCCGGGTTGCTGCGGCCACCTGCAAACTCATGGCGCGCGGGGTGGAACGGGACATCCGCTTTTTTGTCCCGTCGTTCGGAGACGAGGGGGAAGCCGGTGTCCTGCGGCTCGCGGCCCCGAAAGCTTTGCTCGTGACTCCGGCCAAGTATGGAGTCACGGTGAGGGTTAATGTGTTGCCTCAGGAGGATCAGGATCGAAATCGTCGCCCGTGGCACGCAAAAATGCTGGGGTTATTAACGGGTGGGTATTCTGCCCTGATGATCGGTTCCTCCAACTTTACCTGTGCCGGCATGGGGGTGGGCCGGTTTCGAAATGCCGAAGCCAATTTAATTACCATCGTTGACCGCAATGCTTACAGCCGCGAAGCTGGATTGCTGGAGTCGGTTTGGCCCGAGTTGAATCCGGTGGACGATCCGGAATCAGCCGAATGGTTGGGGGCGCGCCCGGAAAATGACGAGGAAGAACAGGCCAAGACTTCGCCGTTGCCGGCCGGTTTCCTGTCAGCCACCTATCGCGCGGGTGATCAAAGACGGATTCTTTTGCGACTGGATCCGGCCTATCTTCCCGCCGACTGGCGCGTCTATGCGTGCGGTCAGGATAAACCGGAATTGCTAGATGCCGGACGGTGGCGCGAGGGCGGAAGTCTTCCCCTGTTTGACCTGGCTTGGGAGCCGGCACAGCCGCCCGAGAAACTGCTGGTGCAATGGGGCGATCAAGAGGCGTTTCTGACCCTCAACGTGGAGGATGCCAGCCGGCTGCCGCCGCCCCCGCAGCTCGAAAACATGTCTGCCGACGATATGCTCTGGATTCTTGCAGCCGTGGATCCCAGCGCTGCATTTCGCGCCTGGGCGAGGCAACAGCAGCCTTCCGATTTGTTTGATACGGACTTGGACTCGGCCACCCCGGTTGATTTGGACCCGTTGCGTCGTTACGACCTGCAAACCACCTTTCTGCACCGGATTCGCCGCCGGGCTCGTGTGTTGGCGCAATTGCGCGCTAATCTTCAACGTCCCGTCGCTGGCCCGCAGTCGTTGGAATGGCGCTTGCGCGGAATGATTGGCATCGAGCCGCTCGCTGCACGGTTGGCGCTGGAGTTGGCCCGCAATCAGGTGGCACCCGATGAAGCGTTGCTGACGCTTGCCGACTTCATGATTGTTCTCCATGAAGTGGATTATCAGTCTGTTGACGGCTCGTTATCTCGCAAGGCGTTTTACGAGGTGTTCCAATCTTTTCTCCAGGAATTGGTGGTGAAACTGGAGCAGTCGGTAGAACCGCATGGAAATAAGATTTCAGCGGAAGCCATGAGTTTCTGGAAACGCGTAGTCAAACGATGCCAAGCATGAGCGACATATACCGGCTGCCGCCGGATTTGGTGTTGGGCACCCGGCTTAGTCGGCAGGTGCCGGAGGTGGACCAACGGCGCCAACGGACGGAGGTGGCCGAGATTTTGCGCCGGTTCCGACAACAACCGGGTATGATCCTCGCCGATGAAGTCGGCATGGGTAAAACCTTCGTGGCCTTGGCCGTCGCCTACAGCGTGGCGGTCGCCAGTCCCCGTGGGCCGGTCATTATTATGGCGCCGGCCAACCTTGTGGAAAAATGGGAGCAGGATCTCAAAACTTTCTGCGAACTGTATCTGGCCAACCGGCAGCCGGTGAATCGTGATCTCGCGTCCCGGAGTGTGCTCATCGCACCAACTTCGCTTCGTTACGGTGTCGCCCGACATAGCATCGATTTGATGAAGCTCCTCGACGACGCCCCGCGCGAGCGATGCCACCTCATTTTCCTTGCCCAGGGAGCCATGAGCCGACGACAAACCGACAAATGGGTTCGGCTCGCTCTGATTGCTGAAGCGTTGCGACGCCATGGCCGTGGCGGGGCCAGTCGTTTGATTCAGGTCAAGCGGTATATCCACCGCTATCTGGCCGAACTGCTCTGGGCAATTGGTGATGAACGGGCTCACGCCTGGGGTGACGAGTTGTGGCAGCACCTGCTCACGTCCGATCCCCAGTCTTGGAAAGAAGTGTATAATCAGGCCGCCCAGGATGGACGCAAATTATCGGATGATCCGGTTCCTAAGGCCGTCGTCCGCAGTCTTCACCGGATTGACTTGAAGGAACTTGCCGTCGCCATGGAGCAAATGCCCATCCGGGCCGTCGGCGGCGGGTCCAGAATCACCGAGCGGTTGCAGGAAGTAAGGCAAGTTTTGCGCGAGATCGAGGATGATTTATGGAACAACCTCTTGGTTCAAGCGCGTTGGCGGTCACCGTTGCTGGTCATGGACGAGGCGCACCATCTGAAAAACCCGGCGACCTCACTCGCCCGGCAACTCCAGTCGCCTGAACTCGAACAGGACTTGTGCACGGGCGATGGCGCGATGGCGGGGAAATTCGATCGGATGCTGTTTCTGACCGCCACCCCGTTTCAGCTTGGCCATCATGAACTCGTGGGCGTGCTGCGTCGCTTTGGTGATGTGCGATGGAAACCTGACGAGCTGGGTGATGCTGGCGCCTTTCCATTGCGTTTGCATGAGCTGGGCGAACGTCTGACTGAAAGCCAGCGCGCCGCCATCGCGCTACAACGCAGTTGGGGACGGCTTCAACCAGCGGATTGTAATGGCGACATCGAGACGTGGTGGCATCAGCTTCAACAATCGTCGCGGGATGGCCTGACGAACCATCAGCGCGCGGTGATGGATGCCTTTGTTTCTGCCAAAGCTTGCCGGGTGAAAGCGGAAGCGGCCCTGTGGCCTTGGATTCTACGACACAACAAGGGCATAAAATGGGCGGACACCAATATCGATCGTCGGCAGCGGGTGATCGGAGCCGCAATCGTCGGGCAGGACTCATCGAAAGGCATTCCGGTTCCGTCCACGCAGCTATTACCCTTCTTCCTCGCGGCTCGCAGCGCGGTCAAGGCGGGGCAGGATTTGCTGGGCGAGGCTTTGTCTTCGTCTTACGAGGCATTTCGATTCACGCGCCAGCACCGTCGGGTAGAAAAGGATGACCAGGAAGTCACCGGTGAAGTGAAATTGGATTTAGCTCACGCCAAATGGTATTTGAGCGAATTTGATTCGACGCTGGAAAAATGTAGTGGCTCCGCTCATCCCAAAGTTTATGCGACGGTTCGCAAGGCGGTTGATCTGTGGGAAACCGGAGAAAAAGTGCTGGTTTTTGCTTTTTACCGGCAAACGTGCCGGGCGTTGCGCATCCACATCAGCGATGAGATTCAGCGACGCCTGATTCTGCGCGCCCAAATTCAACTCCGGGTAACTGGCGCTGTCCGCAATTCTGAAAATATTGAGCGTCTGGTGGAGCGCATCCAAAATCGATTCTTCGATGTCGTCAAGTCCCCGGGTCGCAAGGCGGTGGATACGGCGCTGGGTGAATTACTGAAGCAGCATTCGAAATCACTCAGGGCCGCGCGCGTTGCCAGAGATCAGCGAGAAATGCTCGTCGACGTCATGCGCCGGTTCCTCCGGGTAAAAACCACTTTGGTTCGATGCTTCCCGCTCGCCGAACTCGATTCCATCCTGCCGGAGGTTGCAGTTCTCAAAACCCTCTCTTTCAGCGATGAATCTGGAATTTCCTGGCATCAGAAATTCAAAACTTTTATTGAGTTCATCACCGAACAGTGTTCAACCGAAGAACGCAGCAATTATCTAAAGGCTGCGTCTCGGACCCAGACCGGGGGCATTCGGGTTGAGGGTGAGGAAAGTGACGAGGACGACGACGAAGGGGTAACCATTGCTCTGGCCAACGTGCAGGAAGCCACGGGTAAAACGAAGCGCGAAAAACGGAGTCGCCTGATGCGCGCATTTAACACCCCATTCTTTCCGGATATTTTGGTATGCAGCCAGGTCATGGGCGAAGGGGTGGATCTCCAGCGGTTCTGCCGCCATGTTATCCATCATGATCTGGCGTGGAACCCCAGTGATATCGAACAACGCACTGGTCGCATTGATCGTTTGGGCTGCAAGGCGGAAGGCAAGCAATCCATCGTTGTCTATCTGCCGTATCTGGATGGCACCGCCGACGAGCGGCAGTATCGGGTGATGACGGATCGAGAACGCTGGTTTCGTGTCGTTATGGGTCAGGATGAAGTGGCCCGCCTGATTACGTCCGACATTGGTGGCTCATTTCCGTTGCCCGACACAATTTCAAATGAGCTAAGTTTCCAACTTGGGATTGCCGGTTCGAACTCGTGAATTCGCCAGCTCCATCTTGAAAGGAATCGCGGATAAATATGCTTAATCCATCACTTCTCAACAATTATATTGGATCGTTCTTTGGCTACGGCCGATGGAGCGCGCCGATATGGTTTGTCGGGATTGAGGAGGCCGGTGGTCGAACCGAATGTGAATTGGAACAACGCCTCGCCGTATGGACGTCACGTGGAAAAAAGGAATTGGAAGATGCACCGACCTTTTATCCCCAATCGGGAAACCATTTTTGGCATGGTCAGGAAGCCGATCTTCAAGAAACATGGAAACAACTCATCCGCATGCTGCTCGTAGCTCGCGGTAAACCAGATAATGATGATGCGATTTTGGATAACCAACGCAGTCATTGGGGTCGCGCCGACGGTCGCGAATGTCTTGCCGAGTTGCTGCCGTTGCCTTCACCAAGTTCAACCACTTGGAATTATCGCCGCTGGTCTGATTTGCCGTGGTTGCAAACGCGCCTCGATTATCAGAATTACGTGACGTTGAAACGCGCCAGTTTCTTGCAGCAACAGATTGAGCAGCATAAACCGCAGGTTGTGATTTTTTACTCTTCGACTTGGCATCGACTCTGGGGATTGATCGCACGAGGTGTTTGGGGACAGGCGATACCCGGCAAATTGATGGGTCTAGATTGTGAGGTGACTTCTTTTTATGTCACCCGTCATCCGCGCGCGGAGTCAGACGAATACTTCCGGGAAATTGGCCTCTACTTGCGTCGTAAACATGGACATTTGGCTGGAAAGTTAAACACAGGTCGCCACCATCCTTCAGAGACTCAACGATTCCAAATTTGAATGACATCCTCTCATCAGCCATACATTTCCAAGTCAACCTTCCTCATGGGGCTGCAATGTCAGAAGCTGATTTGGTTTCGCTACAACGCCAAAGAACAAATCCCCGTTCCCGACGAATCAACTCAATCCGTCTTCGATCAGGGCACCGCAGTCGGCGAATTGGCGCAGCAGCTTTTTCCCGGCGGCATCGTGGTCGCACCCGGCATCATCACGCCCGATGATGTGATTGCCCAGACCCACGACGCCATCCGCAAACGCCAACCATTATATGAAGCCGCCTTTTCATATCACGGCGGTTACGCCCGCGTGGACATCCTCGTGCCGGTCGTCGGCGGTGCGTGGGATTTGGTCGAAGTCAAATCCACCACCAGCTTCAAGAAGGAAGTCCATCTGCCCGACATCACATTCCAGGCTTTCGTGCTCACCGGTGCCGGCATCAAACTTCGCAAATGTTTCCTCGCCCACATCAACAACGAATTTGTCCGCGACGGCGCGATTCACCCGAAAAAGTTTTTCTCACTCGAAGACGTCACCCACGCAGTCGCCACCATGACCCCCGACATCGAGGACGAGATCACCGCCATGCAGCGCGTCATCGGCGCGAAGTCCCATCCCAAAATCCAGATCGGCCCGCACTGCGACAATCCCTACACCTGTCCGCTGCACGACCGCTGCTGGTCGTTCCTGCCGGAAGCAAGCGTCTTCACGCTATACCGGGGCGGGAAGTTTAGTTTCAAGCTGCTCAATCAAGGCATCCAAAAGCTGGCGGACATTCCACCCGATGTTGCGCTCGCCGCTAATCAAACTATCCAGCGGGCCACCTTGCTCGCGGGCAAACCGCACATCGACCGTCCAGCACTCGCGGCTTTTCTCGGCCAGCTTGAGTATCCTGTTAGCTACTTGGATTTCGAGACCATCGGCACGGCCATCCCGTTGTTTGACGGCGTCAGGCCCTACCAGCAGATACCCTTTCAATATTCCCTGCACATCGTCCGTTCGGCGAACGCCAAGCCAGAACACCTTAGCTTTTTGGCCGTCGGCCCTGCCAACCCACGCCCGGAATTCATGCGCCAACTCCGCGACCAATTGCCGCCCACCGGCTCGGTGGTAACGTATAACGCCAGCTTTGAAACCAGCCGGCTGAAGGAATGTTGCGACCTGCTGCCAGAATTCAAACCGTGGTTTCGGAAAGTGACGCCGCGCATCGTGGACCTGCTGCTGCCGTTCCGTGGCTTCCGATACTACCACCCGGTGCAGCACGGAAGCGCATCAATGAAAGACGTGCTACCCGCCCTGACCGGCAAGGGCTACAAACATTTGACGATTCAAGAAGGCGGCGCAGCCAGTCGCGAATTCCTGCGCGTGACCTTCGGTGCAGTTTCACCCGCCGAACGCCGCCGCGTTCGCCTGGCGTTGAAGGAATACTGCGGTCTCGACACGCTGGGCATGGTGCAGATTGTGAACCAGCTTAAACGGCTGACGGCGTAGCTAAACTCGGTCAGGAATGAGTCGCCGCATTTTCTCTGACATCTCCATCGTGTAGATCGGTCGCCCGAGCGCATCCACGAAAAGGCGATAGTCGGCACAGTATTCAAGCAGCAACTTCGCCATCTCGCAATCGTCGTTGATAATGGCGCGCACCAGCGCGGTGCCACCACCTCGGAAGCGGTGGTTCACGCTCGCTCCGGCTGCTAACAGCAGGGCTGCTACATCACGGAGGCGCGCTTCAACGGCACAGGTGAGAGCGGTGTTGTCATCTCGGTTTGGCGTATCTAAATCGACATGTAATTCGTTGACGAGGCAGTCTATGCACTTCAGCACACCATCAGGATTAAAATCTTTTGCAAGCATGCTGTGCAACGCCTCCAATGTCTCCAGCCGCAATTTTTGGGCCACCGATTCAGGCATCAGCCTACGTGTCTGCCGGGCAGCCTCATAGGGGCTCGCCCTAAAGTGAAAGAGACAGTTGACTGCATAGTAAAGTGGTGTTTGGTCCCAAATCCGCTCCGTGCTCATGTTGATTTCCTCACCGCGCCCAGGTTTCCAACGGGCCAACTCTCGCAGTATCTCAACCTGACCCTCGGATATTGTCTGCTCCAGTCCGCTGATTTTCTTTTTATTTGTGACACGCAACAGGGTCTCACGACGTATCGGATCATTGTCGCGGCGAAGTATTTCGAGCACTAGGTCATAATCCTTGCACGCAAAGGCCTTGGTCACGCACGTGTCGCCGGTGGAATTAATAAAATTCAAATCAGCTCCCTTACTCACCAGTTCGCGGGCCAGATCGAGTTGGTCGCGATCAATGGCTTCCATCAACGCGGTCTGGTCGCGTCCGACAATTGTTGTGGTCATGGGCTTCTTTTGTCGCCGGTTCACAGGGGTTGATTGAAGTTGTTCAATCAGACTTGACTCGCTGAAAACAAACAGCCCGCCGACGTTCCAGTGACACAAGCCGAGCTGAGGAAGCGCCGCGCGCAGGCGAGCACGCACATCATTATGCAGCCTGTCGGTAAACCGGGACTCGGCGAGTTCGATTCTTTGTTCCAGTTGTTCGTGGTCGAACTCCGTTCCCAAACCGAGCAGATCCCACCACGACAGCACTTTTTTGATCCATGGTTTGATCAAGCCCTCCGCGGTTTCCCGCCGGTGCAACATTGCAGCCAGACCCAGCGCCTCGCGCACGACGCCGGTGGTATAAATCCCAGCTCGGTAGCGCGACTCGGCAAAGGCCTGTTGGTAAAGTGTGAATGCAATTTGCAAGGAATCGCGCGTCGGCGATTCGTGGCAAAGCGTCATACGAGCCTTGATGGTGAGCAACGGACCAGCAAGAGCCTCGCAGAAAACGCGAAACTCCGCTTGGAGTTTTGCCAACTCGACGTCAAGTTCGGCCGGTTTGAGTCTGGGTGCCTTGAGTGCGGTTCCCTGCCATAACTGTTCCAAGCGAATATGAAACTCGTCGAAGCCATTTGGTGGTGCCTGCGTTGCTATGAAACGTTGCTGATAATCCTCATAGATACGATACTTGGCAATTCGCAGGTCAAGGGCATCAAGACCACCACGAGGCAGATCCATTAGGAATTGCATGTAGTTGCCCAAGCATCCCGAAAGCAGCCGCTCGTAATCGGCCAGACTTATTTTGGGTGTGCGGGCCAGAGTTTCCGCCACAGTCTCATCGAGGCTATGCACACAGCGAGCCTGACCGAGCAGCAAACGTCGGGAGTCGGGCCAATCCTCGGTTGCTATCACAGCTCGAAGAGTTTTCGCCAACGCTTCGAGCAAGCTGGCAAAGGCGAAGTTCAGCACCAGCCCCATCTTGTCGTGGAATTTTGAGAAATGCCGGCCGAGGGCATCGAATGAGGGCTGGTCTTCGCCCGACTTCCATGCGGCCACGGTTCTGGCATCAACCGAGGAGCCTTCTTCAGTGTGAAGATAGGCAAAGTGCTTGAAACAGTCCAAGTGCAGCGGATGTTTGGGCGCGGTTTTGGACCCTGTGGATTCAGGCCATATCCTTGTGAGCAGATCATCCAATGAAGTAGCGAGCAACGGTCCCTTTGATTGATCCAAACTCCGCAAAAGTTTTTGCAGTGCCCAAAGGAAATAGATTGAGCCGGGTGCTAACACACGCGCATACCAGGCTCGCGTCCCCTCTTGATCCAGATAAGTGGCGTTTTCACTCACCATACTCGCGTGTCTATCGAGAACACGTTTCCACAGGGAGCAAAGAACAAAGTTCAGTTCATCTTTCCTGGATAGTGCTTGAACCTGATCATGGATGAACTTTTCCAATTCATCGCGGCATGGAGCACGGCCTTCGACCTCAGTGGCCCAATCTCTCAGTTTGTCGCTCAAGTCTCTGATTTCAGACTTTTCGCGGCGCTTGGTCTTGGTCCCGGTGTCATGAAATGCGTCCGCCCATGCAGTGAGGTTGAGCGCGGCGATGAGATAATAAAAAACCTCTCCACATGTGGGGAAAGCGGTTGGAATTGCTTCCGGCGGCTTGGTTTTCATGATTTGTATGCGCTAAAGTTGACCTTGTTGTAACGCTCATGGGTGAGGCAGTCACGGAATTTGTAGCCGAATGCGGTCTCCATAAACAGGGCGCGCCAGCGGCGGCCGAGCGGGATGGAAATCAGGTAACGGGCACTTTGGATACGCTTTCCTTGGAATTCTCCAGGCGGACGATGTTCAACTTCGAGCGCGTGACGAACCCGTGCCAGGCGCAGGGCCTGCGAAGGTGGTAGTGCGATGTTTTTCATTGGGCTACCTCCTTGCGGTTAAGTCCGGTCGCAAAGTCATAGTCACCGTTGCGTGCGCGGAAGCGCTCCGCTGAGAATGTAATTTCAGACCACGCGGCTTCGATGCCCACGCTTGCTATGGGCTGGCTATAGCGGTAGGTGCCCATTGAGTTGTCGAAGAAGCAGCCGTTGGGGCCGACCATTGCGTAGGTGCCATAGATGTCCGCTTGAGTCTCGGGCACGAGCACGACGCCCTCACGGGACAAACCGGCGTGCCGGGCTACAAAAGCACGAAACGTCGCCTCGCATATTGCCCAACAGCCAAAATCCTTGCCGTTTTCCTCCGCGATATGCGTGGCTTGAAAAATCTTCCAGCGTCTAGGGCGAGCGACTCGAATGAAGGGGTTGAAATCCTCATCAGCGTTGGCCTGATTCACCACGGTATTGATCTTCACGCAGATGCCAAGCGATTTCGCCATTTGAATCTTGGCTAGCAAATCGTCGGCACTTAAGGTGATTCCACGCGCCGCCCGACCGATTCGGCGGTTGGTGGTGGCATCAAGCGAATCAATGCTGAATGTCACCCAATCCAAGATCGGCGCAAGCCGATGGATTTTGTCCTCCGTCAGCACGGATCCATTTGTGACCAGCGAGGTGACCAATCCTTGTGTGCGGGCGAACGCGATATCATCGAGAGCGGTCAGCGAAAGCAACGGTTCACCTCCCGCAAAAGTGACCTTTCGCGCTGCTCTACCCTCAGGTCGGGGCACGGAACTAATTTGACGAATTATTTCATGCAACTCAGCCTGCGGGATATGCGTGCGCCTTGCCGAGGCAAAGCCCGCGTAGCAGAACCCGCAGTTATAGTTGCAGGGAATTAGGCTGTGGAGATTAACAGTAAGTGGAACAATGGTTGTTTTCATCGCCACTAAATTCACAAACCTACCATACTTACGCACGAAGGCTAGATTCGGAGTTTTTCAATTCTTCGATAATTCCGCCATTTTTTGCAGCAAAAACACCTCTTGAGACGATGTTTGAATTGCATCCTGAATTTTCGTTCCCTGTCCGATTGTTAACAAACTATGGATTCATGTTAAAATAACAGCATGGAGTTTGTTGCCATTCAAGATTGTCGAGTCTCTTCAGTTAGCGAAGGTGGCGGAGATTCAATCTGAAGCAACTTCGTTTCCAATTGGCCTACCGTCCGGGTGGCCGACAACAGTTTTTCAAAAAATCCGGTGCGTTCGCCCTTCAATTGATCAATCAGATAATCCTTGCCCCGGTTGGCGATTTTCAAATCCAGAATTTCCCGTTCCATTTCCTGAACTTTGCGCTCGTCCCCCGCTATTGTCGCTGCCATTTTTTGACCGTGTTTCACGGCTTCCACATGGCTTCCGAAGGCTTCCGTAACGTGAACTTCATTTGTTTTTTTCGACCGCTGGATTTCCTCCTGTATGACAGTCTCTACACTCTGCGGCTTGATATAGTATTTGTGTTCGTTCGGATCATAATAGCTGTCCAGTCGGGCGATGCCCTGCCGGTTTGGCTGGCACCAGTTGATGATAGTCCGCTCTGTCCGGGCCACACTTGCCGCTTCAAACATCCGGGCCGTTTCCCGCACCGTGAGCGTATGATTTTCCCGACCTTCAGCAACTTGCGGAACCTTGCCGAATTCTTCCGTCGGATTCGGAACCGTGCGGAAATCTGCCGAAGCTTGCGGAACATCTGCCGAAGTTTCGGTTTTTACCGGCTTGGGGCCGGGCAATTCCAGCAATCGTTTTGATTCATTTTCCATTGGCATGATTAGTCTCATTTTATCATGCCGCAAAATTTTTGTGAACCGGGCCTGTGGATTGGCGGAGATTGAAAATCTTTGCTAGGATGATAGACATGGAGAAACCTTCACGCGACTTCAAGGGCATCTGGATTCCGAAAGAGATTTGGGAATCCAGGCAGCTCTCAATCATAGAAAAAGTTTTATTTCAAGAAATCCACTCGCTCGATAATGAGCGCGGTTGTTACGCCGGCAATAAATACTTCGCTGACTTCTTCGATGTCAGCGAACGCCAGATCCAAAATGTCATCGCCTCCTTGAAAACCAAGGGCTATATCTTCGTCACGATTAAAAACCGTTACGAACGGGAGATCCGCGTGGTCGGAAAATATGCCCGCGTCCGGGGCGAAGACCTCCGAAAAATGCGGCAGGATCAATCTAATTTGGCAAAGAAATTCCGCCAATGCGCCGTTGAAATTCCGGCTGGATAAACTGGAGCGCACGCATCCGTATCTGACGGAACAGCGCGGGCTGACGCCAGAAACCATCGTGGATTTCGGCATCGGCTTTTGTTCCAAGGGCATGATGGCCAACCGCATCGCCATCCCGATTCACAACGTCAAAGGTGAGGTCGTTGCGTATGCGGGACGGTTTCCCGGCGAACCCGGCGAGGATACGCCCAAATACAAACTGCCGCCGGGATTCAGAAAGTCGCAGGAGTTGTTCAACCTTGACCGCGCCGTCAAAGAATCGGCCGACCAGCCGCTCATCATCGTTGAAGGTTTCTTCGACGCCATGAAGTTGCACCAGCATGGTTGCCGCAAAGTGGTTGCGCTTATGGGCAGCACGATGTCCACCGCGCAGGAGGAATTGATCCGCCAGCACACCAACAATCAGAGCCACGTCATCGTCATGCTCGACGAGAACGACGCGGGCAAGGCCGGGCGCGAAGACATCGCGTGCCGCCTGTCGAAGTTCTGTTTCGTCCGGGTGCATCAGTTCAACCAGCCGGACATGGAGCCGGAACATCTGACGGCCGAGGCGGTGCAACAACTCATGGAGGGCGTCCGATGAAACAGTATGCGGGACGCCGCCAAGGTTACGCCGTCATCGTCACCGTGGACGGACGCCCGCTCAATCCCCGGCTGGACTTGTGGAATCACAGTCCGACCGGATTCGAGTGGGGTTACGGCGGCAGTGGCCCGGCGCAACTCGCGCTCGCAATCCTGGCCGACCATTTGGGCGACGACGAACAGGCGTTCAACTTCCACCATCGTTACAAATGGGCGGTGATTGCCGAACTTCCGAAACGTTCGTGGACACTGACCAGTCAGGAGATTGATCTGGTGTTGCCAAAGTTGCGGGATGTCGAGCCGTTGCTGGAATGCGTTCATTGAGTGCAGCCAGTTCACAGCCTTTTTCGATTTTCGAGAGAGGCTTTTTTCTTGCCGGTTCCGGCAAGTTCACACGTCTCCCCCGTTTTGCCGCCGTGTCCTACGCTTCACATGGATTCAAAAGTCCATTTCAACCACACACCAAAAAGGAGATTTATTATGGATGTTCATTGCACCACCTGTGGCGAACCGTGGGATGTTTATCATCTGCGGCACGACGCCATTTATGATACTGACCTGTCACACGCCGAAGCGAAGGCATGGACGGAATTGTCACCGCACCTCAAATTGCTGGATCGCTACCGCGAAAAATTCAAGGCCACCGGCTTTGAATTCGGCGGTTCGATTGTCAACGTCATGCGCTGCCCGGCGTGTCCCAAGGACGCCAAGCCCGACCCGGACAAGGCCGCGCTCAAGGCCGGCATTGTCGAGATATTGGGCGACGACGAGGATGCGATAGTCGACGCGATGGAGGATTGCGGCGTATGAAAACAAAGCCGCCGCCCGCCAAGAAACACAACGGCCACGATCCGAACCAGATTGAGTTTGGCATCATCTGGCAACTGTCGGAGTATCCGTTCAAGCTGCGCGCCGGGGATATTTTCCGTTTTGAGGAACGGTTATTTTATTTTGCCGGTTCTGGCAAGTCCGCACGTCTCCCGGAAAATGTCGCGGGGATCTACGCTTCAGGTTGGGTTCACAGGGTTCATCACAAAACAATAACCAACCAAAAGGAAAAACATGAATGCAGTCAGTGAGGCGACCGAACGTGTCGCGTTATATTATCGGGAAGATTCATCCGACAAAGTCTATCAGGCCGCGATTGAACCGGCGGGCAGCCAGTTCGTCGTCAATTTCGCCTACGGGCGGCGGGGTGCAACCCTGACCACCGGGACGAAAACCTCTTCGCCGGTGGACTATGCCGCCGCGAAGAAAATCTACACCAAACTGGTTGGCGAAAAGAAAGCGAAGGGCTACACCGAAGGCGCAGACGGCACACCGTATCAGCACGCCGACAAACAGGCGTCAGGCATTTTGCCCCAGTTGCTCAATACGGTGGAGGAAGCCGAGGTCGAATTGCTCCTGCGCGATGACAATTATTGCGCGCAGGAAAAATTCGACGGGCGGCATCTTCTGGTTCGCAAACAGGATGACAACGTCAAAGGCATCAACAAAAAGGGATTCCTTGTCGGCTTGCCGCAGACCGTGGCGAATGATCTTCGCCAACTGCCCGGCAGCTTCATCCCGGATGGAGAATCCATCGGCGATTATTATCACGCGTTCGACTTACTCGAACACAACGGCGAAAACTTGCGCCCGATGCCGTATCGGATCCGGCTCGTGCGGCTGGTGAACTTGTTGTTGTCCACCGCAAATCATCCGCATATCAGATTGGTCGAGACCGCGTTCACTACAGCGCAGAAGACCGAACTCTGGCAGGGGTTACGCCGGGAAAACCGCGAGGGCATAGTGTTCAAACGATTGGATGCCCCGTTCGCACCGGGCAAACCCAACAGCGGCGGACCGCAGTTGAAGTTCAAATTCGTCGCCACGGTATCGGCGGTGGTCGCCAAGATCAACACCCAGCGCAGCGTGGAACTCGGTCTGTTCAAGGGGCGTAGTTTGGTTTCGTGCGGCAATGTTACCATTCCGGCGAATCACGAAATTCCGACAGTTGGCACGGTGGTAGATACTCGCTACCTCTATGCCTACCGGGACAGCCTTGCGTTGTATCAGCCGGTTTATCTCGGCCCGCGCGATGACGTTGACCCCGGCGAATGTCTGGTGTCCCAACTGAAATTCAAGGCGGAGTAACAGTTGCCACATCCGGTCACACTCATTTGTGTGGCCGGTTTTTATTTGCCGGTTCTGGCAAGTTCACACGTCTCCACCAAAACAACACGAGGTCATACGCTTCACCATGGAACCACAGGGTTCATTCACAAACAAAAACAACCACAGGAGTAAATTATGAATAATAAATCGTATGACCGTATCACCGAACGCATCGTGTCGCTGCTGACGCAAGGCACCGTGCCCTGGCACAAACCATGGAGCGTCCAAACCGGACTTCCGCGCAACCTCATCACGCAGAAACCGTATCGGGGCATCAACGTGTTCCTGCTCATGGCGATGAATTACGAGTCACCGCACTGGCTCACGCTCCGGCAGGCAAACGCCATGGGTGGACAGATCAAGCCGGGCGAAAAATCCTGCCCGGTCGTGTTCTGGAAACCGATGAAGGTGGCGGACAAGGAAACCAAGGAGGAAAAGAAGATTCCTTTCCTGCGCCTGTATCATGTCTTCAACGTGTCGCAATGCACCGGATTGAAGAACATTCCACCGGCGGATGATTCAGCCTTCATCCAGACCTTGCCGGCGGAACTTGTGGCGAACATGCCACTACGACCCGTCATCAAGCATGGAATGGCGATGGCGTCCTACTCGCCCGTCAGTGACGTGGTGAATATGCCTGACAATGCTCGTTTCGCGTCGGAAGACCATTATCATGCAACACTGTTTCATGAGCTGGTGCATTCGACCGGGCATGAGAAGCGGCTGAAACGGGCAAGCATTACCGCGCCATGGCGGCGGCCGTGCGGCCAAAATAATTCCGAACGCCGGAACGCATCATTTTTTTTCCAGATAATAAACCGGCCCAACCACTTTGAAAGGCGAACAGGACTCAATGATGCGAATGCGAAGTTTGGTCAAACTCATCTCCGGACGTTCTTCGGCATTAAAAATATTTGGCGGAGCCACGCCGAATTCCCGGGCGACGGAAACCTTCGATTTGCCAGAGGCTTCGCGGAATTGTTTGGCCAGGGCCACCAGTTCTTTTTCTTCCAGAAATTTTTTCTTTCGCATCACTGAATCCAAACATAAAATAGTCGCTTTGACTATCTTTTTTCCTTGTAATCGCTTTGCGTTTCGGGTATGAAATAGTGGTATGAAGGACAATATCGTCTTGAACAAACCGGTGGGCATCTGGATTCGGGTTTCCACCGAGGACCAAGCCCAGGGCGACAGCCCAGCCCATCACGAAGATCGCGCCCGCAGCTACGCCAAGAGCCGGGGGTGGGAGGTCAAAGAAGTGTATGACCTTGCCGGCCAGAGCGGCAAAGCCGTCATGCAAAACCCGGAAACGCAGCGCATGATGAAGGACATTGAAAGCGGTCACATTACCGGCTTGGTCTTTTCCAAGTTGGCACGCTTGTCCCGCAATCGCCGCGAGCTTGAGGCGTTTTCTGATCATTTCAGGAAATATCAAGCTGACCTCATTTCCTTGAGTGAGGCGATTGACACCAGCACCGCCGGTGGCCGGATGTTTTTCCATTTGCTTGGCGTGTTTGCCCAATGGGAACGGGAGGAAATCACTGAACGCGTCGAGGCGTCCGTCTTGACCCGCGCCAAACTTGGCAAATCCATCAATGGCAGCGCCCCCTATGGCTACCACTGGAAAGACCGCAAATTGGTGATTAAGCCTGAGGAAGCAGTCATCCGCCGCAAAGCATACGAACTTTTCTTGAGTTGCCGGCGCAAGGGGCAGGTAGCCAAAGAGTTAAACGCCGCTGGCTACCGCACCCGCGAAGGGGCCATCTGGAGAGATACTTCTATCGCGCGAATTTTGGACGAACCCAGTGCCAAAGGACTCTATTTGTTCAACACTATGCGCCATACCGGAAGCTGGCGAAAGGAAGCCAAGCCCGAAAGCGAATGGGGCAAGGTTGAATGCGAACCCATCGTATCGGAGGCACAGTGGAGCCTGGTTAACCAAATCATGGAGGAGCAATTGAAGGCGTGGAAAAAGCCCGGCAAACCCCCGGTGCATTTGTTCAGCGGTCTGGCGCATTGTTCATGCGGTGCCAAAATGTACGTTTCCAACAAAAGTCCGAAGTATTTTTGCCGCAAATGCCGGAATAAATTTCCCATCGAAGATTTGGAAAAGCATGTGCATCGGAACCTTAAAGAATATTTCGGCCAGCCGGAGCAGGTTGTCAGTCGTTTGCAGGAAGCGGACCGGAACCTGACCGAAAAGTCGGACTTGCTTGAAACCCATCGGCATGAGATTCAGAAGGTAAAAGAATCCATGCGCATGACCGAACAATTATACTTGGACAAGCAGATTTCCGGCGATGGCTTCCGCCGCATGTACAGCCCTGCCGAAGAACGCCTGACGCAATTGGAGAAGGAACTGCCCAAGCTTGAAGCCGAGGTGGACTTTTTGAAGGTGAACAAGCTTTCCGCCGATGACCTCTTGCATGAGGCGACTTCCCAGTACGAACGCTGGCCGAAAATGCCGACCGACGACAAGCGCAGAATCGTCGAAGCCCTCATCGAAAAGCTCATAATCGGGGATGGTGAAATTGAGATAAAGTTCTGCTACCCATTAGTTTCTGAAGAACTCTGCAAAAACCAACAGCGGTTAGGACCGGGGTGAGGGCGAACGTATCCTGCCGCAGGGATTATTAATACCACCATGCCCCCCACATTTCTCTACCTCCTGCTCTGCGCCACGGTCTTTGCCGTCGCCCTGATGGCCGTCATCTGGTTCCTCGCTCGGCACCTCCACAACCTCGGCATCGTCGACATTGCCTGGTCCTTCGGCTTCCTGCCTTTCGCCGTGTTCTACGCCCTGGCGGCCCCCGGCGATCCCACACGCCGCGCCCTCGTCGCCGGCCTCGCCGGGCTTTGGAGCCTGCGTCTGGGCACCCACCTCACCATACGCGTGTCCCACCATCATCCGCAGGAAGACGTCCGCTACGCCAAACTGCGCGCTGATTGGGGCCCGCAAACGGACGCCAAAGCCTTCTGGTTTTTTCAAGCCCAGGCCGTCCTGCTCGCCGCCCTGTCCACCATCTTCCTCGTCCCCTGCCTGAACGTTCGCGCCGATATTTCTCCCTGCGAATGGACCGGCGTTGCGTTCTGGCTCGTCGCCCTTGCCGGCGAAAGCCTCGCCGACTGGCAGTTGCAACGCTTCCGCGCCCGGCCTGAAAACAAGGGCCGCATCTGCCAGGCCGGCCTCTGGAATTATTCGCGCCATCCCAATTATTTCTTTGAGTGGCTCATCTGGGTAAGCTTCTTTGTCTTTGCGTGGCCTTCTACCGGCGGCTGCTTCACCGTGCTTTGTCCCGGCCTCATGCTCTTTTTTCTCCTCCGCGTCACCGGCATCCCGCTCACCGAGGAACTCTCCCTCCGCAGCAAGGGCGATGCCTATCGCGACTATCAACGTACCACCAGCGCCTTCGTGCCCTAGTTCAAACGTAAATAACCTATGACTCCCACCGCCACTCCCACTCCCCAACCGCTTTTGGACCGCTGGCTCGAGCAGGACCGCCTGCCCGACTGGCTCCTCCGCCTCGGCATCCGCCGCCTGCTCCGCGAACGTCTGCGCGAGGAAAACCACGGCGGCGCCGAAGCGCAGCAGGCTCACCTGATGCAGCTCATTGCCGGCCTCAAGCAAAGCCCCGTCGCCATCGAGACCCGCGCCGCCAACGAACAACACTACGAGGTCCCCACCCGCTTCTATCAGCTCTGCCTCGGCCCCCGCCTCAAATACAGCGGCGCCCTCTGGCCCGCCGGCGTCACCACCCTCGCCGCTGCCGAGGAAGCCATGCTCCGCCTCACCTGTGAACGCGCGCAGATCGCCGATGGCCAGCACATCCTTGAGCTCGGCTGCGGCTGGGGCTCCCTCTCCCTCTGGCTCGCCGAACATTACCCGCACGCCCTCATCACCGGCGTCTCCAACTCCGCCACTCAGAAGCTCCACATCGATGCCGAAGCTGCCCGCCGCGGCCTCACCAACCTCCGCATCATCACCTGCGACATGAACCGCTTCGATATCGCCGAGACCTTCGACCGCGTCGTCTCCGTCGAAATGTTCGAGCATATGAAAAATTACGAGCGCCTCCTCGCCCATATCTCGCGCTGGCTTCGCCCCGACGGTCTCCTCTTTGTCCACATCTTCACCCATCGCGAATTCACCTACCACTTCGAGGCTCGCAACGCCTCCGACTGGATGGCCCGCTATTTCTTCACCGGCGGCATCATGCCCGGCGACAATCTCCTCCTCTATTTCCAAAAAAATCTGACCTTGGAAAATCACTGGCGCGTCAACGGCGCCCACTACCAACAGACCGCCGAGGCCTGGCTGCAAAACATGAACGCCCATGCCGCCGAGATCCGCCCTCTCTTCGCCCAAACCTACGGCCCCGACCAGGCCGTCCGCTGGTGGGTCTACTGGCGCGTCTTTTTCATGGCCTGCGCCGAACTCTGGGGCTTCCGCCGCGGCGAAGAATGGTACGTCTCCCACTATCTGTTCCGGAACCACGCCGGCACCCCCGTGACATGAAATGTTTTTTAACCATCGCCCTGCTGCCCGCGCTCCTCCTCGCCGGCTGCACCCCGCGCCTGCCCAATACCGTGAAAGTCGAGCGCGACCTCGAATACGCACGCGTCAACAACCAGTCCTTCCGCCTCGATCTCTACGAACCAAAAAAAATCATCGGCCCGCTTCCCGTCGTAGTCTGGATCCACGGCGGCGCTTGGAACACCGGTAGCAAGGACCCCTGTCCCATCGGTTTCATGGCCGCGCAAAACCTCGCCATCGTCAGCCTCGATTACCGCCTCACCACCGTCGCGCCCTTTCCCACCCAGCTCTTTGACTGCAAGGGTGCCGTCCGCTGGCTCCGCGCCAACGCCGCCCGCCTCAACCTCGATCCCGCCCGCATCGGCATCTTCGGCGCCTCCGCCGGTGGTCACCTCGCCCTCCTTCTCGCCGACACCGCCGATCACCCCGCCCTTGAGGGCGACATCGGCGGCAACCTTGCTTATTCCAGCCGCGTCCAATGCGTCTGCGCCTTCTATCCGCCCACGGATCTGGACCGCCTCGTCACCGACCCCACGCTCCGCACCAATCCCCACACCGACGTCGCCATGCTCCTCGGCGGCGCCATTGCCGACCATCCAGCACAGGCCGCTGCGGCCAGTCCGCTCACCTATGTGGATTCGCACTGTGCCCCCGTCTTCCTGTTGCATGGCGGTGCGGACCAGCTTGTGCCGCCCGAGCAAAGCCGTATCTTCTACGCCGCCCTCCAACGTGCCGGCGTGCCATCACAATTGGAAATTATCCCCCATCGCGGCCACGGCATCATCGCCCCGCTCGCCGCCGCCCGGGATATTTACCACTTCTTCAACCAATACCTCGGCGCGCCCAGGCACCGTAAACGGTCCCCTCGCTTCGCTCTCAGCGTTCTCTGCGCGAAAAAATTTCCTCACAGTTAATTAACATCGCCGCCGCCACCCCGTTTTGCCACCCTCCTCGCGTGCCGGATGAAGCCGAACATTTGTCGCAGTCCGTCCTGACCGTCGCCCGCCGGGACGTCGCCAAACTGCGCACCCACCTCACCATCCAGCAGGCCCTCGACACCATCCGCCAGGGCGGCGTCGGTGAAAAGATTGTCTATTTCTACGTCGTGGACGACACCGACCGCCTCATGGGCGTGCTCCCCACCCGGCGTCTCCTTACCGCCGCCCTCGACCAGCGTCTCGCCGATGTCATGATCGCTCGCGTCGTGGCCATTCCCCAGACCGCCACCGTCATGGAGGCCTGCGAAGCCTTCGTCCTCCACAAATTTCTCGCCTTTCCCGTCGTGGATGAACAGCGCCGCCTCGTCGGCACCGTCGATGTCGGCCTCCTCGCCGACGAAGCCTTCGATCTCGGCGAACCCGACCAGACCGACGCCCTCTTTGAATCCATCGGCTTTCGCGTCTCCCAGCTCGGCGAATCGTCCGCGCTGCGCGTCTTCCGCTTCCGCTTTCCCTGGCTGCTCGCCACCCTGACCAGCGGTACCCTCTGTGCCCTGCTGGCCGGCGCCTTCGCCGTCACCCTGACCAAAAGCCTCGAGCTCGCCTTCTTCCTCACCCTCGTCCTCGGCCTCGCTGAGAGCGTTGGCATCCAGTCCATGTCCGTTACCGTGCAGACCCTGCGCGTCATGAAGCCCAGTTGGCGCTGGTATCTCCGGGCCTTCCGCCGCGAAGCCGTCACCGCCCTGCTCTTGGGCCTGGCTTGCGGCGGCGTGACCGCCATCATCGTTCGGCTCTGGCACGGCCCCGGCCTCGCCGCCGTGTCCATCGGCGGCAGCATCACGCTCTCGCTTTGCTCCGCCTGTTTCTTCGGCCTGACGGTCCCCACCCTCCTGCACACCTTCAAGCTCGATCCCAAGATCGCCGTCGGGCCCCTCACCCTCGCCCTCACCGACATCTTCACCCTCCTCTTCTACTTCACCCTCGCCGCCCTGCTGCTGTGAGGAGAGCCCAATTTTTGTAAAAAATCTATATGAAAATATTCCTCCTCATCCTCGGCCTGGGCGTCCTGCTCGTCTTGGTCAATGCCGGCTGCGCCGCTGTGCGGGCCGGTTATTCCTCCGCCCCCTATCAAGAGGTGCGCACCGACGGCCGGTTCCAACTGCGCGACTATCCCGCGCTCGTCGTCGTGGAAACCAAGGACCACGGCGATGACCAGAGCTTCATGCGCTTGTTTCATTACATCGACCGCCAAAATTCCGCCCAAACCAAGATTGTCATGACCACGCCGGTCCTCATGAACGGCGGTTCCCAGCGGGGCACCATGTCCTTTGTCCTCCCCGCCGCCCTGACCGTGGACCGGGCGCCGCAACCCACCGATGCCCAGCTTCAGATCAAAACCCTCGTCGCCGGCCGGTTCGCCGTGCTGCGGTTTGCCGGCGGCATCAGCACAAGTCATGAGACCAATGCCCTCACCCGCCTGCAAACCTGGCTGCAACAATCCGCCCTCACCCCCGAGGGCGGCCCGATCTACGGCTACTTCGATCCGCCCTGAACCCCGCCCTTCCTGCGCCGCAACGAAGTCATGCTCCGGCTGGCGAAATAGACTTGCACTGAAAACTGATGCTGTTTGAATTACTAATTGGTAACTAGCATAGGACACACTTGGAGCCATAAAAAAAGAACGGACCAAGCTCCGGTCCTTCTTAATCGCGGCTAGGTCCTCTTCGACGCGTTGCCGAAGGGCTTCATTCTTGCGCAA
>Ga0302319_10000312_pt1 | contig 106580 bp, 72 predicted proteins | sample Bog_T0_2_FD_203319 | JGI IMG/M metagenome (GOLD analysis project Ga0302319, IMG submission 203319) | Peat permafrost microbial communities from Stordalen Mire near Abisko, Sweden - Bog_T0_2 | ecosystem: Environmental > Terrestrial > Soil > Wetlands > Peat | place: Sweden: Abisko, Stordalen...
CGTCATGGGACGGTGACGCTGTTCGCGGCTCTGAACTATCTGGAAGGAAAGATCGTTCCCATGCTGGCCGATAAGCACCGGCATCGGGAGTGGCTGCGGTTTCTGAAAAGAATCGACCGCCAGACCCCCAAGGGCCTGGACCTGCATCTGATCGTGGACAATTATGCCACCCACAAGCAGCCAGAGGTGCGGAAGTGGCTGGCCAAACATCGGCGCTTCCATCTACACTTCACGCCCACCTCAGCTTCGTGGATGAACCTTGTCGAACGCTTCTTTCGCGACCTGACCGAGGATGTGGTGCGAGAAGGTAGCTTCCGGCACGTGAAACAACTGAGCGATCGGATCATGGCCTACCTGGGGGAACGAAATGCCAACCCGACACGCTACACCTGGAACGCCAAAGGCGAAGACATCCTGCGCACAATCCAGCGAGCAAAACAGGCACTGCCTGTATAGTCATTTCGGAAACGGTACATCAGCGCCGAGAGGATTCTTGAAATGTACCGGCTCAGATGGGGAAATGGACAATCCCCTGAAGTATTTTGCGATGTTGCGCGAAACGACACAGGTCACCAGCACCTTTACTGTCTGAATTGGCTTGTCTTTCTTTAATCGGGTGATCGGCGAAACGGTGTGGACCGCGTATTCTCTGGTCCAACCCCCCGCGGTGAAAAACCTGATTTAGGCGGTCCGTGTAGGCTCGCGGATCGGCATACGGCGTCACACGGTTCTTTCGGCAGTCTCTCGAAGTGGCCGCGACCAACCACTTCACGTCTTTCGAAGCAAAGGGACCCTCCAGACGCATGAGGGCATCTGCGGCATTCAGTGAGTTTTCCATGGCACAACCTCTTGAAATCTTGGAATGTGGACTTTGGGGGGTGAATCAGACAGGGGCCTAGAAGCGCTCAAATCAGCTTTGGCAACCCCTCCAGGGGGGGCTTGAGGTCAATTCACGAGAGCTTCATCAGTCCACGGTTCCCAACAAGACGCATAGGTGAGTCTGGTTTTCGCCGCCAGGGTGTTTGTGAGCGACTCGATTTTGCCTCATTCCAGAAATGATCGGGTCGGCACGGGTCTATTCTTTAACGGATTCTCAGATCGATATCTCGGTGGTTCTCGACTGTGATTTTCGTACCCTTCAATAAATTGAGGGGTGTTCGCGGTGTTTTACGCCCTCTTGTACAGATTCAAATCGGAAATGGTGTCAACGACAAGAATCTGCGGGGCGGCGCTCCCCTATGTCCTCCCTGCATCTCTATCTGTTTTCTATGGAGGACTCTTATATGAAGGCGATCATCCGGCGTGCTTCCCATTGCGTGGTTTCACTCGTGCTTGGTCTCTTTGCTGCACATGCGACGGCACAGACCACCCCAGCTGTACAAGGCACTTCGATTGCCGATCCTGCCGGTCCAGTGCTGATTACCCCCGCGCCGACCGGCTCAGGGTTTTTCGTGTTGAACCAGGACTACAGCCTGTTACAGCACTCGACCGTGGACACGTCCCAAAACCAGAGTTGCGCTGGCCCTAGCATCTATTCGACGACAAACCCCGCCCAGCGAACGCTGGTGACCGATGTTTACAACGCTTATCTAAGCGGGCCGGATGCGCCCGGCGTCAGCCTGGCGGTCACGGCGATCACTCCCGAAGTCTCTTGCCAAACGACAGCCCCGTATGACTATCTCGGCGGGGTGTCCCCCCTCTCGCTGGCGGCAAACGATCCTCAACATGGAAGCTACTATCTGGTCAGCGCCTATGGCGACAGCTACGGAGACAGCCTCTCCGTGCTCAACAATCTCAACAATGCCACCGTCGCCAGCAACAACGCTTTCAGCGGATTGTTGCAGACCGGGCTGGGATTGAACGGCCAGTACACCTCGATTGTGCCGGACGTCCGCAGCGATTTCGGACTCACCGCCATCACAGAGTTGAAGACCGACGCCAGCCCCGGGTATCTCTGGGTTTACGACCCCGGAACCCAGAACGTTTACAAAATCCTCGGGCCCGGCGGCGTTCCATTGCCAGCCGTGACTTCCTTCATCATTCCTCCGCAGATCGACGGCGGGGGCGGCTTACTGGTGCTGGTCAACCAGGATGGATTGACAGCTTCGAATATTGGCGATCCGCCCCAGGATACGACGCCTTTCACGATCATTGATCTCGGCCAACTGCGGCCATTGTTTGCAATGGGCGCCCTCCACAATACGATCACGCTTCCATTCGTGCAGCAGATCCACGCGAAGTCATCCTTTTACGCCATGCTGGGTGCAGTTTATAACCCGATCGACCACCGCATTTATGCAGTTGTCGCCGGCGGAACCAGCAGCACAAATGTAGTCGAAAACATCCTCAGTTATGACACGTTGAATCCTTCCGCTCCGGCGGAGGAGGTGGTGGCCAATGTCTCCAACGTGCCGTTTACATTGGGCTCCTATCCGCAGCTAGCCTTGAATGCTGCCTCGGGCACGCTCCAGATTCTTACTTCGAGCCCGGCTGCGGCTTATAGCGTTGGCATCAAGGGCGCCGGCAATATTGCCGTTGAAGTGACCGGCACTCCATTTCAAGACTCGAACTTTCAGCCGACCTATATCGCCGCCAATCCGCTTCAGGGAGAGACCTACATCGCCTCGGCAAGCGGACAGGTGGATGTGCTGACACGCCCCGCGACATTGCAAGGTGGTCTGACAATCACATTGACCGGTTCGGATCTTGGCTACACGTCGCAGGAGTACGATCTGAAGCCGCTTGCGCTTTGGCCCCTATACGACGACTCGCTCGGAACTGCGAAGCTGACCATTACTGCGACCCCGGATGGCGGCGCGCCCGTGACTATTGCAACCGGGCATATCAGTGACATCGGCTATCCCGGAAGCAGTTTCTACGCATACACATTCCCGGCGGCGGGCAGATACACGCTCCTGGCCACCGCGGAGGCTTCCGCGCTCTATCCCGCAGTGACTTCTCCGCCGCTTTACGTGTATGTCGGAAACACCGGCGTCTACCCGACGGCCGTGACGCTGACCGCTCCTTCAACCGCTCCTTCAAGCAACGGAGAGGCGACCTTCAACGCGACAGTCAATTTGAGCGGGACGACGTATGCGCCGACCGGGCAGGTCTACATCCAGGACCAAACCGGCGCCGAAGTCGCGAACATCAGCCTTCCCAAGGGAGTTATTTCAAACCCGCTGACGCTTCCCGTGAGGATTGGGGATGGAGTCTCGACTCTAACGGCTGTTTATAGCGGGGACGAGCAGAACCAGGGCAGCCAATCGGCAAGTCAAACCATCACCGTAGGCACGGTGACCAAAGTGACACCGACCTTCAACCTTTCTCTCAATTCTTCGAGCGTTGTGGCCGGAGCCAAGGTGAAAGGAACACTTACCACCACTTCAACCATCACGACCGCGCCCACTGGCACCATCACCATCTACGCGACTCCTTCAAAAAGCACGACCTCGAACGCCGTAGCAACAGTCCAGGCAGCACCAAGCTTTGTTGCGGGTGGTGCGAGTTTCAGCTTCACTGCAGGAGTTGCGGACACTTACACGGTCTTTGCCGGATATGGCGGGGATTCGAACTACAACAATGCCGTCTCAAGCTCAACCAGCGTTGTGGTTACGGCGGTCCCGGTAATCGCTACAACACTCGGCCTGACGACTCCGGCCACTGCTGTAGCTGGAAGTTGGTTTAACGCGGGGGTGAATATGCAGCTTGCGAGTTCATCCTCCACTGCGCCGACGGGAAACATTGTGCTCACTGCTCAGCTGGCAGGCGGAAGCGCGATGACGCTTGCGAATGTCACACCGGCTCAGGCCACGGCGGCGGGGGGCTATACAGTTGCGACAACCTTGCCGGCGGCCGGTACCTATACGTTGAAGGCTCTCTACGCAGGAGACACAAACTTCGGCGCTTCCAGCCAACAATCGAGCATTACTGTGACGGCCGCGCCGCTGCGGATTACAAGCGTTGGCATCGTTGCTCCGGCGACAGCAACCCCAGGTACGGCATTCAATGTGGTAGTTGGATTCAACGTGCTTGGAGCCTTTACCACGCAGCCCACCGGCAACATCGTGTTGACTGCCACTTTCGCGGGCGGTACACCGACAACCGTTGCTACAGTTACACCGGCCCAGGGAATGGCGCCGGGCGGTGCCAACGTTTCCGCCACTCTTCCGAACGCTGGCGTCTACACTCTCAACGCGAACTACGCCGGCGACAAACTCTACGCGGCGTCTACCAATACGGCAGCCGTCACGGTGAACGGCTTCGCAACCACAACGAAAATTACGGCCGCCAACGCGCAAAAGGTGGGCACCGCATTCCGTGCGACTGTTGTGCTCGGAACTACAGGCTCGACGGCGGCCCCAACGGGGAACGTCGTCATCACCGCTACGCCGACGGTCGGTTCTCCGGTTACGATTGCAACCATCTCCGCGGCAACAGCTTTCGCCACAGGAGGCGCGAGCGTGCCGGTTACCCTCAATACCGCCGGCAGCTATACGTTGACGGCGAGCTATGCGGGAGCAGGGCCTTACACAGGATCGTCCGGTACGGCGACGGTCTCTGTGGCGGGTATCGCGACCGCATTGTCACTGAGTCTCAACCCTGCCAGTCCTGTGGCCAGCAGCACTGTCATTATTCAGGAAACGTTGACGGCCACCGGTTCGACCACGGCGCCGACGGGAAGCATCACGTTGACGATGGCAGTGAACGGTGGAACTCCGGAACTGCTTTCAACGAATGACGCTTCTGCGGTGTTTGCTTCTCCAGCCCAAATCCCGAAGCCGACCGGCGGCCCCGGCACTTACGTACTGACTGCCGCTTATGCGGGCTCAGGCATGTACGAACCCTCCTCGGCGACAGTCAGCTTCACCATCGCACTCTCTCCCTCGACGTTGACTCTTACCGGCCCTGCCGCGGGTACAGTTGGCACCGCCGTGAGTTTTAATCTGCTCCTCTCCACCAATTCGTCCGGACCCAGCGGTAAAGTCACACTCTCATCGACATCCAATGGAGTTGCCGGGCCTTCGGTGTCGATTAACGCCACAGATGTCAACATACTTTCCTCCAACGTGCCGCTCACCTTCACGACTGCCGGCACCTATACAGTGACCGCAAGCTACCCTGGCGATGCGAACATATCGCCGGCAACCTCAAAAAGCCTGACGGTCACCGTCGCCGCGTACACCGGACCGCCATCGTTCACATTCACGCGGGATACTGTGGACCTGCGGGTAAGCCTGAATGGCAGTAAAACAACGCCGGCCGTCGTACCCGTTACGCTCTCTGCGCTGAACGGATTCTCGACGCCTGTAGTTTTGAGCTTTGGGCGAGCAGCTACTCCAGATACTCCACTGGCGAAGGACACGTCCGATGTCATCGTGATAGCGGTCGATCACACAACTCAGAAACCGATCACATCTGTCACGCCGCTAACGGCAGGAGCGCACGTCGACCTGTTGATTGAGGCCAGCGATGGGACCTACGCCCATAACGAGAATCCATTTCAGAACAAGATGATTTACCTGGGTGCCGGCTTGGGCTTCCTGGGACTGCTCGGAATCCGCAAGCGGGGCAGAAAGATCTTCTTGGCTCTGGTAGTGGTCTGCGTCATCATCGGGGCCGCGTCCATCGTAGGAGGATGCGGGGCAGGTTCGGAAACCATTGTCGTCACGGCCACACCCACCGATAAGACCATCCCTGCACAGACAATCCAGATGAATGTCGGTCTTTAACGCAGGGTTTCCCAGCTTGCTGTTCCGAAGGCAATAGGGAAGTACAACGTTGCGACATGCGGGAGCGAGTGTTTATGACTCGCTCCCGCATATCTGACGAGGAGGCGTTCATGGTTCCCATACTGCATATCGGCCCGTGGCATTTCTACAGCTTCGGACTGGTCTTCGGTCTTGCCATCTGCCTTGGCGCCTTCACCGTGCTGCGGTTTCTGCGGATTCATGGCCTGGTGGTGAATGAAATGTTCTCGGCGGCGCTTGTGATCGGCTTCGGCCTTGTGGGCGCCAAGATCGATGGGCCGATCGTCTATGGTTGGCTGATGGCCCATGGTCATGCTGATCTGAAGGCGTACCTGGAACTGCGTCAGGGATACACCTATCTTGGCGCAGTCTTGTTCGGTTCCACGGCTGCTGTGGTTTACATCTGGGCAAACCGGCTCCCGATGCTCCGCTGCTTCGATGGCCTCTTCTGCATCGGGCTCAGCTACGCCGTCGGACGCATTGGCTGCTTCCTTGCAGGAGACGGAGACTACGGCATTCCTTCCAGTCTTCCATGGGCAATGAGCTTTCCGCACGGCGTGGTGCCCACTCTCGCACGCGTTCATCCGACCATGCTGTACTCAAGCCTCTGGGAGTTCGCCGTTTTTTTCTTCCTCTGGCGGTTGTCCAACCCGTCTCGCAGGCCGGTCCTTAAACCGGGAACTCTCCTCGCGATCTATCTCATCGCAACAGGCTCCGGACGATTTCTCGTCGAGTTTCTGAGCCTGAATCCCGTCATCTCCCTGGGCTTGAAGGAAGCCCAGATCGTGAGCGTCGCGATGATGTTGGCCGGAGTGGGAATTCTTTCTCTTTCCGTGCTTCAGAACCGCGAAGGTCAGCACAGCGTAGTCGGAACTGTTGTAGCTGGCGACTGACTGTTGCTGTTCGCCTCGGCGAGCAGCGGGCACCGTTCCGTTTGTAAGAATAATTTGAAACAGATTGAGAGATGCACGCCGCGTCACATTCAGAATCACCGCCGCGAGAGGAGCGACGCTAGGGCCACCGTGGCATTGTTTGCGCGATGGGTGTCCTCCGTGGTGATGGAATTGTTTTCCCGCTGGATGGACCAGCTCCTCAAAGCGCCCTCATACATGTTGCGTGCTCCCTGTAGATCGCCGCTCTGCGCGAGCCCGCTGCCGAGAGCTGCCTGCGCACGAGCCCAATCGGAACGAAAGACTGCATTGGAAGGATCTGCCTGGAAACGGGCGGCTGCAATCAGCTCGGCCTGCTTGAACATTTCCAGTGCGGAGTCCATGCTGTGCAGGGCAAGATCGGCGTTGCCAATGGCCAGCAGGGCCTTGCCGCAATTAGCAAGCGAGTAGGAATCGGTCGGTGGCGGCTCAATGTCACAAAGAATCTGCTTCGCGCTGTCGGCATGATGTTTCGCTGCGGCTAAATCGCTGGCAGCCAACAGTCCCTCTGAAAGCTGGCGCTCACTATTGCCGGAATCGGACCGGTATTGCACGCTCGCCGGCGAATCGTGGCTGAGAGATTGGGCTAGTTCGACACCTCGCTGATAATGCGGAAGCGCTGCCCCAAGCTGCCCCCCGCCACGCAAAGCCTCCGCCCATTGAACTTCCACTGCCAGTTGTCGCTCGCGATAGATGGCGTTCCCCGGATCGGCATCGCGCAACACCCGCAACAGCTCTGCGGATCGCTCGATGTGAGCGAGCGCCTCGGTTCCCCTTCCTCCGTCCAGCAGGACGCGCCCGTAGCGGACCTCGGCAATCGCCAGCTCCACCTTGCTGTCGACGTCGCCCGGCTGCGCGGAAAGCACGTGCTTAATCTCCGTGATCGCCTTGCTGAAAGTATCGCCCGCCTCTGCGCGCCGGCCCATTGCGATTTCGGAGGTGCCGAGCGAAATCAGGCTCATGTAGTTCTCTTTAGCAATCTCAAGGTTCTGTGGGTTTTGTGCTGCCAGCTTTGCAACCTGGTCTCTTCCTTGCTGGTAGTAGGCGAGGGCATCCGTGGTTCTGCCCAGATTTGGAAATCCCGTTCCGCCCACCAGGTCTCCCATGTGATGGAGGCAATCGGAAAGCTTCAGAGCATTGTCCAGATCCTGTGGTGCTTTGAACTGAACTTCCTCCCGAAGTCTGATGGCTCGCTGATAGGCATGGCCAACAGCGAGAAGGTCTCCACTGGAGTAGAGCAGATCGCCGTAAGTTGTGAATGCGTCGGCGGCGGAACTCAGGGCAGGCGGCGAGCGATCGTCTCGCAGCAGTTTCTCGGCGGCCGCCACCCCCTTTTGTGCGCTTACCATTGCGCCGGCCGTGTCCCCCAGGTTGTTCTCATATTCGTTGCCCTGGACGTTGCTCACTCGCACATAGGCGTCCACGATCTCGCGCTGCAGTTGTGGATCGTCGGCTTCCTTGGAAAGATTGTCGAGATACGTCAGAGCGTCCTTGACGAGACGAGCACGCACGGGCGTAGAACCCGGCAACCGGTCAATTGCATCCGCGTAGTCGAACAGGACGGAATGAGCAAGCTGACGAACCTCGTTGAAGCGGCGGTCGGCACGGGCTCTTGCCAGGGTGACCTCGACCAACCCTCCGATCAGGGAGCACAGCAGGAGTACCGCGACCACAGCTACCGCACGATTGCGTCGAACGAACTTGGCGGCATGATAGAGCGGAGCATCGCCGTGGGCCTGTACGGGGCGCCCTTGCAGATAGCGCAAGATGTCCTCAGAGAACTGATCGGCTGAGGCGTAGCGGCCCGATGGCTGCTTGTGCAGGGCCCGCAAGACGATATTATCCAAGTCGCCCTTCAGCTTTGGCGCCCAGGCGCTGGGCTTTGAAGGCTCATTGTCACATACCGCAGCCATAAGTTGGTGCAATGGACGATCCTCGTCGCCATAGGGGGAATGTCCGGTCAGCAATTCATACAGAATGACGCCTAGGGAATAGACGTCAGACGATGTGGTTACAGATTCTCCTCGAATCTGCTCCGGGCTTGAGTAGCGCACGGTCATCTTCAGCATGCCCGGCTGCGTGAGACCGTCGCCGGCAAGCGGAGCTACCGGGCTGAGAACCTTGGCAATACCGAAATCAAGAAGCTTGGGCGTGCCCTGCGGTGTAACCAGGATGTTAGCCGGCTTGAGATCGCGATGAATCACCATGTTCTGATGCGCGTAATGTACCGCGGAACAGATTTGACGAAAGAGATCGAGACGTTGAGAGAGAGGGAGATTCCGCTGGCGGCAGTAGTCGTTAGGCGAAGTGCCCTCGACAAACTCCATGATCAAGTAGGGCAGTCCGTCGGCACGCGCCCCGCCGTCAAGTAAACGCGCGATGTTAGGGTGCTCGAGATTTGCCAGAATTTGCCGCTCGGCACGAAAGTGCGCGATAACATCGGGCGAGTAAAAAGTGGCGCTGATCAACTTGACCGCCACGCTTTTCTCAAACTCGGCATCGACCCGCACGGCGCGATAGACCGACCCCAAGCCGCCTTTGCCAATCAGTTCCACAAGCCGGTATTGTCCCACCTTCTCGCCGACCGCCGAATCGGCAGAGTGATCTTCCATTGCCTGGTTATAGATGGCGGAGTGTTGCCAGAATGCTTCCTTCATCGCGGCTGCATCGGCAGCGAGCAATTCACGAACTTCCTCTAGCGGCGCACCATCCCCTGGGCAGGAAGACACAAGAAAGCGCTCTTGCTCTTCCGGAGATAACCCGGAGGCCTGATCAAAGAGTTCCCGAAGCTTGTCCTCATCGGTGGGCGGGGGGCTCATCCTTTTGTCCCTTCCATATTCTTGCGAAGCCAGGCTCGCGCAAAACGCCAATCGCGTTCAACGGTCGCAAGAGAAAGGTCCATGATACCGGCGATTTCTTTGAAATCCAGGTCTCCAAAAAAACGCAGCTCAACAATCTGTGCGCATCGGGGATAAGGCTTGGAAATTCGATCGAGAGCCTGGTCGACGGCTAATGTGTCCAGTTGCCGGTGCTCAGGGATCAGTGGAATCTCCTCCACTGCGCCCGCATCTCGCTTTGCACTCTTCCTGGCCCGCGCCTGGTCCACAAGAATCTGCCGCATCATCTTGGTCACAACGGAAATGAAATGCGCGCGGCCCTTCCAGTCGATTGAACGCAGCGAAGACATGCGCAGATACACTTCGTGCACCAGGACAGTTGCTTGCAAAGTGTCGGCGTTCGATTCGCGCTTGAGATGGTAAGCGGCCAGGCGTCGCAAGTCTTGATAGACGAGAGCGGTTACACGCTCGATCGCCTCGGGGTCCCCGTCCCTCCAGAGTTCGAGCCACGTGGTTACGCTCTCCATCTGAGCTGGTCCCATTGCTTCAAGTATACGGCGCTGAGTGCAAGCGGCGTCAGGCGCCGGCCGCGACAACCCAGAGAATACTGGCCCCCGTGGAGAATATTTGAAGGGAGCTGATCACCCTTTACGCCTTCTTGGAAGGATTAGGGAAGATTAGGAATGGAAAGGCCATCCATGGCGCATAACCGAACGGCCGAGGGTCCAGTCTCTTCAATTGCAGCCGGTTCGCCGCACCATGTGACAGATGGGGGGGGACCGCCAACCCTCTTCACATTCCTGTGGTTGATTGGAAGGATCGAGGTCGAACTATGCAAGAGAATCGACCAATCGCACGAGTTGCAATGACTTTGCTCGCTTTCGGTACAATTCTGTGCGGAGTGGTTGCCTGCCAGGCTGGCGGGAGCCAAACCGTCTCCGCGCATCCGCGACCATCCGCTGAACCTGACGCCAATATTCTGGTTCAACAGTATGGTGGTCGCGCTCCCCGGCCCTGCCCCGCAATTCGTCACAGGCCCTCCGACACAGAAGCCGCAATTCTCGCGCAATGCACCATGGAGGGTCTGCGTGGACCCACCGAAACGCTGCTGACAAATGTCCAGGTTCACATCGCCGGCTCCCACAAAATCTACGCGGACAATGCGGGTGTCTACAACTCTGCGGACAACGACAGGAGGGATATTGACAAGCGGGCCGGCCTCCTCACCATTGTGGGCTACGGAAAGCAGTACTCATGCGGTGTCCAGTCATTCGCTCCGGGCAAGAATTGCACCATCACAGATATGCCCAACGGGTCCGGCATTTGCTGGAAGACCAGTTACGGCGAATACCGGTGCAACTTCGTAAGTGTCGGCGGCAACGGCTACCAGCTTGGCTCGCCCCCCACTACCTACTAGTGTACCGTCTCTTAAATGTCGAAACATATACAACACGATGCGATAGATCGCGATGCCCGGAGCCAGCCATTGCCGAAATCGTGTTGAGCGAGCCGGATCGGAAAGCGTTGGAACATCAGTCGCAATCTTGACGCCAAGTGGAATCAGAAAACCCGCGGATTTAAGGTCCTGTTAAGGTTTCATCGACAACAATAAGAGCAGACAGCCTGAGATGATGTCCGGCAACCAGGTTCTGACGCGCCAAATCAGGCGTGAACCCAAAAGCATTCAAGTGACCGTAAGGAGAAGGAAAGTGCGCAAAACCCGAAACGTCCTGCCGCAGATTTTGATGGTGCTGGCAACCAGCATTCTTCCAGCCTCCGCCCAAACCTCCTGGAAAGTCCTGAACACCTTCCATGTAGGTGGCCCCGGCGGGTGGGATTACGTCACAGTGGATGCACCGAACCAGAGGTTGTTTGTCACGCGCAGCACGCATACGCAGGCGATCGACGAAAAAACGGGCAAGGTGCTGGGCGATATTCCCGGACAGATTCGTTCGCATGGCGTGGCCCTTGCGCCGGAGTTTAACCGCGGGTTTATCACCGATGGCGGTGGTCAGGGTGCGATCATCATATTTGACCTGAAGACCTACGCCATGCTGGGCAAGATTGCGGCCATGCCTGACGCCGATGGGATCATCTATGACGCTAAGCAGAAAGTAGTTCTCGCGGTCTCGGGCGATGGCAATGCGCTGATGACGATCAAGCCCGATATCGACCCGAAGACCGGTAAGATGGATTCGCCCATTCAACTAGGCGGCGGTCCGGAGTATCTGGCGGCTGATGGTGTGGGGAAGGTCTACATCAATCTTGAAGACAAAGACATGGTTGCAAAGGTCGATCTGAAGACCCGCAAGGTCGAGGCGCAATGGGCGGTTACGCCGGGTGGGCGCCCGGTCGGCATGGCTATGGATACGGCGAATCGACTCTTATTTGTGGGCTGCCGCAACCCGCAGAAGCTGGTGATCATGAATGCCGACACGGGCGCGGTGGTCGACTCACTGCCCATCGGCAAGGGAGTGGATGCCTCGAAGTTTGACGCGGGCGTAGCGTACGCAAGTGCGGGCGACGGCACTTTGACCATCGTGAGCTTGCAAGGCGGCAAATGGGGGTGGTGCAGACGGTGAAGACGGCGGCCTCGGCGCGCACCATGGACGTTGACGAGATCACTCACAAGTCGTACCTGCCCGCGGCAGAGACGCTGCCAGCTGCTGGCAGCGCTCGTCCACAGGCCAAACCGGATTCATTCATGATCGTCGAAGTTGGCAAGTAAGCGGTTTTCCGGCGAGGGAAAGCTCGCCTGAGGCTTCGTTGATGTCGATTGCCCGCGTGATTCTAAGTCTTGATTTGGAGGTTCGACCGCTACGTCCTCCAATGGGCCGCGGGAACGGAATTGCGTGAGCGGGCAGCATGGAGACCGATTGAGGATGATGTCAATCTGAAAATGAAAGTACATGGAAAACGTACAACTGTGATCCTCGCGGCGGTATTGCTGGAAGCGGCAATGGGCGCCTGCGGTCAAGTGCCCGTTGGGCAGAGTGGTCAAGCAGCGGCGCCGCCGCGGGCTGTCATCACGCTGGAAGAGGCAATTCACCGCGCGCAAAGCAGCGAGGCGAACTACGCGGCTGCCGCGGCAGAAGGCAGTTCTGCGCGGCTTGATCGCAATATTGAGTATGCTGGCCTGCTGCCCAGCGTGACATACAACAATTCGATTCTCTATACGGAGCCACAGCGCCCCTACAGCAAGTCGTCGTCTGCCCCTGGATCTTCGGAACCCACCCCCATATACATCGCCAATAACGCACCTCGCGAATACGTGAGCCAGGGTGCGGTATCTGAGACGATTGGCCTAGCGAGCGTGGCCGGCGCTCAACGTGCATCGGCGCTGGCTGCACAGGCTGCGGCGGGGCAGGAGATTGCGCGCCGCGGGCTGGTGTCGGCCGTAGTTTCGCTATTCTATGGGTCGCTAGCAGCCGATCACAAGCTGGCGGTGGCCGAGCGCGCGGGTCAAGAAGCTGCCGACTTTGCCAAGTTGACCGGTCAGCGCGAGCAGGCTCGCGAATCGGCACATGCCGACGTGGTTAAGGCGCAGCTCCAGGAGCAATCACGGCAGCGCGAGTTGGGCGATGCGCGGGTCGCAGCCGAGAAAGCGCGTCTGGAACTGGGTGTGTTGCTGTTTCCCGATCCGCGTACCCCTTACACGCTGAGCGCTCCCGATGCCGCGCCCGTGCTGGCCTCGCGCGAGGATATCGATACGGCGGCGGCTAAAAACAATGCCGAGCTGAAAAGCGCCATTGAAGCGCTGCGGGCTAGCAACGCGGATGTGCTGGCGGCGCGAGCCGCGTATCTGCCCGATCTCGGATTGGAATACACATACGGTATCGATGCCCCGCAATTTGCCACGACTGGGCCAGGGCCGGACCACGTGAACAATCTGGGCTACTCAGCGACCGTGACGCTCAACATTCCCGTCTGGGACTGGCTGAATACCCAGCGGCGTGTGAAACAGAGCGAGATTCGGCGGCAATCGACAAAGGTGGCGTTGACGGCCAAGGAGCGGCAGCTGATCGCCAAACTGGACGAGGCGTACTCCGAAGCGGCAATGGCGCGGGACCAGCTCGCATCGCTGGATCTTAGCGTGAACACCGCTGCCGAGAGTTTGCGGCTGACCAAGCTGGCCTATCGGGGGGGCGAGGCAACCGTGCTGGAGGTGGTGGACGCGCAGGGCGCGTACGTTGCCGTGCAGAACGCGCGTGAAGATGGCCGCTTGCGGTACGAAGCTGCTCTCGCCGATCTTCAGAAGCTGACCGGAACAATGTAAGAGTGAGGGTTCGCGAATTCGAGAAGCGGCCCTTTATCGGGATGAGCAAAACGATGAGAACGGATTCAAAGCGGAATGGGATTGCGCTAAGTTTGCCAGCAGTGGGCGCGCTAGCGCTCTCTTTGGTTCTGAGCGGCTGCAAAAAGGAAGCAGAGGTTCAGGTTCAAGTGACTGTGCAGGCAGAGAAGCCAGAACACGGCGAGATATCTGAGAAGATCATGGCAGATGCTGTCCTGGCGCCGATTGCGCAGGCCGCCATTGAGCCGAAGATCACCGCGCCAGTAAAGAAATTCTATGTCGAGCGCGGACAGCGGGTGAAGGCCGGCGAGCTTCTTGTTGTACTCGAGAATGCCGACCTGTCAGCGGCAGCTCAAGACAACCAGGGCGCGTATGAGGCGGCGCAAGCGACCTATGCCACGGCAACCAAGGCACAGGTGCCCGAGGAGCAGCTCAAGGCGGAAGCCGATGTGGAGGAGGCCAAGGCTAATCTCGATCTGAATGAGAGCATTGTGAACAGTCGCAAGCAGCTTTTTGCGGAGGGAGCGATCCCTGGTCGCGATCTTGACACGGCGCGGGCGGCATTGGTGCAAGCGCAGGCTGCTTTTGACGCTGCGTCCAAGCACCTGGAGTCGATGCGTGCGGTAACGCATGAGGCCGCACTCAAAGCTGCGCAGGGTGATTTGACCTCGGCCCAGGGCAAGCTTAAGGGTGCGCAGGCCCAGGTGAGTTACTCGCAGATTCGCAGCCCCATTGATGGATTTGTGACCGACCGGCCCCTGTTCGCAGGCGAAACCGCCGCTGCCGGGGCGCCGCTGATCACGGTTATGGAAACCAACACGCTGCTGGCCAAGGAGCATATTGCTCAAGCGCTCGCGCAGAGGTTGAAGCTGGGATCCGAAGCTCAGATTCAATTGCCCGGCGCTGACGACGCCGTTCCGGCAAAGGTGGTCATGATTAGCCCCGCGCTCGACCCGGGAAGCACGACGGTGGAGGTGTGGTTGAAGATTGACAACCGCGGCGGCAAGCTAAAGGTGGGAGCGCCGGTGAAAGTTGCAATCAATGGTCGCTCAGTTGCGAACGCGATGAAGATTCCGCAATCGGCGGTGCTGACGGGCGACGATGGTAGCAAGAGCGTGATGATCGTGGGTTCCGACAACACGGCCGTGAAGAAGAAGGTCACGCTGGGCATCACCAATGGCGACGATGTTCAGGTATTGAGCGGATTGGATGGCTCAGAGCAGGTGATCACGACCGGCTCATACGGAATCGATCCTGGCACCAAGGTGAAGATCGGTAAGGTCGGCGATGACGCGGACGGCAAGCCCGCTAGGGCAGATAGAGGCGGGAACGACAAGTGATGCCGAGCCAAGCCAAAGCAGCCGAAAGGGGCGATCAGTCGTTCTGGCTGGCGCGGACCACTCGGACCGTTTTCTTCTTCGCCCTGATGCTCACCGTTGCGGGGGTCTATCTGGCATTCAAGGTCCCAATTTCCGTCTTTCCGGAGACAAATTTTCCACGCGTCATCATCGCGGTAGACAACGGGGTGATGCCGGTGGAGCAGATGGAAGTGACGATCACGCGCCCCATCGAGGATGCGGTCAACTCCGTGCCCGGCCTTGAAACCGTTCGCTCCACCACCAGCCGCGGTTCCGCCGAGGTGAGCCTTTTCTTTGATTGGAGCGTGGACATGGTCACAGAGCTGCAACTCGTGGATGCGGCGCTCTCGATGGTGCAGCAGACGCTGCCTCCGACGGTGCGCATCTCGACCAAGCGGCTCACGTTCGCCAGTTTTCCGATTTTGGGTTACAGCCTCACTTCGGATACGGTGCCCCTCACCCGTCTGTGGGAGATTGCCACCTACGATTTGAAGCCGCCGCTCAATCGCACTGCGGGCGTGAGCACGGTGATCGTACAAGGCGGCCAGGTGCCGGAGTTTCACGTGGTCCCGAATCTCGCCCAGATGCAGAGTGCGGGCGTGACCATTCCGGATTTGGCGAACGCAATCGAGGCTTCGAACATCGTCGACTCGCCTGGACTGTATGAGGCGAATCATCAGTTGATTCTCGGACTGGTCGGCGCGCAGGTGCACGATCTCGACGGCATCCGCAACCTGGCTGTGAAGACCACGCCGGCGGGAGCTCCGGTGCATGTGGGCGATGTGGCTACGGTGGAGGACGGCACGATGCCGGTCTACACCACGGTGACGGCCAACGGCAAGACGGCAGTGCTACTAAGCCTTTTGCGTCAGCCGACGAGCAATACGGTTTCGGTGGCCGATGCAGTTGCCGCGCAGGTGGCGCAACTGCGCAAAAATCTGCCTCCGGGCGTGAAACTGGAGCCGTTCTACGATCAATCTCAATTAGTGCGGGACGCGATTGGCAGCGTGCGCGACGCGATTTTCATCGGTCTGATCCTGGCCTGCATCATCCTGTTCCTGTTCCTGCGCGACTGGACGTCGTCGCTGATTGCAGGCCTGGTCATTCCGGTCACCGTTGCCATCACTATCGGCGTGCTGTGGCTGATGGGCGAAAGCTTCAACCTGATGACGCTGGGCGGGCTTGCCGCGGCCATCGGCCTCGTCATCGACGATGCGATCGTGGTGGTGGAGAACATCGTGATGCACCGCGACGCGGGTGAATCCCGCGCCGAGGCGGTGCGCAAAGCATTCCGCGAACTCACGGTCCCGCTGATCGGGTCAACCATCACGCCTGTAGTGGTATTTCTCCCGTTGGTTTCAGTCAGCGGCGTGACAGGACTTTTCTTCAGGGCGCTGGCGGTGACGATGACAGCGGCGCTCCTGACGTCGCTGGGTCTGGCGCTTACCTGGACACCAGGGTTGAGCTATGTCCTGTTGAAGGAAGGTCGGGGTTGCAATGGAAGCAAGAGCAGCGATCGTCACAATGCCGGCAAGCTGATGACCCGGCTGCTCAAGACGCATCACAGGGTACTGGATTGGGCGGTAGCCAAGCCGTTGTGGGTGGGCGCCATCTGCGTGTTGCTGGCCGCAGGCACGTGGTTTGGCTACCAGGCACTCGGCAGCGATCTGCTTCCGCAGATGGACGAAGGCGGATTTATCCTCGATTACTTCACGCCGGCGGGTAGTTCGCTGGCTGAAACCAACCGCATTATGGTGCACGTGGAGCGAATTCTGCACTCCATGCCTGAAGTGGAAAGCACATCACGTCGCACCGGCCTGGAACTCGGATACGCGGCTGTCACGGAAGGCAACCGCGGCGACTTTACCGTTAGGTTGAAAGCCCATCGCAGCCGCTCCGTTTGGGACGTGATGGACGACGTGCGCGCGGAGATCAAGAAAGAGGAGCCGGAACTAGACATTGAACTGACCCAGATTCTGCAAGACAATATCAACGATCTTTCCAACGCGCCCGAGCCGATCCAGATCAAGATCTACTCGAGCGATCAACAAATGCTGACCCAGCTTGGACCACGAGTCAGCGATGCCATCGGAAAGATCCCTGGCGTGGTGGACGTGGAGAACGGAATCGAGAACACGATCAGCGGACCGGCTACGAATTTTCAGATCGATCCAAATGTGGCTTCGCGGCTGGGTTTCACGCCGACCGAGGTCTCGCAGGACGCAACTTCAATTCTGGATGGAATCCCGATATCGGCGACGCTGATCGCCAACGGCCGGCAGTATACGATTCGCGTTCGCCTAGCCGATGACCATCGCGCCTCGCTCGATGACATCAAGAACACGGTGTTCAATAGCGCCTCGGGCCACACGGCTTCGCTGGGCTCATTGGCCGTCGTAGAAGATCTGCCGCCGCAGAATGAGATCCGGCGCGAGAATCTGCAGCGGCTCGTTGTCGTAACGGCTGACTTAGAGGGAACGGATCTGGGCACCGCGGTGTCGAAGGTCAAGCAGACGGTCGCGGGGCTGAATCTGCCGTCGTCCGTGCGCGTTGAGTATGGCGGTCAGTACGAAGATCAGCAGAAGTCGTTCCACGATCTGCTGCAGGTTTTGCTGCTTGCGCTGGCGCTGGTTTTTGGTGTGCTTCTCGCCGAGTTCCGTAACTTCGAAGCGCCGATCGCCATTCTAACTTCTTCGGTGCTCTCCATTGCCGGAGTGATCCTCGCCCTCCTCATCACGAGAACAACATTCAATGTGGCTTCGTTCATGGGGCTCATTATGGTGATCGGCATCGTGGCGAAGAACGGTATTCTGCTGCTCGATGCGGATGAGAAATTTCGCACCGAGGGTGCTTCCGCACGAGATGCATTGATGCAGGCGGCGCAGCGCCGTTTGCGGCCGATCGTAATGACGGCACTGGCGGCTGTCTGTGGCATGCTGCCGTTGGCCTTCGCCATTGGCGCCGGATCGCAGATGTTGCAGCCGCTGGCCATCGCGGTCATTGGCGGGCTGTGCATCTCGATGGTCCTCAGCCTGGTCATTACGCCGCTGGTTTACTATCTATTGACGCGAAACAGAGTTGAAGCAACAGAAGACTTTGCGGCGTAGGTGGAGCGGTTGTGTGGTTCCCGCCCGGCAGCGCTTAGCGATTTGTCCGGACTGTCGTTAGACTAGTAGTTATGCGGGTGTTAGTGGTCGAGGATGAGGAGCGGTTGGCGCAGAATGTGGCTGCCATCCTGCGCAACAACCTATTGTGCGCGGTCGACATTGCGCCCGACGGCGAAGAGGGCTTATTTCTGGCCTGCGGAAATCCTTACGACCTGCTGGTGCTGGACCTCATGCTGCCTAGGTTGAACGGACTGGATGTGCTGACCAAGCTGCGCGGCGAAGGCAGAAACACTCCGGTACTGGTACTGACGGCGCGCGACGAGAAAGAGGTCGTAATCAAGTTGCTGAATGCCGGCGCGGACGACTACCTTACAAAGCCTTTCGACCTGGGCGAATTTGTAGCTCGGTGCAAAGCTCTGTTGCGCCGCGGCAAGGGAGAGCATTCTCCGGTGATTCAGACCGGTTCGCTTGAGGTGAACACCGTATCGCGGGATGTGCAGGTGAACGGCAAGCGGATAGTGCTGACCGCGATGGAGTACCGCGTCCTGGAATATCTTGCCATGCGGCGCGGCGCCCTGGTGTCGAAGGAAGAACTGCTGGAGCACCTCTACGACTATAACTGGGAGAAGTTCGGCAACGTGATCGAGGTATATATCTCAGGACTGCGACGGAAGATCGAGGGCGTGGCTGGTGAGAAGTTGATTCAGACCGTGCGCGGTTTGGGTTACACACTGCGGCTGGAGGGCGAAGCCGTGGCGAGCGCGGCGGATGAGGTTCAGGGAACAAGCCAGTAGCCGGGGGACGACACCAACCGAGCTAGATGCTGCCGGCGAGATTGAATTGCCATGAAGACATTTTCTCTTGAGAAGCGGCTGACTTTTGCGGTCGTGGTCTCGCAGCTACTGCTGGCGCTCGGGTTGGTAGTCGTTGCGACCGCGTTTTCACGCCACTATGGCTGGCGCGCATTCGATGTGTCTCTTGAGGGGCGCGCGGAGAGCATTGCGGCGCTGGTTTACTACCCGGACGATGGAAGTTCAGGATTGCTGTTTAACGCGGCGAAGATTCCTCCTGAGGACCATCGCGGGCACGGCGACCTGTTCTCAGTGGTCAGTGATCACGGAGACTTCGAGCGCCACACGGTGGGGCTAGATCCAAAGATCTTTGCCAGCATTCCGACGGGCGCTCGCTTTTGGAACTTTCAATGGCGCGGCCAGTCGTACCGGGCGATTGTGCTTCGCGATGTAGCCATTCTCGATACGGAGGAGGGGATCCCTCAGCCGTTCCCTAAACTGACGGTGGTCTACGCAGCTTCCACCGAAGGGCTTGACCACGCCATGCGGGAGTTAGCGGGGATCATCGGGGGCGTAAGTCTGGCGGTACTGATTCCGACCATGGTTCTGGCGATATGGAGCATTCGGAAGGCGCTGATGCCTTTGCGTGACCTCGCGTTGGCAGCTGGAGCGATTTCTGTGGAGCACTGGAAGTTTGAGCCGCCTGCCGCGGCGCGGGGGACTGAGGAACTGCAGCCGCTCATTCGCGCATTGAGTACTGTTCTGACGGGCCTGGAGGCAGCTTTTATGCGGCAACGGGAATTCGTTGGGGATGCCACACACGAACTCAAGACCTCACTGGCGATTCTGAAGTCCACGCTGCAGATGCTGATAGCCAAGCCTCAGGAATCGATCGATTACGTGCGCGGCCTGACGGCAATGAGTCGGGACTGCGAGCGCTTGGAGAGCCTGCTGAACCGGATGCTGCAGACGGCCCGCGCCGGACAACGAATTGCCGTCGGACATCAGCGCCAACTGGACCCCATCGATCTGGCGTCATCCTGCGAATCAGCAATCGCAAAGTTGGCGCAATGTGCCGCGGACAAGGAGATTCGCATCGATTTCAGCGCGAGTGAAGAAGCCATGATTCGCGCCGAAATGGCAGATCTTGAGTTGATTTGGCTTAACCTTTTGGAAAATGCAATCCAATACAGTTCCCAAGGATCAGTCGTTGAAGTGACCTGTCGTGTTCAGTCCGGTTTGACAACTGTTATAGTGGCCGACCACGGATGCGGGATTGAAGCGGCTCACTTGGCGCGCATTTTCGAGCGCTTTTATCGCGCCGATTCTTCTCGCGCGCGAGCGACGGGAGGATTCGGCCTAGGCCTGGCGATTACCAAATCACTGGTCACTTTTTATGGAGGGCAAATCCGCGCGGAGAGCTCACCAGGAAAAGGCACTCGCATCTCGGTGAGTTTTCCGCTCGATCGGGAACTATCGAACTTAGAAGGGCAGCAGTGAACGCGGCGGCCGTTATGTGGAATCCGGGCAAATTGCAGGTCTTTCCGTTCGCTCATCGCCCACGCGCACGCCGTCTGAGGCGTGCTGCGTTCAAATGGAATTTGACTTTAGAGGCTGAGTGCCTCACGGAACAGGACTGACTGACGTCGTGACATCTCCACTGTCAAGCCACCTTTGAGGCGAATATGTAGACCAGTTCCAACTCCCTCCTGAACACCATCGACATACGCCAGGTTGACAGTGTGCTTGCGTCCGGCTCGAAAGAAGATCACGGGATCGAGCCGCTCATGTAATGCAGACAGAGAGCGTGGAATCAGCGGTCGGTCCTTCCCAAAATAGAGTCATGTAAAGTTCCCCTCCGATTCAGGGAGGAAGAGGTCCGATACCGGTATCAGCCAACAGCGCTTATTGTCCTTGACGAAAACCTGGTTAAGGCGACCCGGCGTGGTGAGTGGATGCAGCTTCGTAACTGCCGCAGCAAGTCGTTTTGGAGCAACAGGCTTGACCAGGTAATCCAGTGCGCCCGTGTCGAAAGCCTTCAGCGCATGGTTCCCGCCGCGCCCCCTTTACCAGCCGCTCCCGGCAGCGATGATAGAGCATGGCATCGGTGGGGAAACGAATCGCTTTGGTCTGCGCCGTCGTATCTACGTTGACCCGCTTCAGGTCCGCGGCGCCAATGGCGCCTATCTTGATTCCCGCCGCGATCGTCTCGCGCAGCATCTGCTCGGCCCTGGCTTCGCTCAGCCGCCCGCGCCAGCGCGTCATGCCCGGCGCCTCGATGGGCAGACGATGCTGAAAATAACGCTCCCCGCTGAAGTGCTGCCAGTAGGGGTTCTCCATCCAATGCGCCACCACCGACTCGTCGCTCAGATCGTGCCGGTGCTTCAGATAGTGCAGCGCCACCATCAGCCGCGTCGAAATGCCCGGCGCCCCTTGCGTGGGGTGGTAAGTGCCGCCAAAGGTCTCCTCAAAACAAGACCAGTCGATGCACATTCCCAACCGCGCCAGAGGATGATGCATGTCGATGATCTGTTCCAACTCCGACTGGAATAAATCGCGCTGTGGCTGCTTCGGCTCGCCCCTCGGTCGCATCGTTTTTCCCTAGGTTCTCCTCAAATGGCTGTTACTTATGGGGAATTCTGAACCAAGAATTCGCCGCGTTTCACCAGCTTTTATGCGGCTTTTACCGGCTTCTCAGGATCGACTAGTTCTAGGAACTTCTTCCGGCCGGGAGTTTGACCTGTGGGTTCCAGCCTCGTCCCTTCCCGACCGGAGTGACAGCCAAGCGCCGCCAGCCGAGATCGAGACGGCAATAACGCAGAAGCGCTACTTCCGTGTTCGCCATCAATTAAATTCCTGGCGAACATCGTAGCGGATTTACCGCGCTACAACCGTGCTCCACGCGCATGCAGATTCTAAGCGATTGATTTTACAATGAGGACGTTCCGTTGGTGCCGAAGAAGGGACTCGAACCCCCACACCCTTGCGAGTACGTGGACCTGAACCACGCGCGTCTGCCAATTCCGCCACTTCGGCACGGTACACAAGTTCAGCGTTCTCAGCTGCACCGGCAGCATCTCTGAGTCTCGCAAATGCGGCACCCACTGTCAAATTTCGCGCGGCCGCTTGCGCGTTCTCAGAAATGCCGGGGCCGGAACGCTCAGTCTCCGGCCTTAGCCTCAACTTGGCCCTACGCCACTTGGCCCTAGACCAGCTTTGCTTCCAGTGTAACTTCGGTGTTATTCGCGAACAGCTTCGAAATCGGGCAGCCGCTCTTTGCGTCCGCGGCCGCCTTGTCGAAAGCCTCCTGCGTCGCCCCCGGAACGCTCGCCGTTGTCACCAGCGCAATCTTCGTAATCGCAAATCCCCCATCCGTCTTTGCCAGCGTAACCGCCGCGCTTGTCTCAATCTTGTCTGGCGTCAGCCCGGCGCCGCCCAACTGCGCGCCCAGAGCCATCGAGAAGCAACTCGCGTGCGCCGCCGCAATCAGTTCCTCGGGAGTCGTGCCCGAATCCGCGCCTTCAAACCGCGTCGCAAACGAATAGTTCGCGTTGCTCAGCACGCCTGTCGCCGTTGAAATCGTGCCCTTGCCTTCTTTCAGTGAGCCTGTCCACACCGCACTTGCCTTGCTTGCCATATCTTCCTCCTTGGGGATTTTCGATCCCTGTTGTGAAGTCGGTTGCTATCTCCGGCTACGGCTTCTAGCCGTCTTCGTTTGCCGTTTGTCTTTCTTGGACTGGTTGTCGAGCCCGCGCGCCTTTGGGGAACCCCGCGCGCCGCCCGTAATAGGACGTATCGGGCGCCTCTTCAATCGGTCCGTTAAGGCCGCCTTCTTTATATGTTAATCTGTTCGGCTTGTTGCAAACGAGCGGTGACGCAGCGCTCCTTTTCAGTGGGCCGGGGCGCGGCGCCAGTCGCGGAGGCCCAGGATCGCCAGCAGCACCAGGCCGGCATAAAGCAGGGCTGTAGGGCGGAGGTCCTTATAGATGTACTCACCGATGTAGACCAGATCGACTGCGATCCAGAGCCACCAGTTGGCGATGTACTTGCGGGCCTGCCACCAGCTGGCTACCAGCGAATAACTGGTGAGAGCGGCATCGAGATGCGGAAGGGCCGCTCCGACGCGTACCATGAGCCAGCCGAGCAGCACCGCCCCGGCAGCCCCGGCCCCGAGTCCGCCGAGCCAGCCGCGGACTGAGAGAGGGACAATGCGGACTTCGCCCTCCTGCTTGACGCCGCGCCACCAGTGCCACCAGCCGTAGAGGGTGAAGGCTACGAAAAAGACCTGCAGCAGCGCATCGGAGAACAGGCGCGCCCGGTAGAAGATGAGCAGATAGAGCAGGTCGGCAAGCAGAACTACGGGCCAGCAGATGAGCAGGCGGCGGGTGGTGAGCCAGATGCCGGCACAGGTGATGACAAAGCCGATCAGCTCGACCCAGTGGGCCGTGAGGTAGGCGGCAAGCAGGCTCATTTTGCCTCCGCATGTTGCCCGGCCCACTGGGCCAGCACGCCGGTGAGTTCGCGGCCGCCAGCGGCCGAGAACCACTCGGCGTGTCCGACTAGATAGTTCTCATAGGCCAGGCGGGCTTTGTCTTCCGAGTGGAGCACGCCCAGGAAGTAGTCGGCTTCAGAAAGGGCGAATTCGGCGTGGCAGAGAGCGGTCATGGGGGCAAGCGCGGCGGCTGCGGCCTTTGAGAGCGGGCGGATGGACTCGTAGCCTTCGAGGAGCGCCCTAAGATGAGCGAAGCGCACCACCACCTCCGGTGGGTTCGCTCCTGCTGGGCAAGAGCTTTTGGGCAGGGCAAGCCAGTCAACGATGTTGCGCTCGATGGCCTGGGCGAGGTCGTGAACGGCATGGGTGCGATCGGCCAGGCCGAAGTCAATGATGAACGCGGCGCGGGCGTCAGGGCCGGTGTCGGACCAGAGGAGATTGGAGGCGTGCAGATCGTTGTGCGTCCAGAGGGGTGGGAGCGCGGGCAGAAGAGGAACCAGTTCGGCGTGGAAGGGGTCGAGAAGCTCGAGGGCGCGCAGGGCGCATCGGCGGACCGCTTCATTGCCGGCGAGCGCGGGACGGGCGGCCAGGTATTTTTCGAGTTCCGAGCGAGGGTTATTCGCGGCGAAGATCGTGAAGCCGGCGACAAGCGTTTGGGGTTTGCGTGACGGGGCCGAATAGCCCTCGGAAGCGAGATGCAGCCGGGCCAGGGCCTGTCCGGCGGAGTATGCGTGCGCCGCAGTGATGAAAGGCGTCCAGGAGACAGCGTCCCGGTAGAGGTCGATTGCCTCTGGCGCCTCATGCACCTCGTAGGTCCATTCGCCGATCTCGATGGCCGTCTCCCCGGCCTCATTCGCATAGACGCTGGGCACGGACGCGCCGTGGCGCCGGAGGTAAGCCATGAAGCGATGTTCTTCACCGAGGCCCTGCGCATCCCGAACGCTGTTATGGTGGCGCTTGATGAAGACGCGGCCAGTCGGGGCGCGGACCATCCCCGCCGCCGAGAATGGCCGGGGGCTCTCGGTGAGAATGGCTTCGGGAGTCCCGAGCGAAGGGAATTGCTCCAGCAGGACTGTGAGTTCGGGCAGGGTGAGCGCGGGCCAGTCAGGCTCTACGAGCTGCCCGTTCATGCCGTGCGTTTTCAGTGCTGTGGCCATGGTCAGCTATTAGCTCGCTCTTGCATCCGCTTCCTCAAAACGTGTAGTGGGCTGAGAGCCGCACCGTGGTCGGTGCCCCCACCCACACAAATGTATCGCCGTAGCTTGCGCCGGTATCGCTCCAGTAGCGCTTGTCGGCGATGTTGTCGGCGTAGAGACGGAAGGTGATGCGGCCGTGCTCGCCTCCGGGGGTGTAGCGCAGGCCGAGATTGAACAGGTTGACTGCGGGAACGGAGACCTGGTCGTCGCGGGTGGCTTCCTTGCGCGTGACGAAGCTGCAGCCTGGCATCAGGTGAAGGCCCGCGACCCAGGGCAGGGTGAGATCGGCGAAGGCGCTGGCGTTCAGATGCGGGACGTTGATGACCTGCTTGTTATTGAAGGCGTCTGTGCCGGTGGCGGTAGAAAGCGCGTTCATCGCGGTGGCAGAAACGAAAAGGCGCAGCCAATTGGCGGCCTTGCCCTGGGCATTGAGCTCGATACCGCTGTGCGTTTCGCGGCCTTGGGACTCAAAGCAGAGAGGAGCGGCGGAGGAGGTTGGGGTTCCAAGGCAGTTGGCTCCCAGGGTGGGATAGTTGGGATAAAAGAACGGGGCGCGCATGTGAAAGAGTGCGGCGGTGAGCAGAATGCGCCGGCCGGGCTCGTACTTGGCTCCGAGTTCGGCCTGGCGGGTGAAAAAGGGCGAGAGGAACTGGCTGCCGTCAGCGGCCCAGAAGGGCGCCTGAGGACCGAGCGAAAGCACCACGCCGTAGTTCGAATAGAGGGTGAGGTTGTCGCGGGGCGAGAAAGTGACGGCATACTGCGGCAGCCAGACGAGCTTGTCGCTGATGGTAGGCGAATTGGGAACCGAATAGCTCGGCTGGCCCTCGGCGTCATAGGTCGTTGGACAGGGATCGTTCGCTGGACCCATGGTTGCGCTCGGTACGCAGGGAGTCGTGGCAACCAGCGAGTAATTATTGTCGCGCAGACGATCGGCGCGTCCGCCGGCAATGAGCTGGATGCGGCCGGGAAGATGGATGCGGCCCTCGATCACCCCCGAAGATTGATGGCTGTCCTCCCAGAGACGGCGCGGGCCAGCGTATTGATAAGGGCTCTCCTGCGAGAGGGGAGCGATGGGCTGGTAGATGTTTTCCGACCCGACGTAGGTATAGACGGCGCCGTCCTGGACGATCCCATCGGGCGAGTAGGGGCTGGCCAGTGTGTAGTAGCCGGGTTGCTGCACGCTGCGCCGGAACAGGACGCCGCCGGCGGCGATGTCCAGCGCGATGGCCGCCAGGCGGATGTGGCCAGTGAGCATGGCCTCGGCCTGGGCATCGATTCGCAGTTCGCCGGGGTCGCGGTAGTCATAGACGTCATAGGTGCCGTCGGGCGCGAAGAACCACGGATAGGGAGGCGAGGCGGCATTGCATTCGGTCTCGTTGTAGCAGCCGTAGACGTAAAGCACATTGTCGTTGATGAGCGAGTGGCTGAAGCCCGCTGCCGCGAAGGCCGTCCAGTTGGGCGAGAAGCTGTGGTTGAGGCGGACCGAGGTGTTGAAGGTGTCGTAGGTATCGGCCGGACCCCAGGGCTGGTCGCCGAGCATGGTGGAGGGATAAATGTGATGAATGTCGGGCAGCGCCGTGCCGCCGAGCAGTTGATAGCCGCTGCCGTCGCGTTCGGTTTTGTGCTGGTACTCAAAGTCGCCTTTGAGAGTTGTTTTGGAGGTGGGTTTCCAGTTGGCGGCGCCCGCGCCGACAGCGCGCCAGCCGTTGGTGTCGTTCATATAGGGAACGATCCGTTCGCCCGCCAGGTTGACGCGCGCGCCTAACTGCTGATGGCGGCCGAAGAGTCGCCCCAGGTCTACCGCGCCGTAGCTGGTGCCGCGGTGGTCCGTAGCGAGATCGAGCGCCTTGATTGCTGCCGGAGACTTAGTGACGTAGTCGATGAGCCCGCCGGCCGAGGCCACGCCGCTTTCGACGCCGGCGATTCCTTTCAGAAACTCGACGCACTCCTTGTTTTCCAGCGGCACGTCCTGCTCCCCGGCGATGGTCATGCCGTTGATCTCCAGGCCAGTGGCGAGATCGAGGGGAAAACCGCGAATCTGATAGTCGCCGTAGTAGCCGATGGGGACGTAGTCGTCGGTGACCGAAGCATCGTTCTTGACGACATCCGAAAGCAGGCGGGAAACCTGGTCGCTGAGCAGGTCACGGGTGATCACGGTGGCGGAAAGGGGCGCTTCCTGGATCGAGGCGCCGTCGAGGGTGCCGACGGTTAGAGCTTCAGGGAGGTAGTCGCCATTGATGTCGCCATGGACGGTGATGGTGGTGGTGACGGGGGCCGGCTTTTGCGCGGCAGGCGACGGGTTCTGGATTGGGGATTGCGCCCGGGAAGCGATGGTGAGGGTCAGGATCGGGATTGCCGTGAGCCGGAAGCCTGACCGCGCCGCCGCACACCAGGACGCGCCTGCCAGACCCCGGGGATTCCCATCCCTGATCCCTGATCCCTGATCCCTTTTCCCTGCATTCGGCGAGGACCGCCCGGGCAGCGAAGCGAAATCGCGGGTTGAGGCGGACTGGCCGGCGGCGGATTGCATGGGTTCCCTTGCCTCGAACTGCACGAGGCTTCTGTTTGCGGGAAACAGAGGATCCCAATCTGCGATGTGAGGAAAAATGGCCGCTCGGACTTAGAAATCTTCCCACGCCGGCATTACCCGGATCGGGTTCGAGGGTATCTTCTCAGCCCCACCTTTGGTGAAGCACCCCTGTTCCAATTGATTTGATTGAAACATTTTGGGCCGGGATTTGCAAATCTTCCCTTGTGGAATAACGATCCTGTCCTTGTGAGCCTCATCACATCTCGACCACGCCTAAGCTGTCTAAACTCGAATCACTTTAAAGGGAAGCAAAAGGTCGCTCATGCAATCATTTCCCGCGGTCGATCCGATTCCTCTGCCGGCGCCTGTCTGGCTGCTCAAGCTGCTGCACATCGTGACGCTTTCGTTGCACTTTGTGGCAGTTGAGATGCTGCTGGGCGGACTGCTGCTGGCGGTTTTTCTGAGCTTGTTCCCGCGCTTGAGCCGCTCCCACGGGGCTGCCCGCGCCATTGCCCGCCGGCTCACGGTGGTGATGACTTACGTGATCAACCTGGGTGTCCCGCCGCTGTTGTTTGCGCAGGTTCTGTACGGGCGAGCGCTCTATACATCGAGCATCCTGATCGGCGTGTACTGGATCTCGATCGTCGGGCTGCTGATGCTCGCCTACTGGCTCCTCTACCGGTTCTCGGCACGGCTTGAGCAGGAGAAATCGGCCTGGTGGGTGGGACTGATTGCGTGGCTGCTGGCGGGGTCGGTTGCCCGTCTGCTGTCAACCAATATGACTTTGATGCTGCGGCCCGAAGTATGGCAGCAGATGTATTCCGCCTCGGCAATGGGAAGATTTCTGCCTCCGCACGATCCCACGCTCGAACCGCGCTGGCTGATGATGATGGCCGGCGGGCTCTTGATCGGCGGGCTCTGGCTGGTTTACCTGGCCGGGCGTGCGACGTTTGGCGCGGGCCAGAAAGAGTTTCTCGCCGGGTTGGGTGGCAAGGTGGCGGCGGGGTTTGGCGTTGTTTACCTTGCGGCCGGAGTGTGGGCGGCGCGCGTGCAACCCGATGCGGTAAAGGATGGCCTCGTGCACCATCCGCTCTACCGGTTTGCCGGTTTTGCGGGATATGGATGGGTGGCGCTTGTGGTGATTGCGGTTCTCATCGGGGCCCTCGCCGGGTTTGGCAAGATCACGGCCGGCTGGATCGGCTGGGCGGGCGCCGCGGTTGCGCTGCTTGTGGAGATCGCGCTCGTGGTTTATCGCGACGGGGTCCGCGATCTGACCCTTCTGAGCAAGGGCTATGACGTGTGGGATCGCGCGGTGGTGACCAACTGGAGCGTGGTGGGGCTGTTCCTGGTGCTGTTCGTCGCCGGGCTGGCCACGCTCGGCTGGCTGATCTCGGTGGTGGCGCGCGCGAAAAAGGAAATGGAGGGCGCGGTCTGATGAGCGAAGTAACCAATCCTGCAAGCATCGTTGAGGAATACCTGGAGCCGGGCGAACTCTGGACGCGGCGGGCATTCATGGTGGCCGCGAGCGCGGCCGGCATCGGCTACGCGGCGGCGCTCGGCTATCCGGTCTACCGCTACCTGGCCTCGCCCTCCGAGATGGCCTTGAGCGCCACGGCGGTCACCGAGGTGACGCTGAAAGACGCCGAGAAGCTCCCCGCCGGTTCGGCGCTGATGTTCAAATTCGGCACCGCGCCGGCCATGCTGATTCATCACCAGGACGGGCGCTGGATCGCGCTGAGCGCTGTTTGTTCGCACCTCGGATGCACGGTGCAGTACGAGCCGCAGGCCGACCGCATTCATTGCGCCTGCCACGGCGGGGTCTACGACCCTTACACCGGCGCCAACGTGAGCGGGCCTCCACCCAAGCCGCTGAAGTTGTTCAAAACCAGCGTCAACGATACCGGCGTGCTGGTTTCACGCGGCTGAGCCGGCGGAGATCGAAGAAAAACGAGATTATAAGGAACCGAAATATGACCACAAAAACCATCACGGCTTCGGTGTATGACTGGGTGGACGAGCGCCTGGGCATCACCGAACTGGCGGCCTTCGCGCGCCACAAGACGGTGCCGGCTCACGCGCAGTCTTTCTGGTACTACTGGGGCGGAATTTCGCTCTTCCTGTTTCTGGTGCAGTGCTTCACCGGGGTTCTGCTGCTGGTGTATTACCGGCCCGGGGCCGAGGCCTTCGAGTCCGTCCGGCAGATCACCTTTGTGATGAACTTCGGATGGCTGATCCGCTCGGCTCACTCCTGGTCGGCCAACCTGATGATGTTCGCCATCCTGGTGCACATGTTCTCGGTGTACTTCATGAAGGCCTATCGCAAGCCGCGCGAGTTCGGCTGGCTGAGCGGCATGGCGCTGCTGGGGTTCGCCTCGGTCTTCGGCTTCTCCGGCTACCTGTTGCCGATGGACGAGCTGAGCTACTTCGCCACTAAAGTCGGGCTGCAGATTCCGGTCGCGATTCCGTTCGTAGGGACGGCGATCGCCAACATGCTGCGGGGTGGCCCGGACGTCACCGAGTTCACGGTGCAGCGCTTCTTCGCGCTCCACGTGGTGGTGTTGCCGGCGCTTTTCATTCCGCTCCTGGCCTTCCATCTCTTCCTGGTGCAGAAGCACGGCAACGCCTTGCCTCCATCGGAAGAGCTGAAAGAGCCCGAAGATCGCAAGACCGTTCCATTCATGCCCACCTTCCTGCGCAAGGACCTGGCCATGTGGATCATCTCGCTGAATGTGCTGGCCCTGATGGCCTCGGTGTTTCCTTGGGCACTGGGCAAGCAGTACGATGCGCTGGCCCCGGCGCCGACCGGCATTCATCCCGAGTGGTACTTCATGAGCCCGTTTGAGATGCTCAAGCTGCTGGGCATGGTGAAGTGGCTCCAGGGCGAGAGCGGCGAGATTGCGGGCATTCTCTTGTTCACGCTGGGCATTGTTTTATGGACCCTGATTCCCTTTTACGACAACAACAAGGAATCGGGACGCCGCGGACGCGTCGCGCACTATTTCGGGCTGCTGGCAATCTTCGCGCTTGTTGCCACAACGGCGATTGGGTACTGGACGATTCGGTAGAACAGCTCTCAGCCCTCAGCTGTCAGCTTTCAGGCTAGACATTCTTGTGCAGAAGGCAACCGCAACGCAAGAAAAAGCTGAAAGCTGATAGCTGAGAGCTGATGGCTAGGAGCTACATACATGAACTATCCATTTTGGGACATTCCTTATCTCGGATCGGGGTGGGTGATCGGCATCATCGCCATCTTCCACGTCATGATCTCGCAGTTCGCCGTGGGCGGCGGCCTTTACCTGCCGCTGGCGGAAAGAAAAGCCATGCGCGAAGGCCGCAGCGACTGGCTCCATGAACTGGTGGGCTACTCGCGCTTCTTCCTGCTGCTCACCGGCGTATTCGGAACCGTCTCCGGCGTCGGTATCTGGTTCGCGATTGGATTGACGCACCCCGAGGGCACCAGCACGCTCATTCACAACTTCGTGTTTGGCTGGGCCATCGAGTGGGTGTTCTTCATGGTCGAGCTGTCGACGGCAGCCGTCTACTACTACACTTGGAACAGGATCGACCCGAAGCTGCACCTGACCGTGGGCTGGGTCTATGCCGGGGCCTCGGTGGCCACGCTGGTCATCATCAACGGCATTCTCACTTTCATGCTGACGCCGGGCGACACCTGGCTGGCGGTCGCCGGCACGGGGCACGAAGCCTCGAAATTCTGGAATGCCTTCTTCAATCCGACTTACTGGCCGAGCCTGCTGCTGCGCACCTGTGTGTGCTGCTCGCTGGCCGGCATCTGGGCGCTCATCAGCGCCAGCCGCATCGACGGCAGCACGCTGCCCCATCTGAAATCATCGCTCGTCAAGTGGAGCACCCGCTGGCTGATTCCTTCCTTCGTCGCCATGCCCTTTCTGTTCGCCTGGTACCTGGCCATGGTGCCGGCATCGCAGCGCGCGCTGCTGACCCTGGGCATCGATACGGCCGGCGCAGGCACCTTCTCGACCATCACCCGCATCGCGCTGATCATTATCATCACCTCGGCCACCATCATCGGAGTGGCCTACTACCTGGCTTATCGCAATCCGCTGGAGTTCAATCTCGCCCACGCCGTCGCCATCCTGATGCTCGCGCTGATGGCCACCGGGGCGGGCGAATACTCGCGCGAGATGCTGCGCAAGCCATTCGTCATCGGACGCTGGATGTATTCAAACGGGGTGCGCGTGCCCTACGCGGCGAAGATCGACCAGCAAGGTTACCTGGCGCACTCGGAGTGGGTGTGGAGCGGCCAGAACACGAACGACCGGCTGATTTCGACGGCTGCGGGCAGGGTCGATCCGGCCAACAGCTACTCGCGCGGCGAAGCGATCTTCCGCGGCGAGTGCGGATCGTGCCACACGCTGGAGGGCTACCGGCCGCTGACCTCGCTGCTGGCGGGCCGCGACCGCGCCAACATCGAGACCTTCATCACCATGCTGCACGAGTACAAGGCCGACTCGCCCTATCACCGCTTTATGCCCCCCATGGTGGGCACTCGGCAGGATGTTGACGATCTGACCGATTATCTGAACGCGCATGTGAACCCGGCGGCTGCGAGCGCTCCGAAGACCGTGCAGACCGCACAGAAGTAGGGCGGGCTTAAGAGGCCCGGCTGGTTCTGCTTAATTTGTGCCGGCAACATAGCGGAATGCTCGACGCCGGTCGAATGCCAAAATGGCTTGTGCTTTCGGGTTGAGGAATCCATGCCATCTGATTTGCGAAGTTCGAAAGAAATAGCGGTTTCAAGTTCTATGCTCGTGGCCTTCGATCCAAATTATGGGAATTCTCTTTGGGCGATCGCTTCGATCTAAATAAGAATGTGCTTTTGCAGAATTTCCCGCTCGCTACCGGCGACTATGCTGGACCGTTCCAAAACATTTCGCAATTCGCGGACGTTCCCGGGCCAATTATGCCGATGCAGTTCCGCAAGCGCTCCAGCACTTAGCGTTATACCAGGAGAAAACTTGGCCAGGAAGAACTCGGCAAGCTTTTCCAGGTCTTCAGGCCGTTCGCGCAGCGGCGGCAGCTTGATCGGAAAAATTGCTAACCGATAGTACAGATCCTCGCGAAACAAATGCTGCTTCACTTGTTCCTGAAGATTGGCGTTGGTCGCAGCCACCACCCGAACATCCACCTTCAGATTGTCGTTGCCGCCAATCCTCTGCACTTCGCCTTGCTCAAGAAAACGAAGCATTTTGCTCTGCAAAGAGAGGGGCATGTCGCCAATCTCATCAAGAAAGAGAGTTCCGCCGTGCGCAGCATGGATGCGGCCAATACGCGATTGCACGGCGCCTGTGAACGCACCCTTCGCGTACCCAAACAACTCGGCTTCGAGCAGTGACTCTGGGATCGCAGCGCAGTTGATGATCACAAGTGGCTGCTTCTGTCGAAGGCTCATTAGATGGATCGCCTGCGCGACTAGGTCTTTACCGGTACCGCTTTCCCCGGTTACCAGCACCGTCGTATCCCGGCGAGCGACCATCTGGGTCAATTCATACACTTGCCGCATCGGTTCCGAGTCACCGATCATGCCGCGTATGCCGATTCGTCCTTCGTCAGGGGCTCTCATGCGGTGAATCTGAAATGGAGTGAGAGTATTAGACTTTGCATCGCCGCCGCTGTACAGCATCTCGGTCAATTGAGCCGAAAGAGTGGTCGGAGATGCGGTGCCAAGTACAAGCTGTCCGGTATGCGCATTCACCGAGAGGATCTCGACACTCGGAAACTGCTCTCGAACCATCACACTGAATTCGAACGGCTCAAGGTCGGGAAGCATCGGATCGAGCAGCAGGATTTCGCTGACATTCTCGTGCAGACACTCAAATGCCTCGGCACCGCTTCCGGCTTCAGTCAAACTCCACCGTGCGCCACGGAGCTTCTCGCGCAGCTCGAGCCGCAGCCTGCTGTTGGGGCTCACCAGCAATACGCCGACAGCGGCTCCCTCCTCTACGCGATATCTCGGTAAATGGGGCGCGCTCATCAATCTTCCCTTCGGCGTCGTTGCGTTCTAAGTCGGTATCCCGTGATCCCGCATTGTGCAGCATAGACACGAGTACACTTGGATCGCCGGGCAAACTCAATTTGCACACTGAATGGTTCTAAGCTCCACGACAACGTGGCCTTCTGAGTTCGAATATTCGCCTCGGCGAGAGCCATTCTCAGATAACTTTCTTCATTCATTGCCCCAGCGTACGAGTTGGTATTGCGCACGATGATTCGCACGGCTGAGGGGGATGGAGATGACGCGATCACCTCGACCGTATCCAGCTTATGGGACACTCCATGGGCAACCAGCAGCACATTTGAAAGAGCATGGAGAGTCCTGACGCGATCGATCAGGGCAGACTGACAACGTTCTGACACCACGGATCTTAGGAACATTCCATCTCTCTCGAACAAGAGGTTGAACCCCTCGGTGGCGTAAGACACCAAAGGCGCAATTCGCACCGCCGATAACTGAGGTTTAAGGCTTTCGGACGCAACAAGCCTCTGTAGGAAATCGAAGTAAGTACAGACGCGCTCAATCTCAATGGCCGAAGCTGCCGCAAGCTTCCGGAGTTTGATCAAACTCATTCGATCTGTCTGATCCTTGCCCAAACTGGCGCGAAGAATGGTCAGCGGCTGTGCCGCCGCATGAATAGCCCGCAGCAAATTAGACCAGCACACTTCTGTGCCGGGTCCTTTTGCGGATGACTCGAGGGAGTCGCCCCTGCTAATCATTGCGTAAGACATACCCAACGCCCCGCACGGTGCGGATCAGCTTCTTTTCCCCCGCAAGGTCAATCTTGTCGCGTAGATACTTCATATACACGTCAACGATGTTTGTCGTGGAATCGAAAGGAGTGTTCCAGACTTCCTGCATCAGGGTCGCACGGGACACAACCTTGCCAACGTTGTTCATCAGGTATTCAAGAAGGGTAAACTCACGTAACGTCAGATCGATTCGCCGATCGCCTCGGAGCACCCAGTGCTCCTCGCTGTTGATAGTCAACTCGCCAACCTTCGATGAGCTACTTTCCGGAGTCGAGTTGCGCCGCAGGAGCCCGCGAACTCGCGCCAAAAGTTCCAGGAACGAGAACGGTTTGATCAGGCAATCGTCGGCTCCCTGTTCCAGCGCCAATACAAGGTCCGCCGTACGATTTCTCGCCGTCAATACCAGGATCGGCAGCCGCGGCTGGCTCAGGCGAACCTGCCTCAGCACGGCCATCCCGTCCATCTTGGGTAAGTTCAGATCGAGAATGACAAGGTCGTAGACAAACTTCTGAAAGTCATCGCAAGCTGTCTCCCCATCGTAACTTATCTCAACGGAGAAGCGCTTTTGCATGAGTTCGCGACTTAGAAACTTGCCCAGAGCAACGTCGTCCTCAACTACGAGTATACGAGGGTTCATCGATATCTCTGGTCTCTCGTGAAGAGTCTCGTCAGAGACAAGCGCAGGTGGAGAGCCGTCTACAGGTGCAGCGACCTCTGGCAACTTCGGCGGGGACGAACTTTGAGAGCGACTTATTTGCACTTCATTACTATCATACAAGCAAATAACTATGCGCAATGACTCTTTTTGACCAAACATATTCGTTGAAAGCAAAGCGCTTAGCCAAACTAATCCCCTAAGAGATACGCTGCTGTCCGCTGCTTTTAGTCCTATCGAACTAACACGCAATATATATAGATCGTTGACTTTACCACTTATAGTTGCGGCCCCAGGACTGGGTTGCCTTCCATCAAGTCCGGGCGCTCCGACAAAGGCGGGACGGATCGGCAAACACAAGGGGTACTATTAATTATTAACGTTGAACTTCTGCTTGGGGCCCGCCGATAGTAAGCATGACTCTGCTTACCACTCGCTCGCTCCGTCCCGGACCTGAAGCGAAGCCACGGAAATGAGCAACTTGCCGACCATCCGCAAATTCGAATACCGGCTCTGCCGCATAAAAATTGGCTTCAACGTCGATTTCATTGTGGAAGGTCTTACGTACCACGGTATCTGCAAAGATATCAGTAATAAAGGCATTCGCGCTGAGTTCGATGTTCCGCTGGCCGTAGGCAGTTCCGGGCTCCTGATCTTCCGGCCCTCAACACGCGTCTTGACCGTCGCGGCCACGGTCGCCTACACCAGGAATCGTCAGACCGGACTTGTATTCGCCAACGAGACACCTCTGGGACTTGAAGCCACGACTGAGGTCATAGATTGAGCCCCAAGCTCTTCGGATGCTCTTAGTTGAGGCGGCAACGTCAAATCACGAAGTTACATGTCGAGATTCCCGGCACTAAGCATAGATTGCGCATTCTATTCTGGCTGACTGAGCACAAGCCGTTTGATCGCCTTCTTACCATCTTCAAGCAAAGCGCCCTGGCTCCGAACCCGTCCCTCCCTGGCACTCCTGCGAAGTCTTCAAGGCCAGGAAACTCACTGGATCGCGGCCGCATTCTCGATGAGGCTCGGCAGCAGCAATTGAAACTCATCCAGGGGCAATGGCCGGCCGACCAGGTAACCCTGAATTGAATGGCAGCCCAGGCGAGCAAGGCACGCCCGTTGTTCCTCGGTTTCCACGCCCTCCGCGATTACTGAAAAGCCCATTGCCGTGCCCAGGGAAATGATGGTTTGCGCAATCGCGCCGCTACCGGCGTTCATTAGAATGTCACTCACGAAGGATCGATCGATCTTCAATTGGTCCAGTGGAAGCCGATTCAGATAAGTAAGCGATGAATACCCGGTACCAAAGTCGTCTACGGAAAAACTAACACCCAGGCGCTTAAGATTCGTCATCTTTAAGATGACGTCCTCAATGTTTTGCACCAAAACGCTCTCGGTAAGTTCCAGTTTCAGGTTTCCAGGGTTTGCGCCGGCAACTTTCAGTGCCATTAGCACCTGATCCACAAAGTCCGCTTGGCGGAACTGCTTGGCGCTGATATTAACGGCAACCGTTATCAGGGCTGTTTCCTCCCGATTCGCCCATTCCGCAATCTGCATGCATGCGGCTTCCAGTACCCACGAACCCAGCGGCAGAATCAGGCCTGTTTCTTCGGCCACGGGAATGAAGTCCCCGGGCGGCACTAGACCTAGCTTGGGGTGCTTCCAACGTAACAAAGCTTCGGCGCCTATTAAACGGCCTTGATCTATTTGAGGCTGATAGTAAAGCAGGAACTGTTTCTCAACAATTGCCTGGCGAAGATCTTCTTCCATCTTCGCGCGGGCATTAATGGCAGTTTGCTGGGCCGGGGCAAAGAAATGAATGGAGTTCCTGCCCGCTGCCTTCGCCGTATACAAGGCAATGTCAGCCTGCTGGAATGCGTCGCTCGCGCCTTCCTGATTATTTCCAAAAATGGTGATTCCCACGCTCGACGTGAGCCGGCAGGTGTGGTCAGCGATCTGATAGGGTTGGCCAACTCTGGCAAGAATTTTCTCGGCGACCCGTTTCGCCTTGACCGCCGCGCCGTCGGATGTCTCGCCCAAATTCTCAAGGAGCACGACAAACTCATCGCCGCCGGCTCGCGATACCGTGTCTGCATCGTGGAGACAGGTGGTAAGACGCAAGGCGAATTCCTGCAGCAGGAGATCACCCGTTCGATGACCGAGCGTATCGTTCAAAGTCTTGAAGTCATCCAGGTCGAGAAAAAGCAGTGCTCGCTTGCTTCCTTTCGGCGCCCTCGAATCCAATGTCGGCCGAAGCCGATCAAACAGCATGCGCCGGTTGGGGAGACCTGTCAGCGTGTCGTAGAAGGCCAGCTTTTCGATCCTCTGCTCCGCCAGCTTCGCGCCGGATATATCCCTTAATACCGACAACAGGCAACGATCTCCTTCAAGTTCAATCACTGAAACCGACATCAGTCCACAGAATACCTCGCCGTTCTTCCTCTTGAAGTGAACCTCCAGGTCTCGGCAAGTTGAGCGCTGCCGCATCATTTCCTTTAAGTTCAATCGATCGCGATAGTCCACCCAAATCCCGAGATCTTTCGATGTCCGGCCAATAAGTTCGTTGCGTTCATATCCCAGGGTATCGACGAAGGCGTGATTCACTTCCAGGTACATTCCGTCATTCAAGCGGTTGATGGCAATGGCATCAAGACTTGTCTGAAACGCGGTACAATAGCGTTCTTCACTCGTCTCGCGCGCCTTGTCCGCTCTGACCAGTCGCTCCTCGGCAACCGTTTGGGCATTGATGTCTTCTACCAGCGCGATAGAATGCAGCGCGCGACCTTCGGCATCGCACTGCCTCGACACCGTTACTCTTACCCAGGTCAGGCTGCCGTCTTTGCGGCGGTAACGCTTGGTCAGTACGGCCGAGTCTGACATGCCATTCAACATTTGACTCAGCGCGCGTGTGCTTTTTGCAAGATCGTCTGGAAGCGTTATCTGTTGAAACGTCAATCCGCGGACTTCTTCCATTGGATATCCAATGATCTCGGCGAAGCGTGCGTTACACTTGATAAACATTCCTTCGAAGGACGTATGGGCAATGCCGATGGCAGCCTGCTCAAACGTTGATCGGTACCTCTCTTCGCTGTCGCGAAGCTCTCTCTCCGTTCGTTTGCGATCGGTTACATCATGAACCATCGAGAGATCCAGCAGCTGTCCCTCCACATCGACAATCGCGGTGTAGACCTCGACACTGCGATGTTCGCCGGTCGAAAGACGGTGAATAAAGTTACGCTTTTCGAGATCAACCTGCTCCTGCTCAAATGAATTACCGCACTCTGCCCGGGTGCTGATCTGGTTTATCCGCATGCCAGACAGAACTTCTCGCGCATAACCGTAATAGGAGGAAGCTGCCTCGTTGGCTGCGACAATCGTCCCATCCCCGGGATCGGCGAGAAACATGACTGTGCCGTTTTCCTCGAAGAACCTGAAGAATCGACCATCGCTCGCTGCAAAAGCCCTCATCGCACAAATGCGCTTTGTCTCGTCCCACTTGCAGGCAAAGCGGTTGGCAACCTCGCCGTTGGAATCCCCGACGGGAGCGGCTCTCCGATCCTTTTTCCAAGACCGGCGGTCCCTTTGCCTGCCGATCAGTCCGCCATTCCAAATCTCTCCCGATCGAATCACAGTCCACAGGTCTTCGAGGAACCCCAGCCGGCGCCTGCCGGATTTGACAATCCGAGAAAATGGGCCCGCGGCGCCCGAGGAAGCGAATCCAGGCTGCGCGGCGAACACTGATTTCACGCGCTGAATCTTATGGTCAGGATTGGCGCTGACCGTGCGATCGGCAATCGGATCCCCGGTCGGATCCAACCTGATGCGCTCGACGCTGTGATTCATCCAACCCACATCTGCCTCGGATCTTCGACTCATCGATCGGCGCCGGCGTCCTCAAAGACTTTCCTGCCACGGCGTTTTAAACGTCATACGTTTGCGATTTGCGGTGACGGACGATGGAAATCTCCGGCATCATTTCTCCGCCATGAACATCGGCGGGATCGCACTTGACTGGCTGCATTGCCATTCGGTGCCGGCCCTTGGCTATTTCACCACTGGCACGGAACCATTGCTGACAACCACTTTCGTCTGCGCTGGATTGACAAGGTATTGAATAATCAGCGTGATTCTGCGGTTGGAGGCATCGTTCGGCTGTGAAGGCTTGCGCAGCTTTCGATCGGCGTATCCGCGTACTTGCACAACCTGGTCCAGGCGGACGCCATTACTCTCAATCAGCCGCCTCGCGGTATTGGCACGGTCCGTCGATAGCTCCCAGTTGCCATAAGCTTTTGCACCTGAATACGGCGTGGAATCCGTGTGTCCCTCAATCGAAATCGAGTTCGGCAATTTGCCCGCTTCCGGGGCAAAAATTTTGAGTACGTTTTGAAGGATAGGGGTCGGCTCTGCGCTCCCCGTCTCGAAGAATGTCCCATGAGGATCTTCCATCAACTCAATCTGCAGCCCTTCCGGAGTGACGGTCATCTCAATCAGCTTTTTGAGCTTGTCGAAGTCCTTCATTTTCTCCATCGACTTCATCAAGTCCTCCATCAACTTCGACATGTCTTCTTTTTTGACCGCGGCGGCATCGCCTGCCCCGCCCATTCGCGTTCCCTTCTTCTGTGCCGTGCCATAAGGGTCGCGAAAGTATCCGCCCACTGCCTCCTGTACCGGCTTGCTGCTGTTCATCAGCCAAAGCACGATAAACAGCGCCATCATGGCCGTCACAAAGTCGGCATAGGCAACTTTCCAGGCCCCGCCGTGGTGGGCTGCGTGCCCGCCCTTCTTTTTGATGATGATGATTTGCTCTGAGTCTGCCATGTTTTTATGAACCTATGCGGCCGCTGGTACTGCCGCAGGTTCCTCCGCTTTCTCTCTGCACGCCTTCTCAACTTCGACAAAGCTCGGACGGGAGTGACCGGGGATCGCCCGGCGTCCCATCTCAACTGCCATGATGGGCGCCGTGCCTTTGATTGAAGCGAGCATTACGACGCGGAGTACGTGGTAGTAGCTGTGTTCGTCATCCACGATCTTCGACATATTCGAGGCCAAAGGACCGATCAGTCCGTAGCACAATAAAATTCCCAGGAACGTCCCGACAAGGGCCGCAGCCACATGGGACCCAATCTCCTCGGGTGGACCGCCCAGCGAACCCATCGTTACCACCACACCCAGTACCGCGGCCACAATGCCCAACCCCGGCAGCGCGTCTGCCATCGTGTTCAATGCCTGGCACGGTTGGCCGGCATTGAGGTGATGAACTTCCATATCGAGTTCCATCATCTGGTCCACGTCGAACGCGCTCACGCCTCCGGTGATCGCCATGCGCATGGTGTCGCAAACAAATCCCTGCGCGTGATGATCCGCGAGGAACGCCGGATATCTTGAAAATATTGGGCTCTTGGCCGGATTTTCAATATCCTCTTCGATGGCAATCGCACCCTCTTTGCGAGATTTTGCAAGTAAGTCGAACATCATCTTCAGCGTGTTCAGGTATAGCTTTTTTTGAAATGGCGATCCTTTGAAGACGCCCAGGAGCCCTGCCGCAATCTTCTTCAGGATGTGCATTGGATTGGCTGTCAACACGGTGCCAATTGCCGCTCCGAGGATGATCAGCAGTTCCGCGGGTTGAACAAGGACACCCATTTTGCCCTTTTCCATTAAGTAGCCCACAATTACGCACGCGAAAACAAGAAGAATTCCGCCGATCGAAGTCATTCTTTTTTTCCTTCCCGTCTGCATGGGTTTTTTGCCACAACGTCAGCGTCGCTGTCCTGTGGTATCCCAAACTCGCTCTCCCTCTATCGGCAAGCCTCTCGGTCAATTCCAACCGGAACCTGAAACTGCCCGTGAAGACCCACAGGCCGCGGGGGCGCACACCGCGGCAGCGGAGCACGCTGCTCCTGAATGTCCTCTGAAATGTGGGAAGTTGTCTGGTCGGAAGAGCCGGACGGATTGGCTGCGAAGGCCTGTCGCGTTTCGGAGGTTCGACAGGCCTCGCAATTGGCGAGCGCCCGGCCTCGCGCAGAAGCTAGGCGGTTGAGTCCAAAAGATCGCGTACCTTTTTCAACAGATTCTCCCGCGTGAAGGGCTTATCAAGAAATGCGGAGGCCTGTCCGCGCACCTGCGCATGAGCAATCGAGTCATCGTTGTATCCCGACGCGTACAGCACTTTGGTCTCAGGCCTCACTTCGGCGACCCTCTCCGCAAGAACAGAGCCGCTGAACCCGGGCATCACCACATCCGTGATCATCAGAGGCAGAGGCCCTTCGTGCTCCGCGGCAATCCGCAATGCTTCGGTAGGGTCGCCTGAATCCAGCACCGTATATCCGGAGTCCTCGAGAATTCGGCGAGCAAGTTTCCGAAGAGGAGTTGAGTCATCGACAAGCAGAATCGTCTCTCTACCTCCCTTCCATGGAGCGCTGACCGTCGGTTGCGGTCTGACTTGAACTTCATCGCACCGCGGAAGATGGATCTTGAAAGTTGCTCCCTCGCCCGGCTCGCTGTAAACCGAGATCGCGCCCCCGCTTTGCTTCACAACTCCAAAAACAGTCGACAGTCCGAGCCCGGTACCCTGTCCTTGCGATTTCGTGCTGAAAAAGGGCTCGAAGATGTGGGATTGTATCTCCGCATCCATTCCCACCCCCGTATCGCTCACGGTCAACAGCACATAGCGGCCTGGCTCTATAGATGGATGCTGCTCGGCATACGCCTCATCGATCTCCACGTTCCCCGTCTTGATGATGATGCGTCCCCCATCGGGCATGGCATCCCGGGCGTTGATTGAAAGATTCATCAGCATCTGCTCCACCTGGTTCGGGTCAGCCTTGATCCTTCCCAGGTCGGGTGCAAGCACACTTACCAACTGAACATCGTCGCCGATCAGCCGGTTCAGCATCTTTTCCATCCGATGCACTGTCTCGTTCAAATCCATGACCGCCGGTTCCAGCACTTGCCTGCGGCTGAAGGCTAACAGGCGTTGCGTGAGATTCCTGGCGGATCTGCCTGCATTGTGGATCTCCACGACCATGTTGCGCACTGGCTCCATCAACTCCTGATGGCCCTCCAGAATCTCGCAATAGCCAAGAATCACGCCCAGCAGGTTATTGAAGTCGTGAGCTAATCCTCCGGCAAGCTGGCCAACCGCCTCCATCTTCTGTGCCTGCCGCAGCCGTTGCTCGCGAAGCTCGGCATCCTTCCGCTGCCTGATGTCTCGTATGTTGCACTGGATAACCTCCCCGCGCTTAACCCGGCAGACGTTGCTGACCACCTCCACGCTCACCGTCAGGCCGCTCTTGGTCACAAGGGGAAGATGTTCGTACCGAACATAGCGCTTGTCTCTCAACTCCTGAAATTCACCCTTTGACGCTTCTACATTGCCCTGCAGTCCGATATCCCACAGCGATTTCCCGAGCAATTCTGCACGTGAATACTCCAGCAAGTCCGCAAGGGACTGGTTTACATCTGTGATTGCGCCTGTATTCACATCGAGGATCAGTATCCCGTCTTTTGCTGCCTCAAAGAGTCGCCGGTATCTGGCTTCATAGTCCATGAGTCCCCCTGCCGAGAGTACGCGGTTCTGGTTCACGACTCCACAATGCGGCTTTCACACGGTTCAGGGGGGAAGTACAGCATCTGCGGGCGGAATATACGCCTGCGTCCTTTGACGTATCTCGCGGATCCAGCGGCGCTTCGGTCTTGATCTCGCGCACAAAACCGCTCCATGGGACTTGGGCGGCCACTGTATAGGGCCGTGCACTCGTCTGGCGGCCGCCAATGAAGCCTATGCAACTACAGCCTTCTCGAAAGCCCCCGAATCCAACGCGATAGGGCCATATCCTTATCGCGGACCCCACTCCAGGGATTATCTTCTTCCGCGGAACAAATCGGTGTTCATTATTGACCTGTCAGCAAGATTCTTTCCACAACAAGGTATTATCCCGCCGATCTGGCCCATCGTTACTTTTGCGGCTGTCTCTGGGCTGCCTGGTCTTCGAGCTCTTGGGCCCACTCGGAACGTTCCTTCAGGTGTTGATTCTGTTCAACGTGGATTGCCCCGATGAAAGTGTGCATCACTTCATCCAGCGTTCGGCCAGGCACCAGGCTGCAGCCATTGAATACATCGGTGTCGGGATTGGTATCGATCTCCGGTGCGATGCAGGTCAACAGCGGACCCTTCTCGTCATTCACCGCGAAGGTATGGGTGGGACTCGCAAGGGCCAAAGCAGCAGCCGGTGAGCTCTTGAAGAAGTGGGTCTGCGTTGCAGACTTTGAAACCTTCGTCGCGCCCGATGAATTGGAAAGAGGCGTCGAAGCAGCCGCCTGTGAAACAGCCCGGGTAAGCGAGACAACGATTGCCAGCAACGGTGCGGGATTCCTCATGATTCCCCTCCAGTCTCTTGATCCAGGATTGCGGATGTTGCAAAGATATCGGCTGGATCGCCGGAAAGGTTCAGGTCAAAAATTCCTGCCCCAATATTTCAGGGATGTGAAAGCGCGGCCGACGGTTCGTGTTCTGCCACCGTGGTCCGATCCAGCAAATCGGCTGCAGCGATTGCCGGAACAAGCGCCTGCTCAAACAAATCGACTAACAAACTTAGGTTCTCCAGCGTTCCAGTCCGAAAAGCATGCTCAACCGCGCATGCCGCCTTGGCCAGATCGTTAGCCTCCAACATCGCGGCGACGCTCTTGAGAGAGTGGGCAAGCCTTTGAGCCTCTTCAACCCTCCCTGCCGCGATATGCCCACGCAGATCGGACCCCGCGCTGCGGTACAGATCGCGGAACCCCAGCATCAGTTTGCGAACAAGTTGGGGTTTGCCGATGCGCGCCAGCGCCGCTGGAATGTCGAATGGTGGAAGATGCGCCGGTAAATCATCTCCCGCAGCCGCTGGCCTGACCGGACCCGCAGGCTTCACGGTCGCCGCATCCGTCCTGGCGCCCTTCGCGATCTTCTCCGGCATCCAGCGGATAAGGGCCGCCATCAGCCGGTTCGGGTCGATCGGCTTCGTAATATGATCGTTCATTCCTGCATTCAGGCTTCTTTCCCGATCGCCGCTCATCGCGTGGGCTGTCATGGCCAGGATGGGAAGTCTGACGAAGCGCTCATCGGCGCGAATCAGCTTTGTCGCCGTGAATCCATCCATCACCGGCATCTGTATGTCCATCAGTACCACGTCGAACGGTTCTGCGGCTACCATATCCACACCCTCACGTCCATTCACCGCTACGCTGGCCACAATTCCCAGGTCGCCCAGCAACTCGACTGCCAGATCGCGGTTTACCGCGTTGTCCTCGACCAGCAATACGCAGCGCCCTGCCAGTTCCACGGGATAATAGCCTGCCTCGAGCCGCACATCGGGATTCGGAGAGTCCGGCTTCACACCGAACATCGACGCAATGGTGTCAATGAGCACCGTCTCGTTCACTGGCTTCAGGAGGAAACTATCCAGTTCATCGCTGGCATCGCCGCCCATCGCCTCTTCGCGTTCAAATGCCGAAACCATCAGTACCGCCGGAATGCGCGAAATGGTCCGCTGAGCCTTGATCCGTCGTGAAGCTTCAATTCCATCGATGCCCGGCAGCCGCCAGTCCATCAGGACCAAATCAAATGGATGCCCATCCTCCGATGCGCGGAGTATCGCGGCGACCGCCCCCTCGCCCGTCGAAACTGTTTTCGCCGCCAGGCCATGGGCATGCAACATCGCGATCAGCACGTCGCGCGCATTCTCGCTGTCGTCGACAACCAGGACAGACTTCTCAAGCAGATTGCGCCTCCGTGCAAACGCCTTTTGCGGCAACCCGTCGGCGGCAACGCCGAAGACTGCCGTAAAGAGAAACTTGCTCCCCTTGCCTGGCTCGCTTTCTACCTCGATGCCTCCATGCATCAATTCGCAGAGCTGTTTGGAAATGGCAAGCCCCAGCCCCGTTCCGCCATACTTGCGCGTAAACGATGTATCCGCCTGGTTAAAGGATTGAAACAGGTTGGAGACCTGATCGGAACTCATGCCGATGCCGGTATCGGTCACGGAGAACCTGAGTTCTCTTGCGTCCCCCGTCCCTTCACCGACCTTCACCTCGACGATCACGGAGCCCTTCTCGGTAAATTTGATGGCATTGTTGACCAGGTTGATGAGTATCTGCCCAAGCCGCAACGGATCGCCTTTTAAAAAGCGCGGAGTTTTGCTCGCCATCGAAAATACGATTTCGATACCCTTCTGCTCTGCCTTCTGGCGGACGATGTCATCCAGATTGCTGAAAACCTCGTCCAGTGAAAACGTGATCTGCTCCAACTCCATCTTGCCGGCTTCGATTTTTGAGTAGTCCAGGATGCCATTGATGATGCCGAGCAGGGACTGGGCTGCGCTGTCGATCTTCGTCAGATACTTCAACTGATTCGGGCTGCAGCTCTTTCGAATTGCCAGGTGCGTCATGCCGATGATCGCGTTCATAGGCGTGCGGATTTCGTGGCTCATGTTGGCCAGGAAATCGGACTTCACATGGTTCGCGTTTTCGGCCTTCAGCGATGCCTCGCGCAGCGAATCCTCATGCTCCTTGCGCTCCGTGATGTCGCGCGCCGCGGCCATCACACCCTGCAGTTTCCTGTCCCGGTCATAGAAGGTGGTCGCGTTGTATGACACCACGGTCTGCTTGCCGGCCCTGTCGCGCGCGGTCAACTGATAGTCGGTCACCTTCTTCTCGTTCAACACCAGGCGGATTCCGGCCTCCGCCCGCTCTGGGTCGGTGAAGTAGTTCTTGAACGGCGCGCCGATTAACTCGTCACGCGTACAGCCGGTCAGCGCTTCCATTTGTCGATTCACGTCGGTGATGATGCCGCTCGGATCGGTGGTCATCAGCGCATCGATATTCGCTTCAAACAGAGAGCGGGTATAAAACTGATGATCGCGCAAGCGCTGACCGAGTTGTCTCTGCTCTGCCTCGATTCGTTTACGAGCGGTATTGTCTGTTCCGATCAACAGGTAACCGATGATTTCACCCTGGACATCGCGCAAGGCTGTGACCGATACGACCGCCGGGAAGCGGCTGCCATCTTTGCGGATGTAGGTCAGCTCATAGATATCTTCAATACCGCGTGAGGCTTTGAATACCAGGGCCTCGAAGCCAGGTGCAATCGCGGTGTTGAGCTCTATGCTGAGTGCCTGCGCGCGCGCGATTACCTCCTGCGGGTCGGAGATGTCGGCCGGCGTGATCTTGTTCATCACCTCGCTGGCCGCATAGCCCAGCATGCGCTCCGCGCCTACATTGAAAATCTGAATCACGCCTTTTGCGTCCGTGGCGATGCTTGAGAAATTGGCGCTGTTGAAGATGGCGCTCTGCAGCGCTCCGGCCTTGGCCAGCGCCTCTTCCGCCCGTTTGCGAGCGGTATTGTCCGTACCGATCAGAAGATATCCGATGATTCCGTCTTTGGCGTCCCGCAGGGCGGTGACCGATACGACCGCCGGGAACCGGCTGCCATCTTTGCGGATGTAGGTCAGCTCATAGATATCTTCAATCCCGCGCGACGCCTTGAACACCAGGGCGTCAAAACCGGGAGCAATCGGGGTGTCCAGTTCGACACTGAGCGCTTGCGCGCGGGCGATTACCTCCTGCGGGTCGGAGATGTCGGCCGGCGTGATCTTGTTCATCACCTCGCTGGCCGCATAGCCCAGCATGCGCTCCGCGCCCACATTGAAAATCTGAATCACGCCTTTTGCGTCCGTGGCGATGCTTGAGAAATTGGCGCTGTTGAAGATGGCGCTCTGCAGCGCTCCGGCCTTCACCAGCGCCTCTTCCGCCCGTTTGCGAGCGGTATTGTCTGTACCGATCAGAAGATATCCGATGATTCCGTCTTTGGCGTCCCGCAGGGCGGTGACCGATACGACCGCCGGGAATCGGCTTCCATCCTTCCGGATGTAGGTCAGCTCGTAGATATCTTCAATCCCGCGCGACGCCTTGAACACCAGGGCGTCAAAACCGGGAGCAATCGCGGTGTCCAGTTCGACACTGAGCGCTTGAGCGCGGGCGATTACTTCCTGCGGGTCGGAGATGTCGGCTGGCGTGATCTTGTTCATCACCTCGCTGGCCGCATAGCCCAGCATGCGCTCCGCGCCCACATTGAAAATCTGAATCACGCCTTTCGCGTCCGTGGCGATGCTTGAGAAATTGGCGCTGTTGAAGATGGCGCTCTGCAGCGCTCCGGCCTTGACCAGCGCCTCTTCCGCCCGTTTGCGAGCGGTATTGTCCGTACCGATCAGCAGGTATCCGATGATCTCTCCCTGAGCATCGCGCAGGGCAGTGACCGAAACAACCGCGGGGAAGCGGCTGCCGTCCTTTCGAACGTAGGTCAGTTCGTAATTGTCCTCGATGCCCCGCGAAGCCTTGTACACCAGGGCTTCAAAGCCTGGAGCAATCGAAGTTTCGAGTTCTGCGCTGAGCTTTTTCGCGCGCGCAATCAATTCCTGCGGATCGGAGATGTCGGCGGGCGTGATCTTGTTCACCACATCCCCGGCCTTGAATCCAAGCATTTGCTCGGCGCCCACGTTGAAGATCTGAATCACGCCCTTCGCGTCGGTAGCGATCTTTGAAAAATTGGTGCTGTTGAAGATCGCCGTCCGCAACGCCTCTGAAGTCAGGAGAGCCATTTCCGTCTCTCCGGTTCTGGGGATTTCTCGAACCACGTTGGCGAAGCCGCACAGGCGGTCATTCTCATCGCGCAACGCGGTGATCAAAACGTTGGCCCAATACCGGCTCCCGCCCTTGCGGATGCGCCAGCCTTCTTCCTCATACCGCCCTCTTTCCTTGGCGATCTTCAGTTCGCGCTCAGGTTTGCCTCCCGCCACATCTTCCATGGGGTAGAACTTTGAAAAGTGGCTGCCGATGATCTCGTCCGCGAGGTAGCCCTTGATCCTCTCTGCGCCTTCGTTCCAGGTGGTGATCCTGCCCTCGCGATCGAGCATCAGGATGGCGTAATCCTTGACTCCCCAGACCATCCGCCGCAGCCGTTCATCGCTTCGCCGGACTTCCTCTTGCTTCAGCATTTCGGCCGCGCGCCGCTTATGGCGCTCGAAAACCACCGCGAGGCCAATCCCCACTCCAAAGGCCATCAGAAAGAAGGTGACGGCCGCCAGCAGGTATCCGGTGTCCAATTTGCGCTGGTACCGGCTTCCCAGAACGAGTTCACCGGAGTCAAGCGCTGCATACTTTGCGCGAATTGCGTCCATCGACGCCTTGGCTTTCAGCGTTTGATTGGTGCGATCCTCATCTGAAACCTGGATCGAGTCTTCTGCCCGCCGCGCAATCGCGCTCTCTGCCGCCGCCTTCCACTGCTCGAAGCTTCCGCGGAGGTTTGCAACCTGAGCTCGCTGGGAGGGGTTTTGGGAGACGAGTCGATCCAGGGCGGCAAACTTCGAATCGACGATCTTTGCCGCTTCTGTGTACGGCTGCAGGAATTCGGGATTGCCCGTATATTGGAAACCGCGAAGTCCGGTCTCCATATCGACGTTCAGCTTGAGCAGTTCCTGTTCTGAGCTGATCACCTGGTGTGTATGGTCGACCCCGGAAAGTGCCGTTCTCAGCAGTTGGATCTGAAACAACAGCGTCAATCCCAGGGTGGCCCCGAAGACAATTGGAATCACGGCATTCGAGCGCGGCAAGGCCTTGATTCTGCTCTGGACTGGACGGTGATTCAGTCGAGCGGTGGTAGTTGGGAAAAGACGCATTCCCCCTTATCGGCGCTTCAACCTCACATTTCAAGCCGAGGCTCACGACCTTCATCAGCCCGTGATGAAAGTCGGGTTTTGAAAGGGCACGGCTTCAGCCGTGCCGTAATCGGTTGATAACAAAAACGGGCGCTATAGGCTGCGTAAAAGCTCCTTGGAGAGTCAATTTTTAAAGGCCTTGTAACTGCCCCCGCTGGCGAAGCCGAAACACGGGAGATGAAACATCGTCGGAGGTCTTTCTCCCGGAGGGACACGCGATAATAGCCCAGCACCGGGGTCCCCAGCGACAACTCTTCGTCGCTGGGGTGGAGAGCAAGCGCAGCGCAGTCCTGGGAGAAGCCAACAAAAGACCGAAAGCCCCGTAGGGGCGACCGAAATCTCTCTGCGGATTCCAAAGGGATAGACCGCGTATTCGACCATGCCGATAAAGCCAATCAAATTAAAGCTGGGCTTTCGCCCCCGGGGGACCGTTTTCGGTCGTTTCGACTTTCACCACGGGCCGTCAGGGAGGCCGCTCGGTGTGTGGCTTGCGGATAATTAAACTCTCAAGGCGCAAACTGGGATCGGGGAAGGTTGAGGGCATCCGGTCCAATCTGCCAGGGAATCTCCCCGGTGATTACCCGGAAAAGCGACCCCCCCTACCCCCCCCTGCCCCAATACTGGGCCTGTACGGCAGTAGGATCGTAATTAAGTATCTGTTAATAAACGACTTAATCTTGAAGCCCCAATGACCATTCGGTAAACAAAACCCATAATTTGGTTCATTTTTGGCCCCTTCAGGTCGATTTTCGACGCGAAAAAGCCTTAAATCAGCGCCATTCCTCGAGCCTTTTGGAGCTGCTGGCCTTCATCGAAGGTCGCGGTCGTGAGAAATGCGGACCAGTACGTTGTGGGGACTATGGCAGTTTGGCTGCCTCTTCCTCCGGGTTCCAGTGGTCGTTGCCGGCCAAAAAGGCTTTGGGCAGATACTGAGCGGCTTCGTTCGCGGTGAGTTGATGTGACCACGGGACGCGTCCTGATGGGTTGGCGCCGGAACCGCTGCTTTCAAACTCCGCGTAGAATGCCTGCGGAGTGCCGGCAGTGTTGCCCCAACGGCTCCATCCCTCCGGGATTACGCTGGCGGGCAACTCGGTGTGGATGTAGACGACGCGGGAGTAAGGGCGCCAGGGACGGCCGAGGCTGATGCCGGCCCCGAGTGATTGGGCGGGCGCGTCAGCGCCGTTGGCGGACTCCATGCCGCTGGTGACTTTACTGTTAAGGATCACGTAGCCGGTGGTTTGATCGGGCGAGGTGCGCGACTGCGCGGTCAGATAGCCCCGGGCGTTCGAGTGAATCTCCGAGCGATCGAAGACGGCGGCCGCATTGCCGAAGATGAAGTCGACCCCGCCTTCGATGTAGGAGTCGACATAATATTGGCGGCCGTAGTCGGCGAAGAGCGTGTCCTGATGGCCGAGGAAGCGGCAGTGTTTGAAGATGGAGCGGTCGCCGCGGTCGGCAACGGCGACGGCTTGGCCGGTGTCGCCGGCGGCGTTTTCGAAGGTGATGTTGTCGGCTTCGAAGCCGTCGCCGTTGATCTCCACCGTCTCGGTAAAGAACGTGCCACCCGCCTGTTTTGCGTTCAGGCTGTTGGTGATGACGACGTCGGAGGGCGACTTGCCCATGCCGACAAGGGTGATGTTGGTGTGGTTCTGGGTGACGATCACTCGCTCGTTATAGACCCCGGGTGCAATCTCGATGAAGACGCGGCCGGGCTTGCCGCCGGGCCCGATGCCGGCGAACGGGTGGTGATCCATCGCCATCTGGATAGTGGGAAATTCAGTTGTGCCTTCGGTGCCGGTCTTCACGTCGGGAGAAACACGGACGTGGACATCTTGCGCGTAGGCCCGGTTTGCGGCTACAGCAGCCAACACAACGCACAGCTTCAGAATGGCCAGCAAAAAGATGATTCTCATCTGACTTGCTCCGTCAATGCGCGCCGCCAAGGCTGCAGGAAAGAATGATCAAAACGGCCGTGCTGATGGCCACATACAGGAGGTCCCGCTGGCGCGCGAAGCCGAACACGCAGAGTGCCACCCGCGCCACCGGCGTGGCGATCAGCAGGACAAGTCCAAGCTGAATGATGCCGGGAGGTTCGAAATGCAGAACGCCGCTGAAGACTCCCGAGAGCGAACTGAGCGCGTGGTCCGGGGTGTGGAAGTGGGAGTAATTCGGAATCGTTTGCCAGGGATGGCGCAGGTAAAGAAGGCCGCCGACGAAAACCACCGCGGCAGAGAGGGTCACGCCGAGTCGAAGCATGTTGGCGACGGAGAGATCCAATTGGTGGTCGGTAGGCCTGCTCATCAGATTCTCCCCGAGATGCCGTTGTAAATCATCTCGCAGCCGAGTACCGCGATCACGACCGCGAAGAGAAGTTTGAGCGACGACACCCGTGCCTTCACCAGTACGCGAGTGCCGGCCAGCGAGCCTAGAAGCACTCCCAGCATCACCGGCATGGCAATACCCGGGTTCACGTACCCGCGAGCGAAATAGATGCCGGCGCTTGCCGCGGCGGTTACGCCGATCATGAAGTTGCTGGTGGTGGTGGAGACTTTGAAGGGCAGCTTCATAGCCTGGTCCATGGCCAGCACCTTCACTGCTCCTGAACCGATGCCCAACAGTCCTGAAAGAGTTCCCGCGCCGAACATCATTCCAAAGCCGAGGGGAATGTGTTGCGCGCTGTAAGCCGCATCGCCCTTTGGGCCCGACGCGCTGCCAACCAGCTTCAACTTCCGTGCCAGCGGGCTGGCCGGCGCCGCGGGCGGCCGGCTGCTTTTGCCGCGGAAAGACAGGAGGGCTGACCACAGCAGCACCACGCCGAAAACAATCGCGATCCAGTGCGTCGACACTTTGGAGGTAAGCCAAGCGCCCAGGATCGCTCCCAGCGTGGTGGCGACTTCAAGGAACATGCCGATGCGGATATTCGACAGTCCGTCGCGGACGTAAGCGACAGCCGCGCCCGAAGAAGTGGCGATGACAGAAACCAGCGAAGCCCCCATCGCGTACCGGATATCAACCGCAAACAGAAGCGTCAGCACCGGAACAATCACCACTCCCCCGCCCAGCCCGGTCAGAGCACCCAGAAAACCGGCCACAATCGAAGTGAGGAAGAGCAAACCCGTGAAGACCATCGTTGACATGCGACTTCCTTTGCATGAAGCGAGGACGCGGTCGCGCCGGCGGCATCCCAAGTCAACCGGCAAGTTTCGATCCCGAACTCCAGAATGCCACACGCTCTTCGAGGTGAGATGCGCGAACAGCGAGGCAAGTCCTTTGGCCCGCCCTCTCCTTACTGCTCCTGCGTCTTCCCGCACATGGACGGCGTCTCAGACCGGGCGGACCCTGATACACCTTGCGAGAGGGGTGGCGCACCCCGGGGTGCGGTGAATCTTCTCCGCTTTCGCATCCCACCTTCTTGCGATTGCTCGGAACACCCTCCGGCGCAGGGGGGCAGAACCAGCGTGTTCTACACTGTAAGGTTCTGTCCGGAGCTTTCCTTCATGCCTGCTGCAGTCATTTCAATCAAGCCTCAACGGCTTCCTTCACCCGCGCTGCGGCGATTCTCGTGGGCAGTGCTAGTCTATTTCATCGCCGTCATTCTCTGGGGCACGCTGGTGCGCGCCACCGGCTCCGGCGCGGGCTGCGGCAACCATTGGCCGCTCTGCAACGGCACAGTGATGCAACACGCGCCGCGCGTCGACACCATCATCGAGTTCACGCACCGCATTACCAGCGGTCTCTCGTTCTTTTCCGTCGTGGCGCTGCTGGCATGGACATTCGCGGGCACGGTTCGCGGGCATCTGGCACGCGCTGCCGCTGTTGCGGCGGTGGGCTTCACGCTGATAGAAGCCATCCTCGGGGCGCTGCTGGTCAAGCTCGGCCTCACTGCACAGAGCCAATCCCCGATACGGCCCGCATACCTGGCATTACACCTCGCCAACACGCTCCTGCTTCTGGCCGCGATGACACTGACCGCGCATTTTCTGGGCCGATCGCAAGGTTACCGGCGCGGCACCATTCGCCTTGTCGCACCAGTGAGCGCAATCCTGGGCCTTGTGGTTGTGATGATCGTTGGCGTCACCGGTTCGCTTGCTGCGCTGGGCGATACGCTCTTCCCCGCCGCTTCGCTCGGTGCGGCTCTGACCCAGGATTTTTCACCGACCAGCGGTTGGCTGGTGCGCTGGCGCTGGACTCATCCCGCCATCGCCTTTCTGGCCTGCATCTTTCTCATCTGGCTGTTGATGCGGGCGGCGCAGCGTTCCGCGCACTGGGATAATCGCGCCCTCTCCGCTACTATGATCGTGCTGCTCGCTTTTCAGTACATCTTCGGCGTTGCCGACGTGGTCCTGCTCGCGCCGATCTGGCTCCAGCTGGCTCACCTGCTCGGCGCGGATGCGCTATGGACCACGCTGATTGTGCTCACGGCACGCCTAACGCTTACGCCGAAAGCGGCGGGGATCAGGGAGTAGGGACCAGGCCTTTATCCTGATCCCCTTCCCTCTGCCTCAATCTTCCAGCTCGGGATGATAGTGGCTCTCCCATCCCTGATAGCGCACTGCGGCCTCGTGCACCGATTTCGAAACATCGCTGAAGTTGGCCGCCACATGGTGTTCGAATCCCTCGCGGCAGATGTACTTCAGCAACTTCTGTAGCTTGGGAATCTCCGCCACGCCGGCGCCGCCAAACGTCTCAAGCGGATCGTCGGTGAACTTGCCCGCGCCGGTGTATCCGCGAATCACGCCGCGGCGATCGTCGGTGGAGTAGCGCGCAAAGCTCATCGCTCCCGCCTTCACCCGGCCCACGCAGGTGCCGAATGTGTTCAGCTTTCCAACCGTGCCGGCAATGATCTCCTGGTAATCCATCTTCACGTCCTTAAAGAAGTGCTTGGGCAGATTGGAACAGTGGAAGCAGACGCACTTGTCAGGATGGTTGCCGTAGTTGTTGTTCCAGTCCAGCAGCGCGCTGGGCGTTTCGCTGGCCAGCGCCATCATGTACATGCTCAGCACGCCCGGGACGTCGACTTCGCAAGCCGACGGGATCAGCTCGTTGCTCATCATGCTCATCACCGTGCAAGGCACCACTCCGAAATACTCTTCCATCGAAGTCCAGCACTGCACCGCGCTCACGGTCACAGCGGTCTGCTTCATCCAGCCGTCGATGACCGCGCCCAACTTGGCCATCTTGAGCAACGCTTCCTCGGGAATGCCGACCGTGGAAACATAGCTCTTGATCGCCGCCAGCTTGGCTTGCGCGGCGTCGTCCGTATCCTTCAGGCGGTGAATGCGCCCGAATATCTCAGACAGGTCAATCGGCTCGACAGAGATGCCGGCGGTTTCCATGATCCGCTCGGAATAACGGACTGTGTTGAACGCCGAGGGGCGCGCGCCGATGGCGCCGATGCGCAGGTTCTTCAATCCCTTCACAATCCGGCACACCTGTCCAAACCACTCCAGGTCGGCCCTGAACTCCGCCGATGTCGGGCTCTCGGTATGCAGCGTGGTCAGCGAATAGGGAATTCCGTACTGCATCAGGTTGTTGCACGCACTCATCTTTCCGCAGAAACTGTCCCGCCGTGTGGCAATCGTCATCGCCTCGGATCGGTCAGGCGTGGCCTGGATCAGCACCGGTACTTTCAGGCCCGATAGCCGCAGCGCATCGGCAACGCCGCGCTCGTCGCCAAAGTTAGGCAGCGTGACGATAATGCCATCTATTTCCGTGGCATGTTTCTTGAAGAAGTCCGCGCAGTGCGTCGCTTCTGCGAACGTCTCCACTGCGCCGTATTTCGAGTCCTCGGGGCCGAGAACCAGCGCCGTTGAGTCCGCTGCCTCGACTGCCGCAATCATCTCCTCGCGCCCGGTCTTCGCCAAATGATCGGGAAAAAAGCCGCGATTACCTACCACGATTCCAAATGTCATTTTGCGTTGCGCTGCCATCTCACCTGCTCCTTCGCTTCTTGCCGCCTACGCGGCTTCATTGCTCCTGCGCGGCCCGGACGCGCCGCTTGTTCCGGATCACAGCGCAGAAATGGTTTTCCTTAGAGTTTATTTGCGCGCCTGCGCGGCTTGGCGCAATCTGCCCATGCGGTTTCCGTGCCTGCTCTACTTGCCAGCCTGGCCGGGACGAAACTTCAGCACGTAAAACAATCCGAGCAGCCCCAGTACACCGCCCCACCAGACCGGCGTATGCAGGCTGGTCAACTGCACCAGCGGAGGATAGCTGCCGGTGGACCATTCAAAGACTCCATAGCCAAAAATCATTGCCCCGTAAATCAGCAGCAGCACGCCGATGAAAAACCAGATGGGAATCCCAGAACCGTGCATATAGTCGATATCCTTTCCTGAATATCCGCATGCCTTTGATTACCAGAAAATAATGTTGAGCGCGGCGAAGATGATCACCACCAGGATGGCCCACATGTACTCGTTCCGGAAAAACGGGACCGGCTCTTCGGTGGGCAGCACGGTTGCGCCATAAACCAGCCCATCCAGTTCGGCGACGGGCTTCGGCTTGGTGAGCATGCTGATGACAACAACGACGACAGCCGAGAATATGAATGCCCACAGCGCGCGGAAGACATTTTCGGCCATTGGTTTGGCGTCGGGCGAGAGCGCGATGCTGGCCAGCGCGGAGGGCTCGAGTTTGACCCACATAAACAGGCTTGCCGAAAAGACGATGCCCAGCAGCAAGCCCAGGAATCCGGCCAGCGCGGTGGCGCGTTTCCAGAACATTCCGAATAGAATCACGCTCAGCAGCGGCGCGACAAAGATGCTGAACAGCGCCTGCACGTAGTCCATGATGCCGTGCATGTGCATCACCAGGTAGGCTGCGCCAATGGAGACCGCGACGCCGATGAGAATCGACAATCGGCCCACAAGCACGTAGTGAGAATCGGAGCCTCTTTTGTTGATGAGCGGCTTGTAGATGTCGTAGGTCCACACGGTGGAGAAGGCGCTCACGTTTCCGGCCATGCCGCTCATGAAGCCGGCGATCAGCGCCGTGATTCCGAGACCCAGCAGCCCCGGACCGAGATAGCGGATCATCATAAGCGGCAGCGCTTCGTTGTAGCTGTGCAACTCGGTGTCGGGAGCGCCGCTCAGGACCCTGGCCTGGTAAGCAGCGGGCAGAGTGGTCTTGGCCATGGCCGAGGAGCATCCGGATTGGTCGACTAGCCCGGTCTGCTCGCCCGCCGCGCAGGCTTTCACCACGTCCTCGCCAACCAACTGCCTGCGGCTCCCATCGTTGTTCTGCAACAGCACCAGCCCGAGCAGTCCTGGCAGAATCACGATGAACGGAACGGCCATCTTGAAAAACGATCCGATGATCGGAGCCATACGCGCGGCGCGCAGGTTATGCGCGGCCAGCACGCGTTGCACCACCAGGAAGTCCGTCGTCCAGTAGCCGAAGCTGATCACGAATCCAAGTCCGAAGACGATGCCCGTCCAATGCACGCCCATGGGGTTGGAGGCGAAGCTGCCCGTATCGCGCCAAAGATGGAAGTAGCTGTCGCTGTGGACGCCGCTCATGGACTGCATGTTGGCGATGATCCTGGTCTTGAGGCCGTTGACTCCGCCGGCCTGGATCAGGCCCAGGATGGGCACAAGCAGCGCTCCGCCCCAGATGAGCACAAACTGCAGCACCTCATTGAAAATGGCCGAGCGCAGGCCGCCGAGCCCTACATAGGCAGCCACCGCGACCGACGAAACCAGGATGCTGAAAGTGATGTCCCAGCCCAGCACAACCTTCATCACCACGGCCATGGCGAACATGTTGACGCCGCTCATGAGAATCATCTCGATGGCGAATGAAAATGCCGCCACGCTGCGCGCGTGTCCGCCGTAGCGCAGGTCGAGATAGCCGGGCACGGAATGGGTCTTGCATACGTAGTAGAACGGCATCATCACCAGGCCGAGGAAGAGCATGGCGGGGATGGCGCCGATCCAGTACCAGTGGGTGGCGAGGATGCCGTATTGATACGCGGACCCGGCCCAGCCCATTAGTTCCAATGAGCCAAGATTAGCCGAAACGAAGCTTAAGCCCGCGATCCACGCCGTCATTTCGCGGCCCGCCATGAAGAACTCTTCGCTGGTGTTGGAGCGGCCTTTCAAATAGAAGCCGATCCAGATCACCATGACGAAGTAGATGGCGATGACGCCGATGTCCAGAAGCCGGAGGTGAGCCAGAGGTTCGGCGTTGAAAGCAAGCAGCGCCGGCAGAGGTCCGAGTGAGCCGGGGGGGTGGGCGGCAAGAAGCAACTGGTGCATTTCAGGTCACCTTGCAGGAGCCAGGGTCGTGATTCGATGGGCGCGAAAACTTGCACTAAAGTAAATGGCTTTACTCAAGCACTTGTCAAGCCGCATAGCGCGCCGGCAAACGGAAATAATCTGCGTCCCCGATGGATTGCGCGGCGTGAAGCATAAATGGATCAAGTGCGTACCGGTTGCAAAAGCGGGAAAACGTTTACCCGCAGAAGTGTAGCACACCGCATTCGCAATTGGCAGGAAATTGAAGATGGATTTTTTTGCCCCCCGCGGCTCAAACCGATCTCACCGTGCGGGGTGGAAAGCAGCATGGTTGTGCGGCCTGTCGCGCATGAACCCTTCGCCCTTGGTCAGCCAGGCAACGCCAAATGCACAAAGGGCCAATGATTCGCACCAGAAGAGCCAGTGGCTGGGATGTCGCCGCTCGACGACCGACCGGATGGTGAGGCCGACCATGACCATCATGCACGCGACCATGACGAGGCCGCTGACTGCGTAGATGCGATTCCTATGCCGCTTGCGATGGGTGAAGGGCTTTTCATGAGAAGTCTTGCGGAAGAGAAAAATGCAGACGTAGGCGAGAGTGAGAAACATCAGCGCGGCGAATGCCGTGTGAACAAATCCGAATTCGATATCGAGGTCTGTGTAATGGTCGCCGCGCGGATTGAACGAGGGGCAAAACGCCACGCCCAGGACGAAAAACCCCGCCAGGTAGCCGGCGATCTCGTCGTGCAATTCATACCCGCGCGAGCAGGCGAGAAATCCCGCAATCGCGCACAGCGCGCCGACGTAGTAGTCGCGCATGGGAGTGTAGTAGTAATCGCTGATGGTGCGCTGCAACAGCGGATGCGGAAGGTGATGAGCGGGTCCAAAAAGCGATGCGAGGATGGAACCGGCGGCCAGGGCGAATGGAAGAGTGAGGGCGATCAGCCCCACCATCCGGCGCATGGTGTAGTAAGTGAGGATGACCGGATTGGTTGACGTGACGCGAGGCAGCATGGCGCAATCCGCGGCTCAAGTCATCCCGGAAGCAGCATAGCGCAAACCGGGCGAGCCTGTGTGCTTCTCTGCGACCGTCGATTCTACTCGTTGACCGCCGAGATTTCGTGCAGCCAGCCGGGTGCCTTGAGCAACTCGCGTGGCCGCGAACCGTCCGCCGGGCCCACCAGGCTATCGCGCTCCATCAGGTCGATCAGGTGCGCCGCGCGGCCATAGCCGATGCGCAATCTGCGCTGCAGCAGCGATGTGGATGCCTTGCCGAATTCGAACACCAGCCGCACCGCATCGTCGAACAGGGGATCGTTCTCATCGGGATTGTCATTCGATCCCTCGACGCTCTGGCGCTCATCCTTGGGCGACTCCAGGAAACCTTCGACATATTCGGCCTGGCCCTGGTCTTTCCAGAATGCCACTACTGCCGCTGTTTCCTTCTCGCTCACATACGGCGCATGGAGCCGCATCAAACGGCTGGTGCCAGGAGGCAGAAACAGCATGTCGCCGCGGCCTAATAGAGCTTCTGCCCCGTTTGTATCGAGAATAGTGCGCGAGTCGACCTTGGTGGCGAGACGAAAGCTGATGCGCGTGGGCACGTTGGCTTTGATTAGGCCGGTAATCACGTCCACGCTGGGTCTCTGCGTGGCCAGAATCAGGTGAATACCCACGGCGCGCGCCATCTGCGCCAGCCGCGTGATTGACTCTTCCACGTTGGCCCGATCGAGCATCATCAGGTCGGCCAGCTCGTCGATGATGATGACGATGTAAGACAACGGCTCCTCGGCTTCGCCGTCATCGAAGAGCGAAGGCATGGTGCCCTCAAATAATTTGTTGTACTGGTCGATATTGCGCACGCTGCGGCTGGCCAGCAGTTTCAGCCGTCGCTCCATCTCGCGCACCGCGTTGCGCAGCGCATTCGCGGCCAGCTTGGGCTCGGTGATAATCGGCGTAAACAGGTGCGGGATACCCTCGTACATGCCCAGTTCCACGCGCTTCGGATCCACCAGGATGAGCCGCACCTGCGACGGCGTAGTGCGATAGAGCAGGCTCATGATCATGGCGTTGATGGCCACCGACTTGCCCGAGCCCGTGGAGCCGGCAATCAGCACGTGGGGCATGGAGGCCAGGTCCGCCGTCACGATGCGCCCATTGATGTCCTTGCCCATGGCCAGGGTCAGGCGCGACTTGGCCTTGTTGAAAGTCTCGCTCTCGAGCACGTCGCGCAGATGGATGGTCTCGCGCTCGTGGTTCGGCACCTGGATGCCGACCGTGCTCTTGCCCGGCATGCGCTCGATCAGAATGCTCTCGGCGCGCATGGCCAGGCACAGGTCGTCAGCCAGGCCGGTGACGCGTGAGTACTTCACGCCGGCCTCGGGCTTGAACTCGTAGGTCGTCACCATGGGGCCGGGATTGATCTGCACCACCTGGCCGCGCACGTCGAACTCGCCGCACTTTTCCACCAGCACCCTGGCTTCGTCGCGCAGGGCTTCTTCCCGGATGGTCTGAGGCCCCTCGCCCGCATTCAGCAGCGTGCTCGGCGGCAGCTTGAATCCGCTCACATTCTTGGGAGCCACGGTGGCTGAGCGGATCTCGGCATCGGCGCGATTGTGAATGGCAATCTCGCCGGCCGGCTCCGGAATCGGCGCTTCGAATCTGGGCGCCGGATGGGGTGCTGCCGCTTCAGTTCGCCGCACTTCAAAAGTTCGCATCTGCCCCAGGGGTGTGCGCACGGGAGTCGCAAGCGCCGGCGCGACGTCCTGCCGAGGAGCGGGCCGTTCTTCGTCGCGCTCCCAGATGCTTTTCCGCGTCTGAGGAACAATCGGAATCTGATCTTCTGCCGTTCGCTGGGGTTCAACCCGCTTATAGGCCGGAACATCGTCCAGCGGATCGATCTCCACCGCGTTCTTGCGCCGCTTGAAGAGAGAGGCGAAGAAACCCGTGCGCCGGGCGCCCGAAGCCTCTGCCGCTTCGTTATCTATCCCGGTAATCTGTTTCCGGGCCGCCTCATGCCCGCCGGCCTCGGCCTCAGCTTCTTCGCGCTCAGCGCGCAACTCCGAGCGTTCCTCGCGCCAGTTGCGCCAACGTTCAAACCAGGAAACAATCCTGATCCGGCGCTCTTCCAAACTCTCCTTGAGCGCCCGGAAGCTGATGGCCGAGGCAAAATAGACTCCGGCCGCGGCCATGACAGCAGCCACAACCCATGCGCCCTGCAGGTTCAGATAGCCGACCAGCATGCCGGCCACCAGCCTGCCGACCACTCCCTCAACCGGCAACAGGTGCAGCCAGCGCCAATGCCATGGGGTCAGCCCCAGGACCGCTGGCACAAACACCAGGGCAAGCAGCGTGCCTAGCCAGCGCAGCCACGCTGAGCCGCCGGGCCGCGAGTTCATCCAGGTCCAACCCAGGCCGCCCAGCCACAGCGGCATGAGGAAGGCGGTCAAGCCAAAAATCTGTAACAGCAGGTCACTGCCGTAGGCCCCGAAAAGTCCGATCCAATTGCGAGCGGCATGCGCCATGCCTGGATCGATAGCTGTGTTCAGGCTGGGATCGGTGGCGCGATAGGTGGCCAGCGCCATGAACACCAGGAGCGAGACCAGCAGCAGCACCAGTCCCAGAAATACATTCACCGGGCGGCTGCGAGTGGGCGAGAGTACGATGCGAATCGGCTTCATAGCGGCGGTGCATCCGCCGGGCGACTAACCAAAGTGCTGGTTCGAAGCGGGTCAGCGGGGAGCGGGTGGAACATCCCAGAGCAGCCTCTATTATCCCCGCCCGGCGGCCTGATTTCGGTCAAAACAAAGCGGGGGGAACCATGATGTCAACCCCCGAAACAGGGATCAGGGGTCAGGGATCAGAGGTCAGAGATCGGGTGGGAAGCGGAGACCGGGCGCACTCTCATCATCGGAGCTGGCTTTCCCATTGGCGAACGACTTAGCTCCCAATCCACTTCGCACCCCACATCAGCAGCACGGTACCCAGAATGATCCGGTACAAAGCGAACCACGCAAACCCGTGACGCCGCACCCAGTGAAGGAACCACTCCACTACGCCCAGGGCCACAATGAACGAGACCCCTGTGCCGATCAAGAGCACTATCCAGCGCTCCGGGTTCATGACTACGTGGGCGGCCGCGGCGGCTGTCGCGCCGGCCGCCTTGCGGGGATGAATCTCCTTCACCAGGTCCCAGCCGGTGGCTGCGATCATGGTCGGAATCGAAAGCAGAAAGCTGAACTCGAGAGCGGTGGGCCGGTCCATGCCTGTCATCTGGCCTGCCGCAATGGTCGACATCGACCGCGATGTCCCGGGGAAAATCGCCGAAAGCGTCTGGCACAACCCGATCCATACGGCCTGCGGGACGGTCATCTGTTCCACATGCGTGGTGGTGGGATCGCTGCGCTCGGACCACACATCGATCACCCACATGACGATGCCTCCCAGCAGAAGAGCCAGCGCCATCGCCTGCAGGCTGCCCAGATTCTTCTCGCTCCACTTGTGAAGCAGCAGCGCCGGAACCGAGGTGAACGCAAAAGCAATCAGTGTAAGCGAGATGGGATGATTGAGCCAGTTCCGGTCGCCATCCTCGCCCTTGGGGAAGGTGCGCAGAAAATCCACGATCCGCGAAAGAAACAGCAGGCAAAGAGCGACGATGGCGCCCAGTTGAATGACGATGGTGTACATCTTCCAGTACGGATCGTCGAGCGGAAGCTTCATCAGCGCTTCCGTGATGCGCAGGTGCGCCGTCGAACTGACAGGAAGAAACTCCGTCAAGCCTTCCACAATCCCCAAGAGAACCGACAAAAAGTAGAGGTTCAAATTGCCTCCGATGGGAAATCCAGGTTCAAATCCCGCAATTTCCGGCGTCCCTCCCGGCTTATGGAAAGCCGCTCAGTCCCGGTCGATGCCGTAAACAGGTACGCCTTCATCCAGCTTGTAGACCAGGGACTCGGCCCTCCGCGTGTAGTCCGAATCCGCGAAATGATCCTTGAGTCTTTGTGCCAGTGCTCGCGCATGGTTGTGCGCTTCGCCGGTCTTTTTGTCGTTGCCGTCGGCTCCGTACATGTCCGTCAGCACGGCCATGCGATACGCTGCCTGGTAGAGAGCCTGCGCCGTGCGCGGACCATCGGGATACTCGTCCGCATATTTCTCGTAGTATTCGGCTTCTCTGTCGGGACACTGCGGCGATCCCTGCCAGTCGCCGCAAAGCTTATTGTCGATCAGGTCGAAGGCGGCCAGCGCAGCCGCGCGCGTGTGCGGATAAAGCTTGATGACCTTTCTGAGATCGTCCTCGTCCATCTGCATGCGCATGTTGGGGTCTTTTTCTTTCGACGATGCCATCGTCGAGGTGTCCGCTTTCGCAATCTGCCATTTGATGTCCGCGGCGCGCCAGGCCGCCTCTTGAACCAGGGGTGAATCGGGAAACATCTCGACCAGCCGGCGGTAGAGCAGCCGCGCGCTCTGGGGGGCGTTCACCGGCCCGCGCGGATCGGAAGCCAGCGCCTCCTGGGTGGCCGCCTCTCCCATCAGGATTTGATCGCCGTTCGGCGTCGACTCCGAGACCACGCCCTTGGCCTCCATCCAGCCGGAGATGGGCGGCGGATTATCGTTGTCAGAGGCAATCACGGGCGCGTCCTTGTCGCTCTCTTCCTCGATATCCGTGTTGGCGTAGACCCGCATCCAAGGGCCGCTCTTCTCGGCCACCACCATCTCGCGGCCAATCTGCACCCGGCTTACCTTTTGCGTGTCCTTGTCGGGCGAAATGTAGAGCCAGGTCACACGCAGCGCCGTAGCGCGCGGGCCGGCCATCGGCTTCACCTGCTGCTGCTGCTTCTTGTCGGCCGCAGCCGCAAGAGTCACAGAAACCAAGGCCGCGCCGAGGGTCAAAATGCGGAGGTTGAATTGTCGTTGCATCATTTTAGAAAAGATCATAGTCGAACGACGCTACTTTGGGCTTTCTGTGAGCACTTCAGCCAGCATCCTGGGGTCCACATTTCCGCCGCTGACAATCGCTACAGCCTTTTTATACTCAGGCAATTCAGCGGCGTGAAACAGCAAGGCAGCCGTCGAGACCGCGCCACTCGGCTCGGGAACTAGCCTCGTGGCAGCCACGATGGCGCGCATCGCCGAGTGAATTTCCCCTTCGGTGACCGTAATGATGCCATCCACAAACGCCTGGATGTGGGCGAAGTTGCGCTCACCCACGCTCTGCGTCCGCAATCCGTCGGCGATGGTCCGGCTGGTGAGTTCAGCGGCCCAGGTCACGATCCTGCCGGCCCTAAAACTTTCGGCAGTGTCCCCGGCCAGTTCGGGCTCAACGCCAAAGACCTTCGCCTGGGGCCGCAACTGCTTCACCGCCGCGGCAACCCCGCTGAGCAATCCGCCCCCCGAAACCGGAGAGAGCACCAGGTCCACGTCGGGCAGATCCTCCACAATCTCCACGCCGCAGGTTCCCTGGCCGGTGATGACCTGCTCGTCGTCGTAGGGCGGAATGACGATGTACCCGTGCTCCTTGACCAGCCGCTCGGCAACCGCGAGGCGCTCGCTCGACGCCAGGCCCACATCCACCACCTCGGCTCCCAGCGCAAGAGTCGCCGCGCGCTTGATGGCCGGCGCGTTCGAGGGCATCACGATCACTGCCTTGGCGCCCACCTCGCGCGCCGCGTAGGCCACGCCCTGGGCATGATTGCCGCTTGAATAGGTAATGACGCCGCGCGCAATCTCCGCCGCGCCAAGCTGCAGAATCTTGTTGGCTGCACCGCGAATCTTGAAGGCGCCGATCGGCTGCAGGCTCTCCGCCTTGAGCCAGATCTCACGCCCGGAACCGCGTTCCGAGAGGTCTGGAAATACAGCCTTGACCAGCGGCGTGCGGAAGACGACAGGCGCGATACGCCTGGCGGCGGCACGAATGCTTTCCAGGCCGACCAGCGGAATTGTCTGTGCGCTCATGGCTGATATCTCTGTCTTCCTGGAATCCTCTCAGCGGCGCCCTGATCCCTGATCCCTGATCTCTGCCTTACTCGTAGGCCAGCGCGTCGATGGGGTCCTTCCGCGACGCCATCCAGGCCGGATACACCGCCCCCAGCAACGCGCCTGCAAACGCGATCGCCGCGCCCCTGACCAGCCATTCGACAGTAATTTCAAAGTGCTGCGTGGGCAACAGATGAACATAGGCGAACTGCACCACGAACGTAAACCCGATGCCGACCACCACGCCGGCCAGCGCGAGCACCGCGCACTCGCGAAGCACCACGCCGACTATGGCCAGCTTCGAGGCGCCCATCGATTTAAGAATGCCGATCTCCCGGGTTCGCTCGAGCACCGCCGTATACATCGACTGGAAGATGACCAGGAAACCGATGACCACGGCAATCCCCGTAATCACATTGACCGCAAGATTGAATCCCGGAAGTTTGTCCGGCGTCATGGTCTCCAGCCATTCGTCAATCGTCTGGACGGGAAAGTCTTCCAGTCCGCGCGTGGAATGAATCTCCTTGATCACTGTCTCCAGATTGGCCGGATCGTCACACTTGATGTAGAAATTTGAAGCCTTGCCCTCCGACCCTGTCAGTTGTCCCATGGTCGCAATCGGAATCAGTTGCCGCGCTCCCTTGCCGTGCATCACAATCCCCGAGATGCGAAAGTTGTGATCCATCAAGCTGATCGTGTCGCCTACGTGGTAGCCGTGACCGGAAGTCGCCTGCAGATCGTCGATGATCGCGTCATAGGGCCCCTGGAACGGCCCACCCGCCACAAATACGAACGGTTTCAGCGCGTTGTACGTCGGATAATCCACCCCAAAAATAATCCCGATGGTGCCCTTGGTTACCAGGTGCTGCATCACCGGCGCCACCGCTGTCACGTGCGGAAGCCGGCGCAGCGCTTCGCCATCCTTGACCGGCAGTGGCGCGCCGCCGACGCCATTCATGAAGCTGGCGTTCGACGGCCAGAGGATCAGGTCGGCGCCAATGCCGCTGGTACGCGTCTTCTGATCGTTGAGCATGCCCATGAAGATGCCTACGATCGAGAGGATCATGATGACTTCAATGCCCACTGCCAGGATGCTGATGATCGATCGCAGGGGGCGGTGCAGCAGGTTGGCAATAATAAGCTTATTCATGAGGGAGGCCGGCTCCGCTGGGCAAAAGCACCCAAGTCCTCACACAAGGTTAACAGCCCGGGAGGGCCGTTTTCCCGTCGCGGGATTCGCTTCCCACCCTCGACCCAGCCTCATGATAGTAAACGACCTACCCGTAATCATCTTTGACTACGGATGTTTCCGGGTTTATTCTGGGGATAAATCGCACGGGATTCTGTCGGATTTTTTGAAAAACTGTGGCTTATTTGCAATGCAGAGGATCGGCGCTGCTCGTAGTCTGGTTGACCTGAAGTTGTTGGTTTCGGGCGAGGGGTTTTTCAAAGCGTGTTTGTCGCCCGCAGTTGGAAGCCGATGGGTAGATTTGGTGAAGACCTGCGCATGGAGCGGCTAGCCCGCGGCGTTGCGCTTGAAGACATTACCGCTGTGACCAAGATCAGCCAGCGTCACCTTGTGGCGCTGGAGCAGGAGCGTTTTCGCCTTCTGCCCGGCGGGATTCTGAGTAAAGGGATCGTGCGCGGTTACGCCGGCGCTCTCGGGCTTGACGAGCACGATTGGACCGAACGCTTCCTCAATGCATCTACAGCCGCAGGGCAGGAGATCGACGACGACCGCGGCTGGACCACGTTCGCCAGCAACGTCGGCAAGGCCCGCATCCTGCGCCACGAGGCTGTTGAGCTGCGCCTGCGCTGGCTGGGCGCCCTGCTGCTATTGCTCGCCGTCTCTCTCGCCGCCTTCTTCACCATCCGCTATTACGGCATCCGAGCCGGATGGTGGACGACACTCGTTCCCGCCGGTCGCACCTCCAATATCGCCCATTCCGTCCAGGTCTTCTGCTCCGGCATCTATTCCCGCCTGACCAACTGACCCGGCGCCCACCGGTGAGCGGGTCATCCCCGGTTAATCCCGCCCGCGCCCCTTGAACCGCCAATCTTCCCCATTCGCCGCTAGCCTTTGCTCCGCTGGCCCCATCGCAGTTACCATAAAGGGAAACACCGTGGATCCCATTTCCTCCGGTGCAGGTTTGCGCTTCTTGTGAGCACGCTCCGCGTCCAGCGCGGCGGCCCCCGGCAAACCGCTAACCTACATCCCTTCAGTGGGAAGGAGTCTGAAGTTGAGCGATCGTTTTCTGTTTACCTCCGAATCAGTCACCGAAGGCCATCCCGACAAGATTGCCGACCAGGTCTCAGACGCCATCCTTGACGCCTGCCTGGAGCAGGACCCCTACAGCCGCGTGGCCGCTGAAACCCTTACCGCGACAGGCCTGGTGGTCATCGCCGGCGAAATCACCACCAAGGCATACGTCGATTTCCAAAGCCTGGTGCGCGGCGTCGTTGCCTCAATCGGCTATGACAATGCCCTTTATGGCTTCGACTCCAACACCTGCGCCGTGATTTCGACCATCAACAAGCAGTCCGGCGACATCGCCCAGGGCGTTGACACGGGCGGCGCCGGCGATCAGGGAATGATGTTCGGCTATGCCTCGAACGAAACTCCCGAGCTGATGCCCGCAGCCATCTCGCTGGCCCACAGGCTCACTCGCCAGTTGACCCAGGTGCGCAAGAGCGGCAAACTGCCTTACCTGCGCCCCGACGGCAAGAGCCAGGTCACGGTGGAGTACGACGAGAACGGCAAGCCTGCCCGCATCGACGCCGTGGTGATCTCCAGCCAGCACTCTGAGAGTGTCTCGAACGAAGACCTGCACGCGGACATCCTGAAGTATGTGATCCAGGCCGTGCTTCCGGCCGAGTGGCTCGACGAGCACACCAAGTACCACATTAACCCCACCGGCCGCTTCGTCATCGGCGGGCCCATGGGCGACACCGGCCTGACCGGCCGCAAAATTATCGTCGACACCTACGGCGGCATGGGCCGTCACGGCGGCGGCGCCTTTTCGGGCAAGGACCCGACCAAGGTTGACCGCTCGGCCGCTTACATGGCGCGCTACATCGCGAAGAACATTGTTGCCGCAGCCCTGGCTGAAAAGGTCGAAGTCCAGCTCGCCTATGCCATCGGCGTAGCCAACCCGGTTTCGGTCCTTGTCGACACTTTCGGCACCGGCAAGCTGAGCCATTCCGCGCTTACCGACCTGGTTCGCAAGAACTTCTCGCTGACTCCGAAGGGCATCATCGAGAGCCTCAACCTGCGTCGCCCCATCTACCAGAAGACCGCGGCATACGGCCACTTCGGGCGCAGTGAGCCCGAGTTCACCTGGGAAGCCACCGACAAGGCCGCCGCGTTGGCCGAGCAGGCCGGCGTTGCCGCCAAAGCCGGCAAGTAACCGTAATTCAATATCCGCAAAGAAAAGGACCTGTCCGTCTCGGCAGGTCCTTTTTCTTTGCCGAATTCGAGGCGCCCAGCCCTCGTGCTGCTACTCCGCGGCTGGAATCATGCCCGTTACATTGGCCATGACCGACGCCGTGACAACGGAAGAGAAGCTGGACATGGTAGCCACTGTAGGCACTGAGACCGGGTTGGATCCGGACGAGATAAATGGGCCGAGCGCCCCGGCTGCGGTGGTGCTGCTGTTGCCGCTTATGCTGGTGATCAGGCCAGTCAGGCCTGCGTCGCTCTCATAATTGGCATCGTTGGCGGGAATCAGATTGAGGCCGGCATACATCGGGGAAGAAAGAGTGACACTGGGAATGGCGCGCACCAGGGCGCGATGCTCCGATTCGACGCCCAGAATCGACGAAGACACTTTTGCGTAAAGAATCAGATCGGCCTGGGTGAGGTTGTTGCCGCTCGATGCGGGGTTGGCCTGCGTGGCGCTGAAGCCGTTGTAGCCTGCGGCCATGGAGGCAAACTCCTCCACAGCCGTCATGTAAGCGCCTACGAAAGCCGTCTCCAGCGCAAGCAGAATCGGTACGAACCCGGAAAGCGAATCGAATGTACCGGTCGGATAGTAGAAAGTCTGCGGGACGCCCGCCGCCGAGTCTCCGCTGCCATCGGCAGACAGGCCGAGCAACCCGCGCAATAACTGGGCGTGAGCCACCTCTTCAAGCAGCGCCCCCTGCAGGTAGGCAACGTTGACCTGGTTGCCGCCGGCGCTCACATTGATGGCTGTGCCTCCCGACCCGGCAAGGTTTGAATCGGTGATCACCCCGGTACTGGACAGCGCGGTGTAGTAGGTAGTGATGGCGAGACTCTCGGCGATTAGCGCGGCGGTCAAAATGTTGGCGGCGGTATCGGTGGAAGCGGCCGCCGAGACTTTTTTCATGTTGCCTGAGCCGGCGCATCCGCTGACAATGGCAGTGGTCGCGGCGCCGAGCCCGAACATTGTGGCGCCGGTTAAGAACGAGCGGCGATCCACGCCGCTCCCGATTGCGATCTCCTTGAACAACTTCCCCTTTGCCATCCTCATTCTCCTTGGGGGTATGTACCGGCCGGAACCGGTCCGGAAGTCCTGGTGCATATCCGGTACGCGCCCAGAGGCTGCTTTGGATTGGCGGAAATTCAATTTAGTTTTTGGGCGCTCCGTATTTTCTTCACTGCCGGGGCGATGGCTTAGAATTCTCAGGTGCGTTCCGGCGTCTAAGAAACAATGCCAGGAGATACCATGCGTCTTTCTCTGCTTGCTGCACTCTTGCTCGCCCATTCCTCACTCTGCGCTGCTCAAACCGGTGCCAACTGGAACTACAGCGGCAAGACCGGCGCTCTTGTCTGGGGCAGGCTCGACCCTGCCTATAAGGCCTGTTCCAAGGGCCACGACCAATCCCCTATCGACATGCGCGGCGCACGCCTAGACGCCAAATTGCAACCCATCGAGTTCCACTACATGGGCGGCGCCATCACGCTTGAAAACACCGGCAATGCCATCGTCGCGGTAGTCGATCCGGGCAGTTACATCGTGGCCAATGGCGTGCGCTATAATCTGGTCGACTTCGAGTTCCATCACCCCAGCGAACACACCGTTCGGGGCAAACTCGCCGATATGGAGGTCGATCTGATCCACAAGAGCGCCGAGGGCAAGCAAGCCATCCTCGCCGTGCGTTTGAACGAGGGCATGGGCAACGGGAACGCTACCATCGCAACCCTTTGGGAACATCTGCCCGCGACTGCCGGCAAACAGGAAAAGATCGCAGACATGATCGACGCAGCCGGCCTTCTTCCCGCCGACCGCGGATACTGGACCTACACCGGCTCCGAACTCACGCCGCCCTGCTCGGAGGGCGTAACCTGGTTCGTTTTTGAGAACGACATCTCTGTCAGCCGCTCGCAGCTTCGTGCGTTCACTAATCTTTACAGGCTCAACACGCGCCCGCCGCAAGACCCACACGGCCGCAAAATCCTGGCGAACGAGTAGGCGCTGGCCATTGGCTAATCCAGGTACCATGGAATATTGATCACCACGATCCTCCGGTTGCCCCTGACCAGCAGGATCACCTTCAACAAATCCGCCCGCCGGTTGTGCAGCAGGTTCTCCCACCAGTGGCGCACCACCAGCTCCGGCACCAGCACGCACACCTTGTGGAACTCCGATTCCCTCTCGACCTTCAGAATGTAGTCCACCATCGGCTGCAACACATACCTGTAGGGCGACTTCAATATCACCAATTGCGGAATGCACTTGCATGCCGATTTCAGCGGGTCCGCAATGTCCCTGTCCCAGATCTCGCAGATCGTGTCCGGGTCGTCGGCCACCTGCACATGCACGCAGCGGATGTCGTTCGACATTCCCAGCGCAAACGAAAGCGCCTTCTCCGTGATCCGGCTCCAACGGTCGATCGGCAACACCACGATCGGCTCGGTCACCTGGGCGGGCACAATCGGCCTGTCCAGCGAGGTGGCCTGATCCACCTTCACATAATGCTTCTTTACCGACCGCATCAGCACGATCATGGCCACGATCAACAGCGCCGTAATCCACGCGCCAGAAGTAAACTTGGCCACCAGCACCACCAGGGTCGTAATGCCGGTAGCCACGGCGCCCAGCCCGTTCACAAACATCCGCATCGTCGCCTTGCCCTGGCGCTTCCAATGCATCACCATCCCCGCCTGCGACAGCGTGAAGGCCATGAACGCCCCAATTGCGTAGAGCGGAATCAGCCGGTCCGTTACGCCTCCAAAGATCGTCAGCAGCAGCGCTGTAAGGATGACCAGTACGTAGATCCCCCAGGAGTAGAGCAGCCTTCTGCCGCGCAGCAGGAAAACATGCGGCATGTAGTCGTCAATCGCAATGGCCCGCGTTAACCGCGGAAAATCCGCAAACGCTGTATTGGCGCTCAAGGCCAGCACCAACAGCACCGACGCGATGGTTACGTAATAGAACCATCCGTGACCCATGACCGCGCGCGTCAGCATGGAAAGAACGCTCTCGTAGCCGAGCCCGTTTGGGTCGGTCGCGGCAATGTTGTAGGCCCTCGCCAGCAGCGCGATGCCGATCAGCAGCACCGCCAGCAGCGCGATGATGATGGTCAGCGTAGCCTTGGCGTTCTTGCGCGTATCGTCGCGAAACGCCATGACTCCATTGCTCACCGCCTCCACGCCGGTCATCGCCGTGCAGCCCGATGAGAACACTTTCAGCAGCAGCCACCACCCCACCATCTCGGTCGCCGCCGGAACATGGGGCAGCTGAGTCACTGGCTGCGGATGCCCGCCGCTGGCGAACGCATGCCAGGCGCCCACCCCGATCACGATCAGCAGCGTTCCCGTAAACAGGTAAGTGGGAATCATGAACACCACTCCCGTGTCGTGCACTCCGCGCATGTTCACGATGGTCAGAATCCCCAGCACCAGCAGGCAAAGCTCCAGGGTATGCGGCTGCAGGCTGGGCGCCGCCGAAATCAGCGCCCCTACTCCCGCAGAGATGCCCACCGACGCTGTCAGCACGTAGTCGATCATCAGCGCCGCTGCCGCCAGCAGCCCTGCGCCCTCGCCCAGGTTCTGACTGGCCACCGTGTACGACCCTCCACCTTGGGGATACGCCTCGATCGTCTGCCGGTAGCTGAAATAAACAATCCCCAGCAGCACCACGATCGCCGCGCTGACCGGGACGATGTAGTGCACGCCCACCAGGCCCAGCGGGATCAGCAGCGTCAACGCCGCCTCCGGCCCGTACGCCGCCGAACTCAGCGCATCGAGCCCGAAGATCGGTATACCGGCAATCGGCCCAATGTGCTCGGCGCGCTCCTCGCTGGTAGCCAGCGGCCGCCCAAAAAGCAGATCCATCACCCGCGCTTGTAGTGCCATCAAGGACAGTCCACCGGCCATTTAGATGCAAAGAGGGGAAGGCCGTCGAAGGAATTCTCTCATGGCAGGCCGGGACTGGCCGATCGCGCCCGGCTTTCTGACCCTGACGACTTCGCCAGCGCGCAAATAAAGTGATATACTACGTATATATCAAGAGGGCTGGGAGGAACGGAATCTGTATGCGTACTCTCGTTGACATTCCCGACGACGATATAGCCATCATCAACGCCGTCACCAAGGCGCAATCCATCTCACGAGCCGAGTTTATACGACGCGCCATCGCGCAGAGCCTTGCCGCCCACCGCAAGACACAAAAGCAGAAAGCCCGAGAAGCGGCCTTCGGAATCTTAGCTGGACGTTCTATCGACGGGATGGTCTTCCAGGAAAGGATTCGCGAAGAATGGGAGTGAGGAAAGCTCTTCTCGATACGAATATCTTGGTCGACTACCTGGCAGGTGTGGCTTCCGCTCGCGCCGAAGTTGAACGCTACTCTATGCCCGCTATCAGCATCATCACCTGGATTGAGTTAATGGCGGGCGCAACCCAGGATGACGAGCAGGTACGAAGGGATTTCCTTGCTACCTTCACTGTTTTGCCTCTCACAATGGAGGTTGCCGAGCGTTCATCTGAGATTCGCAGACATCGAATCCAAAGGCTCAAGTTGCCGGACACCATCATCCTTGCCACGGCACAACTCGATGACCTGCTTCTTGTGACACGGAATTCAAAGGACTTTCCCGCTAAAGAACGAGATATACGGATTCCCTACACAGTATATTAGCGTTCAACCGAACCAGATAAGCGCTTTATTTCGCGCTTACGTGGGCGCTCAAGACCTCAACGCCGGACGGGACGGTTACGCTGTCGCTTTGTTCGGCGGTGATGAACACATCGAAGTCCTTCGAGACCGTCTCCAATTTCAACTCGCCGCTTAGATTCTTGTCGACCCCGATCGCGCCCTGTTTGAATGCCTCGCCGCCGTTGGGGCGGATCCAAACCAGATAGTTGTTGGCGGAGGGAGTCAGACTGCCAGGCCGCGCAAGATGGTCCACTTTTATATCGAGCTTCATGTTGCTGTTGTCTTTATCTTTTTGAACCTTAACAATTCCCGACGCCGCCGGAACTCCGGGATCGGCAGTCATCGAGTAATCCTTGGCTCCACTGAACGGCCATGCCGCGAGCAACGCTAACATTACAATCGTACTATTCATATCTTCTCCCCGAACATTGCAAGACCGCGCGATCATTGGCTCCGTCGATCTCGATCCGTCTGAACGGGGAGCAACAGGCGTAAACGCGGTGCATGTCTTTCCCATTATCGATCATCATGATCATCGAGCACCGGTCACATTTGCTCATCCATAAAATATCGGGGCTCGTGAGCCGACGCGCTGGTGCAGTCAACGACCAAATAAAACCGCGCTGTCTGAGAGAAAGGTAGAGAATCCAAATGCCCTGACCAAGAGCGGTTTCAGCTAAATTTAAAAGCTACATCTCCAACTGGTCGGCAAAGTAGAATTGTCGATTTGGGGCTGTTTCAGACGTGAGGTGCGCAGCACTGCTACCCCGCCGCCGGCACAGTAAATAGGATTCGCGTTCCTTTGCCAACTTCGCTTTCTGCCCAGATCCGGCCGCCGTGCTGCTCCACGATGCTGCGGCACAGCGCCAGTCCAAGCCCCGTTCCGCCCATCTGCCGAGTGTCCGATGCATCCCCCTGCTCGAACCTCTCAAAAATCCGCTCCAGCTTGTCGGCGGCAATTCCTCGCCCCTGGTCTTCGATCGCGAAACGCATTTCGCCCGACCCCAGCAGGTCACCCTCCGGCTGAGCGCTCAGCCGGATCGTCGTTTCCGGAGCCGAAAACTTGATCGCATTCACCACCAGCTCGTGGAGCACCCGCACAATCCGCCCTCCATCCACCAGCACCGGCGCAGGCGCCGCATCGATCTCGAAGCTGATGTGCGCCTCTCGCGCTTCCCCGTCTGACGCTTCCGCCGCACGCCTCAACAGGATGGCGGCCTGAATCGGCTGGCGGTTCAATCCCAGCCGTCCCTTCTCCACGCTGTCGAAATCGAGAATGTCGTTCACCAGCCGCGTCAGCCGCTCGCAGTTGCCAATAGCCATCTGCACCATCTGCCGCTGTTTCTCCGGCCGCTTCTCCAGCGAACTGGACGATAACAGTCCCAGCGATGCCCGCAGCGAGGTTAGCGGCGTTCTGAGCTCGTGTCCCACGGTCGACAGAAACTCGTCTTTCATCCGCTCCAGCCGCCGCCGCTCCGACACGTCCTGGAATGCCACCACCATGCCCGACACGCGTCCGGCTTCGAGCAGTGGACTGGCGCTATACTCGACCGGGATCGCCGTCCCGTCCCGGCGCCAGAATACTTCGTCCCGCACCCTGATCTGTTCGCTCCGCTTGAGCGCCTGCAAAATCGGGTTGTTCATCCTCGAATACGGAGTTCCATCCGGGTGGCTGTGCTGGATCATGTCATGCACATCCCTGCCCACCAACTCCTCGGGTCTGCGTCCCAGCGCTCGAGCGCCGGCCTCGTTGATAAACGTCAAACGGCCTTCGAGGTCTATGCCGCAGATGCCATCGCCCACCGATTCCAGGATCATCTCCCGCTGCCTGGTCGCAAGGTGCAGCGCCTCCTCGGCGTGGTGCTGTTCGGTCACGTCCATCCCGTGATTCAGCACGAACGGCCGCTCGCCCGGCAGCTGCATCCGCCGGCTCCTAAAGGCGATCCGCCGGTAAACCCCATCACTGCGCCGGATCGGCAATGCGCCCTGCCACTCATCCTGCGTCTCCAGCATGTGCAGACATTCCTTGAACGACGCCGCGCCATCGGCGTCCATCAGTTCGGTCACCGACCGGCCGGTGAGCGCCTCGGTTCGATAACCCAGGGTCTCGGCCGTAAACGAGTTCAGCGAAGTCAGGCGCCCATCCATCGCGCAGGTAAAAACAAATCCCAGGCTGTTTTCCACCATCTCCCGGTAGCGCGCTTCGCTCGACAGAAGAGCCATCTCCATCTGCCGCTGCCCGGTCACATCCTGCCCGCTCACAATCAGATATTGGATCTCACCTTCCGGTCCCATCAGCGGACGCAGGGTCCAGCTCACCCGGCGCGGAGACGCGTAAGTCGGAATCTGTCCAACGGTCAGCGCCGTCCCTGCTTCCAGCCCCGAATCCGCGCTCCGCCACACTGTCTCATGCGGCCCGGAAACCTGTCCCTCCGCCGCCTCCCGCAGCCGTTCCCCCGCCCAGCTACGACTTTCCGGCTCGAGAAACTCATCCACAAACGGACGCCCAACCGAGTTTGCCAGGCTAAGTCCGGTCAGTTGCGCGCAGGGATAATTCATGCGCACCAGCCGCCCCGCCGTATCCAACACCGCCACCAACGCGGGTATCGAGTCCAGCGTCGCCGACACAAAGCACCGCTCGATCGCCAGGGAACGCTCCGACCGCTGCCGCAGACGCTGCGCCTGCTCCTGCAGCCGGATCCGGCTGTAAAACTCCAGCCGCGTCACCGCCTGGCGCCCCATCACCTCAACCACCTTGATCTGTTCCTGGTTGAAGCGGCGCTTTTCACGCGCCAGCACTGCCAATGTCCCGATCACCTGCTGCGTACTCGAAACCAGGGGCACACCCAGGTACGAACGACAGCAAATCCCCGCATGCAGGGAAATCCCCTCCGGGGGGAACCGCGGATCCTCGGCCGCATCCTCGACCAGTTGCGGCGCCCCACGTTCCATCGTCCACTGGCAGGGCGACGCAGAACGCGCCTGCTCGGCCCCGTGAAAGCCGTACCGCGCCTTGAACCACAGGCGGTTATGGTCCATCCACCCAATATAGGCATAATCCCCGCCGCACAATACCGCCGACAGTTCCGCCAGCTCATCGAGAGCCGGGTCGGGATTGCGGTCGAACATGCTCGGGTCCGGGCGCGGGCCGCAGTCCTGGTTTTCACCGATTTGGGAAGCCAGTACCGAAGCCATCTCTGCGCACCCGCTCTCAGTATCGAGTAGTTTGCTGATGTTGGATGTGACACAAAAAGGGTAAGCAATACATATTCCACTAACACACTAGTAACAAATATTTCCGCGCCAAAGTACCCTAAAAGTGTGGCGAGACTTCGACTTTGAAAGGGCACGACTTCAGTCAGGCCGTAAAACCCTAAGTATCAGCGCTGCTTAGGCGCTGAGTTCGCCACCTGCTTGGTCGACCCGCTGTGAATGAAAAATGTACTTGCCCCAACTTTGAGCCGCGCACCCCGACTCACGAATAAAGGCCTGAATAAATCAGCTCTCCTTTTCTCGTGTCGGACATGGTCTTTCCTGGATTTTGACTTTCACCCAGCCCCACCCTTGACCCTGAATCCCTGGTGCATACCTCAATGCCCCGGCAGCCGACAGCAGTCACCGCCCTCCGGCGCATCGGTCGCTCCCGCATCGAGCGCAACCTTCCAGCTCCCATCCGGCTCCCGCCGCCAAATGGTGATAAACCTCCCGGCGATCACCACCGGATTCCCGTTTGCGTCCCGGCTGCGCCCCTCGTAGTGACTCCATGTGTACCCAATATCTCCCGACGGACCCATCACCGCGTCGGTCGGCGTCCACGTCAGCTGATAATCCCTGGGACTCCAGTTGGCCGTCTTTGCAATGGCTACCTTCCCCACCATTGGCGCGGCCCCATTTCCCAGCAAGACCCCATCCTCGGCGAACCACGATACGAATCCGATGCCACCGCGCTCCGCCACATCCCGGGCAAACTTCGCCTCCAGATCAAATAGAAGCACCTTCCCCGGCTTCACTGTTGTATCGCTGAGAGGATTCGGCGCCGCCTGCCCCGTTCCGGCTCCCGGAAACGTCAACTGCCCCCAAGCCGCTCCCGATCCCATCATCGCCGCCATCCAAACCAAGCCGGCAAAAGTCCGTTTCCTTCGTGCCACGTTCCCCGCTCCTTCAAAGAAAACTAGCGCTACGCGCCCATCCTACAACCACCGGCCCCGCGCCGAATTGTCCGGCGTCTTGAGGCACGGGAGAACCCTGCCCATTGCCCACTTCCGATTCACTCCAACCCACCGTCTAACCCTCGCAGCATCAACCCTGCCTCCGGGTATACTAGAGGCAGAGTGCGGGGAAGGAGATCAATGGCTACAATTCTGGACTCCATTCACTCTCCCGCTGATCTGAAGTGTCTATCCGAGAGCGAGATGACCGCCCTCGCCCAGGAAATCCGCCAATTTCTCATCCAGACTCTGTCCAAGACCGGCGGCCACCTCGGCCCCAATCTCGGCGTCGTCGAGCTCACACTGGCCCTCCACGCCGCCTTCAACACCCCGGAAGACAAGATCCTCTTCGATGTCAGCCACCAGACCTACGTCCACAAGCTGCTCACCGGACGCTGCGACCGCTTCAAAACCATCCGCCAGCCGGGCGGTCTCAACGGCTTCATGCTGCGAACGGAGAGTGAGCACGACTGCTACGGCGCAGGTCACGCCGGCACCGCGCTCTCTGCCGCCCTCGGCATGGCTGTGGGCCGCGATCTGGCCGGCGGCAATGAGCATGTGATCGCCGTTGCCGGCGACGCCGCCTTCACCAACGGCATCTCCTTCGAGGCCCTTAACAACATCGCCGAGCAGACACGCCGCATGATCGTTGTCCTCAACGACAACGAATGGTCGATCGACCGCAATGTTGGCGCTGTCGCCCGCTACTTCCATCGCATCGTCACCAACGAGCACTATCAGCACCTGCACCAGAAGGCCACCCGCATCATCGAGCGCTTCGGCGGCAAGACCGCCGCAAAGGTCGTTCGCCGCGCCGAAGAAGCAGCCAAGAGCATGCTCTGGCCTTCCATCCTCTTCGAGGAGTTCGGCTTGGAATACTTCGGCCCCATCGATGGCCACAACCTGCCCCTGCTCATCGAGTCCTTCAAGTTCCTCAGGGGCGCCGACCATCCCGTCCTGCTCCATGTCCTCACACAAAAAGGCCGCGGTTTCCAGCCAGCCGTCGAAGGACAGAAGAAATTCCACGGCCTCGGCCCGTACGATCCTGAAACCGGCCATACGGCTGCATCCGGCCTGCCTACATACGCCGAGGTCTTCGCCAACACTCTCGCCGATCTGGCCGACAAAGACGAGCGCATCGTCGCCATCACCGCGGCCATGCCCAACGGCACCGGCCTCGATCTGTTTCGCCCCCGGCATCCCAAGCGCTACTTCGACGTCGGCATCGCCGAGGAGCACGCCGTTATCTTCGCCGCGGGCCTTGCAACTCGCGGCTTCCGTCCTGTCTGCGCCATCTACTCCACATTCCTCCAGCGCGCCTTCGATTGCATCGTCCACGATGTCTGCCTGCAGAAGCTTCCCGTCCTCTTCTGCATGGATCGAGCCGGCCTCTCCGGCGACGACGGACCCACCCATCACGGCCTGTTCGACATCGGCTATCTGCGTTCCATCCCAGACATCGTCCTCATGTCTCCCAAAGACGAGGACGAGCTCGCGGACATGATGAAGACGGCCTTTGAAATTCCCGGTCCCAGCGCCATCCGTTATCCCCGCGGGGTAGTCACCGGCGTCAATCGCAAGCAGATTCCCGCCACGCTCCCCGTCGGCAAGGCTGAGCTCATCCAGGACGGCGCCGACGTTGCCATCCTCGGACTTGGCCCCATGTTCTCGCTGGCGCGCGAGCTGGCCCTCACCCTGGAGCACGACGGCTACTCCGCCGCCCTCATCAACCCTCGCTTCGTCAAACCCATCGACCGAGATATCCTGGCCCGTTACGCCTCCCGCGTCGCCGCCTTCGTCACCTTCGAAGATCACGCAAAGATGGGCGGCTTCGGGACTGCCGTCGTCGAGGCCCTCGAAGAGATGGGAAGCCAAGTCCCGGTCATCCGCATAGGATGGCCCGACCAGTTCATCGAGCACGGCAAAGTGGACGCGCTCCGCGCCCGCCACGGCCTCACTTCCGAAGCCGCCCGCGAGCAGGTCCTTCCCCTGCTAGCGCCTCGGCGCCGTCCGACATTGATCGCCAGCTAGGACGCCCGACCGAAAGCGGCCCCGGCCAGCAGGCCGCTGGTCACATCCCAGACGACAAGTCTTCATGTTCACCTGTGACGTTCGAAGAGGGAAGCAGCAGAAAAACCTGGCTTCAAACCGCCCGGTGCTGCTGCGTTCGGAAACGGCGTGGAGGTGAACGACGGTGGAAAAGGCATCGTTAGAGGTGTCAGGTAAGTATCGAGGAGATGAGCGAAAGCAAACCGTTCGATGACGCATCGTTAATTACTTAAGGCGCTGTCAAAACTGGGGTCGTGCGTATGCTCCAGGACAAGCCGGGAGGGAACCTGTTTACGGTCCTGGCGTCAGCCGGAGTATAGGCGGCATGAAATCGATACAGGCTTTGGTATGGCATGTGAGAACCTCGTTTCGGACGCAAAGGGAAATGACAAATGGCAGAAACCACGAGGAAGAATACCGATGCCGGAGCAAGGGGCGAGGCTGCTTGTGATAGCGATGAGGCTCTTGTAATGAGAGCGGAGCGAAGGGGCAGCATGATTCGGTTGACGAGTGTCGCCAACCCGTTGTGCGGAGATGAGTGACATGACATCGACGAAATCTTATGTCATTGCGATGCGGGCTGTATGAGAGGCATACCGGGAGGTCAAGGCCAATCGCGGCTCTAAACAAAGGCACGCCGAGGGTGGGGTCCACCCCGTTTCTTCAAACGCGGGTCGGCAACGACGGTGGAGAACTGAAAGAAACAAGTCCGTAAGCTGTCCTATGAGAGGGGATGTCAAGAGAAAAACTCTCCTTTGCTCCCCTGTGGGGGGAACCTGTCGCCTTGCATCCAGCCCACTGTCGGAGGAGCCTCCGAGACTGTGGGCTAGGCGCATATTTCTTGAGCGCGGCCCGGCCAGTTGCGGGGTATATCTCGTCGGTTTCATGTTTCCGATGGTGGTTCGACGCCCTCGGCTCGTGGAGCTGCGCAAGCAGGACTGTTGGCTCCAGATAACCTGCTAACCATGATCCTATATGTGACTCGAGGCCTATGGCTTTATTGGGTTATACGAGGGGCCATAGGATTGAAATGGAAACTCGGTTCCGAATCAACAGCACACCAAGCGCCTAACAGCTCCAGGACCACTTTCCCCTAAGGTCGAATGTGATCCTTTCAGAACCCCGTGCAAAGATGCGCCTCTTATCCGGCCGCAGTAGAATGAGACCGGACTGAGCGGAGGGTAGGGCAATGCCGGGAAGCAACCCGAGCGCCGGCTCAGTGGCCTCGACCGATGCAGGGGGATGCTACGGCATCCCCCTTTCGCTGCCTGCTTGGAGAAACTCCCTATCGAGACATGCACCAAAGCGCTAGATCCTGGGGGTGCGGGGGCAAAGTCCCCGAAGCCTGTGCCGGCGACCCAACCTTCCTTCTGAAGTACGGGCGCCCACTCATAATGCATTGAAGATGCGTAAGGGCGTCGACGCTTGGGCTCACCCACCCCAGGCGCAAGAACAAAGGCGCGCCGAGGGTAGGGCACTGAGTGTCCTCTCCCATGGATCGGTAACGCCGGCGAGGAACTAACCCGAATTTCTCACAGAGAAGTTTCCGGTTTGTGTGAGGGATTTAGAAAAAGACCTGGAAAGGCCTTCGATTCATGGCATGACTACGTTGTCGAGGCGTGGCTGAAGCCTTGAAAAGAGGGCCTTTCCGATGACAGAGTGTAATCAAGAAACGTTCGCATTTACAGCTCATTTTTCGCGGCGCGTGGAAGCTGGGTTTAGCGCTGGCCAAGTGTCGACCGACGGCGGAGCGCTGTTGCTGCGCGAGGTGGACCGCAAGATCGATCTGCTCCGTCGACTGGCAGGCTGCTTCACCGATAGCCGCTCACCGTTGCTGGTCAAGCACCAGCTGTCTGAAATACTGGCGCAGCGCATCTACGAGCTGGCGCTGGGCTACGAGGATCTGAACGATCATGAACAATTGCGCCACGATCCGCTGATGGCGGTGCTTGCGGGCCGCCGCAAGTTGGAAGATCCCCTGGCCGGCAAAAGTACGCTGAACCGGCTGGAGATGCCCGGCGGCTCGAAGCGCTATCACAAGATCGACTACACGCCGGAGAAAATCGACGCGCTATCGTGCGATCTGTTCACCGAGTCGCACGCCGAAGCGCCCGACCAGATCGTGCTCGACCTGGACGCAACCGACATCCCGCTCCACGGCCATCAGCCGGAGCGGTTCTTTCATGGCTACTACGACAGCTATTGCTACTTGCCGCTGTATATCTTCGCCGGCGATCAACTGTTATGCGCTCGGCTCAGGCCGGCCAACATCGATGGAGCCGCCGGTGCGCTCGATGAGGTCAAGCGCATCGTGGCGCAACTGCGCGCCAAGTGGCCCACGGTGCGCATCGTGCTGCGCGGCGATTCGGGCTTCTGTCGCGAGGAAGTGATGGCCTGGTGCGAGGCCGCAGAGAACCAAGTGGACTTCCTGTTCGGTCTGGCGCGTAACCGCCGGCTTCAGAAGATCGTCGGCAAGCAGATGCACGAGGCCAGGCAACTGCACGCCGAGACCGGCAAGGCAGCGCGAGTGTTTACCGAGTTCGACTATCAAACCCACAACAGTTGGGCGCGGGCCAGGCGAGTCGTCGCCAAGGCTGAGTATCTGGACAAGGGCGAGAACCCGCGCTTGGTCGTTACCTCACTCAGCACCGATGTGTGGGCGGCGCGTGAGCTAACCGAGAAGTTTTACTGCCAGCGCGGCGAGATGGAGAACCGCATCAAAGGTGCGCCGGGAGACCGGCAAGGAGTAAGTGGTGCAAGTCCACTGCACTGAAGGTATAGCGAACCACAGTGGCCCCGAGTCATGCGCAGTCGCTCGTAAGGGCGGCGAAGCGTTGACAGGGGTATGCATAGGCCAGCCATTGAGCCGCAAAAATGGCTTTCTGTTCCGAGCGCCGACACGGTCTTTGACGTGGAAGGCAACATGGAGGAACGCGCTTTGTCGCCAGCGTTCCTAACGGCTCCGCGTGGTCTGAGACCCTGGCATGTGCAGACGCTCCTTGTATGGGAACCGGGAGATCCTGGGCTTCGGCCGTTGAGGCACCGCCGGTCCGCATCGGGAAGGCGAGGAGCCGAAGCCGATGATGAACGAACCCAGGAAGTCTGACCCCGCCATAGTAGCTGGGAAGCCGACGAACAACGCCAATCGCAAGATGGCTGCGGAGCCGGTAGAGCCAAGGGCGGGGGCCGAGGGGAACGCGAATCAGCAAAGCACGAGCCGGACGCAGTGCCGGATACGCGTGTCACAGGCGCTGGAGCGCGTACGTCAAGCAGCAAGGACGAGGAAGAAGGAACGGTTCACTGCGCTGCTCCACCACGTTGGCATCGATCTTCTGCGGTTGTCGTTCTACGCGCTCAAGCGCAAGGCTGCTCCCGGAGTGGATGGAGTGACATGGCTGGACTACGAGAAGGAACTGGAGACAAATCTTCGAGATCTCCATGCTCGGGTTCACAGGGGCGCGTACCGCGCATTGCCCAGTCGGCGTAGGTAGATCCCGAAAGCCGATGGGCCACAGCGGCCGTTGGGTATCGCGGCGCTGGAGGATAAGCTTCTCCAGCGAGCGGTGGTCGCGGTGCTGAATGCGATCTACGAGGAAGATTTCCTTGGATTTTCGTATGGATTCAGGCCTGGGCGCAGCCAGCATGATGATCTGGATGCGCTTATGGTCGGTATCCAGCGACGGAAAGTGAGCTGGATTTTGGATGTCGATTACAGGAGCTTCCTTGACACGGTCAGTCATCGGTGGCTGGTCCGTTTTCTGGAGCATCGAATCGGCGACGACCGCCTGATTCGCCCGATCCGCAAGTGGCTAAAGGCCGGAGTGCTTGAAGAGGGAAGCATTATTGAAAGCGAGGTGGGTACGCCTCAGGGAGCGACAATCTCGCATCTGTTGGCAAACGTCTACCTGCACTACGTATTCGATCTGTGGGCGCAGCAGTGGCGTCAGCGCCAAGCCCGTGGAGAGATGATCGTGGTGCGATACGCCGACGATAGTGTTGTCGGATTCGAGCATGAGGCTGATACCAAGCGGTTTCTGGCGGATATGCGGGCGCGGTCGGAAGCGTTTGGGCTGTCCCTTCATCCGGACAAGACACGATTAATTCGGTTCGGTCGCTTTGCGGCAGTGAACCGAAAGGAACGTGGACTTGGCAAGCCGGAAACTTTCAACTATTTGGGCTTCACCATGATCTGCGGTACGAAGCGTTCCGGCGGCTTCCAGATTTTCCGGCGGACGCGGAGTGATCGCATGCAGGTCACGCTTCAGAGAGTGAAAGAGGAGCTACAGCGCCGACGGCATGAGCCAATACCCATTCAAGGGAAGTGGCTCACGCAGGTAATCCGAGGCTTCAATGCCTATCATGCGGTACCGACGAATTATCGGTCTCTCGTTCTCTTTCGAGACCGGGTGACAAGGCTTTGGAAGCGTGCCCTCATGCGACGCGGCCAACGCGTCGATACCGTGGGAACGCATGATGCGGCTGCGCGATGACTATCTTCCATCTCCGTGCATCCTTCATCCTTGGCCCGAACGTCGCTTCGGCGTCAAGCACCCAAGGTGGGAGCCGTGTGCCTAAATCGGGCCCGCACGGTTCTGTCCGGGGGGGGCGCATCGCAAGATGTGTCCCTACCGGGAAAGCAGATGTGCCTGTTCGCTGACCGGCTTTCCACCGATGAAATGAAGGGCAACCAGCTGCGCCTCTACTTCTCTGCAATGGCCTATACGCTGATCGAAGCGCTGCGTCGGCTGGCCCTTAAAGGCACTGAGTGGGGGTAGGCGCAGGTGGATACGATCCGCCTCAAACTGTTCAAGATCGGCGCCATCGTCCGCATCAGCGCCCGGCGCGTCTGGCTGGAGCTCAGTTCAACCTATCCGTGGAAAGACATCTTCGCGCCCGCCTTCAGTGCCCTGCGTTGTTGAACCCTGCTGCGGCTGCACAACCCAATGTCTACCTTGATCCATGTCGACGGCATCGCGGAGCTATGCGCAAAAGACAAACTGAAAAGCCCCAAACAGAACCTCACAGGTCAGAAACTACCCTGACCGCTCACTCCAATGCCAACAATCCTAGAAACAGGCTTGCCGCTCACGAGAACGGGCCGCCGAAGTTTTACTTGTGAGAAATCCGGGTTAGACGGTCTAAGCTCCTCAAGTTTCAAATTCGAGACCAGCGCGAGGGTGTTGCGGAAGTTCAGGCTGGGAGTTGCTTGAGGATCTTCCGGGCGCGGCGAAACCACGGGCGTTCGCGGCGGCGCAGATAGCTGGGCATGGTGGGTTCCTTGTCGAGCACCTTGCAGGCCCATTGGCGGGCTTCGGCGTTGTTGCCCTCCGAAGCGAGCAGATCCGCGAAGTTCAGATACGTCTCAGACAAAGTGGAGAGGACTGTGACCCGGCGAAAGAGAGCTTCGGCTTTCTCCTTCTGGCCGGTCTGGGCATAAGCCTGGGCCAGCAAGCCGGCGGCGCGATGGAAATCGTAACCGGGGTCCTTGACGACTACGCGCTCGATGTCAGGGACGGCTGCTGGTGCGTCGCCCAGGAGGATAGCGCACACCCCGCGGCGGTAGAAGGTGTCGTCGGTGTTGGATCGGGCGGCAATGGCCTTGTCGAAGGCGGCTCGGGCCAGCTGGAGTTTGCCTTCGTCCATGTAGAGGTCGCCCAGCTCCTCGTAATTGCCGGCGGAGGGATTGTCACGGATTGCCAGTTCAAGCTTCGAGATGCGGCTGCGGCGGGAAAAACCCTTGAAGGTGTGGCCGAGAAGACTGACGTCGGGCAGCGCCTCGACGAAAAGGTAGACAAGCGCGCCGATGGGGCCGAGGAAGAGGATGATCCAAAGCCAGTAGGTATCGGGGCGGCGGCGAATGAAGTGGATGATGGCCGCGGCCTGGAGCAATATGCCCCAGGGATAAAAGAGGTGCGCGAAGAATCCCATGAAGTTTTTAGGTCCTGCATCGGATTATACGGTGTTACGGATGAAATCCTGGACGCGCGGGGACGTTTGTGGGCGATATCTCGGCCTTTCGGCGGCAGGAAGCGGAAGGGGATAGCTGATTGATGCAGAAAGAAGTACGAGATCGACAACAACAGAAGCGGCTAGACGAGAAAGGGAGCATGCGACTCTCTCTTTGCTGCACCGTGGAAGGCGCGTGGTCCCTGGTTGCGAGCCCAACGCATCACGCGCGCAGGCGCGCGCTCGGCTCGAAGCTCATTGGCCATGAAGCGCATGTAAGGATCAATGTGATGGAAGAAGTGCTTGTAGCCCGCGCAGAGATAGTTCAGCCCGTACTCTCCTGAAGCGGTCGAGGTGAACCGGTGCTGGGGGCACTCTCCATTGCAGGCAAAGCGTACATCGCATTGCTGGCAGTCGGACGGAAGGATTGCCTTGGCAGCACCGAAACGAGATTGCTGCCGCGTATTCATCAACCCTGCAATCGACTTGTTCATGATGTTGCCGAGCTTGTTCTCCGGATAGACAAAATGGTCGCAGGAATAAAGGTCGCCGTTGTGCTCGACCACAGGAGCCTGTCCACAGGTAGGCGCAAAGACGCACAGCGACTGCGGAAGCCCGGCCCAGGATTCGAGCGCGACGTCGAATGCCTGCACATATACCTTGCCCACATCGCTCAACACCCACTCGTCAAAAATCTCGCTGAGGAATTTGCCGAACTGCAGCGGTTCCACGGACCACTCGGAGACCGCCGACTTCTGGCGCGAGAACGGCTTGATGAGCACAAGTCCGTTCGCATCGGGCTCTTCCGCGACCTGTTCAACGATGGGAATGAATTGCAGGTACCTGCTGCCGAGGCTCTTGAGGAAGCGGTAAACCTCGCGGGCATGATAGGAATTCTTTCGGTTGATCACGGTGAGGGTGTTGAATTCGACGCCGTGCTTCTTCAGTATCTCAAGACCGCGCAGGACGCGCGCATGGGTGGGCTTGCCGCCCTTGTCGAGCCGGTAGGCATCGTGCAAATCCTCGGGGCCGTCGATGGAGATGCCGATGAGGAAGCGATTGCGCGCGAGGAACTCGCCCCACTTGTCGTCGAGCAGCGTGCCGTTGGTCTGGAAAGCATTGTCGACGGTCTTGCCGCCTGCGTGTTTGTTCTGCAGCTCGATCACGCGCTCAAAGAAGCCGATGCCGAGCAGCGTAGGCTCGCCGCCCTGCCAGGCAAAGCTGACGTGCTGCGCAGGCTGGGCTGCGATGAACTGCTGAATGTAAGTCTCAAGCACGTTGTCGCTCATGCGGTAGTCGCGTCCGCTGGCAGCGTAGAGATTTTCCTTCTCCAGGTAGTAGCAATAAGTGCAATCGAGATTGCAGATGGGCCCGTGCGGCTTGGCCATGATGTGAAACGGCTTCATTCAGTTCGCCTCTTCCCGTTGTTGCGCTCAGGGGCGCAATGAAAAACCCACGAGGGGTAACTCGTGGGTGGGGGCCCTTCAGGGCCTTTGAATGTTGAAGCTGGGTCGCGTCAGGACCGCATCTTCAACGCGCACACACGAGCATCTCTGCCAGCCGGAAACAGGCCAATACAACAACATGCGTGGAATGGGCGGTGAGCGGTCATAAAAATCGAGAAGGCACCTGGGCCTTGAAGCTGACAAGTATTCGCGCTACTTCCAAGTTTGATGATGCCCACTGGCAACATTTCTGTCAAGCATTTCTGCCGGCGGGGCCGCCATTCAGGATCCATGGGAACTCGCTTGCAAGGGAAAGCGCGGCCGAATACTTCTTGCGAAATTCAATTGACTGCTGGAGGCGTGCGCGCAGGGTCCGCAAGAGCTATTGCGAGGCAGGCCGCTTACGAGACTTCGCGGGCCGGCTGCTCGAAGGGAAATCGCCAATGTCTTCAGGATAGCGCTGGGCCAGCTCGCGAATTTCGTGACTGAACTTCAGAAACAGATGGTCCCAGCGCTTTGCCTGCCTGGGAGTGTATCGGTAGAATCCGCGGGCATTGGAGACGCCGCGCCCGCCGGCGCCGGCGACCTTGGACATAAGCGCGGGCACGGCGGTGTCACTGCACAATTCAGGCAATAGATCCTTCATCACGTTGGCGTAGGCAGGAATTCCGGTCAGGTCCATGAAACGGAACGGACCGGCAAAGGTGATCCAGTAGCCCAGATCGTTGCGCAGCGAACGATCGACGTCGGCGATCGATGCGTAGCCATTTTCGACCAGATAGAATGCCTCGCGGAGCATCGCATACATGATGCGGTTGGTGATGAAGCCGCGAATGTCCTTGCGAAGGAGCGACGGCTCCTTGCCCCACGACTGGGCAAGGTCCATTACGCGGCGCGCATTTTTCACCGAGGTTTTTGCGCCGCAGATGATTTCCATGAAGCGCGTAATATGAGCAGGTTCTGCCCAGTGCAGGCCCAGGATGCGCTGGGGATAACGTGCAAGTTGCTGTAGTTGAGTGACAGGAATCGCCGACGTATTGCTGCCGATCAAGGCTGTGCGTCCGACCGCGTCCTCGATGGCGGCGATGACCTCTTGTTTCACGGCCAGATCTTCAACGGTGGATTCGACCACGATTTCAGTTGACTTCAGAGCAGCGATCTCGCTGGAGATGGCGAACCGGCCCATGAGAGTCTTCGGATTCACATCGAGCAGTCCCCGCGCCGCCGAATCGTTGAGCAGGCTAAGGAGGCGTTTTGAAATGCCGCGGTGCTTTGCGGAATTGCGAGCGATGCACACGACACTGTGGCCTGCTCCGAGCAGGCAGGCTGCGATGCTGGTACCCATCAGGCCCATGCCGACAATGCCTGCGGGCGGTAAACCCAACCGGTCAGAGGATGGCATAGAACGCTGAAGGCCTTTCTTGCGAGAAGTCATTGGGAATTTCTCCGGGCTGAGTTCTTGGATTCAGTTTTGGATCGCATGGCCCGCGTCCAGCAGGCTGGAATGCGCTTCTCTCGTTAGTATTCTCGAAGTGCTCGAAAGCGGGCGCTGTGTCGCCGGCCCTTATAACCGCGGATATCAAACATTTTGCAGACGACGGAGGAAAGATGAAGATGTCGCGATCGATGCCCCGCTCCAGTTATGACATGGAACATCCAAGCGGCCAAGTATGGCGGTAAGCATGTATCGGTAACAATACCCCGAAAGCCGCGCGGATATCCTCTGGTAGCCGATGTTACGAAGTCACGGGAGCGCCGTCAACGATCAGCAAAGTCGGCGAAAGAATTCCGTCCATCGTATTGAACGACACCGGTGCTGCTCATCTTCGACATTGACTCGTCCCAGAGATAGCCAGGGCTTGGACGTGGTGGCCCATTCGGAATGTCGGAACGAGCCGGCTCGTCCCGTGGACCGAAACCAGAGTCATAATTTCACGAATGAGCGAGTGCGATACATCCAGTAGAGAATCAGCCAGATGATGGTCAGCGCAACAACCTGGGTTAGGACCACGTCCCAGTTTCCAATCCGCGGCAACAGGTGGCCAACGAAAACATTCGCCAGAACGCGAAAATCGAAGAGGTTGGTGGCCATGTAGATAGCCAGGGCATTCATGCCAATCACCGTCAAGGGGAAGGCCCAGCGCCGATAACCCCAGACGTCGACGATGAGATAAAAGGTGGCCAGCAGGAAGCAGCAGATGCCTCCGGTGATCAGGACAAAAGAGCTGGTCCACAGCAGCTTGATGACCGGCAGCCAGAGGCTCCAGACGAGGCCGAGTGCGATGAGACCGGCGCCCATTGCGTAAAGAGCCAGGCACTTTCTCATCACGGTCAGGCGCGAAGACAAGAGAACGTCTCCTGCCAGGACGCCCAGCAGAACCGACGACGCAAACCCGAGGTAACTGAGGAACCATGTGTTCGCCTGGTTCGCCGGCGCGAAGTAGAAGCGGCCCATGATGATGCGGTCAATGTAAGTGGCCGCGTTGCCGGTGCTGGTAAGCACGCCTCTTCCAACTCCGGGCACGGGAATGGTGATGAGCAGAATCCAGTAGAGTACGAGGAAGATCCCAATCGCGATGGCACGGCCCGCAGGGCGGGTGTTGAGAGTGACGATGGTGGCGATCAGATAGCCCGCTGCGATGCCGCCCAGAACGCTGTAGAAGGGATGGATCGCGGCGAGGTTGAACTCGAGCAGATTGCCCTGCGCAATCATTCCAAGAGCGAAGAGGATGACCGCACGCCGGATGGAATGAGAGTAGATGGCGGCGTGAGTTTCCCCATTCTTCCTGCGCTTGGTCAGCGAGAGACAGAGGGAAACGCCCACCATAAACATGAACAGTGGCCAAATCACGTCGAAGGCGTGGAGACCCGCCCACTGGACGTGCTCGAACTGGCGGGCCACGGCCTGTGAAAACGGGGTTGGCCACGCCTTAGCCAGGCCGGTTACGAGTTCGCCTCCGCCGATGATCCAGAGCATGTCGAAACCGCGGAGAGCGTCGAGCGACAGGAGGCGATTCGAAGCCGGGGGTTGCCTCGGTGTCGCCCGCCTGGCTGCTGCCGGGGCCTTTTTTTCAAATTGGATGGCTTGGTTGGTCATCGGCTTGGTCCTGCTTGTTGTCGTTGTTTTAACTGCTGGTATTGTTCCCGTCGCGTGGCCGGTTCCGTCCGAAACAGAATAACGGCCCAGGGGCGAAGTTGAGTGATCACTATTCCGCCGGTTGGATCGAGATGTTGCGGAAGTAGACGTGTCCTTTTTCGCTGCCCTGCAGGTAGATGGGGCCGGGCTCGCCTTCGTGGCTGTCGAGCGCGCCGCCAGTGAGGCCGGGGATCTCCTTGTTGTCGATGATGGTGGCGCCGTCAAGGACTACGGTGACGCGGCGGCCTATGAGGGTTATGTCATAGGTGCGCCATTTGTCGGTCTGGCGGGGGAGTTCGGGATGGGCGGCGATAAAGCCATAGATGCTGCCGGTATGGTGGCTGGGCCCCTCATCGGCGGACTCGTTTTCAATCTGCAACTCGTATCGGCCGCGCAAATAGACGCCGCTGTTGGAGACGGGGCCATTTTTGAATTCGAGGTGCAGCTTGAAATCCTGGAATTTCCTGTCGGTGACGAGTTCGGGACCATTACCGGGGCTGACGATGTTGCCGTCAGAGACGGTCCAGTTGCCGTTCTGCGGAAAGTAGTCGGACTTGAATTCGTGCCAGCCGTTGAGATCCTTGCCGTCAAAGAGCGTGATGGACGCGCCCCAGTGGGGAGTGCCGGATCGAATGAGGGAGGGTGCATGCACGGCGACCCATGTCCATGGACCGTTGTCGGGACCATTCACAGTGCCAACCAGTTTGCCGCTCTTCAGCGTCGCGCTGAATGTGAAGTCCGCCTTTGCGGCCTCCTCGTCTTTGGGATCAACCAGAGTGAAGGCGCCATTCTCAACCGACACCTGAGCGACGGGACGGGCATTGCCCCACCGTCCGGTCATGGTGGCCCTTAGGACTCCGGCCTTCTCGTAGAGATCGAGCCATGAGGGTACATCGCCTGAGGGAGTGGTGATCGTGATGTCCCAGCGGCCGAGGAACGGCTGTACAGAGGAAACACTGGAATCGTCAGCGGCTACCGCGGCATGGCAGAGCGAGAGAGAGGCCATGACGAGGACAGCGGCGAGCAGCTCTCCAAATTTTTTCACGCTTGATCTCCTTGCAGAAAGCGATTGGGCAGAGGCACACCGTCGGTCATGCCTCCGCGGGCCTACTACGATTTGAGGTTCTGTGTCGCTTCATCCCAGAAGACCTGGTGCTTGCGGAAGTACGACTCGTTGGCCATATGGCAGGCAATGGCGGTGTGATTACCAAAGACGCCGTCCTCCACGACGGGCTGGCGTGTCTTGACGGCCCGGAAGAAATTCCACAGATGCGGGCGGTAGTCGTCCCAATCGTCGCCGCTGTATACGACCTGTTGAGAGATTGGCTCGTGGCCGATGGGGGGATCGTTCTTTTGGTGCCATTCGCGTTCGTATTGATCGCGCATAGGCTGCGGAAATCCTACGTCGTAGTAACTCGGCGCAGTGTCTTTGCCGGTCTGGCGAGTATAGGTGATGCCGTACTCAGTCGCCTCGATGATGCCACCCTGCCCCATGAAGCGCGCGGTTTCGGGGGTCTCGGTTCCCAAGCCCAGGCGCACGTAAACCGGCACGCCGTGATAGTCGAACAGGACAGTGTGGAGGTCGGGCATGTCACGGCCGTCCTTAAAGCGGAATATGCCGCCCAGCGCCACCGCCGAACGAGGCGCCTCGTTCCAGCCCAGGGTGACCTGCATGCCGCTGAGCAGATGCACCATGAGGTCGCCGGCCACGCCGGTCCCGTAGTCGCGCCAGCACCGCCAGCGGGAGAAGCGCTCGGCGTTGAACGGGATTTTGGGCGTGTCCTTGAGCCAGGTATCCCAGGCGAGGGTGGAAGGGGAGAGATCGAGGGCCGGCGGATATTCCCACGCGCCGGTTGGGCTGTTGCGGCCCAGCGTAAGCTCGATCATGGACACCTCGCCGATGGCGCCCGAGCTGTAGAGTTCACGGGCCTTGCCGCAAAGCGCTGAGCTGACGCGCTGGGAGCCGACCTGGAGTATTCGCTGGTGTTGCTGAGCGGCCTTCACCATGTCGAAACCTTCGGCGACGGTATGGGACATCGGTTTTTCGCAGTAAACGTCTTTTCCGGCCTGGCAGGCGTCGAGGACCACCTGGTGATGCCAGAAGTCGGGCGTGGCGCAGAGGATGCAATCGATGTCCTTGCGGTTGAGAAGATCGTGATATTCGCGCGATGTGGGAAGGTTGGGATTGTTCGTCAGTTGCCTGGCGAGCGTCAGACGGCCGTCATAGAGGTCCGCGGCGCCGACGCATTCGACGCCGGGTAAAGTGACTGCGACGGCTAGAAGGCTGGCGCCTTCCATGCCGACGCCGACGATGCCGAAACGAACGCGGTCAGCTGATCCAGAAGAAGCTTGCTGAGCAGGGCTGGGAGATGGCTCAAGAGCAATGATATTACGGCTGGATGCGAGCATTCCCCCGGTTGCAATTGCGCCGGCTTCGAGGAAGCGGCGCCGCGAAAACTCCGATTTCATAGCGAATCTCTCTTTTTTCGTTCGAAGAAGCATTGGTTATTGTGGAGCAACCCAGCCGCTGGATAACTCGACGCGAAGCGGAACGGAGCCAAGGCTTTGCCCGCCGGCAGTGCCCGTCACGGCGAATTGCTGCCAGCCCGGCAGCTTGGTTTGAGGAGCGTCGGCCTGAACGCGAACGATGTATTCGCTGTGCGGGTCGACAGAGACAGGCGCAATGGGGTGCAGCTTCCAGCCATCCGGCGCCTGTGTCGAAAGGGTCACGTCGATCGAATGGTCGAGAGGGTTCTCGATGACCAGCGGGATGGAGAGAATGCCTTCGGTGTGGACCGTCAGCTCGAGCGGCACGACACTGGGCAACTGTTTGAGGTCGTGTGCCTGCCAGAGCCGCTGGTAGAAGCGCCAGGGGTCACCGATGACCAGGGCCGGCTGAGACAAATTGGCGGCCACATAGCCGGAGGGCCGGACATAGTCGATGCCATCGGGCAGCACACCTGCAAATACGTCGTCGGTTATCCCAGAGGGCACGAGCGTTTTGCCGAGGATGAAACGGACCGGCCCCAGAGCGAGCTTGGCGATCGCGCCGCCGTTGGCTTCTAAAGTATGGTTGTCGATTGCCTGCTGCACTCGAAACCCGCCCTGGCTGGCGTGAGGGGCGTTCTCCTGTGCTGCGAGCATGCCATAACTGACATTTTTGGAGGGAGAAATTTCACTCGAGGAGTATTGAGGTCCGCGGCCTTCGAAGATATCGTCGTGGGTCGGATTGTAGAAGTAATAGAGCTTTTCCGGCTGCCAGGGGCGCAGGCCTTCGGTCATCTGCTGGGGCTGATTGGGACTGATGGCGGGCGAGACTTGTTCGGAGAAGGCGGTGGGGTCGCCGGCCAGGTCGAAGGCTTCCGTAGCAAGCACGCCCGAAGCCTGGTGATCGGAATGGTTCTCGCCGGTGGTGAAGTCGGGCAGCCAGGTGAGAATCACGGTTGGCCGGGTGAGGCGCACGATGCGCACCAGTTGATCGAGGCATCCGCCATGGCCGCAGTGCTCAAGCGATGTGAGCGGATTTTGACTATAGGTGTCGTGCCCATTGAGGAAAAAAACGTTGGTGATGCCGAGGGTCGCGACTGCCCGGCGTCCCTCAAGCTGGCGGACCACGCCGAGCGAGACGCCCTGCTCGGGACCCACTTCATTCACCCCGCCATCGCCGGGGTTCTGGAAGACGACGGCAACGCGCATGTGGTGATCGAAGATCTCGCGGGCCAGATACGCGCCGGCCATCACTTCGTCGTCGGGGTGGGCGACAACGACAAGGATGTCGGCCTTGAAGCGTGGATCAGGAGGACGATTGTTCCAGGTGTAGCTGTCAGCCGGCTGTGCGCTGCCCTGTTGTGCTCGCACAGCGTTTGGGAGCAGGAGTGCCATTGAAGCCGCTCCCATCAAAAAAAGTCGAAGTCTGGCGCGAACACTGCGCTGCATTGTCTCTCCTTGTAAGCGTTTACCATTTTACGCTCGACCGGCAACAACCGGCCGGGATCTCGTCGAAAGAATTATCGCGAGAGGGGAACTTTGCCGGATGCCTAATCAAAGCGCCAATGCGTGAAACAAGCGGGCAGCATCGGGCGGGGGGGGGGGCGGCGGGGGGGGCGGCGCCCTTATGGGTCGCCGCGCCGCGAGTCTGCTGCCCATGACGATTAGTAGTAAAGCTTCAGAGCAAACTGCATCAGCCGCGGGTTGTTACGCAGCCCGGTGATGGCGCTGAAGCCGTTGGAATTGTTAGGTCCGGGATTGGTGAATCCGCCGGTGTTGCCCGGCTGCCCGAGGTCCGCGGTGTTGGTCAGGTTGAAGGCTTCGGCGCGAAACTCAAGCCGGCCGATCTCTGAGATGGCAAACTGCTTGAAGAGAGAAGCGTCGAGGTTGTTGAAGTGCGGACCACGAGCCACCATGACCGGGCCGCCGAGCGGAGAGTAGTCTGTCTGTCCTACGCTTGTGGCCTGGGGCGGATTGACGAAGGCATTCGGGTTGAGCCATTCCTGCTGCTTTCTGCCGCCGGTATAAAGGCCCTGACCCTTGACCTCGTTCGCGTAGCAGCCGAAGTCGGCGGTGGTTGACGTTGCGCAGTAGACAGGGAAGGGTTCGCCGCCCTGAAAGGTATAGATATAGTTGAACGCCCAGCCACCAATGATGGCATTGGTCACAGGATTGATGTGCTTGAGGTACATTCCGTTGCGGCCCACGGGAAGCTGATACTCGCCGGAGATGTGAACTACATGCGTCGAGTCGCTGTCGCATAGACTGTAATCGCCTTGAGCGCCGAAACCGGGCAGCCAGAGCGCCCGCCAGTTCCCGAATGTGGTCGCGTAGAAGGCCTGATCGCTCAAGCACTGACTCCAGGTCCAATTCGCGAGCAGGTTGAGGCCGAAGCTGGTCTGGTGCTGGAACGTTGCCTGCATGGAGTTGTAACTGCTCGTGCCGTTGGTCATCTCGTAAGGTGAGTTGGGGGCGAAGCTCGGGAAAGGAATGTAGTTATAGATATTCGCGCCTACGGGAAGGATCTGGTCGGGGGAGTTATGGTATCCGAGCCCGTCAAGCTGTCTGCCCAGGACGCCGATGTAGGCGACCTGAATCGAGTCGTGCTGGCCGAGTTGATCCTGCACGGTCAGGTTATAGGTCTGCGTGTAGGGCGTATGAAAGTTATACTGCCTCCCCATGAGATTAAGGCCGCTTGGGGTAACGGCTGCCGGGTCCTGGACATTGACGCTGGCCAGCGCGGTTTCCAGAGTCGCTACCTGCCCGTTCTGCTCAAGGAACGGCGTGAACGCGTTGGCGCTGTTGAATGTGTTGTCATAGATAAACGGGTAATTGACTCCAAGAGTCGGTCCGAACCCGATGTTTGAAAGCGCGCCGAAGGCAATGCCGTAGCCGCCGCGCACAACAACGTTCGGAAGGATGCGATCCGCAAAGCCGATCCTGGGCGAGAAGTTCAGCGACTGGGAGTTACCGGTGGCCTTGTTTGAGGTGCAATCGACGCTGATGTTGCTGGCCGCCAGCAGCGAGTTGAAAGCAGCGGCGCGGGGCACCTGGCAGCCCTCATTGGAAATGTAATAGGTTCCGGTGGGTCCGTTGCCATTGCCGCTTTGAATGAAGTTTGCCTGTCTGCCGTTGATCTCTTCGTATGGGGTGTAGTGATCCCAGCGCAGGCCGAGATTCAGGGTGAGAGTGGGTGTCACCTTCCAGTCATCCTGGAAGAACGCTCCGGTGTAATAGCGCAGATCGCGGTTGGCAGCGTAGTTGGAAACCTGGAGCGAACTCATGCTGCCGAGATTGCTGATGCCGTTGGGGACGGTTGAGGCCATCGGCGTGACCAGCATGTCGGCCATACCCAGTTGGCCCGTGTTGCTGTTGACGACATCTGAATATTGACCCGAATAGTTGAACCCGCCGCGGAAGCAGCAGACGGCAGTCACGATGCCGTAGAGATGATCGAGCTGCACGCCCGCCTTGAAAGTATGGCTCCCATGCACCTTGGTAACGTTGTCCATGATTTCGAGTGACTCGATGGTGCCGATGTTCGGCATATATAACGCTGGTCCGAGGTTCGTGAGACCGCCGATGGCGAAGTTGGGCAGGCCGCCGCCGTCGGGGAACTGGGCCACTCCGGTAATGCCGTACTCCGCCGGCAGGCCCGGGGTGTTGGCGCTCGAAGACAACTGTTGCGAGACGTTGCGGTTATAGCCGATGTGGAAGTCGTCGGAAAGCGTCGGCGTGAAGGTATGCGTGTCGCCGACCGCGATGGAATAGACGGGAATTTTGATAGTGCCGGTGCTGTAGTTGCCGCCGTCCGCGATGCCGGGCAGGCGGTTGGGCACGGCAGAGCCGTAATGGCTCCAATCCAAAACACCAAAGATGGTGTCATGGGTGCCCCAGGACTCGTCGATGCGGACGTCGAACTGATTGACATTGTTGACGGTGCTGGCGTTTGAAAAGTAGTTGTTCTGGATGCCCGAGCTGCTGGGCGACGGGTATAGCTGGAGCAGCCGCACGGCATTGGGATCGAGACGTCCCGCCGGCAGCTGGTTGAGACTGGACGCGTACTTGGTGAAGTCGGTGATGCCCGCCACGCTTTTACCATTGAAAAACGGATCGCGCACGTATACACCGCTTCCACTCGTGTTGGGGATGTCGGAAACCGGATCGACAGTGCCGGCGGCAACGTAGCGGGTCGTAGCCGGATCCAGGATGGCGCCATAAGGGAAGACGCGATTAAGAGCATCCATCTTGGTGCCGGTGCTGGCGGTAATCAGGTCCTGAAAGTTGGTGAAGTTGCTGCTCTGCTCGAGTGCGGTGGGCACGGTGCTGGTGTTCGGGGTGCCCTGAATAATGCGGGATCCCTGGTAGTCAAAGAAGAAGAAGGTCTTGTTCTTTCCGTCATAGATCCTGGGAATCATGACCGGGCCGCCGACCGTGCCACCGAACTGGTTGAGATGGTATGGAGCCTTGTGGAGTCCATAAAGATTGGAGAAGTAGTCGTTGGCGTCGGGATTCTGGTTGCGCAGGAACTCCCAAAGGTCGCCATGAACGGAATTGGTTCCTGAGCGGATGACGGCATTAATGACGCCGCCGGATGAGTGGCCGAACTCGGCGTTGAAGTTGCCGTTCTGCATGCGGAACTCCTGGATGGCGTCAGGAGGCGGCGTGATGTTGACGTTGCTGTTGGTGGGCCCGGGGCCACCGTAGAGCTCGACGTTGTCATCAATGCCATCCAAACGGAAATCCTGCATCCAGGGGTTCATGCCGTCGACAGTGAAGTAGGCGCTGCCGGGAGCTCCGGAAAACTGCGTGGATGCGGTGGTGACGCCGGCAGCCAGTTGGGCAAGCGAGGCCCAGTCGCGGCCGTTCAGCGGAAGATCCACGACTGATTCCGCGTCGACAGTCGTGCCGATAGCTGCGCTCTCCGCTTGCAACAGCGGGGCGGCGGAAGTGACCGTGACTTCCTGCTGCGTGGTTCCGACCTGCAGCGTGGCGTCCTCGGTAAGCACAAACTGGATATGGACTTCGACTTTCTCAATGACGACATCTCCAAAGCCCGGATGGGAGGCTTTGATGGTGTAGACGCCGACGGGCACGGAGTCGAACACATAGGTCCCCGTCGAGGTGGAACGGGTGGTTTGAGCGACGCCGGTCGCATTGTTGGTCAGCGTAACCTGGGCATCGACGATGACAGCCCCGGAGCTGTCCTTGACGGTACCCGTAACGCCGCCGGCTTCGATCTGTGCCATGGCGGGTCCGGTGAAGACCAGACCCATGAGCAGGAGAATGAGGGCGAAGTAGCGGTTGATGCCCGTCGCAAGGTCACGAATAGACGAAGCAGGCTCGAGCGACGGTGAATTTGCGTTTGGCCATTCGGGAAACAAGTTACCGGTGTTCATTTTTACCCCCCTGAGGTGTGCGGCTTTGTTCTTGTGAATATGATGAAGACAAGGGAGAATGCGGCAAATCGACCATCCGGGCAACCATCGTGCTCGACCTGCGCATTCAAGCAGGAGACTTACGCTTCGCTGGGTATGCGGCGCAATCGCGTGTCGTACGGGGAGAGAGATTTCGCGCTCAAATTTACCGACTGCTTGAGAGAGCAGGAAACCTGAATTCCACGCAAACATATGTCGCTGCGTGTGCGTTCATACTGCTGCAGATTTCCCTGGGGATGCTCTTAACGTATGCGTACACGTTTGTCGGAAAGCATACAGAATCGAGGTGCAGTAGTCAACTGAAATCGCAGAGGATAACCGCTAACTCCTTTAGGGTAAGCGGTGAACTCAAGGACGCTGGATCAAAACGATCATCCTTCCGCCCGTTCTTTCCCGCCGACGTACCAAGCACTCGCGAACGAAAAGATGGCAGGAAATGAGAATGTGAAGTTTGTCCTTGATTCATAGCCTGCATCGTAGTAATGCTAACTGTTGACGTTAACGGTCTTCCGGCCGTCTGGCCCGGGACATAAGTGCGAATGGAACAAGCCGAGATTTCAACCGATTCCGCTTACCCTGTCAGTGATGCCGTTTGGCAAGCGGGCGAGGCATTCGCTGGGGTGGGCGCTGCTCCGAGGCGCGCCGCGGATCGTGCGGAAAGGGTGGGCCCATTGACGATGCCCATCCATCGAATGATCGGGGGGATCTCAATGTTCGCGCAGCGTTCGAAACCTTCGTTCCTGGCCGTGGCGTACCTGGCGTCGTCCTGGTTGCTCCTGATCGTCATTGCGGCTGCGGCCGACCGGACAAAGCCGCCGCTGCGCACGCCGGAAGCTGGCCCGCAGCCTCACATCAATGGGCCGGCTGTCTACGGAGCTCGCCCGGGCAGGCCGTTTCTTTACAGGATTCCATGCACAGGTCAGCGGCCCATTCACTTTTCTGCCAATGCTTTGCCTTCATCGCTGCATTTGGACGCTGTGTCCGGCATTATCTCCGGCACTGCGCCAACAACGCCGGGGAAGTACGCGCTGCGGCTGACTGCGGAAAATGCGCGCGGCAAAAACGCGCGCAGCTTTTCGATTGAAGTCGGAGAGCGAATCGGTCTGACTCCGCAGATGGGCTGGAATGACTGGTACAGCTACTACGATCGCATCAGCGAGGCCGACGTTCGAGCGTCAGCTGAAGCGATGGTGGCCTCGGGCATGGCCGACTACGGCTATGAGTATGTGAGCATCGACGATACGTGGATGAAAAAGCCGGGTTCCGAGGATCCGGCGCTGAACGGTCCGGTTCGCGATCCTATAGGCGCGATACTGCCCAACCGGCGTTTTCCCGATTTGCCAGGCTTGGTAAGGAGTATCCACGATCTGGGTTTGAAGGCTGGAATCTACACGTCTCCGGGGCCTCTGACCTGCGCCGGATATGAGGGCTCGTATCAGCACGAGAACCAGGACGCGCATCAATTCGCGGCTTGGGGATTCGATTTGTTGAAGTACGACTGGTGCTCGTATAAACAGGTGGCAACAGAGCGGGGAGGGGACCGGTATGAACACCCTTACCGATTGATGGGCGGGATTGTGCCGGGTCTGGATCGGGACGTGATCCTGAACTTCTGCGAATATGGCGAGGCCGATGTGTGGACGTGGGGCCGCGAGGCGGGCGGGAACTCGTGGCGTACAACGGGAGACCTGGGACTGGCTCCGGGCGCTTCCTTACCCGGCTTCTATTCCATCGGCATGGCGAATGCGCTGCACGCGCAATATGCGGGCCCGGGAGGATGGAACGATCCCGATTACATTTTGATTGGTGTGGTGGGAGATGCGCACAGTCGCGACGCCCCCGCGCATCCTACGCGGCTGTCGCCGGCGGAACAGTATAGTTACATGTCGATGTGGTCCCTGATGGCTGCGCCGTTGTTCTTCTCGGGCGAGGTGACAAAGCTGGATGCGTTTACGCTGAACGTGCTGTGCAATTCCGAAGTGATCGACATCGATCAGGATTCACTGGGCCGGCAGGCCAAGGTGGTACGAGAGACTTCCAATGAGCTGGTACTCGAAAAGCCGCTTTCCGATGGCTCCGTAGCGGTGGGGCTGTTCAATCTGAAAGACAGCCCGCAGGAGGTCTCTGCCGGGTGGGCGGATCTCGGTCTCGATGGCCGCCAGGCGGTGCGGGACGTCTGGCGCCATAAAGACCTTCGGCCGGTTCAAAGCCGGTATTCGAACAGGCTGGCTGCACATGACGTGATGCTGATCAAATTGAGCCCGGAACATGCGCCGGAGAAATCCCCGCAGTGACGGTCCATTTTGCACATGCAGCGGCGTCCGGCTCTCCGTCGCTGCTGGCGCTGCCGGAAGCACCTTCGACGGAAACAGGTGACGTCAAGGCCTGGGCCGAGCCGGTTGTCATGCGGACTTATCTCCCCGCACCCGCCGATCGCAATCCCATGTTCCTGGAAAAACGAGTCTACCAGGGCAGCAGCGGCCGTGTGTATCCCATGCCCTTCATCGATCGGATCTCCGGCCAGCCGAGCGATCGACCATGGCATGCCGTTCACTTGGAAAATGAATCCCTTCGCATCATGATCCTTCCGGAACTGGGCGGGCGCATTCATGTTGGGCTCGACAAAATCAATGGTTACGACTTTTTCTATCGCCAGAATGTCATCAAGCCTGCCCTGGTTGGACTGGCGGGGCCGTGGGTCTCCGGCGGAGTGGAATTTAACTGGCCGCAGCACCACCGACCTGCCACCTTCATGCCGGTAAACACCACGATTGAGCGGGAAGCGGATGGGTCGGTGACTGTGTGGTGCAGTCAATACGATCCGATGACCCGGATGAAAGGGATGCACGGGGTCTGCCTGCATCCGGGGAAATCATACGTTGAGGTCAAGGTGCGCCTCTTCAATCGGACTCCGCTGATCGAGAGCTTTCTCTGGTGGGCCAATGCTGCGGTTCGGGTGCATGAGCAATATCAATCGTTCTTCCCGCCGGATGTGAGTTTTGTGGCCGACCACGCGCGGCGCGCCATCACCCGTTATCCTCTGAGCGATCGGCACTATTACGGAGTGAATTACGGAGAGCGCGCGCGCACCGGGGTTCCCGAGGAAGAAATGCCGGCGCATTTCCGCACTGACGGGTCGTATCCACCCAACGACCTTAGCCGGTACGCGAATATTCCCGTGCCGACGAGTTACATGATCGCCGGCTCTGAGGGTGACTTCTTCGGTGGATATGACCACGCTCGCGAGGCTGGTCTAGTCCACGTCGCCAACCATCACATTTCCCCAGGGAAGAAACAGTGGACGTGGGGCAATCACGAGTTCGGTTACGCCTGGGATCGCAATCTGACCGACGCAGATGGACCGTACATTGAACTGATGGCCGGCGTGTATACCGATAACCAGCCGGACTTCTCCTTTCTCGCTCCCTATGAAACCAAGACCTTTTCGCAGTTCTGGTATCCCATTCGCGCCATCGGCCCTCCGCTGGCGGCGAATCTCGACGCGGCACTCTCTCTTCACGTTGGTGAGGAACAAACACGAGTTGGAGTGTGCGTGACACGCGCACTCCCCGGAGCCGGAATCATCTTGCGGACAGGAGATCGCGTGCTCGCGGAATGGAGACAAGACCTGGTTCCCGGTGAGCCGTTCCTCGCATCAGTCGAGTTGACGAAGGAGATCGACCGCTGCAAGCTGCAAGCATCCATTGAAGCCGGGGGAAGTGAGATCCTCGCGTATCGGACGTCGAACGAGTCTCCAAAGGCTGAGCCTCAGCCGGCCACGGAACCGGCGCTGCCGATAGATGTCCGCACCAGTGAAGAACTCTACCTTACCGGTTTGCATCTGGAACAATACCGGCACGCGACGCGTTCGCCTGAGATCTACTGGCGCGAGGCTGTGCGGCGAGATCCGGGAGACAGCCGCAGCAATAATGCGCTTGGGTTGTGGCATCTGAGGCGTGGTGAGTTCGCTCAAGCCGAATCGCACTTTCGTGCCGCCATCGCGCGGCTGACCGAACGCAACGAAAATCCAAGGGATGGTGAACCGTATTACAACCTCGGGCTTGCGCTGAGCTACCAGAATCAACACATCGAGGCCTATGCGGCTTTTTACAAAGCGACGTGGAATGCAGCCTGGCGCGCACCGGCCCATTACGCACTGGCCTGTTTCCATGCTTCGCGTGGGGAATGGCCAACGGCACTCGATCACGCTCGAAGATCTCTCGTTGCGGAGAGCGAGAATTTGAATGCCCGCAATCTCATGTGCATGATCTTGGGCCGGCTGGGACGGGATGAGGAGAGCCAGGCCCTGCTTGAAGAAACGGTATCGAGCGATCCGCTGGATGTGTGGTCCCAAAATCTGATCAGCGGAAATGGTCCTGCTGATAACCTGCTTTGTCTGGATCTCGCATTTGACCTGGCGCAGGCCGGTTTCCGGCACGAAGCGAAGACCATTCTGCGAGCGGCTGATTGCTCACGCGCGGATGGATCGGCGCCGATGATTCTCTACACGCTGGCGTACATCTGCGAACAAGATGGTGACTTCGCCGGCAGCATTGAAGCTGCACGCGCCGCCAGCGAGGCTGCAACGGACTATTGCTTCCCATCCCGGATCGAAGAACAGATCGTGCTCGAATCCGCGCTGCGTCGAAACCCGTCTGACGCGCGTGCCGCATATTATCTCGGAAATCTGTATTACGATCGCAGGCGCCGCGAAGAGGCGATTGCGCTGTGGGAGCACTCGGGCCGCGTCGGTCAAGATTTTCCCACTGTGTGGAGAAACCTCGGCATCGCTTATTTCAATGTCGCTCATGACGTCGCGCGCGCGCGCGACGCATTTGAACGCGCCCATGCCGCCGACCCCAGCGACGCACGAATTCTGTATGAGCGCGATCAACTCTGGAAGCAAGCCGGAGAGTCGCCGGAAAATCGGCTCACGGAGCTCGAGAAGTATCCGGCGCTATGTGATTCCCGCGATGACCTTACTGTGGAACGGGCCACGCTGCTCAATCAAACCGGTGAGTTCGAGCAGGCGCTCTCGATGCTGCTTGACCGTCATTTCCAACCCTGGGAGGGTGGTGAAGGACTGGTCCTCGGCCAATACGTTCGCTCGCTCCTCTCGCTGGGAGAGCAGGCGCTGGCGCAGGGTAGTCCCGCAGAGGCTCGGCGCTTCTTTGTTCGCGCTCTTCATCCGCCGGAAAACCTGGGCGAGGCAAAACATCTGCTCGCGGATCAAAGCGACATCTGGTTTTGGATTGGCGCTGCTTGTTCTCTAGAGAACCAGAATGATGAAGCGGCGCAGGCCTGGAAGAGAGCGGCCGGCCACCGTGGCGGTTTCGACGAAATGAGTGTGCGCGCCATTTCCGGAATGACATTCTGGAGCGCGCTGGCAATCGACTGCATGGGAGAAAAGGAGAAGGCGCGGCAACTCTTTCAGAAAATTCTGGATCATGCTGTCCGACTCGAACAGGAAGCGCCGTCCATCGACTATTTCGCTACGTCGCTGCCAGCGATGCTTCTTTTCGAAAGCGATCTGGCGCGATTGAATCGTGTGGAAGCGATGTTCTTGCGCGGGCAAGCGGCTCTGGGGCTCGGCCGCTCTGCCGATGCAGAGACACTGCTGGGCGAGGTGCTGAAGATGGACCGGAATCACCTGCAGGCATTGCAACTACTGCGCAAGCAATCCGCCATCGCCACGATTGCCAATCTCTAAGGCTAAATTCAATTCACGCAGCTTGGAGCGTGGCGTACTGTGCGAGTGCGCAAAGATCGCGCAACGGGAGTTCATCGCGGCGAACCCGGCAGCGCGTGCAGAGCCTATCCAGCATATTTAACAAGCTGCATGAACCCGTGTTCCATGTGAATTTGCATGTGACAGTGGAACAGGGTGTCGCCTGGATTGTCGGCAACAAAATCAACAGTGACCGAATCCAGGGGCATGATGTTGACGACGTCCTTCATCAGCCCGCTCAGCTTCTTGTCGCCAATCTGTACCACCTCAAAGCTGTGACGATGCAGGTGCATCGGGTGCTGATCGGCGCTGGCGTTGACCATCACCAGACGATATCGTTTTCCCTGCTTCACCATGATTGGATCGACATTGGGCCATGACTTGCCGTTGATCGCCCAGGTATCGAACTTCGAGTCTCCAACGGCGCCGGAGTCCGCGAAGGTCAAGTTGATGGTTTCATCCGGTGCCGCAGCCGCCGCGCTCGATGCAAAAACTGTGTAATCCCACTGGTCATGAACAGGATCTTTCCAAACCGGCGCGCCGGACATGCCCTCGTATTCAACCACCACTCCCAAACCCATCTCGCGGCTCCTGGCGAGCGTCGAGCCCAGCACCCAGACACCCGGCGAAACCATCTCCACGATGGCGTCGACTCGCTCACCCACGGCGATCGAGAGCACCTCGACGCTGGCAGCATTCGGGACCGGATTTCCATCCATCGCAATCACATTGAAGGTGTGCCCGGGCAGCGCCAGGACTACATTATCCGTTGCGCTGGCGTTGAGAAAATGAATCAGAATCTTCTGCCCCTGCTTCACGCGCACCGGTTCGCCGGCGCCCAGCCGATGCTGGTTGATGGTCGCGTATCGATAGCCCACATCGGAACCGGATGTTGCTGGGAAATTCGCCGACTGGGCCTGCATGGTCTCCACCATCGGCACAAAAGACGGCTCCCAATGGTGGATGGCGAGAAAGATCTCCTGGTCGTAGTGGCCGGGATCCAGTTTCCCCTCCACCAGTAAAAATCCGAATTGTCCGGAGTAAGTGGCCAGCGACAGATTCTCTCCGGCCGCGGCGTGGGAGTGATACCAGCGAGTTCCAGAAGGGCGCGGCGTAAAACTGTAGCGCAGATGGCCGCCGGGCGGAATCATCGGGGACCCTTCCTCCATGGCGCCGTCATTCAGCGAATCGATGGCCAGGCCGTGCCAGTGCACGATATCGGCATTCGCGGTCGCATTCAGTACATCGATCTTTACTGGTTTGCCTTCCTTCAGCCGCAACACGGGGCCAGGAACCTGGCCGTTGTAGCCGGCAGTCTTGATGTTCACACCCGGAGAAATCTCAAGCGCGCAGGGTTCGATCTTCAACGTATAGTCGGCGGGTGATCTGTCCGCTGGAAGCTTGGAGGAATGCGCTCCAGCCCCCGGCGTCCTTGCCTGTGCGGAAAGGAGCGGAGTCACAAGCGGGCTGGCTAGGAACAAGCCTGCTGAAGACAGAAAATCTCGGCGATTCATTTCGACCTCTTCGAGGATTCGGGAAAGCTACCATATTTAGTGTAGTGCCGTGACGCAGCATGACGAACCCGGATGGGATCCCCCTCCAGGTGATCGGAACTTGCGGTGCGGTCGACCTGCCACGCGCCAGGCGGCATCGAATACTGGAGGCCATTGCAACCGGCAGAATCCTGATAGAGGAGAAGGTATGAGTCAAAAGAAGGGACGTTCGCAGCACACATCGAAACCGGCCCTCTCGATTGCGATCGCAATCGAAGCTGCGTTGCTTGCCTGCACCGCAGGGGCTCAGAATGGGATGCCATTTGCGCCTCAAAACCAACCTCGCCACGCGGCAGCGCCCGCAAATTCTCAGTTCGTCGCTCCCGACATCGAGCGCCGCGTAAATGACCTGCTGAAGCAGATGACTCTGGATGAGAAGCTCGGCCAAATGGTGCAATACAGTGGGGAGGGTTTCCAAGGCGCGGACTTTGCGGCAGCCAGAGATCAGCCTCCGGCGCCCGGTAAGAATCCCGTTACGCACAACCAGGTCAACGCCATGCAACTGGCGTCGACGGGACGCCTCGGATCGATGCTGAACGTGGTCGGAGCCGAGCTTACCGACAGCTTTCAACATGCGGCCGTGGAGAAGAGCCGTCTGCATATTCCACTTCTCTTCGGCGCCGATATTCTGCACGGATATCGCACCGTTTATCCCATTCCTCTTGGCCTGGCATCGACATTCGACCCGGATCTGGTCGCATCCGTCTCGCGCATATCGGCTGAGGAGGCGACGACGGCGGGCGTGCGGTGGTTTTATTCGCCGATGGTTGATATTTCGCGGGACCCCCGGTGGGGTCGGACCCAGGAAGGCGCGGGCGAGGATGCGTACCTGGGGGCGGCGATGGCTAGAGCTTACATCCGGGGGTACCAGGGGCAGAGTTTGGCATTGCCGGAGAGCGTGGCGGCCAGCGTGAAGCACTTTGCCGCCTACGGCGCGGCGGAAGCGGGCCGGGAGTACAACACCACGGACATGTCCCAGAGCCGGCTGTGGCAGGTGTATCTGCCGCCCTACAAGGCTGCGGTCGAGGCTGGCGCGGCTACCATCATGACCTCGTTCAACGCACTCAACGGAGTGCCCTCAAGCGCCAACCCTTACTTGCTCCAGGATGTACTGCGCGATGACTGGGGCTTCAACGGCTTCGTGGTCAGCGACTATACGGCCATCCGGGAACTGATCAACCACGGAATAGCGCTCGACGGAGCCACTGCCACGCGGAAGGCACTCATGGCCGGCGTGGACGTGGATATGATGTCGCACCTTTATGACTCGGAGCTTCCGGCGCTGATTCAGTCAGGCAAGGTGCCGATGAGCTCGGTCGACGAAGCGGTCAGGCGGGTGCTGCGGGTGAAGTTTGCGCTCGGCCTCTTCGAGCACCCGTATGCGCAGGGAACGGAAGTGACACGCGCAGTCGCAGAACACCGGCCGCTGGCGCGCCAGGCGGCCGAGGAGTCGCTGGTGCTGCTGCAGAATAAGGCGTCCGGCGGAGAATCGCCCATTCTTCCGCTGGCGAATCGTGCCGCCAAGATTGCGCTCATCGGGCCGCTGGCTGATAACAGCCAGGAGATGCTGGCACTGTGGGGCGCGCAGGGGCGCAATCCAGACACGGTCACGGTAAAGGACGCGCTGGAAGCTCGGGCTAAACAGACGGGCGGCTCGGTGATCTACGCCAAGGGGACGGAGATCTCGGACGACTCGGAGGGCGGATTCGCTGAAGCGCTCGAGGCTGCCAGACAAAGCGATGTCTTGATCCTGGCTCTCGGCGAATCGAGCGAGATGAGCGGCGAGGCCGGATCGCGCGCGTACCTCGATCTGCCGGGAAATCAGGAGAAGCTGCTCGAACAGGTTGAAGCCCTCAAAAAACCAATGGTTCTGTTGGTTTTCTCGGGGCGGCCCCTGGTTCTCGACTGGGCGGCCCAACATATTCCGGCCATCGTCGAAGCGTGGTTTCCGGGCACGGAAGCCGGTTCCGCCATCTCCAATGTGCTCTACGGCGATGTGTCGCCGAGCGGCAAGCTGCCCATGAGTTTTCCGCGCGCGGTGGGCCAGGAGCCGCTTTATTACAACCAGTTCCCTACCGGACGGCCGGCGTTCGGCGCCGACCTTTCTGCGCCGCGCGGGGCGGATACGCGCTTTGTATCGCGGTATCTCGATGTCCCTAACGACGCGCTGTTTCCCTTTGGCTATGGGCTGAGCTATACGAGGTTTGAGTATTCGGACATTTCGGTTTCGCGCACCTCTGTGCCGATCGGCGAAGCTACCGAGGGCGCGCGCAAGCTGGTAACGGCAACGGCGACGGTAAGGAATACGGGAGATCGGACGGCGACCGAAGTTGTGGAATGCTACGTGCGGAACCTGGGCGCGAGCCTTGAACAGCCGGTTCGCAGCCTGGAGGGATTCGCGAGAGTGACCCTCAAGCCCGGCGAATCGAAGCAGGTCGACTTCGATCTTGGCTCTCCCGAGTTGTCGTTCTATACCAACGGCGGGAAGCCAGTGATTGAACCGACTCACTACACGGTTTGGATCGGAGGCAGTTCGCTGGCCTCCGAACATGCCGACTTTGACGTTGCGCCTCAGTGAAGAGCGAAGACGGGGCGAAACAAGGGGGTAAAAAATTGCACATTTAAGCCCTGTTTTGCACGAAAATCGACACGAAGGGGCCTGGGGTGACCCCCTAAGTTGAGACAGTTTCTGTTTTGCGCATTTGCCGTTCGCTGTTTTTGGTTATGCCGAGAGTCGGGTTCTGGTTGACTCTGATCTCGGCCGGTGAAGCGGAGTCGGGCT